>Ga0209017_10001528_pt1 | contig 17389 bp, 12 predicted proteins | sample YNPBryunderm2012_FD_185812 | JGI IMG/M metagenome (GOLD analysis project Ga0209017, IMG submission 185812) | Anoxygenic and chlorotrophic microbial mat microbial communities from Yellowstone National Park, USA - YNP Bryant MS undermat 2012... ... | reverse complement strand
CCGAGTGCGGCAAACTGGCTACAGCCCTGCCGGCTGGAAGCCGGCGATACGGCAGGTTGGAAACCTGCGCTACAAGGAGGCGATCGCATCGCGGCAGGAATGACCGGAGTTGTTTGTGCAACGGCGTCATCGGCGGCGGCTCGTGGCCGGGGATTTGTCCAGTGCTAACGCGAGGACGTCGTCCACGGTCTCCACGGTGACGATTTTGAGTTTGGAGCGGACCTCGCGGGGTACTTCGGGCAGGTCTTTTTCGTTGAGTTTGGGGATGATCACAGTTCGGATGCCGGCCCGGAGAGCGGCGAGGCATTTTTCCTTGAGTCCTCCGATGGGTAGGACGAGGCCGCGCAGGGTGATTTCGCCGGTCATGGCGATGTCGGGTCGGACCGGGCGCTGGCTGAAGAGGGACGCGATGGCGGTGAACATGGCGATGCCGGCCGAAGGGCCGTCTTTAGGCACGGCACCGGCGGGCACGTGGATGTGGAGATCGGTGTCTTTGAAGGCGTCTTGGGAGATCTGAAGGTCGCGGGCGCGAGCCTTGACGAGGCTGAGGGCGGCTTGGGCGCTTTCTTTCATGATTTCGCCGATTTGGCCGGTCAGCAGAATATTGCCCTTGCCGGGATAGGCCAGAGCCTCGATGTGGAGGATTTCGCCGCCGGTGGGGGTCCAGGCCAGGCCGGTGACCACGCCGGGGCGGCCGGTGGTGAGGCGGGTTTCATGGATGTAGCGGGCTGGGCCGAGAATGGTTTGCACCTGGTCAGGGGTAACGGTGAACTCGGTGAGTTCGCCTTTGGCGACGCGTGCGGCGACGTGGCGGCAGATGGCAGCTATTTGGCGTTCGAGTTCCCGGACGCCGGCCTCGCGGGTGTAATCGTGGATGATCCGCTGGAGAGCAGCAGTTTCGAATTTGCACTGGCCGTTTTTGAGGCCGTGTTCCCGGAGCTGGCGTTTGACAAGGTAACGGCGTGCGATTTCGAGTTTTTCCCGGTCAGTGTAGCCGGGGATTTCGATGACCTCCATGCGGTCGCGCAGGGGGGCAGGCACGGCGTCCATGACGTTGGCTGTGCAAATGAACATGACCTGGGAGAGGTCGAAGGGTACGTCCAGGTAGTGATCCACGAAGGCGTGGTTTTGGCGGGGATCGAGTACTTCGAGCAGGGCGCTGGCGGGATCGCCGCGGAAGTCGCTGCCCAGTTTGTCGATTTCGTCCAGCATGAGGACGGGGTTTCGGGAGCCGGCGCGGCGGATTTCCTGGATGATGCGTCCGGGCATGGAGCCGATGTAGGTGCGGCGGTGGCCACGGATTTCGGCCTCGTCGTGGACGCCGCCGAGGCTGAGCCGGGCGAATTTGCGGCCCAGGGCGTCTGCGATGGACTGGCCGAGGCTGGTTTTGCCGACGCCGGGTGGGCCGCAGAAGCAGAGGATGGGGCCGTGGCCCTGAGGGTTGAGCTTGCGTACGGCCAGGTATTCGATGAGGCGGCGTTTGACTTTTTCGAGGTTGAAGTGATCGCGGTCCAGGATTTTCTGCGCGCGATCCAGGTCCAGGTTGTCCTGGGTGAGTTTATTCCAAGGGAGTTCGGCCAAGGTCTCGAGGTAGGAGACCACGACGGCGTATTCCGGGCTGGCGGGGTGGAGGTGTTGAAGGCGGCGCAGCTCGCGTTCCGCTTGTTGGAGGACGGCTTCCGGGGGGGCGGCTTCCTGGAGGCGGCGGCGGAGTTCTTCGATTTGTTGTTCGACGCCCCCTTCGTCTTCGCCGAGTTCTTTCTGGATGGCGCGGACTTGTTCGCGCAGGAAGGCACGTCGTTGTTGGTCGCTGATGGCGGAGGAAACGTCTTTTTGGATTTTCTGCTGGATGCGAGCGATTTCGAGTTGCGCTGCTACGTGTTTGAGCACGGCGCGGACGCGTTTGGCCACGTCGAGTTCTTCCAGCAGGGGCTGTTTTTGTTCGACCGGCAGGTTGAGGCTGCCGGCCATGAAGTCGGCCAACTGTCCGGGATCCCGCAGGTTGCGGATAACGGTAGCGGCCTGGTCGGGGGGATCTATGGTCAGTTCGACCAATTTGAGGGCGGCATCGCGCAGGCCTTCGACGGCGGCAGCGAATTCGAGGTCGTCGGCCAGAGGGAGGGTGGATCGCAGGAGGGCGATTTCGGCCCGCAGGAAAGGGGCCACCATCAAGACGCGTTTGAGGGCGACCCGTTCCAGGGCTTGGACGATGATTACCAAGGTGTCGTCGGACTGGCGGAGAAGCTTGAGGACTCGAGCGGCGACGCCCACGGAGTAAAGGTCGTCGGCGTCGGGCTCTTCGACGGAGGGATCTTTCTGGGTGAAGATGCCGATGATTTTGCTATGAGGGAGGGACTCTTCCAGGAGTTTTTTCGAGGAGGGGCGGCCGATGGTCAGGGGGGCCACCAAACCTGGGAAAAGGACGGTGTTGCGTACGGGGAGGATGGGCAGGGTATCCGGGATCTCGGGGGCTTGATCCGGGCCTTGCGTGGGAGAGTCCTGTTGACCGGCCGGAGTGGAGGACGTCTCGGTCAGGGTTTCTAAGGCGATGGGGATGAAAAGCGGCTGCAAGGGCGTGGTCATGGTTGGAGCTCCTCCGGAGGCCGGGTCGGGGCGGAGCCACCGACCAAGGGTAGTTGGATCCAAAGCAATCCGTCCCGGTACTGTGCGGTGACCTGTTCCGGTCGGATCGGTTCGGCCAGGGTGAGGGTCCGCTCGAAGGGGCCGTAATCGATTTCCATGGCCAGGACCTGGGCGTGGCTGTGCGATAGGGCGGGCTCGGGTGGGGGCCGGTTGCCGGAGATGGTCAGACGCCGGGAATCGACCCGGACGGAGATATCGGGTTTTTGCATGCCGGCCAGGTCGACGCAGATAAGGTAGCGATCGGGCAGACGGAAGGCGTTGATCGCCGGCTGCCAGGCGGGGTGTGATTGCATGTAGACCGTGCTGAGCTGGTAAAGCTCGCCGGTCAGTTGGCTAAGGCGGATTTGCCAATGTTCGAAAGCGTTCATGAGGCGATCCGTAAGTTAGCACCGGGGAGGCGGCGGCATGGAGTTTTGGGTGCGGGCGGAGTTGGCTTGGGCAGTACTGGAGGGAGCGATGGCCAAGGGCGCCGGGGCGGGCAAAGGGGGTATGGGTTCCTTGGGTTGGGGCCTAGGCTTGCCCACCAGCCGGTAAAACTCGTCGCCGTCCAAGGTTTCGCGGGCCAGGAGTTGGGCGGTGACCTGTTCAAGCTGGTCGCGGTGTTCGACCAGCAGTTCTTTGGCCTGGGTGTAGGCGTATTCGAGGAGGGAACGCACTTCCTCGTCGATTTCACGGGCGGTCTGTTCGGAGCAGTCCCGCTGAAGTCCGCCATCGTGGCCGGGAAGAAAGAGGGGCCCGCGGAGGAGGCAATGGGTCAGGCCGACGCGCTCGCTCATCCCGTAGGCAGCGACCATTTGCCGTGCCAAAGCGGTAGCGCGTTCCAGGTCGTTTTGCGCGCCGGTGGAGACCTCGCCGAAAACGATTTCTTCGGCGGCGCGTCCACCCAGCAGGCATTTGATGCGGTCGAACAGTTCACTCCGGGTCAGGAGAAATTGGTCTTCTTGGGGCAGTTGCAGGGTGTATCCCAGGGTGGCGCGGCCGCGGGGGACGATGCTGATCTTGTGGACGGGGTCCGCGTGGGCGCAATAGGCGGCCACCAGGGCATGACCCACTTCATGGTAGGCCACGCGTTTCTTTTCCTCGGTGTTGAGACGGCGGGTCCGCCGTTCGGGGCCGGCGACGACTTTTTCAATGGCGGCCTCGAGGTCTTGCTGGGTGATGGCGTTGGCTTGGCGGCGGGCGGCCAAGAGGGCGGCCTCGTTGAGGACGTTGGCGAGGTCGGCGCCGGAGAAGCCCGCGGTAGCGGCGGCCACGCGCCGCAGGTCAACGTCTGGGGCGAGTTTCTTGTTGCGGGCATGTACCTTGAGAATGGCTTCGCGGCCGTCGAGGTCGGGAGCGTCCACGACGACTTGGCGATCGAATCGGCCGGGGCGTAAGAGGGCGCGGTCCAAGATTTCGGGTCGATTGGTAGCGGCCAGGATGATGACGCCGGTGTTGGATTCGAAGCCGTCCATTTCGACCAGCAGGGCGTTGAGGGTTTGCTCGCGTTCATCGTTGACCGCGCCCATGTGGACGCCGCGTTGACGGCCGATGGCGTCCAGTTCGTCGATGAAGATGATGCAGGGGGCGTGTTCTTTGGCCTGCTTGAAGAGGTCCCGGACCCGGGCGGCGCCCACGCCGACGAACATCTCGACAAAGTCAGCTCCACTGATGGAGAAGAAGGGCACGCCAGCTTCGCCGGCGACGGCCCGTGCCAGGAGGGTTTTCCCGGTGCCCGGGGGGCCGACCAACAACACGCCCTTGGGGATGCGGGCGCCGAGGGCTTCGTAGGTCTTAGGGTTTTTGAGGAAGTCGACAACCTCTTTCAATTCCTGTTTGGCTTCCTCGCAACCGGCCACATCTGCGAAGGTGACGCCGGTGTTTTTGTCGAGGATGAGGCGGGCGCGGCTGCGGCCGATGCTGAGGACGTGCTCGCCGGCTGCGCTGAGACGGCGGCTCAGGAAGACGAACAGCAGAACCATGAGGCCGATGGGTAGTAACCAGCCCAGCACCAACTGGCTCAACAGCCCTGGCCGCGCACCGGAGTATTCCACGCCAGCGGCCTGTAATTCCTTAACCAGGTCGGGGTCCTCCACCCTCACGGTGCGGAAGTAAAACGGTCGCGGTGGCGATGGGATCTGGGTGGAGGGTTGAGCAGGGGAACCGGTTTCCTGGGTACCGGGCGAGCCTGCTTGGTCGGTCGGGGCCGAGGCGGTGTCGGTGTGGGGCACAATCCGACCCACGATTTCGGTTTCCTTGACCTGGGCTTGGACGACTTCGCCGCGGTGCAAGTGAGTTTTGAACTGGCTGTAGGGGATGGTTCGGACCGCCCACTGATCGAACCATTCCTGCCAGCCCCACAGCACCAGCAACGTGACCAGGAAATACCAGAATAGCAGGCGGGCCTGGGGATCGAACTTTCCTGGGAGCTTCAGTTGGGGCGGATTTTTTTTCATGGGGGCTGAGGGACGGCTTCGGGCCGGGCCCGTGGCCGTCCACCGGAGCCCGGCCCAGCCGGTAGAGAAGTTTCAGCGTCTGCGGGTGGCATCAATGACCAGGAAGCGGCTTATGCCGTTGCTCCAGACGCGCAACAGGACCCGTTCACCGCGGAGATTTTGGCTTAATCGGACGGCCTGATCGGCGCTGGTGACTCGTTGGCGGTTGATTTCCAAGATGACATCCCCGGGACGCAGCCCGTGCTGGCCGGCCAACGAATCAGGATCCACTTCCACCACTAGGGCGCCTCGGATATGGTTGGGGATGTTGTATTGCTGTCGGGTGCGTGGTGTGAGGTCGTCGACTACGACGCCGTCCATCAGGTCGGCGCTGCTGCCACGCCGGAGGCCACCGGAGCGGCCGGCCCGGGCCAAGCCGCCCTCTTCTGGGAACTCACCCAGCTTGGCCTTGAGGGTACGTTCCTTGCCGTCGCGCAGGACCTTGAGGGTGACTTCTGTGCCTGGGGGGGTCTGGGCAGCCATGAGCCGGAGCTGGCGATCGTCCTGGACCTTGCGCCCGTTGAACTCGAGGATCACGTCGCCTTCTTTCAGGCCCGCTTCGGCCGCCGGGGAGTCGGGAAGAACTTCCGCCACCAGGGCCCCGGAGAGGTCGGGCAGCTTGAACTCCCGGGCCAGTTCCCGCGTAAGCGGTTGCAGATACAGCCCCAAGTATCCCCGACTGACCTTGCCGTCCTGGATGAGCCGTTCCATGACATAACGGGCCAGATTGGCCGGGATGGCAAAGCCGATCCCCAGATTGCCGCCGGTGCGGGTGATGATGGCGGTGTTGATGCCCACCAGCCGGCCGGCGGCGTCCACCAGCGCACCGCCGGAATTGCCCGGGTTGATGGCGGCGTCGGTCTGGATGAAATCCTCGTAATCCAGCCCGAGCCCGGCTCGGGACTTGGCGCTTACAATGCCCATGGTCACGGTTTGCCCCACGCCGAAGGGGTTGCCAATGGCCAGCACCACGTCGCCTACACGCAACTGGTCGCTGTCCGCAATCACAATGGCGGGCAGGTTGCGAGCCTCGACCTTGATGACGGCCACGTCGGTGCGCGGGTCTGAACCGATCATTTTGGCCTCGTACTCGGTCTTGCCGTCGGCCAGGGCCACGCGGATCTCTTCGGCCCCCGCCACCACGTGATGACTGGTGAGGATGTAGCCGTCCTCGGTGACGATCACGCCAGAACCCAGACTCTGTTCCCGACGTTCGCGTGGTCGTTGATCCGGCACGTTGAAAAATCGGCGGAAGAAGGGATCATCAAAGAAGGGGGACCATAGGGGTTCCTGCCGCACGGTCTTCGTGCTGTAGATATTGACCACGCTGGGTGCCACCCGCTCGACCACGCTGTGGAACGAGAATGTGGGCCGCGCCTCACTTGGTAGAGGAGACGTATCCAGCTTGAAGCGTGGTGCGGAAGCCGCACTCAGGGATCCGCTGGCTAAGATCCAAACCAGCAGCCCGGCGGCAGGAACGAAGGCGCAGGCGCGACGGAAGGCCGGAATCAGAGATTTCCGTGTGCAGGCCGCGGCGGGGATGGGGCCGCGATCAAGATCGAAACGGATTGTGATTGATGGTTTCATACGAGGTATTGGACCGGGGGAGCCGGGAAAACGTTGGAGATGTCAGGCCGGGTCGGGTCCGGGAGGACTCGGCAAGGATCCACCCAGACGACCGACTCCATCGGCGCTGGCCTTTGGGATCTGAATCGGTTGCTGGGTTTGCGCAACGCCATACTGACCGCGAGACTGTCCCTGCCGACTGTTCCTGCCATGGGTCCGGACAACCAAGGTTGTTCAAGCTCACACTGCACGGCTTGCCAAGCCGAGGCAATCCATCTTTCGAAAGGCACCGCCGGTAAAGACAGAGCGGGGGCGCAAGGGAAGCGCCCCCGCGCCTTGCCGGGAGCGGAGAAGGGTCAGCTGACCTTGACCTCGATCTGTTTAGGACGGGCCTTCTCGCTCTTGGGCAGGTGGACGCGCAGAACGCCATCCTTGAACTCGGCCCGAACATTCTCGGGCTCGGCATCATCAGGGATGGTGAAGCTGCGCTCAAACCGCCCGTAGTACCGCTCGATCCGGTGATACTTGCGATTCTTCTCTTCCTTCTCGGCTTTGCGCTCACCGGAGATGGTCAGCGTGCCGCCTTCCACCGTGACCTTGACGTCGTCCTTGCTCACCTCGGGCAACTCGACCTTAAGCAGGTATTCCTTGTCATCCTCCGAGATGTCCACCAAGGGCGACCATTCAGGCACGGTGATGGTTTCCTCGTCCGTGGTCAGCGCACTGCGACGGAAGGGCGACCAATCCAACAGAGCAGCCATCCGCCGCTGCATCTCCTCCAGCTCCCGGAAGGGGTTCCACCGAGTCAGAGCCGACATACTCTCAACTCCTCTCCCAGCATAGGCGGCTGTTTTTGCCCTGTGGACTGCCCACCGCGCCGCCAGTCTCTCTCGGTCAGGCAGTTGGCTTGGCCGGTTTTTCTGTGGCATCCACCCGAATGCCACATCCAAGCCAATTTACAACCAATCAAAATCCATGCCAATTCACGCCACAAACTTAATCCGTTGATTATTAAGTACTTGTGGCTGTGCCGGCCAAAGCAATGTGAGTCATTATGACTCAGATGCGTCTTTCTATCTGGATCAAAGAGACCGTGTGAGTCATAGTGACGCTAATTTGCCCCTCATCTTGGCGAAGGTCGCGATGAAGGCCGGAGATGTGGCGAGGGGAGGGCCGGGCCAGATGGGCCCGGCAGTTGTGGCGGTAGGCCTTTGGGCTGGAACGAAGGACAGTTGAGCCAGGTCGAGAGGGTTCTGGTGCTGCGCGTCTCAGCAGCTGGGTAAACGGACGGCCTCGGCGGGGGTGGGGCGCAATCGATGTGGGTGCTGAAAAATCGCAGCTCGCTACGGCAGCGAAACGATGCCGGGGAGGCCAGCCGCCAATATCCACCTCCACGGGGCCGGAAAAACGTGGTTCGCGGCTGCCGAGGACGAAATCTCGGCAATTCTCGACCTTGCGGCAACCACCGGATCGGAGTTTGCTTCACCTCGAGGCCGAGGCCGTGGCTGCGGGTCTCGGGGCTCAGGTCCGAAGAAGACGGAGGCGAGGTGGTCGAGCGATCTAACAAGCGGCGGCAAGAGGCCGGGTGCGGCTCTCCTTCGGATGGCCAGAGTTTGCGGGTCGGAGACGTTGAGGGGACGTTCTTGCCGGAACTTTACCATCTCTGGTCCGCCGTGACCTCGTTGGCCGCCGGGGGCGTGCTGGGAGCCGTGCGGCAGGAGAGCAGGCGAGCGCACGCGGGGTGGCGGCCAGGTGTTGGGTGGACTTGGGATTGGTTCTTCCCGCTCGGTTCTCGGGTCTGTTGCGCGTTCTGCCTCCTGGGATCTTGGGACGGGCCGCGCCCGTGTGCGGTGGGGTTGCAATGTGAACGGCTGGTGTGAGGGCGTGGATCGGTTTGGTCTTGCACGTGGGTGGAGTTGGACCAGTCTGTGCCGCATGCGCATCCGACATTTCTGGTGGGTGGCGGCAGTAGGATTGGGTGGGATTATGGGAAAGGTACACGCTGCTTCTGAAGGGGAGAGCTGGCGACTTGGGTGGGTCGAGCATGAGCGCAGTGCCTCCGGGGGCGGGGCGATCCGGGAGTTTGTGCTGCGAAATCGGCATGGGATGGAGGTGCGCGGCGTTGGGTTGGGCGCGACATTGACGGGTATTTGGGTCGCGGATGTGCACGGGGTGCGAACGAACGTGATTTTGGCGCCGGCGCATGTGGAGGAGTTGGAGAAAGGTTTTGGCGGGGCCGCTGCAGTGATTGGTCGCGTAGCGAACCGGATTGCCGGGGCGCGCTTTGTCTTCGATGGAGTGGAATATCGACTCACACCCAATGCGGGCCGGCATCACATTCACGGGGGACGCCGTGGGTTCAGCCAGGTGTGGTGGCAGTTGGAGGGTTCGGGAGCTGGTGCGGATGCGGCGTGGGTAAGGTGGGTCTACGTGAGTCCGGACGGTGAGGAGGGCTATCCCGGGACACTTCAGGTCGGTGTTACCTACACGTGGAATGACCGGAATGAGCTGCGGGTGGATTACGAGGCGCGCACGGACAAACCGACCCCGGTGAATTTGACCCAGCATGCTTATTTCAATCTGGCTGGTTACGGGGACGTGCGGGCGCATGAGCTTTGGCTGGACGCGAGGTTCTACACGCCGACGGACGAGGATCTGATTCCCACGGGGGAGATTCGGTTTGTGACGGGCACGCCGTTGGACTTTACGAAACCCATGCCGTTGGGGGCGCGGATGGACGCGCTGGGACCGCGGCTGCGGGGTTATGATCACAATTACGTGTTGGGTGGGGACGGGGAGACATTGCGGCGGGTGGCCCGGTTGGTCGATCCGTCCAGTGGCCGGGCCTTGGAGGTGGAGACGACCGAGCCGGGCCTGCAGTTGTACACGGGCAATCACCTGGGGCACCGGGGGGTGTGTTTGGAGACGCAGCATTATCCGGACTCGGTAAACCAGCCGCATTTCCCCTCGGTGATTCTCAGACCGGGCAAGGTCTTTCGGAGCACGACGGTGTTCCGTTTTACACTGTCGGGGATGGGGAGACTGGAGCGTTAGGGTTGGTGCTTGTGCGGTGCGTGGGATGCGGTGAGGACGCGGGACCCGGTGCTTGTGAGGATTCGGACCTGCCTTGTTAAGACGCGTCGGTGGCGCCCCCGGGGTGATAACGACGGCTGAAAAGGTTGCGGATGACTTCTTCGATGGGGACTTCACGGATGTCAAGGTCCCGCACGGGCATCTGATCGAGGATGGTTTTGCAGGCGGGGAGGACCTGGTCACGTTTGACCCGCAGACGAACGTAGGCAGGGTTAATTTCCACGACCTGGCCCATGCGTTCCAGTTGGGCCAGGGCAGGGAGTGGGAGGGCCGAATCATAGCGGATGGTCAGGAGCTTGAAATCGGCGTAGCGCTCGAGGATTTCGGCCAGCGGGCCGTCGAACATGATGCGGCCGTGGTCGATGATGATGACCCGGGGGCAGAGTTCCTCGATATCGGCCATGTCGTGGCTGGTGAGGAGTATGGTTGTGCCGGCTTGTCGATTGTATTCGCGCAGGAAATCGCGGAGGACCTTTTGGGAGACGACGTCCAGGCCCAGGGTGGGTTCGTCGAGGAACAGGATGCGAGGCTGATGAAGGAGCACGGCGACCAATTCGAGTTTCATGCGTTCGCCGAGGGACAGTTCCCGTACGACCACATCGAGTTTGTCCTGGACGCCGAGTCGTTCAGTTAGTTCAGCCACGCGGCGGTCAACCAGGGTCTTGTCCAGCCCGTAAATGGCGGCATTGAGGGCGAAGGTTTCGCGGGCGGGCAGATCCCACCACAACTGGTTCTTTTGGCCCAGCAACAGGGCAAACTGCCGTCGGTAGCCGTCGGATCGTTCCCAGGGCACGTAGCCCAACACGCGGGCGATTCCGCTGGTGGGGTGGAGCAGGCCGGCCAGCATTTTGAGGGTGGTGGTCTTGCCGGCGCCGTTGGGGCCGAGAAAGCCGACAAACTCGCCGGTTTCGATTTGGAATGACACCCGGTCTACGGCGGTGACGGTTTCGTACTGACGGTGGAAGAGGTCGTGGACGGCACCCCAGAATCCGGGTTGCTTTTTGTAGACACGGAAGGTTTTAGTCAGTTGCCGCACTTCGATGACCGGCATGGCTGAGAGTATGAACAACCTGGCCGAAGGATGGCGATGGATTAAGCGTGATGACCAGCCGCCAGTGCCGGAAGGAGACACGGCAGGTACGCTGGGCCGAGGCCTTTGCTGATCGAAAGTTTCCTCAACTACCACCCTCGGCGCGCATCTTCACGGAACCACTGCAACCCAGACGTTTGGGCTACCTGGCTGCGGGTGCTGAACCGGCTGCAGCTCATACGGATCTGGGGTTCTGTCCACTGGGCCTCGGTGATCCGGTAGGTTGAGGACCCGGGGCGATGGAACAACCTTTGACGGCCTGAGTCGGGCGGCGTAATGTGAGGACGATGCACAAGGTTGGGATGCGAATCGGCCTTGGGACGTGGGCTTGGATAGCGCTGGCCTGGGTGGCGGCTGAGGGTTGGCTCTTGGCTCAACCGGTGCGGCGCGGGCCGCCCATTCAGTTTTCGGAGCCACAGAGCGATCTGCTGCTCACCAATATCCACAGGCTGCCGCGGGGCGACCAGGCGCGTCCCAATCTTACGGAGGAAATGCAGCGGCGGCCTTCGCCGTTTCAGGAGCTGGGCGATCCATTGCGGCCGGGGGTCTTGCCTCGGCCACCTGCGGGTCCCATGATCCAAAACCCTCGCGTGCGTGAGTTGCTGGAGCGGCAGAGGCTGAAAGGTGGGCAATCGGCGGCGGACCCGCTGAGTTCGTTGTCTGGTTTGGAAGGTGAACGGCGGCTGGGACGTAATCCGCTGGAGGAGCAAGGTCCGGGGCCGGAAGGGACTGGAGAGATGGACCCGCGATTGGGGACGCGGTTGGGCGGGGGGTGGGAGAACGAGGGTTTGAGTTGGCCCTTGGACAATGCGAGCGCCGAGGAGAGTGGGATGGAGCGCGGGACTGCGGGGCGGCAAAAATCGGCGGAGGCGGCTGCATCGGAGGCGCGGGTGGAACAATGGGAAAAGGCATTTCGCCAAGAGATCGAAGGCCGGGGGGTGTTGCAGCAGCTGCCTGGTTTGGAAAGGTCGTTTTGGGATGGGCCCATGACCTCGCAAGAGTCGGCCTTATCCAGGGCGCAAGCGCGTGCGAGGGAGGCTCGGCTGGAGCAGTTCCGTGCTGGTTTGGAGGCGGTGGTTGCGTCTCCGGCAGGTGGGTTGGATCCGGCGCGGTTGCCCCTGGCTGGGGAAACAGCCCGGAATTCCGGTCGTTCGTTGGTGCTGCCGGCAGTGCCTTTGTGGAGAGAGACGCCGCCGGCTTCGGTTGGGGCGGGGGATGGGTCGGGGCGCAGCCCGGTCTCGAGCCCCATGGGCACGTTGAGTGGGGAGGCATCGGGTCGGGTTGGAGGAATGACGGGAGGTGGCGTTGGCGCCGGAAGCGGTGCGGGGGCTCTGGGAGGTGCGGTGTCTTCGCCGGCTGGCCGATCCTCGGCTGCTCCCGCGGCCCGTGGGCCCAAGATGCCCTCACCGTTTACGGAGATCCCCAAGCGTCCGGGGATTTGAGTGCGAGCTAGGCGCTTGGGGCCTCACCGTACGGCTGCGTGTTGACCGGTGCGAATCAGTTCCTTTTCCCGGCTTTTGCCAACCAGTTGCGAGCTTCCCTGTTTTCCTTGGTGACGGCTCGGGGAAGTGGAGTTGGCGCAAGGGGTGTAGTTTCGGAGGCGGCTGAGAGGCGGGGTTGGTGGCTTTGGGTGTACAGGGGTGTTCAGGAGATTATCGTTGCTGTGGCTTGCGCGCGGGTGCAGGGGCCGCTGTGTGGGCAAGTCGTTAGTGGAGGCAGATTTGAGCGGTGAGCCGGCTCCCGAGTAGGAGGGCAGAGAGATGTCTCGGAGGCGCCGGGCCCCACCGAGGTGACGGTCAAGAAAGCCGAGGGACCCGGCTCAGATCAGCTTGGCCAGCAATTCGTCGTTGGTCTTGTGCTTCCGCAGGGCTGCGATCAAGGTTTCCATGGCCTCGACAGGGTTGAGGTCGACCATCATGCGACGCAGCTTGCGCACGGCTTCGATCTGGTGCTTGGGGAAGAGTTTTTCCTCCTTCCGCGTGCCGCTACGTGGGATGTCGATGGCAGGAAACAGTCGGCGGTCGGCCAGCTTGCGATCGAGCACTAGTTCCATGTTCCCGGTTCCCTTGAACTCTTGGAAGATGAGTTCGTCCATGCGGGAGCCGGTTTCAACCAGGGCGGTCGCAATAATGGTGAGGGAGCCACCGCCTTCGATTTTGCGGGCGGAGGCGAACATTTTGCGGGGGATTTCCAAGGCGCGGGCGTCCACGCCGCCAGTCATGGTACGTCCGCTGCCGCCGTGGACGCTGTTGTAGGCCCGGGCTACGCGCGTGAGGGAGTCCAGCAGCACAAAGACGTCCTTGCCGCATTCGACCATGCGGCGGCACCGCTCGATCATGAAGCGGGACAATCGGACATGGGTTTCCAAGTCCTGGTCATTGGAGGAGGCGACCACTTCGGCTTTCACCGACCGCTGGAAGTCTGTGACTTCCTCGGGCCGTTCATCGATGAGGAGCACCAGGACATACACCTCGGGGTGATTGGTGGTGATGGCGTTGGCAATTTGCTTGAGCACGGTGGTCTTGCCGCTACGGGGGGGGGCCACGATGAGACCACGCGTGCCTTTGCCGATGGGCGTGACCAGGTCAATGACCCGGGTCTCGATCATGTCCGGCGTGGTCTCCAGCTTGAATTTCTCGATGGGGTCGATGGTGGTCAGGTTTTCGAACCGAACCAGTTTCAGGTAATCCTGAAAGGGGAGGTCATTGACCTTTTCGACCGCTTTGAGCTGTGGGCTGCTCCCGCGGTGCGGAGGCTGCAGCGGACCGGCTACCAGACAGCCCTCGCGCAGGAAATGGCGCTTGATGGTGTCGGGCGTTACGAAGATGTCCGTGGGCTTGGGCTGGAAGTGGTTCTGTGGCGAGCGTAAAAACCCAAACCCCTTTTCCGAGATCTCCAAGTAGCCGGAGCCGTAGCCCGGCGTGTTGCCGCTGTTGTTGTTGCTCATAACGAAACTGCTGATGTCACAGGTCCGGAAAACTGAGCACCGCCTCCGGGGTGCTGCGCCTTGGAAGCGCGTTGGGAATTTGCTGTGCCGAAGGGCGGTTGGATCACAACCGCTGCGGCCAACAAGACCTACGACGCCCGTACTATGCGACGAACCGGCGAGTTTGCGCAATAGAAAAAATGCGGTCCGATGGGTCGCGGGGGACGCTTCCACGGGACATGCGGATGCGGCGTGGGCGGGCCGTCTTGGGTGTTGACGGTGTCGCCCGGCTTTCTCGGAAGAAGCCATGGGTTGGGGGGCGGTGTGCTCCGGCACCTGGGGGACCGGTGGGAGCCGGAAGATGAGCAGTGCGACCGGACCGTCGGTGGCAGCAAGCTGGGGTGGGATGGATGGTCCGGCGGGGGTGCGACAGGCCGTGGGGCATCCCCGGCCTCCACGAGGCCATTGGACCGTTGAGGTGGATGCAAACAACAGTAGGCCGCCGCCCGCAAACGGGGAACTCCATGGGAGGGCAGTGCAAACTCGCCGTGGAGAGCCTGCCTTTGTGTTCCCTGTGCTGAGGCTGAGAGTTGAGGAAGCGCAGTTGAAGGCTTGTACTCAATGGCGTTGTGCGGAATGTTGGTCACCGTTGAACTGCTGCGTGGAACCAGGGTTTGTCAGACACTCGGACCGGGACCAATCGGACCGGGACCCGCCCCAGGGACGGTTTCCTGGGGCCCACGGGAGGGGCGAGCGTGATTGTTGGCGTCGGGCTGGCTGGAGCCTGGTGATCGCGGCCGTGCTGTTTGGGTGGGGGTGGTCGGGCGGGCTGATGTTGCAGGGGGCGGAGCTTCATGTGGGACCAAGACAGCCGTGGTCCGAACCGGCTGCGGCCGTGGCGGCGGCACGGGCGGGTGACGTGATCGTGGTGCATCCCCGGCCGGGCAACGTGCCTTACGTAGGGGTGGCCCTGCGGGTGCGACAGCCGGGCTTGATTTTACGAGGCGCTGCGGGGCTGGCCAATCCGGTTCCGTTGAGTGGCGAAGGGGCGGAGCTTTCGGGTCGAGGTCCCCATCCACGGGCGATCGTGCAATTCGATGCGGGGGCGGACGGGGCGGGTCTGGAAGGGTTCGAACTGATGCGCGCCATGAATGCCACCGGCAACGCAGCCGGTGTGCGGGTGACGGGAGCAAGAAATGTGGTGGTGCGGGATTGCGTGATTCATGACAACGACATGGGTGTGATGTCGGATGGGGCGGATGAGCCAGACGGCGGCGCTGGTTTTCTCGTGGAGCGCTGTATCATTTACGGCAACGGCAGCGCAGCCCATGCTGGCTACAGTCATAACCTGTATCTGGGAGGTGCTGAAGTAACGGTGCTCGGGTGCGTGATTCACTCTAGTCGGGTAGGGCACAACCTCAAGAGTCGCGCCCATCGAACGCGGGTATTGGCGTGTTTCCTGCATGGTGCGGCGGAGCGCGAGTTGGATCTCGTAGATGCAGCGGGGTGGACGACGCAGCCGGGTAGCGACGCCTGGGTGGCAGGGTGCGTGATTGTGAAGGCGGACCCAACCCGCGGGAATGGTGCGGTGGTGCATTTTGGGCAGGATGGTGGACAGGACCACACCGGGACGTTATGGCTGGTGCATAACACCATCGTTACTGCCCATGTGTCGCCGGTGGTGGAGCTCTCGGCCCCGGCAGCCCGGGCCTGGCTGGAAGGCAACCTGATTTGGGACAAAGGACGCAGGCGGCCGGGGCAACGGTTGATCGAGACGCGCGGCGCGGCCAAGCGCGGTTTTGTGCAGGGTCGCTACAACTGGCTGGCGGCGGGGTTTCGAGGTGGCTTCTGGGACAGTTGGGCCCAGACGCGCTGGGGTGAGCCCGATCAGCAATTGCCGTGGAACGATCCGCCCCGGGGCGACTACCGGTTGCGAGAGCCAGTGGCTGGGATCGTGGATGCCGGGGACGAGTGGGCCAGCGTGGAAAAGCGCATTCCCGGGATCGCGCTGTATGAATTTGTCCCACCGCTTGGCTGGCGCAACCGGCCGCGGCAGGGCCGATTAGACCTGGGCGCCTTCGAGGCAGTGGAGGGGAATGGGGCCAGAAGCGGAGAGCCGGGGTTGAGAGTCGACCGGCCAGCGACTCGGTGAAGGGCAACTCGGCCTTGAAACGGACGGCTCGAGGGGAGTTTGGGACCGGTCAGTTTGCTTGCCACCAATGCCAACTACAGCTCCTTGACCACTCCCCAGTGGACGTCCAGGCGCTTGGTGAGGAAAAGCTTGATGGCTTTGAGGAGTGTTTTGGCCTCATGTTCACGTCCTTTGGCAATGATTTCTGGAAGGGTCATGCCCGCTTTTACGGGAAAGGCGCTCTGGGCGATAATGGGTCCTTCGTCGAGGTGCATGGTGACGAAATGGGCCGAGACGCCGACGATTTTGACGCCGCGTTCGTAGGCCTGTCGATACGCCTGCGGGCCGGGGAAACTGGGCAGCAGCGAGGGGTGGATGTTGATGATTTTGTTTTTGTAACGCCAGACGAAGTTCGGCGACAGGATTTTCATGAACCGAGCCAGCACGATGAAGTCGCACTGGTGCTGCTCCAGCACCTGGAGGGCCAGGCTTTCGGCGCGGTTGCGATCGTCCCATGGGATGTGCACGAAGGGCCGGTTGTATTGCCGGGCCAGAGGTTCGAGATCGGGCCGGTTGCCGATGACCACCACGGGTTCGGCTCGCGGCAATTGGTGGGCCCGCCAGGCGCGCAGGATGGCGTCCAAGCAGTGGGGTTCGCGGGTGACCATGAGGCCCATGCGTTGGCGACGGTGAGGCTCGGTGAAGCGGAGGGTGATCTCCATTTCCAACTCGCGGCCAAGCTGTTCCAAGCCGAGGCGAACGGCATTTTCATCCAACTTGCGCGGTGGCCAAGAGGCTTGCAGGGTCATGCTGAACTGACCCCGGGTCACCTGTTCTTCGAGGGCCTCGATATTGGCGCCCTGGTGGAAAAGGAAGTTGGTGATGCGTGCAATGACACCGGTCTTGTCTTTTCCAATGACCGTGACGGTGGCAAACCGTTTCATGGCCAGCAACTTCAGCAAAGGCGGGCGCACGCGGCAAATCCTTTTCGAACCGGCCGGGTTGGGTGGCTGGGGGCTGCACACCGTTGGGGCGAAGCCAGCGCACTGGGTTGCCGCGTGGCTGTGGTGCCTTCAGCGAAGCGGCTTGCGGAGGCAGAAGGAGCGTGGCCTCGCGGTGCACCGAATCCCGCGGGTGAGCCTTTGCGGCCGGCGGGCAGGGGGTAAGTCGGCCGAACCGGACGGTAGCGGGAGCGCGGTTCCGCGGACAAGGAACTAAGTGAGAACAGCCGCCGTGGCGACGGAAGGCTTGCAGGCATCGCCGGGCCCGGGCGGCCGACGGGCGCCGGTGCGCCCAAGTTGTCCATTGGAGATGGAAAACCTTCAGCCCGAAGTTGCTTGCAACATAGGGTTGCGTGCAGGCATCCCTGGGGGCCACCCACCATCTCGGTTTCTCGCGCGGAGCCGGCTACCAGGACCCACTTTCGCATCCGCGACGTTCAGCCAGCCGTGCACAGAGCCGACCCG
>Ga0209017_10001524_pt1 | contig 17430 bp, 12 predicted proteins | sample YNPBryunderm2012_FD_185812 | JGI IMG/M metagenome (GOLD analysis project Ga0209017, IMG submission 185812) | Anoxygenic and chlorotrophic microbial mat microbial communities from Yellowstone National Park, USA - YNP Bryant MS undermat 2012... ... | reverse complement strand
TTGCCCGCCTCACGTACCAACGCGCGATAGGGATTCATGGCGAAGCTGCCCAGACGGTACAGGTCGTAAGCGTTTTTCCCGTGGGTGGCCAAACCGCCCAGTCCTTTGAGGTCGGCGATTGTCAACAGATGCGAGCCGGGCACGGTCGAAAGGATCATCGCGTTGACGTCGGCGGCCACCCGTTCAACGATCTTGAGCAGGGCGGGAATCGGCACCTCCAACTCGGGATGGGATGAGTCAGGGTGAAAGGTTTGCGCCACAGCCCGAATGGTCTCCAGCATCAACGGAGCAGCGTCGTTGGGTTCCACCACGTTGAGTTCGCCCCGATCGATTCGCTCTTCAATCCGTCGAATCGCTTCCCAGGCGGTTTTTCCTCGGGGACTCCATTCGGGAGCCGGTTGGACCAGCTCGGCGGCCAAGCGCAATCGCCGTCCCGCCAACCAACGCAACCCCCACCAGCCCAGGGTCGTCAGCACCGCCGAACCAATCGCCCAGGGCCATATCCAATGATGTTCCACTAGCCAGAAGAAGCCAGCGGTCATCAGAATCGCCGTGGGCAACGCCAGCGGCAAACCCGCCAGCAACCAACGCCAGGGACTTCCAAGCAACTGCTTGACCGGATTGTTCATTGGTGGGTCTCGTCATGGATCAAGCCGCGAATCGGTTCAGCATCTTCGGCTCGACTTGAGGTAGTCTGCCATTTTGACCTTGCCTCGTTCGAGTTCACGTCGATACAGTTCTCGAAACAGTTGAGAGTTGGGGAGTTCGCCTCGTTCCAATGCCTCGAAGTAAGCGCAAAGGGTGTAACCCAGCGCGAAGGTGACGGTGGCGGCCATCGTGGCGGAGACCGCCGAACCCAGGCCGGGGATGACCTTGAGCAGTTCGCGCGCGCCAAGACGTCCCAAAAAGCCTACTCCCAATGCGGCGGCCAGTTCACCCAGACGAGCGGGGGTCATAGGGCGGTTGTAAAGCCGAGCCAGATCGTAAGCCAAACGGGTTTGGATCGACAACAACGCCGGGGTGCCCAGGTAGGGAATTGGCATGGCCGCAGCCGCTGCGGCCGCGGCCGCATGCGCGATGATGCGGGGGTGGGCGCGGCGGCGGCGGTCATCCAAGCGCTCGTGGGCGTCCTGTTCCAGGATCGTCCGCAAGCCCATCGGCAGGGACTCCTCGATCGCTTTCCACAGCGCGGGCAGACGGTAATCCACTGGCGTGAATCCATCCTCCTCCCGAGTCAGATCGACCGCGACGTAGGTCAAATCCGGGCCCAGTTCGGCGAACTCCGCGCGTTGGGCGGTGAGGCTTCGAGCCAGATCGCTTGGGATCTCGGAGGGCCAGGGAACCTGATCGAAGACCTCTTGGGGAGGATGATTCATGCCGTGGGGATAGCCTTCGTGGAGGTTGGTTTGAACCACCAGAATCGGCCAGTTGGGTCGCGCGCGCCGGATCATCCGCGCGGCCTCGAGAACCGCGCGCTGGTTGGGATCCATCGCCTTGACGACAATCATCAAGAGATGCGCTTGGTCCTGAAATTGTCGAAGATCGTCGGTAGGATCGTAGTGGATTTCGCCCAACCCCCGGGTGTCCAAAAACCGAATCAGCGGGGTCGTCTCATCGGGAAAGTGATAGATCGAGGCGGTGCGGGTGCAAGGTTGGAAGCCGTTGCCGATTTCGGCGCGTGTCGAGCCGGTCAACGCCCGCACGATCGAGGTCTTGCCCGATTGGGTTTTGCCTAGCAGCCAAACCACCGGGATGGCCATATGCGTCTGGGCTTGACGCAACGCCTCCAGAAAACGTCCTTCTTCTTGGACCTCGTCCGTGGTTCCCTTTTGATTAAGCGAACCCAGATGAGCTTCGGATCGGGCCGCGGCGTCGCCGGCCTCGACCTCGCGGTTTGTCATAGGCGGGTCGTTGGACCGGGCCGCGGCGTCGCCGGTCTCGACCTCACGGTTTGTCAAACGCCCCGTCACGTTGTGCCACGCCGATCCAACCCACCCTTTGAAGTTGGTCATCGAGCCCCCCTGTCTTGAGCTTCAAGTGCAACCCAACCCGGTTGTTTCCTCTCACCATCAAGCGATCTGGCGTTCTCTTTTTGCTCCCAAGTTGAATGAATTAGGGGGAGGAAGTTGCCTTCGGCAAGTTGCTCTCGTCCGGTAATTCGACCGAACTCGGTTCAGATTCTCCCGCAGACGATTGGAACTTTTGAGGGACCGTCGATCTCCGGTCGGGTTGCAAACCGGGTTCCAGTGGAATGGTCGCGCCGTGGGGATCCGCGTCAATCGAGCCGGACCCCAATTCGGCCAAAATCTGCCGTTGGAGGTCGGGCCCCAGATAATGCTCGGCCTCCTCGGCCGGGTCGTGAAGGTGATCCAGCGGCAGGTCGAAATGACGGTCGAGGTAGGACTCCCAAAGACGATGCGCCCGCACCTGAGCTTCGCCGGCCTCACGTCCGCCTTGGGTGAGATGGAGCGCGTCCCCTTCGCCGCGTCGCACCTGCCCCTGGCGAATCAACCGTCCCAGCGCGTTGCGCAGAGCCGATCCGCCTGCTGTGGCCCGGTCGGGTAACTCCGAAACCCGCGCGATTCGGCCACGCTCGTCGGCTCGATAAAGCCAGGCCAGCACATCCTCGTCGGCAATCCGCGCGGTCAAACGCACTCGACGCCACACCCGCGCGACCACCCCCTGGGAGGGCGAACCCACCACCGCCAAGGCGAAGAACCCCCCCGCAACCCCGGCGGTCATTCCGGCCATGTTGGTATCCAGCGCCGCGGCCAGCACAAAACCGCCCACCGCGCTGAATGCCCCCACGAAACAAGCAAGGATTATCATCATCTCTAACCGAGATGTCAGTAATCGAGCGCACGCAGCTGGCACAATCAGCATCGCTACCACAAGGATTGACCCCACCGCCTCGAAAGAGGCGACCGTCGTGGCGGCGGTGACAACCAAAAACGCCTGATGGATACGTTCAACATTCAAGCCAGCGGCCGCGGCGTGGCCAGGATCGAACGAGGTCCAAACCAACTCGTTCCAGGCCCGCGACACCAGGATCAGCGTGGCGCAGAGCGCCAGCAGGGGGGCAAACAACGCGCGGGGAACACTCCAGGTTCCACCACCCGGCCAGGGTAGACTGATTCGTTCCAGCGAGGTTAATTCGATTGAACCATAAAGGACACATCCAGGGTCGAGATCGACGTTGTCGGCATAGGCATGGATGAGTACCACGCCGAGAGCGAACATGGTCGTGAAGACGATTCCCAAGCTGGCGTCGTCCCGAACCCGTCCCGTGGAGGCGAGGGCGCGACTGGCCCAGGCGGTGAAGAGACCGGCTAGGGTCGCCCCCACGAACATCGGCCCCGAGGCGATGCGACCGGCCAAGAGGAAGGCGATCACCAAACCCGGCAGAACCGCGTGCGAGATCGCGTCTCCCAACAGACTCATCCGTCTCACGACCAAAAAGCAACCCAGAATCGCGCAGGAGAGATTCACCGTCAACGCCACCGCCAAGGTCCAAGCGACGGTGATCGGATCGATGTCCCACCAATTGGTTCCATCCCCTTGCGCTAGCGCGGACCACGTCGCGTTTCCAAAGGTCATGATCGCGCCTCCCGAGTCTCCTCACGGACCAGATCGAGGCGAACTCGCTCGGCCAACGCGGCGAACTCCTCGGGCGAAAGGAGCCGTTCGAGACGTAGAGAGTTCAAATCCTCAAGGTCGTTTAGCATTTGGGGATGACGTTCGAAGAACGCGCGTGTCATCGCTCGGTTGAATCGGGGGTCGGTGATGTTGAGGGCTTGGGTTTGGCACCACGCGCGCCAGCGGGTCGTCAACAGCCCACGGCGAGGCGCGAGGAGGAGGGAGAGCAGGAACAGACCAGCGCCGCTGAGGACAACCGTGGGGCCTGCGGGTAAATTCAACGCCGCGCTCGTCAACGCGCCGCTGGCCGAGGCGACCGCACCCAGGCTGGCGGCAACCAGCAACACGATTTCCAAGCGGTCCGACCAAAGGCGGGCCGAGGCGGCCGGAATAATCAGTAACGCGGCCATCATGACCACGCCCACCGCCGGCAGCCCCACGATCACTGTCAACGCCGTCAAGCTCGTCATCGCTAGATCGAGCGTGGTGGTGGGCAAGCCCACCGCCCGAGCGAATCCCTCGTCGAACGCCACCATGAGGAACTCTTTGAACATCAATCCCACTAACAACGCGCTGATCAACGCGACCACCGCGATGACCAGAAGGTCAGACATCAGGATCCCAGCGGTTTTTCCCAGGATGTACGACTCCAACCCCGCCTTGGCTCCACCCGCGGCGTTGTTCTGGATGAGACGGCTCATCACAACGCCCACTCCGAAGAACACGCTCAGGACCACACCAAGTCCCGCGTCGTCGGGCAGTCGTGTCCAGCGTTTGAGGAACGCGAGGACCAGCAGACCCAGGCAACCGGTCAAGAGCGCTCCGAGCAGCATCGGTCCGACCGCGCGACCGCCCGCGACCCAAAACCCCAGGCAGACGCCGGGCAAAGCGGCGTGGGCCAGGGCGTCGCCCATGAGCGAGCGGCCCCGCAACACGGCGAACGTGCCTACCATCCCGGCGTTGGCTCCCAACACGGCTACTCCGCCCAGCACCACCCAGGTGTTGTAACTCGTCAACCAGTCGAGCGAGTTGGATGCGTTCATCATGCTTGCGGAAACTCCGGCGGCCGGTACGGGGCCAAGCTACATGGGGGTGATGTGATGAGTCGCGTCACTCGGTCCGCTGCTTGGTCGAGACCGCCTGACCAAGACGTTCCAGAATCGTCAAACGACCACGATAAGTGTTTTCCAGGTTGGTCGAATTGAAAACTAAGGCGGTGGGACCATATGCCACCACCCGAAGATTGAGCATCACCACGTCGTCGAAAATCTCCGGGACGCTACGGAGATCGTGATGCACCACGACGACTGTTTTGCCTTGGTCGCGCAGGTCGCGCAGCAACTCGAAAATGGTTTTCTCGGTGGCGGCGTCTACCCCAGCCATCGGTTCGTCCATGATGTAGAGATCGGCCTCCTGAGCCAACGCTCGGGCCAGGAATACCCGTTGTTGCTGGCCACCGGACAGTTCACCGATTTGACGGTGCTCCAAGCCGGCCAATCCGACCCGCTCCAAACAGCGCGCCGCTCGCTCCTTCTCGGCGTGGCCTGGTCGAGCGAACCAGCCGAGCTTGGGGTAGGTTCCCATCAACGCCACGTCGCATACGCGGATGGGAAAATCCCAATCCACGCTCTCGCGCTGAGGCACATACCCAATCCGACGTCTCACTTGGTTGACGGGACGACCGAACGCCTCAACCCAACCGTTGACCTTCGGAATCAGCCCCAGCGCCGCTTTGATCAACGTGCTTTTGCCCGCTCCGTTAGGACCGATGATTCCCACCAGTCGTCCCGGTTGCAACTTCAAATCCACATTCCAGAGGACCGGGCGACGTTGATAGGCCACCGTCAGGTCGTGAATCTCGAACGCCGGAGGCTGATCCTGAGACGTGGACGAATCCAGTTGGCGCTTCGAGTCCACTTGCGACGGCGTGAACGGGGGTTCGGCGGATGAAGGGTGGGAACTCACGCCAGAGCCTCCGCGATCGTTCGCGCGTTGGCCCGCATCATGCCGGGATAGGTTGCTTCAGGAGTGCCGTCGGGTCCCATCGCGTCCGAGAACAGTTCGCCTCCAATCGCAAGACGATGCCCCCGCGCCCGACATCCCTCCACCAGCGCCACCACGTTGCGGTTGGCGAGGGTCGATTCAATGAAAACGGCGGGTATCCGTCGGGCCACCAGGAAGTTCACCAGCGCGTTCACTTGACGAATGGAGGCTTCGGTTTCGGTACTCATTCCCTGAATCGCCTTGACCTCGAACGCGAAGGCGCGGCCGAAGTAGCCAAAGGCGTCGTGAGCGGTGACCAACACCCGCCGGCTTCGAGGAACCACCGCCAGAATTGCTCGGCATTCCGACTCTAGGTCGAGGAACTCGGCCTGGGTGATCCGCGCCCGTTCACGATACTCAGCCGCGTGGTTCGGGTCGAGTTCGGACAGCGTGTCGGCGACCACGAATGCACCTTGCGCCCAGGCAAAGGGATCGAACCAGACATGGGGATCGTAACGCGCGTGGTTGGTGGTCGCGGACCCTTCCAGCTTCAACAACTGGGAGGAGGACAACCGCTCGGTCACTGCGCGGACCCACTTGTGACCTGTCAATGCCCGCAATGCTTGACCCAACTTACCTTCCAGGTGCAGACCGTTGTAGAAGATCGCGTCGGCCCGGTTGAGTCGCGCCACGTCCCGAATCGACGCCTTGTACAAATGCGGGTCCACGCCCGAACCCATGAGACGGATCACCTCCACCTTTGGCCCGGCCACTCGGCTTGCTAGATCGGCCACCAGACCCGTCGTCGCTGTGATCCGAAGCGGTCCGCGTCGCGCCGACGCAACCCGATCCCCGAAACGATGCGACGCCTCCGATACCGACGGCCCGCACCCCCACGCCAACCCACCCAATCCCATTCCCGCCAACCGCGCTAAGACCGCGCGGCGGCTCCAGCTCGAATTGGTTTCCTCCAAAACTGCTTCTCGTGACCCCTCGCAATCAGCCATGACCGTCATCCATCCTTTCCGACTCCAAGCACAGACCAAAAAGCACTTTTTGGTCTACCAAAAAGTTAGAGGTTGTCAGAGCTTTTGTCAAGCCGGTTTGAGCGGGAAGGAGCCCAACGCATCGCTAAGCTGGCAAGGCAAGCGGTCGATGTTGACGGTGTTTGGACCGATCCAGAGTGGATGGGGTAGGGGGAGTCCTCGAAATGACTCGCCGCGCGGGGTAGAATGAAAGGGGGTTGGCCTTCTCGATCGGGGTTGTGAGTTCGACATGGCCAGCCTCACCCGCCCGCATTCCTCCGCCGGTCTGTCCCGCCCCTCCTTCGTTTGACGGAATCGTGGTGAAACGAAACGTTCCGACCGCCCGGCTCGATCACCGTCGTCCTGGCGTTGCTCGGCTCGTCAGGTTCGTCCCACCTTCGTTTGGACCGATTCGATCCGCCCGCGGACTCGATGGGCCACGCTCCATCCCGACAGGGAACCCCGCGCTATGACCCGTTTGACCGTCGCTCCCTCCTGGTCGGCGTCGCTCGAGCCCGCCCTTATTGACAAGGCCGCCGGGTCCACGTTTCCGGCTCATGCCTCGACGCGACGGTTCGAGGTTCCCTTTGTGCATCGTCTGTATTTCACTCAAGACATCTTCGGATGCGAGCGAACGGTTTTGGCCGAGTTGCTCGAACCTTCCGCCGATCGCTTGCCCAAGGTTCAAGTTTGGATCGACGACCAAGTGGCCGCCGCCCTGCCCAAGCTGATTGACACAGTAGCGAGGTTTCTCGACGAACAGGGCGAACGCCTGCGGCCAGCTGGCGTCGAAACCATCCCCGGTGGCGAAGTCGTTAAGAACGACTGGAAATATGTCGAACGATTGCTTCAGGCAATCCACGATGCCGACCTCGACCGCCGCAGTTACCTTGTCGCGGTCGGCGGTGGCGCGGTGTTGGACGCGGTGGGCTTCGCGGCCGCCACGGCGCACCGGGGGATTCGTCTGGTTCGTCTACCCACGACCACCTTGGCTCAAGCCGATTCGGGAGTGGGGGTCAAAAACGCGGTCAACAAGTTCGGCAAGAAGAACTGGCTGGGGACCTTCGCCGTTCCCTGGGCAATCATCAACGACTCCGGACTGCTCGCCGGGTTGCCCGACCGCGCGTTTGTGGCCGGTTTCAGCGAAGCGGTCAAGGTCGCGCTTTTGAAGTCGCCCGAGGAGTTCGCCCGGTTGCGTCGTCACGCCTCCCGCATCAAGGCCCGCGATCTGAGCGTCGCCCTCCCCGCCATCCGCGCTTCTGCTGAACTCCACCGCGCCCACATCACCCAGGGGGGCGACCCCTTCGAGGCGCTGGAGGCTCGCCCACTTGACTTCGGCCACTGGTCAGCGCATCGTATGGAGGCGCTTTCACACTTCGAATTACCGCACGGTGAAGCCGTGGCGATCGGAGTGGCCATCGACACGCTCTATTCGTCGATGGTCCACGGCCTACCCGAGTCGTCGGCAGCGGCAGTCGTCGAAACCCTGCGTGCCCTAGGTCTGCCGCTCGATCATCCCACCCTGCGCGATCCGCATGCGTTGTTTGAGGGGTTGGAGGAGTTCCGTCAGCATCTGGGCGGACGTCTTACGCTAACCATGCTCCGCGACGTGGGCGATCCCATTGAGGTCCACGAAATCGACAAAACCGCGATGCGCGCTGCGATTGAGAAGGTGTCCCGAGGACTGATTTAGTGGGTTGAAAATGGAATGAAGGAAATGAGTTTCGGCGTTTGGTCGCGGTTCTGTCTTCAACCCAACAATCCCCGCGCAGCCCAGAGTTCCGGGAAGATCCGGATGCAAGCGGTGGCGTCCAGATAATCGACCCCCGACGAGCCGCCGGTTCCTGGCCGACGGCCGATGATCCGCTCGACCATGCGGGCGTGACGGGTGCGCCACAACACGAGATGTTCTTCCAACTCCACGATTCGGTCGATCAGCAACCGCGGCCAGGCGAACAGCGGCCGATCCCGATAGGTTTCGATGTAGAGGAGACCGGCGACGATTCTCCGCCAGCGATCGCGGGGCGTTTCCTCCGGGTCCACGTCTGCCGGCGCGGCCAGAAGTTCGACCGCCTCCGCAAAGCGGTCGAACTCGGGAACCAATCGGGGATCGGCGGCGTGGAGCATGACGCGGTGGCTCGCAAGAAACGTCTCGCGCGCCTCGACGGCCTCTGGAGCCGACGCTTGGATTCCGTTGATCGGCGTGCGGGCCAACCAACGTTGCAACGCTTGGCGTAACGAGACCTCGCGCGCTGCGCTGCGCAAGGTCTCGGCCACCCGCGCTCCTTGGGGATCATTTGACCCCGCCGCCTCCGCCTCGGCAATGAGCGTTGCGACCGGATCGACACCCCCGCCGCCGTTGCGACGATGCCAAAGTGCCCGCGTCGCGGCGTCCAACCCCAGTCGCAGTTCAAGGCACCGCAGTTGATACGACTGAAACCCGCTCGAGGTGCCCAGCTTGCGACGGAACTTGAGAAAATCTTGAGGCGTGATCGTTTCGGTGACGCGGAAATGATCGACCGCCACCTTGAGAATTTCATTGACCCGTCCCAGGTGATGCACCACGAATGGGATGCTCGACTCAGCTACCCATTCGGCGTTGAGACAGTCGCGCGCCAGCGAAAGCTCTCGACCCATTAGCTTGAACCAAAGTTCAAAGACCTGATGGGTCACGATGAAGTTTAGCTCGTCAGGGTCGAGTTGAGACTCGTCCCCTTCGATCCCACCTTGGAGGTTGAGCAATTCGGCGAGTTTGAGATAGTTCCAGTAGGTTACGCCAGTAGAAACATTTGATTGTTTCATTGGATAGAAGTTCCAGAGAATAAGAATATTGATTTTAGAAAATGTTCCGATCATCCCGGCACGCGGAAAATGTCAAGGGCCTTGCGGGCGACCTCCCGACCGGGGAGGCGACGGTCGCCCAGGGGGACGTAGGCGGAGGTTTCGTCGGCGATGCGGACCACGCCGGGAGAGTGAGCTTTGGCCAGCTTCTCGATGCGATGTCGTGCTTTGAGACGAAAGGAAAGGCTCAGGTAATCCTCCTCGGAGTCTGGCAACACCCCCACCCGCTCGACGCCCCAGTGGGCGGCGAGGATGCGAACCTCGGCCATGATGAGCAGATTCTCGACTGGCTCGGGAGCGGGGCCGAAGCGGTCGATCAGTTCCTGACGGAACTCGTTGAGTTGTCGAAGGTTGGCGATGCGCCCTAAACGGCGGTAGAGTTCGACCTTGAGCTTGGGGCCGGGGACGTATTGGGTAGGCAGATAGGCCTTCCAAGCCAGTTCCACCACGCAATGCGCTGACTTGCGGGCTGGTTGGTGAGTCAGTTCCCGTACCGCTGTTTCCAGCAGCGAGCAATAAAGTTCATAACCGACCGCTTCGATATGGCCCGATTGTTCTGCGCCCAGGATATTGCCCGCGCCGCGGATTTCCAGGTCGCGCAGGGCGATCTTGAACCCGGCCCCCAGTTCGGTGAACTCCTCGATTGCCTTGAGACGACGGGCCGCCTCGGGCGTGACGGCGCGGGATTCGTGCAAAAGGAGATAGGCGTAAGCACGGTTGCGCGAACGACCAACCCGACCGCGTAACTGGTGGAGGTCGGCCAGACCATGACGATCGGCCTCGTTAATGAAGATGGTGTTGGCGTTGGGGATGTCCAGCCCGGACTCGATAATGGTGGTGGCCACGAGGATGTCGGCCTGATGGCGCACGAAGGCGAGCATCGCTTTTTCCAGCTGGTCACCTGGCATTTGTCCGTGGGCGGTGACGATCCGGGCTTCGGGCACGATGCCGCGGAGGCGGTCGGCTATGGCGTCGAGGTCGTGGACTCGGTTATGGACGAAGTAGACCTGGCCGTTGCGGTTGAGTTCGCGGTGGATTGCCTGGCGGATGATGGCCTCGTCGAACCGGCAAATCCGGGTTTCGATCGCCTTACGGCCCGGCGGCGGGGTCTCCAGGTTGGAGATATCCCGAATGCCGAGCAAACTCATGTGCAAGGTCCGGGGAATTGGCGTCGCCGAAAGGGTCAGGACGTCCACCGTGGTTCGCAAACTCTTGAGCCATTCCTTGTCTTCAACGCCGAAGCGTTGCTCCTCGTCAATGATGACCAAACCAAGGTCTTTGAAGCGAACGTCTTTTTGAACGATCCGATGCGTCCCAATAAGGATGTCCACCTTGCCTTGAGCGGTTCGTTCCAACACGTCGCGGATCTGTTTCTTGGTACGGAAGCGATTGATCGACTCAATGACCACCGGATATTCGGCCATGCGTTCACGGAACGAGCGGGTGTGCTGTTCGCACAATACCGTGGTTGGCACCAGAACCGCGACCTGTTTGCCCGCGTCCACGGCGCGGAAGGCGGCACGCATCGCCACTTCAGTTTTGCCGAAGCCGACATCGCCGCAGACCAGCCGGTCCATGGGGCGGGGCTGAATTTGATCTTCACGGATCGCTTCAATGGCGGCGAGTTGGTCAGGCGTTTCCTCGTAGGGAAATGAGGCGGCGAACTCGCGCATCAGGTGAGAATCGACCGCGGGCAGGGCAATGCCGGGTCGTGCTTGACGTTGGGCTTGAAGGTCGATCAATTCGGCGGCGAGGTCGCGCACCGCGTCGGCCACCCGCTTCTTGCGTTTCTCCCAAGCTGACGAACCGATCTTGGAGAGCGGCGGGTTGGCGCGACCACCCCCGACGTATTTTTGGACCAAATCGACCTTGGAGATCGAAACATACAGTTTCGTGCCCTCGGCAAATTCGATCACCATGACCTCTTCGACCTGATCACCCGGCTTTTCGATCAACTTCAGGCCGCGATAGACACCAATGCCGTGGTTGAGATGAACGACCAGGTCGCCTTCGTTGAGGTCGAGAAAGCTGTCGATAGCCCGTCCCTGATAGCGGCGGCGCGGACCGGCGGCGCGGTCGTCGCGGCGTCGGAACAACTCATGATCGCCCAGCACCAATCGGCCGGCGTCGATCAATCGAAACCCGGCGTGGATGTGGCCGATCGCTAGATCGAGCCGGTTTTCGGCGTGAGCGCGGGTGTCTTGAAGCAGTTCATTGAGCCGGGTCGCCTCGCCGACGTTGTGACAGGCGATTAAAATCCGGTCGCCGCCGGCAAAGCCGTCCAGTTCCGCTTTGAGACGATTTAGGTCACCCGAGAAGCGTTCGACCGACTCAACCTTGAGGCGGCAGACGGTTCCCACCATCCCTGAGGCCAGGGTCGAGACCACCACCGAGGGCCGTCCCGACAGACGCTTGAAGGTCTCTTCAACCGGATAGAGACCTCGTGGGTCGTCGACCCGGCCAAAGTAGAGTCGGGCTTCCTCACGGAGATCCTGCGGTTCGACCAAAGCGATCCAGGTTTCGGGGGGAAGATCGTCGAGCGGGTGGCCCAGCAAGTCGGGACGGCTAAGGTCTAGACGGGGCGGGATGACCACCCGAGCTTCGGTCCACTTGCCCAAGGAGCGTTGGGTAGCCGGATCGAAGGGACGGATCGACTCCAGTTGGTCGCCGAAGAACTCCAGACGGATCGGCTCGGCGGCGTCGGGGGGAAACAGGTCGATAAGTCCGCCCCGGCTGGAGAACTCGCCGGCGACTTCGACGACCTCCACGCGGGTCATGCCCAAGGAGGACATCCAGGCCATCAGGTCTTCCGGCTTGAGGGTTTGACCCACATTCAGGGTCTTGACGGCGGTTTGGAGGGCGTCGGCTCGTGGGACCGGTTGGACCAAAGCTTGAATCGGCGTGACGACCAGCTTGGGCGGCGCGCTCGAACCAGCCCCGCGCCAGGTTTGGACCAAGTGGAGACGGCTAGCGGCGATCTCGTCAGCGACGCCGGCGGCTGGGTCGTTCAAGTCGGAGGTCACCACCGGCGGCTTGAGCCAGGCTGGAAAAACCTCGGGTCGCTCGCCAACGAAGGTCTTCAGATCTTCAACAAACTCGTCGATATCCCCGACATGGGCGATGACCACCAGGACCATCCCTGGCGCTTCGCAAGCCAAGGCGGCAATCGCCAACGCGGCGCTCGATCCCCAAGCGCCTTCGATGGTGGCTCCGCGTCCCTGGCGTAAGGCCGCAATCACACCGGCAAACCCTTGAGCGCGGGCGATGGTGGGGACCAAGTCGCAGGGATTGGCCCAGGAGGTTGGCGAGGAGTCGGGCTGGACAGCGTGAAGCGACTCAACAGGCATGGCCTCGGGACTCCCCGTCAACGTGGGAGGAGGTTGGAACGTTTGGATTTCCTGGCAAGGGTTGGCAGGCAGGCGGGCACGGCTTCGAACGAAGGTCCAGTTCCAAGCGGTCTAGCACGAACTCCAGGTCGCTGGGGTCGAACGGTAGGTCCAACACTGCCGCTGCCCCGCCACGACGAGCCTGGGCCACTTGGTCGCGATTGGCCAACCCAATTAGCGCGACCACTGGTCCGCCCTGGTGGGTCAGACAGGACAGCGTGTCGGGCCAGGACGGATCCAACGCGGGGACTTCCCAGATTATTCGGGTGGGGTTGGACTTGAGGGTCAACCACATCGAACGCGATCGGTCGAAAGTCGAGACGAGCGGGAATCGTGACGGAAGATCATCGATCACGTGTTCTCCACGGGCTTCGAGCCACTCGCGTAGCCAAAGACGCAGCTCGACGTCGTGGATCCACAAGCGGATTCCTGCGGCAAAGGTTGTGCCATGTTCGGGGGCAACGGTTGGATGGGCCCTGGTTTGGGTGTTGGTGGGGGAAACCCGAGCGCGGCGGCGACGCGATTTAGACGGCGTCCAGCGACGTTCGAGAGCGGCCAAGGCGGTTGGCTCGTCAATCACCTCGTCGGCCAGGTCGCTCCAAGGTCTGAGGTCGGCGTAGCGCACATGAGGGCCGAGGATCAAGACGGTGGTCGGCCAGCGACCCATCATTAAACGCCAGCGGCGAAGTCGGATCAGTACCGAGCGGGGAAGTCCGGTGCGATGCAGAATCAACCAGTGGGCCCGTTCGAGTGATTCGGGAGGTTGTTCGGGCCAGTCGGATTCGGCGGGTTGGTTCCGCACCCAGGCGGACGCCGGCAATCGCTCGACCAGTTCCGCTGCCACCGGATCGCTCAGGTCGGCGATCATGCACACTCTCGGTTGGGCCGTCTCCGCCACGCTTTGGTCTCTCACGCGCTTGGGGCATCCAATCCCAAGCTCCCTCTGGTTGATCAGTCCGTTGTGGGGACGATGTCAAGCTATCACTTCGTCCACCCTTCGGCAATCCGACCTCTTGCGCTAACCCAACCAACCGGAACCACGCTTTGGAGAATCGGTTGAATGGAGCGACCCTGGTTCATCGATTGGACCGATGAAACTATGGGTGAATCGAGCGACCATGATTCGATTCAGATTGTTGGTGGGTTAGGTGATGGCGTTTTCCAAGTGTTCCAGGTTGGCGTCCCACCCAACCGCTTCTCCCAACTCGGAATGGATGCCGAGTCATGTCTCCTCCCACGACGCCCGCGCGTGACATCTGTCGGTTCAACCAACCGCCGCTTGAGCAGGGCTTGAGCTTGGCGAACGCCACACGCTTTGGAATCCCTAGCCGTCCAAAGCGATGGGCGTTGTTCGTGGTGTTCCTTGTGGTGGCGTCTCAGTGGGTTCGCCTGGTCTTTTCTCAGGAGGGCGACTTCCGCCTTCATTGGAATTTCGGCCAGCGGCTGCTCCTCGGGGAATTCCTTTATCTCAATGGGGTTCACACGCCTTATCCACCGTTGTGGGGCCTGTGGTGCGTGCCGACCACGCTGTTGCCGCTTTGGACCTCGTGGTTGGTTTGGTATCCGATCGGGTTGGTTTGGGGTGGCGCGCTGATCTGGGCGTTGGTAGAGGGGTTGCGTCGCGCTGGGTTGACCCCGGGTCGCAACGCGGCGTCGGATCACACATTTTGGACGGTCATGCTGGGTCTGGCGTTGGGCAGCCGCTACGTGATTCGTGAGTTGCCCGAAAACGGCGTCAATTTGATGATTGTGGCCCTCACGTGGTTGGGATTGACGGCCTGGCGGCGGGGATGCGACCTGAAAGGAGGCGCGGCGCTGGGACTGGCGGTGGCTCTGAAATGCACCCCGTTGATCTTCGTAGTGTATCTAGCTTGGCGTCGTCAAGTTCGGGTCGCGGCCATCGCTGTGGGAGTCGCCGTGTTGGCAAGTCTGGCTCCATTGCCGTTTCAGGGAGTGGCCTCGTATCTCGATCACTGGCGCACCTGGTCGCAGGTGAATCTTACCGGGATGTCGCGTTCCGATCCCAACCTGGGTCCCTTGGGCGAGGCGACGGTTCAGAACCACGCGTTTCGTCCGACCCTGGGACGCTTCTTGACTCGTCTCCCCCAAGGCCACGCTGGACGGCTTGACCATCCCTGGGAACCGCGCGGGCTGGGTTTGGATCCCCCCTTCGCCGGACGTTTGATCGACCTGACCGTGTTGGCGACTGGAATCGGCTTCCTGGTACGGTTCCGGGGACCGATCGCGCGACGTGACTCGGCCGCGGTTTTAGCTCAGCTAGCGGCATTGGGGGCGGCTGCGCTGTTGCTTTCGCCGATCACCTGGAAACAGCACGCGGTAGGGTTGCTGCCGGCGCTGTTTCTGGCCTCCGCGGTGATGCTCGACCCCGCGCGGCGATCGGCGTTGCGATTGGGCATGGGGACAATTTTGGTGGTGGGGTTTCATGTAGCGGGGGTCCTGATTCTGGATCGAGGCGTGATTGGTCGGACTTGGTCTTATGTGTTGGATAGCTGGGGGGTTGTCACCCTTTCCTGGGTGGGCTGGGCATTGCTGATGTGGGCTTGGGCCAGTCGTTTCGAGCGACTGGAGGCGTCTGACCGGAGCGTCGCGTTCGATGACACCGTGAGTTCGCGTCCACAACGTCTTGACGCATGGCGGGTTCATCCTCCCAACGTGCCTCCAGTTCGACCAGGGCGCTTGACGATCGAGGGTAGGGAAGCAGATACTGCCAACGTGAGTTGGGGCCATCAAGCGGTTGTGGTCGCCTCCGACCCCAATCCCGGGGCAGCTGACTCGGTTTGGATCCCATCCCGCCCGCCTCAATGAGCTTGGCTTGCGCACCCTCGCCCGCCCTCGACGAGGTCGCCGGTGGGTCCGGCCCCAAGAGGAGGTCCGCAAGGTCGGTTTGATCCCTTCTCGACGTAGATGATCCGCGCGGTGGAATCCACGACGGCGGGCCGGTCCCTCCGACCACGTTGGAGCTATTTCCAGGGTGATCCCGATTCGTGATTTCACTCCTCTGCCCACCGAGGCGCGAGGAGCCGTCCTCAGCATCGGCAACTTCGACGGCGTGCATCGCGGCCATCGGGTGTTGTTAGAACGGGTCCGCGCCTTAGCCAATCAGCTTGGTGGACCTGCACTGGCTTTGACCTTCGATCCCCATCCGCTTGCCCTTCTCAAACCCGACCGGGTTCCCGCCACGCTGACTAGGTTGGCCCGACGGGTGCAACTGCTACGCCAGGCGGGCATGGACGAGGTGGCGGTGTTTCAAACTGGCCCCTGGTTGTTGAATCTGACCGCCCGCGAGTTCTTCGACCGCGTGCTGATTCGGCAATTCCAGGCGCGCGGGATCGTGGAAGGTCCCAACTTTATGTTCGGCAAGGATCGCGGCGGCGATCCCGAGCGGCTGGCGGGTTGGTGCAAGGAGTCCGGCGTGGTCTTCGAGGTGGTGGCCGCCGTTCGTGAAGGCACTGTTGGATTTGAGGCGTGGCGGCCCTCAGAGAACGATCCCCGCCTGTTGGAACCTTCTAAGCAGGCGGGGTCCCAAGGCGATCCATTCCACGCGCCGGTATCCTCCTCGCGGATTCGCGGCCTGATCGACGCCGGACGGGTCGAAGAGGCGGCCCACTGGTTGGGCCGCCCCCACCGTTTGGAAGGCCGGGTGGTCGGAGGCGCACAACGAGGGCGGGAACTGGGTTTTCCCACGGCCAACCTTGAGGCCATCGTCGAGATGATCCCAGCCGATGGCGTTTACGCAGCCCTCGCTCACGTCGGTCCTCATCAACGCGACCTCGACGCCGATCCCACCGGACGTCTCGCCGAGGAATGGGAGTCTGGACGCCTCGCCCCCTCCCTCCTACGCGCCGCGGCGGTCCATGTGGGACCCAACGTCACCTTCGGCGTCAATCAACGGTCGGTCGAAGCCTTTTTGCTCGACTTCCAGGGGGACCTTTACGGCCACCGTCTCGCGTTGGATCTGATTGCCCAAATCCGTCACTCCCAAAAGTTCGATTCGGTTGAGGAGTTGATTGCTCGTATGAATGTCGATGTCGAACTGACCCGCGCCTTGACGTTGCAACCGCTCGCTGAAGCGGCTTGGGAGCGGAGGACGAACCTCCAATGAGAGGTTTTCCGACATGGTGGGCGTTGATTGGGTTCACCTTGGGGAGGATGCCATTCCACATCCTTGGAACCATAACAAGCCGACGGACCCAACGGCTGGAGACCTCCTCTGAGAAACCTTTGCTCAAAACAGCGCTGTTTTCCGCGTCGTGGTGGGTCATCGCCTGAATGGTCAGCCTAACCCTGGCGGCCGTTCCCGGCCACGGTTGGAACGCATTGGTGCAAACCTCGTTCCGTGGCTTTGGCCGAGGATGGTCCGCCTTCGCCGATTGGACTACCGGACTGGTCACTGGCTACTGGTAAGGCCAAGCACGTCTGGAACCGCCCGCCGTTTGGTGGCAATCATGTTCATGGTTCGTTCAGGACGGGGCGTTGCCGTTGGGGCGAGGCGTGGGGGCGAGGATCACCAGGCGGGGCGGCGGGCGGCGGCTGTTGAG
>Ga0209017_10001521_pt1 | contig 17450 bp, 14 predicted proteins | sample YNPBryunderm2012_FD_185812 | JGI IMG/M metagenome (GOLD analysis project Ga0209017, IMG submission 185812) | Anoxygenic and chlorotrophic microbial mat microbial communities from Yellowstone National Park, USA - YNP Bryant MS undermat 2012... ... | reverse complement strand
GCGCGATAGGGTAGGGCCACCCTCCGGGTTGCCCCACCGGGATGCGCGATGCGGCGCGATAGGGTAGGGCCACCCTCCGGGTTGCCCCACCGGGATGCGGCGCGGGGCGGCGGCGCCACCCCGCGCCGGAGTGGCCCTCTACGAGCTACAAAGGAGTCTCCTTCTTATGGATCCCATCACCGTGCTGCTGATCGACGACCACCAGGTGGTACGCCAGGGCCTGCGCGATTTTCTGGAGGTGCAGGAGGGCATCGCCATCGTCGGCGAGGCTTCCAGCGGCGAAGAGGGCGTACACCTGGCGCGCGAACTGATCCCCGACGTGGTGCTGATGGACCTGGTGATGCCCGGCATCGACGGAGTCGAAGCCACTCGCCAGATCAAGGCCGCCAGCCCCAACACGCGGGTGATCGTGCTCACCAGTTTCGCCGACGACAACAAGGTCTTCCCGGCGATCAAGGCCGGCGCGATCTCCTACCTGCTCAAAGACGTCTCGCCGGAGGAACTGGCCCACGCCATTCGCGCCGCGCAACGCAACGAGGCCGTGCTGCACCCCGAGGTCGCCGCCCGGCTCATGCAGGAGTTCAGCGCCCCGCGTTCCGAAGAGGCCCCCGTCGAACAACTCACCCCCCGCGAGCTGGAGGTGCTGCGGCTGATCGCCCGGGGCAAATCGAACAAGGAGATCGCCGACGCGCTGATCGTCTCCGAGAAAACGGTCAAAACCCACGTGAGCAACATTTTATCCAAGCTCCACCTGGCCGATCGCACCCAGGCGGCGATCTACGCCCTGCGAAAGCGGATCGTGGCGATGGAATGACACGGGCTCTCCTCAGTCGTCCACGCGGCTGCGCCGCGCGCCGACGGGATGAACATAATGTTTGGGAGGGCGTAGCCCTCCCACCGGGTGGGGGGATGGGGAAACCGGGTTTCCCCACGCCCTCTCCGAGAGCTTAGGTTCACGTCAGGCCACATTCGCGGGGCGCGCGCCGCCCGATGAACATGGCCCGGGAGCGCGGGCGGCCCGCCCGCGTCGCGTCTTCGCGGGCAAGGTGACGGCCCCCTCCCCAGCCCTCCCCCGCTGGGGGGGAGTCCGGCTCCTCCCCCCAGCGGGGGGAGGTTGGGAGGGGGGCTGCGGCGCCGCATGCGCTAACGTGAAAATAGGCTCTCGAAGAGGGGTGTGGGGCAACCGGGTTTCCCCGTTCCCCTGATCGAGGGCGGCGCCCATACCTTCCCGGGGGCGGGGGCGTGGGGCAACCGGGTTTCCCCGTTCCCCTGATCGAGGGCGGCGCCCATACCTTCCCGGGGGCGGGGGCGTGGGGCAACCGGGTTTCCTCATCCCTCTGATCGAGGGCGGCGCCCATACCTTCCCGGGGGCGGGGGCGTGGGGCAACCGGGTTTCCTCATCCCTCTGATCGAGGGCGGCGCCCGCCCATACCCTCCCGCGGGCAGGGGCGTGGGAAACCGGGTTTTCCCATACCCCTGCGCCCATACCTTCCCGGGGGCGGGGGCGCGGGGAAACCCGGTTTCCCCGCCCTGCAACCTGAGCGGGAGCGCGAGGCTGAAGGGGCCGCGGCGCGCCTGCCAGGCGCCCGCGGGCGTGCTATGATGTGCGTGGAGACGCGCGACTGCAAGACACGGAGCGGCCGATGCCACGCATGATCCTGCTGGGGACGGGGACGGGTCTGCCCGACGCGGACCGGGGACATACACATATGGTCTGGGACGGGCCGGGCGGGCCGCTGCTGGTCGACGCGGGCGGTTGCACCTACGAGCGGCTCCTGCGCGCCGGGATCGACCCGCAGATCCTGAGCGGCGTCATCATCACTCACAGCCACTGCGATCACATCAACGGCTTGCCGGGGCTGATCTTCAGCATGCGCCTGGGCGGGCGCCAGGCGTCGCTGCCGATCTATGGGCTGGCGCCGGTGTTGCAGGTGCTGGAGCGCGCCCTGGAGGCGATGCAGGTCGAGTATCACGTGCCCGTGGACTGGCGCCCGCTGGAGGCCGGCGACACCCTGGAGCTGGCGGAGGGATGGCAGGTGCGCACGGCGCCGACGGCCCACAGCCGCCCCGGTCTGGCCTTGCGTTTCGAGGCCCCGGGGCGCGCCCTGGTCTACTCGGCCGACACCGAGCCGTGCCCGGCGGTGCGGGACCTGGCCCGGGGCGCCACGACGCTCATCCACGAGGCCACGACAGCGGAGCCGTTTTCCGGACATACCACGCCGCGGCAGGCCGGGGAAGTGGCGGCGGCGGCGGGGGCGGCGCGTCTGGTGCTGGTGCACTACAGCCCGCGCTGGACGATGCCGGAGGAGGCGGCCCTGGCCGCGGTGGCGGCGGGGGGCTTCACCGGCCGCGCCGAAATCGGGCGCGATGGGCAGGTGGTTGAGCTTTGACGTAACCATGGCCCCCGCGGGTTGCCGAGGGCGCGGCCCTCGAGCAGGGGGATGGGGCAACCCGGTTGCCCCATCCCCTCACCCAGGCGAAGCCCTATGGACGAACGGACGCTACGCGCATTGCTGGAACAGGTGCAACGGGGCGAGACGGGGGTGGAGGAGGCCCTGGCGGCGTTGCGCCGGCTGCCCTTCGAGGATCTGGGCTTTGCCCGGGTTGACACGCACCGCGCCCTGCGCGCCGGTGTTCCCGAGGTGGTGTACTGCGAGGGCAAGCGCCCCGAGCATGCCGCCGCGATCATCGCCCGGCTGGCCGAGGGGTCGGGGCCGGTGCTGGGCACGCGGGCCGCCTTCGAGGTGTACGCGCGGGTGCGCGCCATCACCTCGGGCGCGCGCTACAGCGACGTGGCGCGCATGGTGATCGTCGAGCGCGAGCCGCTCCCGAAGCGCCCCGGCACAGTGCTGGTGATCTGCGCGGGCACCGCTGACCTGCCCGTCGCTGAGGAGGCGGCGCTGACCGCCGAGGTGCTGGGCAACCACGTCGAGCGTCTGGTGGATGTGGGGGTGGCCGGGCTGCACCGGCTGCTGGCCCACGTGGAGCAGGTGCAGCGCGCCACGGTGCTGGTAGTCGTCGCGGGGATGGAGGGTGCCCTGCCCAGCGTGGTGGGCGGGCTGGTCCGGCGGCCGCTGATCGCCGTGCCGACCAGCGTGGGCTATGGTGCGAGTTTCGGGGGCCTGGCCGCCCTGCTGGCGATGCTCAACAGTTGCGCCCCCGGCGTTGTGGTGGTAAACATTGACAACGGCTTCGGCGCGGGGTACGCTGCGAGTATGATCAATGCGCTGGCCGCTGAGGGGTGAGAAGAAGATTCTTCAGCCGTCTATGCGGCTCCGCCGCATCCCAACAAGGTGAAAAAAGGTTTTTTCTTGGGAGGGCAAAGCCCTCCCAAACCCTCCCGCGGGTGGGGGTAGGGGGAAACCTGGTTTCCCCCTACCCCTGCTTGAGGGCAAAGCCCTCCCAGACCCTCCCGCGGGTGGGGGCATGGGGAAACCCGGTTTCCCCACACTCCTGCTCCAGCAGCCTATGTTCACGTCAGGGAGGTCAGGCCCTCCCTGATACTTTACCGGACGCAGCTTCCGTTGGGAACCAGAAGCGCATGAACCACGAACCTCTGTCCCCTGAACTTGCCGCCAAAGCGGCGCGCTTGCAGGCGATCCTGCGGGACCTGGGCGGCGCGGTGATCGCTATGTCGGGCGGCGTGGATAGCGCGCTGCTGGTCCACGCGGCGCATGCCGCCCTGGGCGCGCGCGCCCTGGCCGTCACCGCCGATTCGCCGTCGTTGCCGCGCCGCGAGTTGCGGGAGGCGGAGGAACTGGCGCGCCTGATCGGCGCGCGCCATCTGGTCATCCAGACCGGCGAGATGGCCGACCCGCGCTACGCGGCCAATCCGCGCAATCGCTGCTATTACTGTAAAACCGAACTGTTCACCCGCCTGCGCGCCCTGGCCGAGCAGCACGGTCTACCCTGGGTGCTCTACGGCGAGAACCTCGACGATCTGGACGACCACCGTCCGGGGGCGCGGGCGGCGCTGGAGCATGGCGTGCGCGCGCCGTTGAAAGAGGCCGGCCTGACCAAGGCCGACATCCGCGCCCTGGCGCGCGCGCGCGGCCTGCCGGTGTGGGATAAGCCGGCCTTTGCCTGCCTCGGCTCGCGTGTGCCCTACGGCATGCCGATTGTGCCCGCGAAGCTGGCGCAGGTGGAGGCGGCGGAGGAGATCCTGCGCGAACTGGGCCTGCGGCAGTACCGGGTGCGGCACCACGGCGACCTGGCGCGGATCGAGGTCGAGCCGGCGGAGATGCCGGCGCTGGTGAACCACGCGGTCGAGGTGGTCGAGCGCATCCGCGCGGTGGCCGGTTTCCGCCATGTGACGCTGGATCTGGCCGGTTACCGGCGCGGGAGCCTGAACGAGGGCCTGGATCTGGCCATCGCGCCGGAACCGGCGCGGCGAGGCCAACCGTGAGCGCGCCACGGAACCAGCGGCTGGCCGCCGCGAAGCAGGTGGCGGAGCCGGCCCTGCGCCGGTGGCCGGCGCGCCTGGCGCGAACCCTGGCGGGGTTGGCCGGTCTGGCGGCCCTCGGCGTGGGGCTCTGGCTGCTGATCACCCCGCGGGCGCCCCTGGCGGGGATCGAACATCTCACCCTGGGCACGACGCCGGTCACGGTCTACCGGCCCGCAGGCGCGGGGCCGGCCCCGGCGGTGGTGATCGCCCATGGCTTTGCCGCCTCGCGGCAAATCATGGAGCCGTTCGCCCTCACCCTGGCGCGCAATGGCTACCTGGCGCTCACCTTCGACGCTCCCGGGCACGGTCAGAACAATGCGCCGCTCCGGGGCGATCTGGCCGATCGCGAAGGGCGCTACCGGCAGTTGCGAACCGCGCTCGACGCGGTGGTGGCCCATGCGCGCGCGCAGGGTGATGGGCGGGTGGGGCTGGTCGGGCACTCCATGGGCAGCGAAGCGGTGGCGCGCTACGCGATGGAGCGGCCCGAGATCGCCGCGACGGTCGCGGTCTCGCTAGTCTACGAGGGAACGACGGCCACGCGCCCGGCCAATCTGCTGGTGCTGACGGGCGCCCTGGAGGGCGGCCTGCGACCGCTGGCGGAGGCGGTGCTCGTGGCGGCGGCGGGGCCGGGGGGTGTGCCGGGAGAGACCTACGGTGATCCGGCGGCGGGCACGGGGCGGCGAGTGGTGTTCGTGCCGGGGGCCGAGCATATCCGGGTGCTGTTTCACCGGGTAAGCATGGCCGAAGCCCTGGGCTGGTTCCAGGCGACCATGCCGCTGACGGCGGCGCCGCCGCCCGGGGCGGGCTTTCTCGACAACCGCCTGCCGGCCCTGGGGCTGGTGTATACCGGGGCCGTGCTGCTCTACTGGCCTCTGGTGCACCTGGTGCAGCCCATCGGCCCCCTCGGCGGGCAGGCGGCGCCCTTCCCGCGGCGAGGCTGGTGGGTCGTGGCGCTCGTTCCGGCGCTGCTCGCGCCCCCGCTCCTGCGCCTGATCCCCGCGGGGGATCTGCTGCCCATTCGCGTCGGCGGGCCGCTGGCGCTCTTCTTTGGCCTCTACGGGTTGCTCACTGCCACGGGTCTGGCGCTGCTGACCTGGGGGCGCCGCGCGGCGTGGAGCGGCCTTGCCGTCTGGCGGCGCGGCATCCTTATGGCCGTGGCGGCCGCATTGCTGGTGGTTGGCTATGTGTTGCTGAGCTTCGGCGTCCCGACGCACATGTTCGTGCTCAACTACTTCCCGCCGCCCCCGCGCTGGCCGGTCTTCCTGGCGGTTTTCGCCGCCATGCTGCCCTACTTTCTCGCCGACGAACGCCTGACCCGCGGAGCGGGAGCGCTGCGAGGGGCCTACGTGCTGACGAAGGGCGCCTTCTTTGGCGGCCTGATCCTGGCCATCGCCCTCAACCCGCGGGAACTGTTCTTCCTGGTGCTGATCGCCCCGCTCTTCGTGGTCTACTTCGTGTTCTACGGCCTCTTGAGCGGTCTGCTCTACCGGCGCACCGGCACGATCGTCGTGGGCGCGCTGGTGAACGCGGTGTTGTTCGCCTGGATCGTGGCGACCACCTTTCCGTTGACATAAAATGACACGGTGGCCGGGCGCGAGGGGCCATTTTCGGTTATACTTGTTTGCTACGCTAGGTAAGCGATTGCCGGCGGGAAGGGTAGGCCCCGGCCCTCCCGGGAACTTACTCTTTCATCCGGTCGTTGCGCGGCCAGACCGCGCGAGAAGCCCGACGAGCACCAGGCATGCGCGAGCGCATCTATCGAACCGAAGCGTTGATCCTCCGGCGGAGCGATCTGGGCGAGGCCGACCGGCTGATGCTGCTCGCCACGCCGGGCGGAAAGCGCCGGGTGCTCGCCAGAGGCATCCGCAAGACGACCAGCAAGCTCGCGGGGCACCTGGAACTGTTTACCCGCGTCGGGTTGTTGCTCGCCATCGGGCGAACCTTCGACATTGTCACCCAGAGCGAGATTCGCGACAGCCACGCGACGTTGCGCGCCGAGTTGCCCCGGCTGAGTTGCGCCTATTATGCCGCCGAGTTGTACGATCGCTTCAGCGAGGAGGACGACGAGCACCCCGATCTCTACGCGATGCTGGCGCAGACCTTTGCCGCGCTGGATCGCGGCGCGAACCCCGACCTCGCGCTGCGCTGGTACGAACTGCGCCTGCTGCACCTGACCGGCTATCGCCCGCAGTTGCACCACTGCGTGGTCTGCCAGGATGTGTTGACGGAGGCCGCCAGCCGCTTCAGCCCCACGCTCGGCGGGGTGCTCTGCCCGAAGCACGAGGATGCCGACCGCGCGGCGATCACCATGAGCGGCGCGGCCTTTCGCCTGGTACGCTACTTGCAGAGCCAGCCCCTGATGGCTGTCGAGGGTCTCCGGCTTTCACCGGCGGTTCGGAGCGAGGCCGAGGGCCTGCTCCGGGCCTACCTGCGCCATCTCCTGGAGCGCGATCTGCGTTCGGTCGCCTTCCTGGATGAGGTTCTGCGCATCGAATGAGGAGCACCGCATGGCCTACCTTGACCATCTGCTCGGTCGCGGGGAGCAGATACTCTACGTCGCCCGCCAGCATCTCTTCGTCCTGATCGCCAATATCGTGACCGAACTGGCGCTGATCGCCCTGCTCGTCGCTGCCGGCATGGCCTCGCATATGGCCTTCGATACGGCCACGCTCACCGTCGGCGGCATCACCGCCAGCAACCTGATCCTGCTGATCTGTGTGGGCATCAGCGTGGTGGTGCTGTTCAGCGCTTTCCTTGACTTTCTGCGCTGGCACCATGAACAACACATCGTGACCGACCGGCGCCTGCTCCAGGTGCAGGGGGTGCTGAGCAAGCGGGTGAATGAGGTGGCGCTGGAGAAGATCAGCGAGGTCACCCTGCACCAGAGTTTCACCGGGCGCCTGCTGAACTTTGGCACGGTTACGGTGTTTACGGCCGGGGGCGATCCCGGCACCAATCTGATCGATCGGATCGAGGCGCCGCTGGCGTTCCAACGGGCGCTGCTCGAGGCCAGGCGCCAGTTGGAGCAGAACTTTCGCTACTTCGACCGGCTGTATCCCGCGGCCTCGGCGCCGATCGACTCCGCGCCGGTCGAGGTGCGGCGCACGCTGGAAGAACTGGCCGCGCTGTGTGATCGGGGCATTCTCTCGATTGATGAGTTTGAGGCTCGCAAACGCGAGTTGTTGCGCCAGCAGTAACGGAACACCGCGCGTCGGGCTGGGGGAGACGAGGGAACCAGATTCCCCCATCTCCCCCGGCCAGTGTCGTGGAATGCTATGGAACTCTACGCTCTCATCGAACAGGCGCGGGCCAGGATCGCCGAACGGCTGACGCTCATGCCACGGGTGGGCCTGATCCTCGGCTCGGGGTTGGGCGCGCTGGCCGATGCGCTGGAGCAGGCGGTTGTCGTGCCCTACCAGGACATTCCCGGGTTTCACCAGCCGAAGGTGGCGGGCCATCGGGGTGAACTGGCGGTGGGGCGGTTGAGCGGGCAACCGGTAGCCGTGCTCCGCGGGCGCTTTCACTTCTACGAAGGCTACACGATGCAGGAGGTGACCTTCCCGGTGCGCGCGCTGCGCGCCCTGGGATGCGACACGCTCATCGTAACCAACGCCGCGGGCGGGTTGCACCCCGACTGGCAGGTGGGCGACATCATGCGCATCAGCGACCAGATCTTTCTGCCGGGTATGGCCGGCCATCATCCCCTCATCGGTCCGAACGATGACCGGCTCGGCCCGCGCTTCCCGGCGATGGTCGGGGCCTTCGACGAGGAACTGGCGGCGGTGGCCCGCGCCGTCGCCGCGGAGCAGGGGACGCCGCTGCGCGAAGGGGTGTACTGTATGGTGGCGGGGCCGAGTTTCGAGAGCGCGGCCGAGTTGCGCCTCCTGCGCGCCCTCGGCGCCGACGCGGTGGGGATGTCCACTGCGCCCGAGGTGATGGTGGCCCGCCACGGCGGGATGCGCGTCCTCGGCCTCTCGCTGATCACCAATCTGGCCCTGCCCGATGGCCCGCCGGCCAACCACGAGGAGGTGCTCGCCGCCGGTGAGCAGGCGCGCCCCCGCTTCGCCGCGCTGATCCAGGGCGTGCTGGCAAGGATGCCGTGAGGCGTGGGAGGTGCGCCGGCCCACGCCCTCGGCGAGAGGACTGGGGAAACCCGGTTTCCCCAGTCCCCTCGCCGAGGGCGTACGTTCACGTTAGTCGTCCATGCGGCTCCGCCGCATAACGCCGCAATGAACATACGGTTGTTCCTGGGAGGGCGAAGCCCTCCCAAACCCTCCCACCGGGGCGGGGGCGTGGGGAAACCCGGTTTCCTCCTTCCCCTCTTCGAGAGCCTATGTTCACGTTAGATCTACCAGGAAGAGAGATGCCCTATATCCCTCTGACCCCCCTTGAACGCATCGAAGCGATGGACGCGGCGGTGCGCGACAAGCTGGCGCTGTACTGGATCACCAGCGTTGAAGAGTTCTACGCCACGGTTCGTTCGAGCAACCAGCAGTACGGCACGGGGATGCAAGCCCTGGCGCAGGCGCTGGAACTTCCCGAAGGGCAGGTGCGCGCGCTGGCCGAGGCAGCCGAGGCGTTGCTGCCCGGGGGCGTCTCGTTCAGCGTGCCGGTGGAACTGGAGGTCGGCGCCGGGCTGGTCATTGATGCCTATGAGGACGTGGAGGTCACCGCCTTCGCGGCGCCCACGGCGTTGCCCGACCGTGTCGATCCGCCGGCGCACCTGCCGCCGCCCGGCAATCAGGGGGTGCGCAATTCCTGCGTGGCCTTCACCCTGGCCGCGCTCTTCCAGGCCCGCAGCGGCGATCCGACCGATCTCTCGGAACAGTTCCTCTACTGGGCCTGTAAGGAGCGCGACGGCATCCGCGGCGACGTGGGCACCGATCCGCTCGTGGGCGTGCGGGTGTTGCAGGACCTGGGCATCTGCACCGAGGCGACCTGGCCCTACCGGCCCGCGCCAAGTGACCCCATCCGCCCGGGTCACGAGCGCCCGCCCGCGCAGGCGTTCGACGAGGCCAGACTCCGCCGGGTGACGGCGTTTCGGAAATTGCCGGCGAAGGGGGTGCTGCAGATCAAGGAGGCGCTGGCACAGGGGTATCCGGTGCTGATCGGCCTCTACATCTGGGAGCACTGGAACGGCTCGTGGCAGGGGCGCGCCCTGGGGCGAGTGCGCTTTCCGTTGCCGGGTGAGGCGCGGCGGGGCGGCCACGCCATGGCCCTGCTGGGCTACCGTGATGACGCGGAGGCGCCTGGAGGCGGATACTTCATCGCGCGCAACTCCTGGGGCCTGGACTGGGGCGCCGAGAACCTGGATGGGCCGGGCTATGCCCATGTGCCCTACCGCCTGATCGCCGACAGTGGCCTGGCGGCGATCGCCATCGAGGCGGTCGAACACCCGCGCGCCGCCCAGCGCCCGGCGACCGGCGCGCCGGCGCTGGTGGGTCAGGCCGGGGTAGAGGCGTTGTACCGCGAGGCGGTGGCGTTGCGCGCGGACCTTGGGGCGCTTATGGAGCGGCTCGAGGCCCTGGCGGCGCGTCTGGGGGCGCTGGCGGGGATCGGAGCGGAGGCGGCGGCGCGCGGGGCCGCCGCGCCCGAGGCGCCGGCAGCGCCGCCCGCGGCGGCGGCAAGCCTCGCCGCGGGCCCGCTGCTGTTCATCCGCGGTGAAGGCCCCGGCGCGGGCGACGAACTCTATCCCAACGGTCTTTCGCCTGAGGGCGCTCCGTTGCTGCGCATTGACGCCGCCTCGGCGAGCGACCTGGCCCGCAGCGCCCTCGGCGCCGAACCGCCCGAGTTGCAGGGTGTCTACAAGGCGAAACAAGAGGTTGCGGAAACGACCCACCTCGGCGTGACCCGCGACATTGACCCGCTCGATCTGGCCCAGGCCCGCTGGGCGTTGGTCATCAACGCCACCGAGAGCGCCGGGGTGATCAAGGCCGTCTGGCCGTTGATCGCCCACCGGATGACCCAGATGGGCCTCAGCGCGCCGGCGGTGACCTTCGTGGCCGGCGAGCATGCCGGGGCCTGGGTGAACCGGCACACCGACAATGGTCGCAAAAACCTGCGCGAGCATTGGGGCCAGATCCCCCCCGTGCTGATCTACCACCCCAATGAGCGGGCCGGGCGCTGGCTGGCCCGCCACGGGGTGAGCCAGGGTCCGGTCGATCCGCGTCGCGGCGTGCCCTACTACCTGCTGCTCCTCGGTCTGCCCGGTCCGCTCTACCCTGGCGACACGCGCTGTATTCCCTTTACCTTCCAGTACGAACTGGACCTCTTCTGGGCCGTCGGGCGGCTCTGCTTCACCGACGCCGACGGCAACCACCGTCTGGCCGACTACACCACCTATGCCGAACGTCTGGCCGGCTTCGAGCAACGGCCTGACCGGGCCAGCCAGGTGCGCAACGAGGTGATCTACTACGCGACCCATCACGATATGGACGTCGCGACGCGGCGCAGCGCCGAGGAGTTGGTGCGCCCGTTGATCCGCTGGACCGGGGACCCCGCCAATGTGCCGCACAAGCAGGGCTTCGTGGCGCGCCCGTTCGTGGCGGGCGAAGCCAGCCGGGCCGCGCTGGAGGGGATCGTGCGCGGCGAGGGCGATGGCAAGGCCCCGGCGCTGCTGTTCGCGGCCTGCCATGGCATGGGCCTGCCGCTGAACGACCCGCGCCTGGTGCTGCACCAGGGCGCCCTGGTGACCCAGGACTGGAACGGTTCGGGCAATGTGCGGCGCGAGCACTGGTTCGCCGGAGAGGACCTGGACGCCCGGACCCATCTGGAGGGCGCTATGGCGCTGCTCTTCGCCTGTTACGGCGCGGGCTGTCCTGACCGCGACGAGTTCATCTTCGACGCGGCGCGGACCCGCCCCCAGGTGGCCCCCTTCCCGTTGATTGGCCAGTTACCGCAACGCCTGCTCCTCAGCGGTGTCCAGGCGGTGATCGGCCATGTCGAGCGGGCCTGGACCTACTCGTTCAGCGGGACCGATGGCGCCCGTTCGCAGACCCAGGCCTTCGAGGATGTGATCGCCCGTCTGCTGCTGGGCGAGCCGGCGGGCAACGCCACCGACGACTTCAACATCGTGCAGGGGGCGCGGGCCATGGCGCTCACCGACGAACTGGAAAACATCAAGTTCGGCAAGATCGTGGACCCGCTGGAACTGGCCCAGCTCTGGGTGGCCCGCAACGACGCGCGCAACTACGCCCTGCTGGGCGACCCGGCGGCGCGCTTGCCGCGGTGAACGGGCGGGGGTGGGGGGAACCGGGTTTCCCCAAAACGGGGGTATGGGGGAACCACGTTCCCCCATGTTCACAGATACCCCCTGGCCCCAGGGAGCAGCCCCGGTTCACCGCCCAAAGGACACCGAGGGCAAATAGGTTACCAGGGCAGGGAAGAGGATGACCAGGATCACGACGGCCAGTTGCACCGCGATAAACGGCCACACCCCGCGATAGATGTCCTGCGTCGTCACTTCGGGCGGGGCAACGCCCTTCAGGTAGAACAGGGCGAAGCCAAAGGGCGGGGTCAGGAACGAGGTCTGCAGGTTCGCGCCGAGGATGACGCCGAACCACATCAGGTCAATCCCGAGATCGCGCGCGACCGGAACGAACAGGGGAATGACAATGAAGCAGATCTCGAAGAAGTCAATAAAGAACCCCAGAAAGAAGACGATCAGCATGCTGGCGACCATGAAGCCCCAGAAGCCGCCGGGCAGGTTGGTCATAATGTCGTAGACGAACTTATCGCCGCTCAAGGCCCGGAAAACCAGGGAGAAGGCGGTCGAGCCGATCAGGATGAAGATCACCATCGTGGTGGTGCGCAGGGTTGCGTCGGACACCTCGCGGAAGGTCCTGAAGTTCAGGCGCCGGTTGAAGGCCGCCAGAATGGTCGCCCCGAGGGCGCCTACCGCGCCGGCCTCGGTGGCGGTGGCCAGACCGAAGAAGATCGAGCCGAGCACGGCCATGATCAGCAGCAGGGGTGGCACCATCACCTTGAGCACGCGCAGGGCGAGGGCGCCGCCCTTGAGCGTGCGCGCCGCGAGCGGCAGGGCGGGGGCCATATCGGGCTTGATCTGGGCTACCGTCCAGCAGTAGAAGGCCAGCGCCGCGGCCAGCAGCAGACCGGGGATGAGCGAGCCGATGAAGAGCCGCCCCACCGAGACGCCGAGCTGGTCGCCCAGCACCACCAGCACCACCGAGGGGGGAATGATCTGCCCCAGGGTGCCCGAAGCGCAGATCACCCCGGTGGCCAGTTGCTTATTGTAGTTATAGCGCAGCATGATCGGCAGGGAGATCAGGCCCATCGCCACCACGGTGGCCGCCACTACCCCGGTCGTCGCCGCCAGCAAGGCGCCCACCACCACCACCGCGATCGCCAGCCCGCCGCGCATTGGCCCGAACAATACCCCCATCGTGTCGAGCAAATCTTCGGCCAGGCCCGATTTTTCCAGCATCGCGCCGAGAAAAATAAAGTAGGGTATCGCCAGCAAGGTAAAATTAGAGGCGATGCCAAAGATACGCGACGGTAGGGCGCGGATCAGGATGGGATCGAAGATCCCCAGGCTCACCCCGATCATCCCAAAGATGATCCCCACCGCGGCCAGTGAGAACGCTACCGGGTACCCGATTGAGAGAATAACCAGGGCCCCGAGAAACATTAATGGACCGAGCTACTCGCTCATGCAACCTCCAACGACGCTGTTCAGGTCTTCTCGTGAGCATTTGACATGGTTTCGCTGCGCGGCCTGGTCCGTGCCCGTGTGGGGGAGGTGCGGAGGGCGATGGTGATTGAGAATTTCATCTGGTATGGCGAGCTGGCCGTGGGGCTAAAGCCCTCGGCTAGGGGATGCGAAGCCCGCCTGCGCGAGCGAGAGCGGATGAATTTCTCAAAGACCATCGCCCTCCGCGATCCCGTTGTTCCGCCCGCGGCGGGTGCGCGCCCTGGTGTGGCCAGCATGGGTCTGCCGCCGCGGGCGGAACGGGGTGCGTGGGGAGGCGCAGGCTCCCCGCACCCCTCCAACGGCAACGTAGGTGTGAACCATGTCTTTCCCGAAAGGAAGGGGAAACCCGGTTTCCCCTTCCTCCTGCCGGTAGGGGCGCAGCCCCGTTCGCGCAGATGCGCGGGGGAAGGGGAAATCAGGTTTTCCTACCCCTAGGGCGCAACGCCGTTCGCCCAGCAGGGGCGCAACACCGTTCGCCCTGAGGCTCCGCCGTCCCCGGTCTACTCCAGTTCCAGCGTATCGCGCCTCTGTTCCTCAGCGACCAGGGAGGGATCGGCGGCGCCCATGAGCACGGCCAGGTTCTTAATCGCCTCGGAGATGCCCTGAATGAACAGCAGCACGGGGCTGACGATCAGAAAGGCTTTGAGCGGGTAGCGCGGCAGCCCGCCGGGGTCAGGCGACATTTCGCGGATCTTGAAGGCTGTCTGCACGACCGGCCAGGAAAAATAGATCAGCAGCACACAAAACGGCAGTAAAAAGAACAGCGTGCCCAGCAGATCGACCAGCGCTTTGCGGCGGGGCGGGTAGTTGGCGTAGAACAGGTCCACCCGCACATGGCCGCCATGCTTGAGCACGTAGGCGCTGCCGAGGAAGAAGATCACCGAGAAGATGTACCACTGGGCCTCGATGTAGAAGTTCGAGCCGAGGGTGCGGCCGATGGCGCGCCCCACGTAGCGATTCGCCACGTTCCAGACGCCGACCCCGACCACGAGCGGCACCAGCCAGATGGTAATGTTGCCAACGACTTCGGTGAAGGCGTCAATCACCTTTGAAAGACGGAGCAATCCCTGCACGCGACAACCTCCAATCGGTCCTGGTGGAGCCGGAGCCGGCCATCTGGCGCATAGGCGCCTGATGGTCGTTGAATACATCATCCGCTCTCGCCCGCGCCGGCGGGCTTCGCATCCCATAGCTGAGGGCGTATGGTCGTTGAATACATCATCCGCTCTAGGCCGCGCCGGCGGCCTTCGCCTCCCCTAGCCGAGGGCTTCAGCCCCACGGCCAGCCCGGCATAGTCGTTGAATACATCATCCGCTCTCGCCCGCGGGCTTCGCATCCCATAGCTGAGGGCGTATGGTCTTTGAATACATCATCCGCTCTAGGCCGCGCCGGCGGCCTTCGCCTCCCCTAGCCGAGGGCTTCAGCCCCACGGCCAGCCCGGCATACCGGATGCATTGCTCAACGACCATGAGCCCCACGGCCAGCCCGGCATACCGGATGCATTGCTCAAAGACCATCAGGCTCCCGGCGGGAGCCTGGCCGCGCGCGCCGCGTGGCGCGGTGAACGGCATTGCTGAAGCGCAACTGTTGTTGCTCGAACATTGGGAAACGCGAAATGCGTGTGGAGTATCTTACCGCTTTTGGCAGAATCTGTCAAAAACAGAGTTACGCGGTAGAGGGGTGTGGGGAGGCATCGCCTCCCCGCACCCCTCTTGCCCGCCCGCGGCGGCCAGGCGGCCTGGTGGAGGGCCGCAGGTCCTCCATCCCTCTCTGCCCGAAGCCGACCGCGTCAGTCCCGTCAAAAAGCGCAGGGGATGGAGGAAACCAGGTTTCTCCCATCCCCTGCCGGATGGAGCGGGGCCGGGAGGCTTGACCCTCCCGGCCCCCTCCCCGGCGTAACTCCGGTTATCTGAACACCGCACTACTCGTGCGTTGGTCCCCAGTTCTCGGGGGTGCGCCACAGGCTGGAGAGGGTCAGTTCGCGCACGTAGAGCAGTTCCTTGGGCAGCCGGTCGTAGAGCTTGATGAACAGTTCCTCGTGGAGCAGGATCTCGTGCCGCCAGGCTTCAACGTCGATGTGCATGAGCTTCTCGAACTGCTCACGGCTGAAGTCCAGCCCGCGCCAGTCGAGATGGTCGTAGGTAGGGAGCCAGCCAATCGGGCTTTCGACGCTGAAGGCCTCGCCGTGGGCGCGCTGCACGATCCACTTGAGCACGCGCATGTTTTCGCCGAAGCCAGGCCAGATGAACTTGCCGTTTTCGTCCTTGCGGAACCAGTTGACGCCAAAGATGCGCGGCGGGTTGAAGATCTCGCGTCCAAGCTGCAACCAGTGGTTGAAGTAATCGGCCATGTGGTAGCCGGCGAAGGGCAGCATCGCGAAGGGGTCGCGCCGGACCACGCCCTGCTGGCCGAAGGCGGCCGCTGTGGTCTCTGAGCCCATCGTGGCGGCCAGGTAGACCCCGTAGTTCCAGTTGAAGGCCTGGTAGACCAGGGGCACGGTGGTGCTGCGGCGCCCGCCGAAGATGAAGGCTTCGATGTGCACGCCTTTGGGGTCGTCCCAGGCGGGGTCGAGCACCGGGTTGTTGATCGCCGGGGCGGTAAAGCGCGCGTTGGGGTGCGCGGCGGGCGTGGTGCTCTCTGGCGTCCAGTCGTTGCCGCGCCAGTCAATCAGGTGGGCCGGCTTCTCTTTGGTCATACCCTCCCACCACACGTCGCCGTCGTCGGTAAGGGCCACGTTGGTGAAGATGGTATCGCGCTTGCAACTCTCCATCGCGCTGGCGTTGGTATCGTAGGAGGTGCCGGGAGCCACGCCGAAGTAGCCCGACTCGGGGTTGATCGCGTAGAGCTTGCCGTCCTTATCTGGCTTGATCCAGGCGATATCATCGCCCACGGTGGTCACTTCCCAGCCCTCGTCCTGGAACGCCTTCGGCGGCTGGAGCATGGCGAAGTTGGTCTTCCCGCAGGCCGAGGGGAAGGCGGCCGCCACATAGGTCTTGCGCCCGGTCGGGTCCTTGACGCCCAGGATGAGCATGTGCTCGGCGAGCCAGCCCTCCTGCCGCGCCATCACCGAGGCGATGCGCAGGGCGAAGCACTTCTTGCCCAGCAGGGCGTTTCCGCCGTAGCCCGAGCCATAGCTCCAGATCGAACGCTCTTCGGGGTAGTGCACGATATACTTGACGTTGGGGTTGCAGGGCCAGGGCACATCCTTCTGGCCAGGCTCCAGCGGCGCGCCGACGGTGTGAGCGCAGGGAACGAACTCGCCGTCCGCGCCGAGAACATCATAGACCGCCTTGCCCATGCGGGTCATGATCCGCATGTTCACCACTACGTAGGGCGAATCGGTAATTTCGATACCAATATGGGAGATCGGCGAGCCCAGCGGCCCCATGCTGAAGGGGATGACGTACATAGTCCGGCCACGCATCGAACCGGTGAACAGCCCGTTGAGGATCTCCTTCATCTCCCTCGGGTGCATCCAGTTATTGGTCGGCCCGGCATCAGCCTTGGAGAGTGAGCAGATAAACGTGCGATCCTCGACCCGCGCGACGTCGCTGGGGTCCGAACGGGCGAGAAAACAGTTGGGCCGCTTCTCGGGGTTGAGCCGGATGAAGGTTCCGCTCTCGACCATCTGCTCGCAGAGCCGGTCGTATTCCTCCTGTGACCCGTCACAGAAGTGCACCGCGTCAGGCTGGCACAGCGCGGCCATCTCTCTCACCCATTCCTTGAGCCGCTCGTGCCTGATGTACTCCGGAAACGAGATGTCCACCTGTTTTACCGCCACTGGAGTGCTCATGCCTACCTCCCTGCGCTGATACTGCTGCCGCTTCGCTGCATGGCATACTCGGGGTGATCTTCCGTGAATGCGACAATGATACCACACTCGCGCGCCTGATTTGCGGGGAAAAAAGTCACGCATTATACTGAATGTCGCAACCGCAACCGTTTGTGAGGGAACGATACCGGTTGGAGGGCGCGGGGAGGTGGAGCCGCCCTTCGCGCCTCCCCCGATGGGAGGGGGCGACAGGCCGCGCGGTGAAAGTGTGTCTAACGTGAAATAGGCTGCCGGAGCAGGGGCATGGGGAAACCGGGTTTCCCCATGCCCCCACCCGCGGGAGGGTGTGTGAGGGCGCAGCCCTCCCAGGAAGTATGTTCATCCGGTCGGTGTGCGGCGGAGCCACATGGAGGGCTACCGTGAACATGGGGGAACCAGGTTCCCCCATACCCCCGCCCGCGGGAGGGCCAGGCCCTCAGGCCGGGGGATGGGGAAACCGGGTTTCCCCCGCCCCGCCCGCGGGA
>Ga0209017_10001519_pt1 | contig 17481 bp, 11 predicted proteins | sample YNPBryunderm2012_FD_185812 | JGI IMG/M metagenome (GOLD analysis project Ga0209017, IMG submission 185812) | Anoxygenic and chlorotrophic microbial mat microbial communities from Yellowstone National Park, USA - YNP Bryant MS undermat 2012... ... | reverse complement strand
TCGGCGGTGCGCTCTGGGTAAGGGCGGCCGGTTTTCACGTCGATGGCCCAGGTGTGCGAGATCATCTCGGGATGGATATCCCAGTCGGGGGCGATCTCATCCCGAATCAGGGCCAGGCTAGCCTCCAATTCGCGTCGGGTCCAACCGGGGAAGTCGCGGTCCACCCAGCCAACGCAGGCGGGATAGGGAACCACGCTATACTTGCCTCGGACCCCGTGGGATCGACCAAACTCGATAAACTCACGCACGAAGGCGTCGGGGATTTCCCGAGGCAAGACGCGCCAGTTTTGTCGATAGTTGTCCGGGAAGACCTCGGCGAATTGAGGAATGGCGAAATGTGCGAGATTGACCAACGGCGTGGAGTCGTCGATGATAAGCGAGACCGGCACTCGTCCCTTGGGGTTGACCACCCGTACCCCTTGAGGAGGCGCGGGGGGGCGTTCGCCGGGTTCAGGAAGGTTGTTTTGGGTGTGGGGGCAGGGCGACCGCTTGAACATTGACGCGGCGGACGCCGGAGGCGTCTCGCCGGTCATCCAACCTGAGGTTGAGACCGAGATCGCGCCCATCGCCCCCAGGAAGGCACGACGATTCCATTCTCGCTGATCCATGCGTTTCATGGCGTACTTGCCTTCTCTTGATTTCATTCAGTTCGGAGTCGGGATGCGTGAGAATGCGACGGTGGGGCTGTTCCCGCGGCTCAATTGCCGATGACGGTGAGGGGGCCGTGGACAGATTGCCCTTGAATGGTCCGGCGGATTGCCCCGTTAAACGGAGGTTGATTGGGAATGAGCCCCGGATTGATGCTCGGCAGAGGAGCGGTGGGTAGTACGTAGGCGTTGGCCGGAGGAGGGTAGGCGTCGTAGTAACCTCGTCCGTAGATGTAACCAGGCGCGTTGAAGCCTGGACGATACAAGCCTCCACCAAACCCGGGGGCAGGGAAGAAGGTCTGGGGCGCGACCACGCCGGGACCAATCCCCACTCCCGGCACGAAGCCGTAACCAAAGCCCGGCACGAAAATCGGGTTCGGAACGATGAAGGCCGAGTCGCTCACGCGAGGAAGAACCACCCCTTGACCAGGTGGAACCGTTACGGTGTACGACGGGTTGATCCCCAACGCGGGGACGCTAGGACGGTTGGTGTTGGGGTTGACCACGATTACTTGGGCTGCCGCGGATTCCATCCCTATCAGGAACGCGACTAGACTACTCAGCGTGATACGAAAGGGTGTCCAAGTGGATTGGCTCATGTGAGGTCGCATAAGATGAGAATCTCCCTGATGTTCAAGTGTGGGCGAATTCGTGCGGCTCGTCAACGCCTCGCCACTTAATACAATACCCGGCCATGCGCGTGGGATTCGGCGATCGGATTGGCGAAGCGAGCCGTGTTTCCTACGTTATCGTAACTGCTCGGTCCAGGCGACACCCGGTCGCCGGATCGAACCATTGACAGCACGACCAGGCCACCCACCAACGACCGCGGGCCAGATTGGCCACTGCTTGGGCTTGGCAAGGTTGCCGTGCGGTCAAACCGGGCGGGTTGGTCCTCAACGCTCGAAGGCGAAAGCGTCTGTCGGAGCGACCAGCGGTCACAATCCACCCCCAGCCGCGGTCCTCGACCGCGAGCCTGGTCGTTTCGTCGGCGGCGTCGATCAGATCGAGTCTCGGTTCATCAAGCCTTGGCGGATCTTCCCAGCTGATCGCTTCAGGACGGATCGCCAGAATCGCCGGGCCGACACGGAGGCGGGAGGATTCGACCTTGGGCAAACGAATGGCACATCCCAAGGAATCGACAAGAAAGGAAAACGGTTTTCCACCATCGGTCGCAAGTCGTCCCGCTAGACGATTGACTGGTGGATCGTCGAAAAGGCCGATCACGTCCAGATGGTCCGGGTCGTTGCGCAGCGCCGCGGGCGGGCCGATCTGACGCAAACGGCCTTGGCCCAACACCGCCACCCGATCGGCCAGCGCCAGAGCGTCGCGGAGGTCGTGGGTGACATGAACCACCGTCGCCCGCAAGACGGGACGCAGATCGCGCAGGTCGTCGATGAGGTCACGGCGGCAATCCGGATCGAGCGCGGCCAGGGGTTCGTCCAACAGAAGCAGCGGACGGGGATGAACCAACGCCCGTCCCAACGCGACCCGCTGGCGTTGCCCGCCGGAAAGGGTTTCCACTGCTCGATCGAGCAGGTCGGCGATGCCCAGCTGCAACGCCACCGCCTCGATCCGCGCTGCGCGTCGCGCTTTGAGGTCACGGCGGCCGGACCGCCAAAAACACCAGGTTTCATCGTCCCCCGCGCCGAAAGCGAGATTAGCGCGCACGTCGCGGTCGGGAAACAGGGCGGGTTCCTGAAAAAGGTATCCCACGCCGCGACAATGAGGCGGCACTTCGAGTTGGTTGCGGCCATTGAACTGAATGACGCCGTGGGTGGGCCGCTCCAACCCGGCGAGCAGACGCAACAGCGTGGTCTTGCCCGCTCCCGAGCGTCCCGCCACCGTCAGCCATTCCCCCGAGGCGATCGTCAACGACAGATCCTCCAGCGCCGCGGAGGTGGCGTGGGCGTATCGCAAACTCAGCTGCCGCGTCTCGACGTGGGGCGGCGGGTCGCCTTCGCGGGGAGCCGGTGTCGATTCCATCGGATTCATCTTCATTCCCGCGTCCTCGAAACCAAGGTGGCCACTTTGGGGTGACGTCGGAGGGCTCGGACCGCCAGCCCGCGCCAAGTCGATCGCTGTTGATGACGCATCTCAATCCGCGAACCTCTAGCCTTGCCGATGATATTGCACGTGACGGCCGGAGGGATCGGACATTGGTTTAACTTCGTGACGTCGGGAGTGGCCATCGCGGCGATCGGCGAGTGGCAAGACTCCGTGTTCTCGCGTGACGACCTGGCGAATGGGATCGGTTCGTTGGTGTTCAACGCGATGTTCCTCACGAGGGTGGGGTTGGTCCGTCGCGTCCGCTGGTGTGGCTTCTGGTTCGTGGTTGGGCGACAGTGGTGGCATCGTTCTTGACCGGCGACACGCCGTGGAGCGACCCTCAAGCTCATCAAACCGACATGGTCCGCAACTGGCCAAGCATGGCGCGGTGGTCCTGGAGATTGCTAGTTTTCGACCCGTTGGATCCGATCGGGCCGCTCAAGCGGACGATTCTAATGGCGATGGGAGGGCATGGGTTGGCCGCATTGGCCGACCCGCGATAGCTGACGTCCAAACCGTGGTTCGCCGCTTCCATCCAGCTGGTGGTTCTCGGGTCGATGGCATGGGCGATCCGAGAGGAGCCTCTATTCGGCTTCTGAACACCAAAAAGCGGCTGAACCGTGCCCAACGTCGCCAAACCTGGTCGGAGGTCGATCGTGGACTTCGGCGGACCGCCGCTTTAGTGTAAGAGCCACGCGGGTCCACCGCGCTGTTGGTTCCATCCGGTTTCCCGCTTGGAGAAGCATCCCATGCCAGCCACCGCTTCCGCGCTTTTGACCGCCGCGCTGCTTGTCGCGCCCCCGACCTTGGCTTCGACTAACGAGGAGGGCTTTCTGACTCTGTTCAATGGTTCGAATCTGGATGAGTGGATTATCCCCGAAGGAGACAACGGCCATTGGAAAATCGTCGATGGCGTGATCGACTACGACGCCATGAGTGAAGCCAAGGGTGAGAAGCACTTGTTTTCTCGACGCGAGTTTGGCGACTTCACGCTCAAGCTGGAGTGGCGGATCAAAGACACCCCCTACATCAACCCCAACGTCGCCTACGTCCTGCCCGACGGCACTCACGCCCGGGGGATTGACGGCAAGCCTCTGAAACTGGCCTTGCCGGATAGCGATTCGGGAGTCTATTTACGGGACCGCAAAGGCAAGTCGCAAGTCAACATTTGGTGCTGGCCGATCGGGTCCGGCGAGGTTTACGGCTATCGGATGGACGCCTCGTTGCCCCCGGAGGTGCGTGCTGGGGTCACGCCCAAGCATCAGGCCGACCGCCCAGTGGGCGAATGGAACGAGTTCGAGATCACCTTGGTGGGCGATCGTTTGACCGTGATCCTTAATGGCGTGACCGTCATCGAACACGCTCAACTGCCCGGCATTCCCCGACGAGGACCAATCGCGCTACAACACCACGGCAGCGTCAACCGCGAAACCGGCAAGTTCAACAGCTCGCCCAGCCTAGTCCAGTTCCGCAACATCCGCATCAAGCCGCTGGATTGATTGACCAGAGCCTTCGCGTGTTCTCGATGGCAGAGTCGCTTCATGTCATTCGATTCTATCGCGCGGGGCGACTCCCCCGTTAAATTATAGAGGAAACGCTCCCCGAACACACCGGCCCGACGCTTTTCCCTTCCTTGCCGGCAAGACGAGGAAGGGAGCGCGACGGGTGGAGGCGGGTCGCATCCGCTCATAATGGGTTCGAAACAAGTTTCGACACGAGAGCTTGGAATTGAGCATCCAAACTCATCTGAGCCTTAGGATTCGGAGTAAACGCCACCTTTCCCTTCGTTGTGGGAAGCGTCGAGAGATTGAAGGCTTTTCTCGTAGCGTTTGGCCCAGGCGAGGAAGTCGTAGAAGGCCAAAAGGCCACAGAAGGCCAAACCCGGCTTGCCGTCGAGGAACCCCAACCGCGCCACATAGGCATAGAGGAAGCGGATCACCGGACGCGCGGGCAGTCTCAGATAGATTTTTTTGAGCATCCGCTTGAACCGCTTCCCTGCGCCGATTCCTTTGGGGATCGGTTCCTTGAGGAAGCGTTCGTATTGTTCGGCTTCCCAAGCGGCGTAGCGGTTGTGCTTCTCCACCCAGGTGGAGATATCCGGATAGGCGTAGTGGTCTAACTCGTGGGTGAGTTTTTTGATTCGGCCATCGAGAATAACGTGTTCGTGGGCCTCGTTGTCGCCTGTGCCCGAACCGGGCGCGACCGGCATCCGCTCGTAACGCCCCATCCGATGTTTGAAGAGACGCAGGTTCCAGCATTCGGCATATCCACAATGTCGGATGCGACGCCCCAGAAAGAAATATTTCATGTTGAGCAAAAAGCCGTCGGCCTCGTCGGTGGCGATGCGTTGGGCGATCTCGTTGGCCAGTTGGGGAGGCACCACCTCGTCGGCGTCCACGATCAGCACCCACTCGTTGCGGAAGGGCAACGAATCGAGCGCCCAGTTCTTCTTTTTAGGGTAGACGCCGTTGAAGTAAAACTGAACCACCCGAGCGCCGTGACGCTGAGCGACCTCGACCGTCGCATCCTGGCTTTGGCTATCGACCACGAACACCTCGTCGGCCCATGCCAACGCCGGCAGGCAACGCTCCAAGTTGGCGGCTTCATTTTTGACCGGCACCAGCACACTGACAGGCGCTTTGGAGACAGGGGCTTTGGATGTGATTCGATGATCGGATGCGCGCATGTGACCCGTGGTCAAGGCGAGGTGAGGATGAGGGATCGCGGGGGTGTTGGCGGTGGCCTCCGCGGCGGTCGTTGTGGCGACCATCCGCCGGCCCGCGCGACCACGGGGTTCGACCACTGCTTCAGGCGGGGTGCCGCCGCCGAGTAGCCAGTCGTAAACATGAGCAAGCTTTTCAGCCTGGCGATCCCAGGTGTAGTCGGCTTCGACCAGCCGACGCCCACGCTCACCCAACTCAGCCCGTTCGGAGGGACTCATGGCCTGCAGAGCTCGAAGCGCCCGAAGGACACCCTCACGGCTAGGTTCGACCACCAGGCCGGCTTGACGTTGGGCCAGTTCGGGGAAATGGCAGGCGGTGGTGGCGATCACGGGCAACCGACACGCCAGCGCCTCCAGAATCGCCATGCTGAAGCCTTCCGAGTAGCTGGGCAAAATGAAGGCGTCGGCCGCGGCCCACGCCCGACGCGCCCGCCAACCGTTGACATGGCCCACCCAGGTCATCCGTTCGGTCAAACCGGCCGCTTCGATGGCCTGACGGAACGGTGGCCACGCCCCGTCGTCGTGACCTGCCAGCAACAGATGAAGGTCCGGCCAGTCGTCAGCGATCCGCGCGAAGGCGTCGGCCAGCAAGTCCAGACCTTTCTTGACGTGCAGACGCGACAGGAACAGCAGGACGAACTTGCCCTCCAACTCAGGACACTCTGTCTCCAACTCCGAACGCGGCGGCAGATCTTCGAACGGCTCCAGATCAACCCCATTGGGCACCAGGCACACCGGAGCCTCCGGCGCGAGCGTCTGCAGATGGTCCACCTCGGGACGGGTCAAGGCGTGCAGACAGGAGGCGTTTCGAAGATTCGGCCCCTCAACCAGCGCGGTGTAAATCCATTTGCGCCAACGTTTATGACGCAGCGCCCAGGGTTCGGCCATGCCGTGGGCGGCGATCAGATAAGGCACTCGTGCCGCCCGCGCCGCCGGCGCGCCCCGGCGCGTATGAATTTGCCAAAGTCCATGCATATGAACGAGATCCGCGCGGCGTATCTCGGCCTCGAACTCGGGAGTGGGACCAACCAGTTCTACTCCTTGGGGTAAGGTCAACGCCTCGCGACGCGAGGGCGTCGGCGTGACGATGCGGACCCGTCCCCTCGGGGAGGTCGGGGAGGCGTCGGTTGGATCATCAAGGCGATCAGGAGCGCCGCGCCGCGCCTTCAGACGAGCCAGGCTCCCGGTCATCCCCAGAATGCTGGGCACCATCCCGCCATCGCGCATAGGATCCAAGCCATTGCAAAGATGCATCCACGTCGCAACGCCGTATGGCCGCGACGAGGAGGAACGAGCCGACGAGTTCGCAAGCGTTGGACGAACTGGGGTGGGAGGCGCGAGGGGCCGAGTCATGCCGAAGGCTCCTGGATCGAAGGACCAAAGATGGTGGAACCGATGCGGATCGGCGTTTGGATGAATGATTCGGAATCCGAAACGACTCTGGACGGGGTCCAGTCCCGGTCACGTGTCGGGAATCCGGCCGAGGCCATCGCCTCAAGGAAGCCCTGGGCAAAACGCTCCGGTCCCCATTGGCTGGCGAGAGCGGCGGCATTGCGGCCCAAACGCGATCGGAACGACTCCTCCTGGTGAGTCAACCACACCAGGGAATGGGTCAACTCCGCGTCGTCGTAGGGGTCGAAGAGCCGCCCCGTCACGTCGGGACGTACCAAAACCGAAGCGGCCCCCACTCGGTTGGAAACCAGAAGAGGCAGGCCGCATGCCGCCGCCTCGTTGACCACCAGACCCCAGGGTTCCAAGGTGCTGGCCAGCACAAAGGCCGAAGCGTGGGCGTACCAGGCTTGCAAGATTCTCCCTTGAACAAATCCAGGTAAATGAATTCGATTGGCGACTTCGCTGGCAACCGCCTCCCGCGCTCGTCGCACTTGAGCTTCGCCCTCCGGATCGCCCGAGCCGCACAACACCAAATCCCAAGCCCGATTCGAACCCACCACGTCCCAATAGGCCGCGTAACATCGAATCAACGTCACGAGATTCTTGTCGGCGGCGAACCGACTGACGCAAAGGAAATACGGACGATGGGGAATCCCCAGCCGCTCCCGACTCGAACGATCGGCCCGGGCCTCTTGCGCTCCCTGAAGGAAGTCCCAATGATCCACCACGTTGTAACCCAGAGCAATCCGTTCGGTGGGAATACCTAGCTTGACCAGGTAATCGCGGTGAGGTGGACCACCCACCAGGGCGCAGTCGTAACGCGAGACCCACTGACGCTTCAGCCACTCCTTCCAGGCAATCCGGGGATGGTCCAACTCCTGGCTTTCCGACATCAGGAGGGCGAGTTTGCCATGACGTTTGGCCCAGTGGAGCGCGGCTTGCGACTCGGGGCGGGAGTAGCCGCAGGTGGCCACCACGTCGGGTTGATCCCGCTTCAAAGCCTCGCGCATCGCGGCGCGGCATTGGCCGGCGGTAAGGGTTTCCAACACGCGGTCGGGAAACAGAGTGATCCAGCGAAACGGTTCAAAGCGGCGTTCAATCCTCCAGGGATATTTCCGTTCGTCGCCGGCGACCTCGTGCGCGATGAGTTCACCGCCCTGTTGCGCCAATGCCGAGGCCAACGCGCGGAGTCTGGCCAAGTGATAAGGGCCGAAGTTGGTGAAGGCGATCGCCAGGCGAAACGACATGGGGTGGCGTCCTTGGTGAGGGTGGCGGCGCAATCCAATATGGTTAATATGGTTCGGTTCGAACCGTCCTCCGAAGCCGATCTTCGAGTTCAGGGATTTGCGGTTGAGCTTGGGTCGAAAACTTTGTTCGCCAAAAAGAGGAAGAGGACAGTGGGGAACGAAGTGAAGCCCCAGTTGTAGTAGAACCAGACGAAGGGATCGTCGTTGACGGTCATAAACCAGGCGTTGAGCATGAACATGGGCCAAAACGCCAAAATCCAGGGACGGTCGGTGTAGCGTTTGACATAGGCGAAGATGGTGGACAGAAAGAATCCCAAGAAGGTCATCATGAGTGCAGTTGCGGTCGCTCCACCGTTGAGATGAAGCGCGCCGAGGATTCCAATGGCGGGACCGGTGAAATCGTCCGCGCGCTTGAGTTGGGAGCCGCGTTGCCAGGCTTGAATCCACTTGTCGCGTCCCGGCAGGGGCTTGTCGGGCCAAACGATGCGGGGAATGAAGGTGGTCACCAGCCGCAGATAGGGCGCCCCGTAATCATGCTGATCCGGCTCGGTCACGGCGTCGAGCATCAGCAGGTATCCCCCCCATTCCTCGGTTTCGTAGGTCACGAGTTTGCGGGTGTCGGCTCCCTCGGCATCGGCCATGTTGAGGTTGACCAGGATGTCGGCGGGGTCGTAGTTGGTGATAAAAGCGAGGAAGCCGTTGAGGTCGCGGGGATAATCGACAGCGTTGCGCCAACCGATCGCCAACGTGACCATCGAAGCTCCCAGGAACCCAGTGAGCATCAGCATCGGCCAACTCGGGCGTTTGCCGCGGGTCATGTACCAAGCGGCGACCAGGGTGAGCAGACCTAGAAGCGAGTGCGAACGCTTGCCATTGAACATCCAAATCGCCGCATAGGCAAGAATCGTTCCCGTCCCTAGGATCAATTCCAGCCAGGCTCCGCGGGTCACCCGTCCAGTCACCAGGAACAGCACGCCACCCACCAACATGACCGCCGGAAAGGAACTGAGCAACCGTCCCTCGTCGGAGGCGGCCGCGCCGGCCACATTCTGAGAGATCAGCGTCAACGCGCAAAACAATCCCCAGGCGATCAGCAACGGAGCCAACGCCCAGACCAGCACCCGCGACCAAACCCGAGGAGGCGCGGGAATCAAGCCGGTGACGACCCGGGTCGGGATCAAATGATAGGCCGCCAAAAAGACCCACAAGGCCCATAACGAGCGCAATCCAGCTAGGTTCACTAACTCCTCGCCCCGGACCCCAAGCGCCCAATCATAGTAGGAAAGCGGTTGAATGACGTAGAGCTGTGTATATCCCACGAGGAAAAGCCATAACGGCTCAAACGGGTCGAAACGCCGTCGAACTAGGTGGATCAGCAGTGTCAGCGCAATCGTCGCGCCCACTGCTATCGCGTAACCGCGTCCATCCATTGTCGTTCCCTCCCTGGCGCGATCTCGTCCCGTTGGGTTCAGCCTTGGGGAGAGGCGTGACGCGGACCCGCCACGCGGGCTTGCTCGAGCGCCTCGGCGAGCGATTGCTGGTGGCGGTTCCAGTCGAACATCTCAGCACGTTGGCGGGCGGCCCGCCCCCAGCAGGCACGCAATTCCGGATCATCCCCCAATTTGAGCATCGCCTCGGCCAGAATCTCCGGCCGCCGCGCGGGAACTTCCCATCCCTCGTGGCCATGACGAGCGATCGAACCGGCCTGGGGCGTCACGATCACTGGCAGCCCACACGCCATCGCTTCGTAGGTCACCACTGCCGATCCCTCGAAGAGCGAGGGAAACACGAAAACGTCGGCCCGCGCCATCTGGTTGGGCATCGCGTCGTGACCGACTCGACCCACCACGTCGATCGTCTCGTCCCGCAGCGCCTCGGTCCACGGACCGATTTTTCGAGGAGGCTCGCCCACCAGGGTCAATCGCCAACCGGGCCGCCGCGTCTTGATCCATCGCCAGGCCACGAGAAGGTCTTTCAATCCCTTGCGCTGTTGCAACCCGCCGGCGAAGAGGAACCGCACCTCAGTTTGCTCCAACGGACGATCCCGATCGCGTTCGCGTCGCGCGGCCGCGGCCGAAAAGTCGGGCCGAAAGCGTGTGGTGTCGGCGGCGTAGGGAATGACCCGGAGACGTTCGGCGGGGAAACCCCCAGCGCGGAGACGTTGGGCGATATGTTCGGAAGGGACGAGAACCCAGTCGCATCCGGCCAGGTCGAGACGTCGGCGGGCGTGCAACTCGTCCAGTTCGCCGCCGTCGAGGGGCGCGTCGCCCAGGTAGATCGGCAACCAGTCGGGGTCGCGTTGGGCTTCGCGGGCTAGGACGGCGCGTTCCTCCTCGACCTCGCCATGCACCATGCTCAATACGCCCACAATCCCCCGAGCGCGACAGGTCCGCCAGCCGTGGACCGATCCCACGTCGCTAAAGAGCAACGCCACTTCGGGACGCCGATCCTCCAACGTCGCGGCCACTCGCCGGTCGAACCCCTCAATCCGCCGGCGAGCCACCCAGGCCCGCACCGCGCCACGCTCGAAGCGGTTCTCCAACGCTAGGCAAAGATCGACCCAGGGATGGGCCACGATCCGTTCCTCAGGCAACCCCTCAAACGCCCTGCGGCGCAACTTGGCGGCCCACGCCTGGGCACGCCGGGGTTGAATCGCCTCAAGACGCCTCAACCAACGGCCCGAGCCACTGGGAGCGTGATGAAAGGCGGTCAGGAAACAATCAAGCCGCCCTCGCTTGTCCAACCCCAGCGCCGCTTGATGCGCGGGCGGGCGGGCGTCGGGGCACGCCACCACCACGCGGAACGACCCCGGTTCAAATTCGGCGTGGGGGCCGTTGGTTTGGGAGCAACTTCGGTTCCGTGTTGCCGGCCGAACCCAGCGTGACGGCAACCGAGCGGACGCGGGACGGATTGGCGACGCCAGGTGGGCGAACCCCACCGCAACGAGGGGCGGTCTCATAGTCGTCATCGTCCTTGATGAACCAAACGGTGTGGGCATCGTCCTTGAGTCTGACCGGACGGTTTGAACCATAACGCCCTAGCCTTCTTCCGTCAAGACCAACCCCCTTTGCTCCGCGCCCAATGACGCACAAGTTAATCATGATCTTGATATCATTCTTGTCGTGAATATGGACCCGGAGGAAGGACCGTCCGTCGCCTCACTTCTCCCACGACCGTTTTTGATGTCTGGAACGTCAACGCGACGCTCCGCTCGACGGAACCACCTCGTTCCGTTTGATCCGGCCCGCGACTCCTCGCATCCTATCCCAACGACGCTTGAGAGTTGATCAAGCTCACGCTACAGTTGAGGGAGAAATGGTGAGTGCTTGACTTGAAACGCGCCGCCCGCGTCCCAAGGGTCGCCCCAGGTTTGAAGAGATCGCGGGGAGATAGCGAAGTGGCGGACGTCGAGGCCGCTCACAAGAGAAGGACTAGATCACGCGAGCGGAGCGTCTGGGCCCATGATGGTTCTCGAACCCCAATCGACTCGGTTCTGGCAGGAGGCTCGGCGTCATCAATTGATGACCGAAGATGAGCTTCGCGCCTGCTTCGAGGCGATCGAGCCGGACAAGCGAACCGTCGAGGCGTTGGAGCGGCGTCTGGCCCGCAAGGCGGTTGAGCGCGGCTTGTTGACGGTCTGGCAGGCTCAGCAGCTGATCTGGGGCCGCCCGACGTTGTTTCGGGTAGGTAAATATGTGCTGTTGGATCGAATCGGCCAGGGCGGTATGGGGCGGGTCTACAAAGCCAAGGATCCCTCGCTTGACCGTTTGGTCGCCCTCAAGATGATGACCTCCGACCGCATGACCAACCCACGCTCGGTGGAGCGGTTCAAACGCGAGATCCGCGCTGGTGCGCAGTTGGAACACGATCACATCGTCCGGATTTACGACGGCGGTACTGCCGAGGATGGCTCACTGTTTCTGGTGATGGAGTACATCGACGGGCCCAGCGTGGGCAGCCTGATCGTGGAGCGTGGTCGGATCGAACCACGCCAAGCGGTCCGCTGGACCTACGAAATCGCGCTGGGGTTGGAGTACGCCCGGCTTAAGGGCTTGGTCCACCGCGACGTTCACCCCTGGAATATGCTCATCAATCCCGAAGGAAAGGCCAAACTAACCGACCTGGGTCTTGCGATCCACCGCGACGACCTGGAAGGGACCCCGGAGGGCACCGGACCCAAACCGGTCCCGGTCACCCGCGACGGCGTGACTGTGGGCAACTTCGACTACCTTTCTCCTGAACAGGCCCGCAACTCTCACGCCGTCGATTCCCGCAGCGATCTTTACTCCCTGGGATGCTCGCTTTATCACATGCTGAGCGGCCAGGTTCCCTTCCCGGTCGAGAGTCTGGCCGAGAAGCTGCTGCATCATCAAGCCCGCGAACCCGAACCGCTGGAGGATCTGGTCCCCGACCTGCCCGAGGGGCTGGGCGAGGTGGTGCGGACCCTGATGCGCAAGAAGAGACGCGACCGCTACGAAACCCCCGCGTTGGCCGCCGAGGCACTGGTGCCGTTTCTGACGGCGACCAGACCTAAACGCCAAGGCCCCGCTGCGGGTCCCCGCGTGGCCGCATCGATCAACCCGACGGCCTCAGTCGCCACGCGGCCCGCTCCAACATCGACGGTCCCGCTTGGGGCTTCCGATAACCCTCTCGACCTGGGGCTGCGGATCGAACCCGAGCCGATCGCGCGCGGATCCTCCTCGTCTGGCGGCGGCTCACCCGCTCCAAGTGACGGCAAGCCGGCCGCGCAATCGGGCCACGCTGAGGCGTTTGCCCCCTCCCCGGCCTCGGCGACGGCGCGACCGGAGGCAATGGCTTGGGCCAGATCGTCGGTCAACTCCAACAAACCGGCCTCGCCACGACCGGTTGGATCGTGGCTCTGGGCCGTTGCTCTGACGCTGGCCGCGGCGTTGGCGCTGGGCCTGGCTATCTTGGTAGGTGGCCAGAGACTCGGCATGAACGGGTCGGATACGTTGAAATCCCTGACAACCACGACAACGCGCACCGATGCCAAGGCGGTTGGTCCCAACACCAGCGACGCTCCCCAAGCGCCCTGGCGGGTCGTGACCCGTTCCCGAGGCGGCGAACTGGTCCGTGATGCCGACGACCTGGACGCTGCTTGGAGACTGGTGGCTCGTGCGGGGGGACGGATCGAACTTTGGGCCGACGAGGTCGAATGGGTGGTCAAAGAACCTTATTTGGTGGCCGACAACCTTCGCATTCGCATCCAGGGACGCGATGGCGCGGCCAACCCGCCCCGCCTCAAACTGATCTTCGCGGGAACCCCGCTGTTTCGCGTGGGCGATCCCCGAGCGCGGATTGAGTTTGATCACCTGATCGTCGAAACCCAGGTCGAATCCCGCCCTCCTTTGGTCGAGAATCTCGCCGCGCCCGAGGTGGTCATTATCGGGCCGGGTGTTCGCTTTGAAGGACGGGACCAACGCTCGTTGCTGCCGCCTCCGCCGGGCTTTCAAACCACCACCTCGCATGCCGTCGAATCCCTTTCCAGCCAGGTTGTCATCCCGGAACGGGCGAAACGCCTTCCGAAGGAGTCAACCCCAAGCGCGGGGAATCCTTAAAGGGCGTCAGGAATGAATCCGCGTCTGGACCAAGAACGCGCGGCCAACGGCGGCGGCTTGAGGAACATGCGTGGATTGGTGAGCAAACAACGATACGATACGGTGGGAAAGAGAGGGCGACGAACAGGCGCGTTCCCTGACCCCTCCAAAGTCGTTCCCCCAGCTCAGGGCAACGCCCTTGGAACGGGGGCCACTGCGCGCCCCGCATCCCCTCTCTAGGCTGATGGGACCGCATCCCTGACCCCATCCCGTGGTTTTCCTCGAAGAAGCCGCTGGAACAGATCCAAATGCGCCTGGGCGGTTTGGTCGATCGAGAAGGCCGCGGCGACTCGCTCGCGAGCGGCGCGGCCCAGGGTGTGGGCGCGGAGGGGGTCGTCAATCAGGTCGATCAGCACGCGGGCCAGGCCGGGAGGGTCGTGGACAGGAGCGAGCAGGCCGTGGCGTCCGGAGTCGATCAAAAGGCGATTGCCGGGGATGTCGCTGGCCACGATGGGAGCGGCGTGGGCCATTGCCTCCAATAACGCGATGCTCATTCCCTCTTCATAAGAGGGCAAAACGAACAGATCAAGGGTTGCGAAAAGCGCTTCAGGTCGATGGGTTGCGCCGGGCAGACTCACCGCGTCGCCCAGACCCAGATCGTCTCGGAGTCGTTCCAACGCGGGGCGTTGCGGACCCTCACCCACCAGGGTCAGAAGGGCCTGGGGATGGCTTCGCCGCACGATCGCCCAGGCGCGGAGTAGATCGTCGAGTCCTTTTTCGGGAGCGAGCCGCCCGATGTACGCGGCTCGTAGCGGGCGCTGGGAATGGTCGGGGTCGCGGGGGCGAACCCAGGCGGCAGGGTCGGGCAACGGGACGCCGTTGGGCAGGTCGTGCAGACGGGATGGGTCATAACCGGCGGCGAGTAACTCAGCGCGGATCGCGGGCGAGATGGTCACGATTGCGTCGGCTTGACGACACCGCCGGCCAATTGTTCGCCCGAATCGTCCCCAGGCTTGCCAGGCGAGATCGCCAGTCGCGCCGGCCCCCTCAGGGCGCAACACCACAGGGAGGTTCCAGGCCCGCCCCCGGCCCACGGCCACAAAAGCGTCGTGTTTGAGCATTGACACATAGATGAGATCGACTTCGCCGCGGGCTGCGCGGCGGTCGATCTCCCGACGTAGGGCGCGAAGGTAGCGCCAGGTGCCGATGAAGCGGCGCGAGCAGGAGGCCAGACGGACCACCTCGGCCCGCACGCCGGGTTGGCCCGGCTCGTGAGAGGGCGGAGGAGACGCGGTCCCGTTGGCTTGGGTTTGGCAACGCTCGGCGTCGAGATTCCGAGGACGCTCGGTCAACACGGTGACCCGCGCCCCTTGGCGCGCCAGGGCATCGGCCAGCGCAGCGCAGACCCGCTCGGCCCCCCCGATGAGTGGAGGAAAACGCCGGGAAAGTATCAGGATCTTCATGGTGGAAGCGGGTCGATTCAATTGGGACGTGAAAAACGCCCGCGTTTTCAAACGGAGCGGAGAGGGGGGGATTCGAACCCCCGAGGCCGGTTTCCCGACCTAACGGTTTAGCAAACCGCCGCTTTCAGCCACTCAGCCACCTCTCCGGGATGGTGATCGTCAAACTCGACAATGAAATGCTACCATTGGTTCGCTCAATCCGGCAAGAGACCGTGCGCCGTTTTTTTGGAATGGAATCGGACCGGATCATTTGGCGGGACAAAGTGGCGTGGCTCGGTCATCAAGGGGGGAATGGGGCGTGAGCAAGACGGGACACACAGGGGGGTGGCGAGTGGTGGCAGTGGCCTGGACCTTGGTGATCATGGCGGTTTGTTGGTGGCCTGAGAATCGGTTGCCCAAGCCTTCGCAAGGACGGGCTTGGTGGATTTTGTCCCTACCGCATCACGACAAGCTGATTCACGCCGGCATGTTTCTGGGATTCGGTTTGGCCTGGAGCATGGCGTTGCGACGAAACGACGCCGCGGCCCGCTTGGGTATCCTTGGGGGCGCGCTAGCGCTGGCAGCGCTCACGGAAGCGGCTCAGCCCGTCTTTGAACGCGACGCCGATTGGCTCGACGGCCTCTGCGACCTACTTGGCGCTGGGCTAGGCGTTTGGGCAGCGGCGTGGTGGCGACCGATCCCCGCCGTCTCGACCACAATTCCCACGCATTCGCGTTCGGCAAAGTGCCCATCATCCGCCCCGACTTCGGCGAGTTGACCGTCATTTGACTTACCGGGCGAGGCCAGCCCATGCTGTAACGCCGCCTCGAACGTCCCCTGCCAAGCCGACCCAATTGGACGATGGAGGGTGGCGGGTCCATACCTACGACGCAAAGCTCGGTCAACGCCGTCGGCTGGCCCGTCGCCTGTCGCAGCCGATAGCCGGTTCGCCGAAATCGAGTACAACCTCAACTTCGTCAACGTCATCGGCTGGGATACTCAAAAGCAAATCTCAGAGAACTCTTATTCAAGGCCTCATCAAATTCGAGATCAGAACCTCGATCAGGCCCTGTCCGCGTTGATGGACCATCTCAAACAACGCGGACCGCTCGACCGCGCCGTGATCGTCGTGGCCACCAAGTTCGGACGGCCGATCGAGTTCGACTCCCGACTGTCACGCCACCATCCCGCAGCCCTCGACATCCCCCTACAGCAACTTCGACGCCAGCGAACACCCCACCCTCCTCACCAATCACGGACACTCCCTCGCTAATGCCCAATATTCCCGAAATTCGGGAATTCTCTTTGGTTTTTTGGCGTTCTTGTTCAAGATTGCCCCGTCCACCTGCCAATAGACTCCCTGTACTCCCGAAATTCGGGAAATCGATTTAAAAACAGGGACAACCCTGGTGGGATGAAGCCTATGGACGGGGCGTTGAGGCGGGCTGGGCGTGGGAGGCGACGGGGTGGTGACGAGAGGGGATTGGATTGGTTGGTGGGGAGGGATGCTGAGGGGTTGTTGACGGCGGAGGAGGAGCGGGAGTTGGCGCGTCGCGTTTTGCGTGGGGACGCCTCAGCGCGTCGGCGGATGATCGAGGCGAACTTGCGGTTGGTGGCGATGGTAGCAGCGCGTTATCGGGGATTGGGGTTGGATTGGGAGGATTTGGTGGGGGAGGGCAATCTGGGTTTGATTCGGGCGGTCTCCAGCTACGACCCGGATCGTGGGGTGCGGTTCAGCACCTACGCAGCTCATTGGATTCGCCAGACCATTCGCGTGGCACTGACGACCACGGCGGCCACAATTCGTCTGCCGGCCCACATGGTCACCAAGTTGGCTCTGTGGCGTCGCGCTGAGGCGCGTTTGACCCGGAACTTGGGGCGTTCGCCGACCTTTGAGGAGGTTGCCGACGAATTAGGTTGGAGTTCCTCAACCCGCCTTAGTATGAAACAGGCGATGGAAAGCGGCCGGGTTCACCACGAGGAGCCGGGGGCGACCGAGGGCAGGGGGAGCGAGTCCCGCCGTCCGATCGATCAGGCGGTCGATCCCCGTCCCGAACCAGCATGGGAAATCGAGCGTCGCGACGAGTTGCTTGAACTTCGGCGAGGTCTTCAGCGGTTGGGGGAGCGCGAGCGGTTGGTTCTGGCGCTCCGTTACGGACTGGGGGACATCGCACCCAAACCCTTACGCGAGGTGGCGACCACCCTCGGCGTGACCCGCGAGTGGGTTCGTCGGATCGAGGCTCGCGCTCTGCGTCAGCTCCATGAGGAAGTGGAGCCCGAATGAAGACATGCTTGCCTCGTCCTCGGTTTGAGACGACGCGACGACGCCCACCCTCCGTCGCATGTGGACGGGAGGTGGGCGTCATCGCCTCACGTCAAGGTGGACAATCAACAACAAGAAGGTCCGCATCCCCACACCAGTGA
>Ga0209017_10001518_pt1 | contig 17482 bp, 9 predicted proteins | sample YNPBryunderm2012_FD_185812 | JGI IMG/M metagenome (GOLD analysis project Ga0209017, IMG submission 185812) | Anoxygenic and chlorotrophic microbial mat microbial communities from Yellowstone National Park, USA - YNP Bryant MS undermat 2012... ... | reverse complement strand
CCGGGCGCAACCGGCACGCCAGTTACTCCGTTACGTCGGAACTTGTGTGCGTTTTGCGCGCATCTTTAATGGTGAACTGGAGGGCCACGCTCTGTCGTGGCCGTGTTCCCAATGGTAACGGACGCGACCGCAGCGCGTCCCTCCAACACTATTTGGTTGCGGCCGCAGGCTGCTTTCGGAATTGCTGCTGCAAACACTTGAAAATCGGCCCCGCGGCAGCAACAACGCCGGGCGCAACAAGACGTCACCGCTACACAAGCTTGAAAAGCTGCGTCGCGCCGCTACAAACGTGGGCGCCGGCGACGAGCCGCGTTGCGCCGACTGCACTACAACACTGCGCAGCGCCCCGACCGCGCATCGCATTATAGCCCGGAAGCACTTCATCCGTCAAACTAACCCGCGCCGTCAGTTGGCTGCACCGCCCGAGAGAGCCATCGCCCGGGTCTGCTCCTCGATGATCCTGGCCGCCTCGTGCTGGATGCGGGCGATGGCGGCCGCCGCCTGCTTGTTCCACTGGATCAGTTGATCGACACCTGTGCGCAGTTGGCCTGCCAGCTCCGAGAGGGCCTTCAGATGTGCCGCCAGTGCGGAGCGTTCGGCATCGACCTTGGCCAGATCACCCTTCACCGCGGTGATGGTCTGCTCGTAGAAGGCCACCTCCTGTTTGGCGTCGGCGGCGGCGAAAGCAGCCATCTGGGTATCGCTGTTCAAAGATGCCAGACGGTCGGCCAGCACGGTCTGCTGAAGCTCGAATTGATAGAACAGGTCCTGATAATCGCGCAAATTGCGCCAAAAGATGCCTTTGGCCCCGGGAATCGGCTGGCCCTTGTCGGTAATCAGCGGCACGCCGGAAGCATCGACGATCATCCCGTTGAGCTTCTCCGCCTGGATTTGTTCCCAGGTAGCCTCCTGGCCATGCTTGATGTACTCGGCGACGGTTTCGGCCGGCAGGATGGCTTTCTTTTCTTCATCGGTAAGCTGGGCGAAGAAATCGTGGCTGTCGAAGGGCATCTTCTCGTACAGCACCCACAACGCCCGACCTGCTCCGGCCGCGGCCCGCTGCCAGCTATTGGCCGTTGCCAGACGGGTTGCTCGCAACACTACGGTCGGCCCGTTGATCTGCCGAACCTGGAATTGACCCAGATAGCGGCCGCCTTCCGAGACCGGACTGGCGTCGAACACGTGAAGCACCAGCGTGTTTGTGATGCCGTGCGGGTCGGGTGCATCGACGGTCACCGCAATTTCGCGGTCTTGCTCGTTGGCCCGGTCGGGCTTGCAATCGTACCATACCCGACCACGATCGTTGACCAGCTTTACAATCTCGTTGTACTTGGCGCGATTGGCAGCGATCAGCTCATTGAGCTGCTGGTCGGTTTTGGCGATCCGCTCTTGGAAACGTATCGCCTTTTCCCGCCAATGCTGGTGCATCTTCAGCGTCCGCGCGGCGGTATAAAAAAACACCAGTCCGGCGACTGCAATCAGCCCGAGAAAGACTTTGTTCCAGATGCTCATACCCTGATGATATTTACAGCGTCGGCCAGCGTCAAGCTAATGACAAAAAACAAACGCGAAGACGCCACCGACCACCTTTGCAACCATTACCGCTCCCCGCCAATGGTAGTCCGCTCAACATCCACCAGCGGCAGTGATATTCCCTTGTGGCGTAACTTGTGCGACTTTCGCGCCCCTGTTTCCCAATGACGACATAACCTGCGCGCGTTCTGCGCGCCTGGCTCCCAATGATTTGGAGGGCCACGCTCCGTCGTGGCCGTGTGCCCGTTGCTGGGGGACGCGACCGCAGCGCGTCCCTCCAAAACCATTTCCTTGCGGCTGAAAGCCGCTTTGGCCTAATGCCCGCCGGAAAAGATTGAACCCGGCCGGAACAGAGGGAACACAGGCGCAAAGCGGTTTACGATACCCTCGAATACCTCCCGATTTGCTTGCCGCGCCGCTGGCCGGGCAGTAGGGCTGCCGTCACGCAGTCACCGCCAGTTGAGCTTTTCGTGCAGGAACTCGAAGGTTCCCACGCCGTGGATGGTGTGCGGGCCGACGAACCATTCAATCCGGCAGCGGTCGCCGATGCCCAGCCGCGCCTGGTACAAATGCCGCACTTTGGCGAACTCGTAGGCCACGGTCTCGTCGGGGGCCACGCCGTCGAAGTGCCCGCGCTCGACCATGAACGGCCGCGGTGCGATCAGGGCGGCCATTTCGGCGTAATTGAAAGTATTGCCCAGGTCGAACTCGAAGATCTCGTACTCACCCGTCCACACATAGCTGTACGGTGCGCGGGTGGAGACGTTCTTCCAGATCCAGTCGTTGAAATCGGCCGAACAGATCGACAGGCAATAGTTCTTCACCAGCGGGGGCACACGCATGGCTGTCTTTCCGCCGTACGATAGACCGTAAAAGGCGATCCGCTGCGGATCGACCTGCGGCAACGACGACAACCAATCGACAATCTGCTGATGCTGCGGCACGATGATCGAGAACAGCGTCCGCTTCAGCGGATTGGCCTTCCGCTGCAAGCTGCGAAAGCGATCGCCGAAGATGTACGGGTTCTGCGGGGCGAAAGTGATAAAGCCCCGCTCGGCAAGCCTGGCCGCAAAGTCGTGGTAAGCGCGATGCCCTCCAGTTACCACCTGCTGTGGCCGACCCTCCAAACCATGCTGACATACAACTACCGGCCGCCGCTCGCCCGGCTTGATGTCCTTGGGCAGCAGCAGAATCCCATAGGCGATCACGTCCGGAAACACGTCGAGCACCACTTCGTAGCCGGTCCACTTCGGCGTGTCGTATGCCTTTCGGCTGCGCGGATTGGGGGGCAGCAGCGGCTGGTCGAACCGGCCGATCACCTCCTCGCGAAAGTACTCCCGATACGGCTCGACGGTCTGCAAAAACTTCTCCAGCGAGCTGCGGTCCAGCTTCTTGAAGAACTCCTCGCGCGTGTAAGGGCTTTCGGCCAGCAGCCACTGCGTGTGGCGGTCCAACTGATGAAGCAGCCGGTTATGACGCGCAGCCGCCTGCTGGCTGAGCTGTTCAGTGGTGCGAAATAGCTTCAATGGTTCGCTCGAGTGGGCCAGCTCGATAGCCGGGGCAAGCGCCTTGCAAAACGCTGCCAGCGCGGCGGCGGAAGCGAACTGGCCGGTTCCATCGGGAGTTTCGACCAGATGCCACTGCGGCGCCGGCTCGAGCCGGCCGATCAATTCCTTAGCCCGCGCAAACTCCTCTCTGACCCGCTTCAGTGGCGCAGTGGCGAGCTTGCCCGGTCCGCCGCCGGTACCGGGCGGCACAGTCAGTTCCGGGCCGCGGCAGGCCTCGACTATCAACGTTCGCGGGGCGATCATCGAGGCCACTTCGGCGTCGCCGAACTGATCGAGCAGCCCGAAGACATTTCGGTCCAGAGGTTCCTGCCACAGGTCCTGGCGAGAGTCGAAGTAGCCGCTGACGCAAACCGCCTCGATGCGCGGTTCCAGCGCCCCGGCATACAGGGCCAATAGTCCCCCCTCGCCCCAGCCGATAACCCCGATTTTCGGCCTGCCGGTCGCCGCCTGTTCGTTCCGGCTCATCCAGGCCACTACCGCCAGTACCTGTTGCAATTCGTAGCCGATGACGTGCCGGCCCATCTCGAACGCAGGTCGATACACCCACTCGCGGTTGGTCAGCCGCACGTTGCGCCGCTTTTCCACCTGACGGTTGACCAGCGCAGGCACGACCACACGGCAGCCGCTTTCAGCTAACCGCCGGGCGTACTGCGCCTCCGCCGGAACGCCGTCAACAAGGCCGGCGATCATCTCCGGGGTGTGATCGGCATCTGGGATGGCCACTACGTTGGCCAGCGGTGCCGTGGCAGGCTCCAGCAATAGCCCTTCGCCACAAACGTCGCCGAAGGCCGGCCAGCGGACCGCGTACACCCGTAGCCGATCGTTTGCGGCGATCGCCGCCGGCGCATCCGGAGGCCCAAGACGTCCACCGGCCAGCATTTCGGATGTGGCCACAAGCTCAAGCGCTTCAGGGCTGTGCAGCGGGTCGCGCACACCGACGATGAAGGCCAGCCGGCGACGGTTCGGTTCGATCGACTTCTGGTAGGCATCGGCTGAGGAGAAATCGCGCTGCCAATATTTGGCGCGGCGCTGCGGCGCCCGGGCGGTCTCGCGCAGCAAGAACCGATCGATGCCATCGATCATCTTCGAGGCGATGTCGCCGGCGATGGTCAGCGGAGCGGTGCCGGGCAGCGGCGAGACGTCCTCGGCAGCCGCCGTCGTTGCCGCCAACGTCAGCCAGACGGCCGCCGCCCACAACTGCACAGAACAACTCAGCAGAAACAACTGCCACATGATAACGCCTCCTGGCGCCATACGCGCCTGCAACGCAATCCAAAACCGCGGAGCCAGCCGCGGCGTTCGGTCGAACTGCGATGCCGCACGGAAACCGAGTCGATCGGGTTGCTTGTGCTCAGGCTCTGTTTCGTGCCATTTTTCGGGCTTTTTCGAGGATCGCGGGCCGGGCGGCCTCCATCATATCGCGCACATCTTCGTAACGCATGGTGCGCTGCTCGAAAGTGCGCTTTTCCAGCGCCCCCAGAAAGCGCCCCTCGAACTCGCGGATGTTTGCGCCATAGATGTGGAAGCTGTCGGCCATGTGGCAGTATCGCCCCAGTTGCACCGGCTGGCCCGATAGCTCCGCAACGCGCGCGGCTATCCGCTGCTGCAACTGCACCAGGGCGAAAATGTTCATGAAGGCCGCTTTGTAGGCGTCGTTGGAGCGAAAGCGCACGTTCATGCTCAACCGGCGGCACGGCTGAGCTGATGATTCGGCCTGCTCCTCGGTAATCCGACACCACACGCTCTGCAAACAGGCCGGATCGTAGCAGTTGTTGTCCTCCCAGACTTTCCAAGTTATCGCCTGCGCACGCCGGGTATAAGGAGTTTCGGCAAGCTGCCGGCAGATGTGCTCGATCTGGTCGATCGGCCCGACCGTAGGAGCCTCGTAGCGAAACAACCGCTGGTGATAGGTGTACTCCCAACGGGTATCGTGCGGATCGTTGGGATCGCGCACACAGTGGTCCTTGATCCCCTCGCAGACCTCCATCACGTATTCCTGGAGTTCCTCCAGTCCGCCGGGAAGATCGCGGTGGATCATCGGCTCGGCCAGCGGATCGTGAACCACCAGCACCATAGTGGCGTCCCTGCTGGGCGGGTCGTCCGGCTTGTCGTATTGCGTGCGAACCTGGCAGCCCGAGCGGTACAGCAGTACCAGGGCGTTTTCCCACGCTCGGGCGATACAGTCTCCCTCGGCGAACAACACTGGAATGCCGCTCATGATGTCATCCCTCCGTGCCACGAACAAAGTCGCAAGTTTCAACTACAGCCTCCTGGCTGCGGCGTGATATTCTGCGCCAGCAGGACTACCGAAGCAAGTGGGTACGGTTGCGTATCTGGCTGTGGTAGGCATCAACGTCCGGCGTGTTGTACACTTGAAAGCTCGGAGGCTGCCGGCATAGCAGCCCTTTGGCCCATTTTTTTCCAGACTGGTATGTAATTGGACAACCCGTGTTGCTTGCGCCGAGTGTTGCTTCGATCTGTTACAACGTGTTGATGCTTGGCGTCAACCTGCTTGTGCTGCGCTGGCTTGCGCGCCGCTGGGCCGTGACGCCGCTGGGCAGCTCAACGCCAAACAGCCGCTTGGATCACACGAACGCGGCACAGCCAATTGCCGTCTGGAAGCTCTGCTTGCGAGCGGTGCTTCGGCTGGCCCTGGCCGGCATGGTATTGGCGCTGTTTTTCGGCGGCAGTGCCTTTGGTGCGGTCCGCCTGCTGGCCTACGGCGTCTTCCTGCACGGCACACTGTTGCTGCTTGGGCTGGCGGCGCTGCTGTGGCGATTGGGCGATGTGCAAGCCGCTGCGGCGAGCAATTCGACGGCCGACGATCCGCCGGCTGACCTGGCAGGCCCTGACTATCCGGCCGATCCGCCGGCTGACCCGGCAGGCCCTGACTATCCGGCCGATCCGCCGGCGGAAAATTCTTCCACGACCGAAGCTCCGGGCGAGAGCACCGGCGCCAGTAATGCTCCGCGCGCGTCGCGGCGTTTCCGGTGGTTTGCGATCGCCTGTCTGGCAGCAGCGATCGGGCTGGTGGCTGCTGCCGTGGACGCCTTCCTCATCGAGCCGAAATGGCTGGAACTGACTCGCATCGAAATTACCAGCCCCAAACTGGCCCGCCGCTATCGCATCGTGCTGATCACCGATTTGCAGGTGGACCGTGTTACGCAGTACGAACGCCGCGCGCTGCTACTGGCCCAGCAGCAACAGCCCGATTTGATCCTGCTCGGCGGCGACTACACCCAAGTGGCCTGGCAAGAGTTTGAAGCCGTTGCCAGCCAGTTGCACAATTTATTGCGCGAGGTGGATTTGCGGGCGCCGCTGGGAGTGTTTGCCGTGCGGGGCAACGTGGATGTGTTCGACTGGCAGCAGCTTTTCGCAGGATTGCCGATAACGGCGGTATCGCATACCCGATCGTTCGACCTGGACGGGCTGCGCCTGACCTGCCTGGGCCTGCACGACTCGTATCACACCGGCTTGCATCTGACCAATCGGACGCCGCAGCGGTTCCATATCGTGCTGGGGCATTCGCCCAACTTTGCCCTGGGCAATATCGACGCCGATTTGCTATTGGCCGGTCACACGCACGGCGGCCAGGTGCGCTTGCCGCTGCTGGGGACGATCTTTCCCAATGCGGCTGTGCCGCGAAGCTGGGCGGCCGGTTTGACACAACTGCCCAGTGGAGCAAAGCTGTACGTGTCTCGCGGGGTGGGGATGGAGCGCGGCGACTCGCCGCGAATGCGTTTCATGTGCCGGCCGGAATTGACGGTCATCGACCTTGTACCATCTTTCGAAGGGGCGGATGACCATCAGCAGAACCACGCGCAGCACAACCAGGCGCACCAGTACGACACCCAGCCAGGCCAGACCGGGCAGCACCACACCCAGCAGAATCATGCCGGGCAGCATAACACGGAGGATCATCGCAGCCCGCACAGCCGCAACAGCCTTTCGCCACAGGTCGATGCGGTGGCTTCAGCCCAAACCCCCGCAGCGACTATAGCCACTCCTCCGATTGTCGCTGTTGCCCGGTCGGCGTCTGCCCCGGGGCCGCGGCCGCCGGACGCCCAGGCTGGCTCCAAGCAACCAAAGTCAGCCGACGACGAGTTGCCGGAAAAGTTCGCCCGGCTGATCCCCTTGCACAAGCGGTTGGGCAAGCCACAGCCGGGCGAGTGGTTGTGGCATCATCCCGAGCCAGGCCAGACGTATCGCCAGTATGTGGAGTCCCGACCGGTCCGTCCCACGCCGAAGCGGCGGACGATTTACGTGCAGCCGCTGGGCGAGTTCACCCCCGCGCAACAGCGGATCGTCGATCTGACCGCCGAGTTCATCGGCATATACTTCGATCTGCCGGTGCGGAAGCTCAAGCCGCTGCCGCTGGATGTCGTGCCCGCTCACGCCCGCCGCGTGCATCCTGCCTGGGGAGACCATCAAGTACTGACCGGCTATGTGCTGTACGAAGTGCTCAAACCACGGATGCCCGACGACGCCTGTGCCATGATCGGCCTGACCTCTGCGGACCTGTGGCCGGGCGAGGGGTGGAACTTCGTTTTCGGCGAGGCGTCGTTGCGCGATCGGGTGGGCGTGTGGTCGCTGTATCGCAACGGCGAGCCGGAAAAAGGCGAGGCTGAGTTCCGCTTGTGCCTGCTGCGGACGATCAAGACCGCCGCTCACGAGCTGGGCCACATGTTCTCCATGGCCCATTGCACTGCGTTCGAGTGCCTGATGTGCGGGTCGAACCATCGGGCCGAGGCCGACCGCCGCCCGCTGGCACTCTGCCCGCACTGTCTGGCCAAACTCTGCTACGCCACCGGTGCAGACCCGGAAAAAAGATACGAAAGACTGATTGACTTCTGCCGGCGTCAGGGATTAAAACCACAACAAGAGTTCTACGAGAAATTGCTGGCTGCCCTGCGGCAGTCGTCGGACTGAACTGCCCGAGCGGCCCCCTGCACGCTACCAGGGTCTGAGAAAAGCGCGCAATCCGACCGCACAAGCAAAAGCCGCCGACAGCCCAGAATCGCACAACCTTGCATGACAGGAGAAAACCCAGATGACACACAGCACCGACCGCCGTCGTTTCTTGGGGGCCACTGCCGCTGCCGCCGTTGCCGTACCGAGCCTGTACGCCGCTGGAGCGAAAGCCAGTCCGGGGCCTAACGAGACGATCAATTTGGGGCTGATCGGTTGCGGCGGTCAAGGCCGGGCCGATATGGTCGCACATCTCCGCTGTCCCGGCACCCGTTGCACAGCGCTGGCCGACGTTCATGCCGGACAGGCCGCAATGGCCCAGAAGCAATTCGGCCCGCAAGCCGAAGTCTTCAAGGACTACCGCAAGCTGCTGGAGCTGAAGCAGGTCGATGCAGTGATTGTTGCCACGCACGGCCACTGGCACGTGCTGCCGACGATCCATGCCTGCCAGGCCGGTAAAGACGTATATGTGGAGAAGCCATTGGGCACTTCCATCGGGGAAGGCCGCGCAGCGGTGCAGGCAGCCCGAAAATACAACCGCATCGTGCAGATCGGCACCCAGCAGCGAAGCTGGCCGCACTACCAGCAGGCGGCCGAGTTGGTGCGCAGCGGCGTGTTGGGGGAAATATCGGAGGTGAAGGTTTGGGACTACGATTACCTGTATCCCGGCTTCGGCAGCCCGCCCGATGGTGACCCGCCCCCGGAGCTGGATTGGGACTTCTGGCTCGGGCCCTCGCCAAAAGTCCCCTATAATCCCAACCGTTACATCAGGCACTATTGGTTCTTCGATTATGGCGGCGGCTGGCAGCTCGACTGGGCCGTTCACCATTACGACATCGTCCACTGGTTCCTGGACGTCAAAGCGCCGGTGGCGGCCTCGGCCATGGGCGGCTTTTTCTGCTTCGAGCAGACCAACACCCAGTGGCCCGACACCTTCAGCGGCATCTGCCAGTATGGCCCTGGCCCGGTCGCCAAGAAGGGTTTTGTGCTACAGTACACTTTCCGGGGCGGGTGCCGGCGCGAGCAGCGTTCGCACGGCAAGTTGTTCTGTGGCACGGAGGCGTCGATGATCATCGACCGCTCCGGGTTTACTATCACACCCGAAGCCAATCGCAAGAACAAGCAGCTTAAGGAACTAACTGTCGCCAACGCCTTTACCGAGGATGTGCATATCGCCAGCCTACAGGCCCACGCCAAGGTGTTCCTGGAGTGCATCAAGACCCGCAAGCTACCGCCGGCCGATGTCGAACAAGGGCACTATTCGAGCAATCCCGGGCACTTGATGAACATCGCCTGGCGTGTGGGAAGGACGATCCGCTGGGATGCGGAGAAAGAGCAAATCATCGGCGACGAGGAAGCCAATGCCCTGGTGACCAAGAAATACCGGCCGCCGTGGGAACTGAAGGTGTAAGGGCTTTGATCGGGCTTTTCTGGACTGGCCGGCTATGGTGATGCCGGGCGCTTGTGCTTCCGGCTCAGTTGTGCCATTGGCGCCGGAAGCTGAACCAACCAACGATCGTCACCACCGCCAACGCCGCAACGGGACTGACGCAAAGCGCTGCCGGCGCGGCCAGGGCCAGCCACACGCCGCGATCCACACGCAGCCCCAGTCGGCAACTGAACCACAGCACGGCCGCCAGCATCGTCAGATTGGCGGCCGCCGCCGACAACACTACCCCTTGCAGTCCCAGCCGAGGCAGCAACAGCAGGTTCAGTACAACGCTGACAGCAAGCCCCAGTGCCGTCGCCAGACATGCCTTTCCGGCGCGCTCGGCACACCACAGATACATCTGTGCCAGTGCGGCCGCTCCGAACCACACGCCCGACAGCAGCGTCCACGGCAGTATGTCTAGTCCCTGCTGGTATTTGCCGGCGAAGGCCAACCGAAACAGCAGCGGGGCGCCCAGCAGCAGCACTGCCGAGGCGGCCGTCAGCGAAAGCCCCAAGAGTTTAAGTCCCAGATTCATCCGGCGGCTAACCTGCTGGCGCGAACCTGCTTCCCAATCGCGGCTCAGATGCGGCAGGATCATCGCCGCCAACATGCTTGCCAGCGAGGCCAGCAGCAGCGGCAACACCCGCGCGCTGTGATACTGCCCTACCAACGCCAAACGTGACTGGCTATCGCCGGGGGCGAGCTGGGCGATCAGGTAGCGGTCGGCGATCGAAAACAGATTGGTCAGCAGATTGACCAGCATTATCCAGCCTGCAAAAGGCAGCAACTTCGCCCAGAACTCGCGTTGCGGTATTGCCGGGGTGATTTGCGGCGCGTGTCGCCAGATCGTCTGCATCCAGCCGGTTGCCGCAACGACGCACAGCAGGCTGGCCGCCCCGTAGGCCACGATCGCGCTGGCGGCCGAGGGCTGCCAGCAGTAAACGAGCAGTCCGCCGGCCAGTGCGAAGGAGGCGCTATTGACTGTTTCCAACACCGCTACCAGCCGCATGGTGCGCAGCGAGGTAAGCAGGCTGATCAGATAGTTGTAGGCGATCACCGCCAGCAGGCTTCCGGCCAGGGGGGCAATGAGTTGCTGCTGTGCGTCGCTACCGAAGATGATCCAAGAGAACGCTGCCGGCATCGCAAGCAGCAGCCCGCAAGCAACCAGCGCCAGCCCGAGGCACACCACAGCCGTGCGGCAGAGGAACACCCGCAACTGGCCTGCGGCTTTGTAATGTTCCAAGTAGCGTCCGAAAGTGCCCGGCAGCGACAGCACCGCCAGCGGCGCCGCCAGCATGAGAAAACCCCAGGCCACGTCCCACTGTCCGAGTTGGTCCGGTTCGAGCCAGCGGCAGAACAGCAGCGAGCGTACAAAACCGATCAGCCGCTGGAGGCCGGTCAACACCAGTACGATCAACACGCCGCCGGCAATCGAGTCTTCCTTCAGCCAGCCGGTTGCCGGCTGTCGGGCTATTTCGCAGGCGGTTGTCGGCCGTACCGAGGTTTGTTGACCGACAGGGTGTGAGATAACCGGAGCCACAGAAAGTCCTCGAAGCGCTAGCGGCAGCACCGGCGACAATCGGCGTTGGGGTAGGTGCCGCTTAAGATACTATCGCTTATGCTTCGGGCGGCTGCGGCAATCGCCCTGTTAGAAGAAAGCGCGGTCAACCCAACAGCCGCTACATTTGCTACAGATGCACCGCCAGGCGATACTAGCTGACAGGGCACGGCGAGCAATGCAATCGCCGGCCGCTTCACCGAGGCGCAGTTTCGTTTCCCCCAGTGGCCTTATGGCTCGACACGCCATTCGTGGATGCCGGCGGACCAATTGGGTTGTAGTTTCACTTCGATGCGCAGGCCGTCGGTAGTGACCGGCTTGAACTGACAGCGGTTGTATTTGTCTTTTTCGCAGCCGAAGCCGGAGGGTTCTTCCACCGGCAGCCACTGGCCATCGCGGCGGTAGAGCAGTCGCCAAGATTCGGGAATGCGGCATTCGCCTCGGCCGGTGTCGTCGAACCAATAGACTTCTACGGCGCGCACCTCTGTGGGCCTGGCCAGATCGTACTGCACCCATTCGGTGGTTCCCTTGCGCGGCCACCAGTGTAAGAACTTGTTGGAGTGATCGCCGGAGCTTTTCGGTTCCCGCTGGTCGTTAAGCGCCGACGGATCGCCCCCCGAAGAGCTGGCCTTGGCGGTGGAGGCAGTGGTTGGGGCGGGCAACGGTCGGGCGACCTCCAAGCTGCGGGCCAACCACACGGTCATCTCGCCCTGACCCCGGTGCGCCCAGGCGTAATACGGTATGGCTGTGAAGTTCACAGGTTGCTGCTGGATGCGCTTGCCGCCGTCGGCGGTTTTTTCAAAGCGCGTGCTCTGCGCGGTGCCTTCGATAACCTGCACGCCGCTGAGCAGGTCGGGCCGGAACCGGCTTTGCAGTACCGCATCGTCGGGAAGCAGCAGGTTCAGCACTTTGCCCTGGGGAACGTCCGCGTGCTCGACGCAGAAAACAATCGGCCCGCGCTCCAGTGCAACCTTGCCTCGGCAATCTTCCACGGCCGGATGGGCCACTACCCGGCGAACCGGCATCGGAAAGCTCAGCTCCACCGTGTCGCCCGATTGCCACTGCCGGTCGATCGCCACGTAGCCTGCCGTCGGCTGGCAGGGCAACGGCTGGCCGTTTAGCTTCAAAGACGGCTGCTCCGGATGGTCGTCCAGATACCGGTACAAGTCGCTGGGAACCGGTTTGCCCTGCGCCCAGCCGGGAATGCGGAGCTTGAGCACGAAGCGCGCCGGAGACTGCTGCGGCTCGATGCGCAGGCTGATCGTCCCGTCCCAGGGATAACGAGTCTGCTGTGTTATGGTCAGTTTCTGCCGGCCAAGCTCGAAGTCCGCCTTGCCGCCCACGTACAAGTTTACGAACAGCTCGTCGCCGCGCACTGCGTAAACGTAGCCGGGTATCGAGGGCATGAACCGGCAGATGTTCGACGGGCAGCAAGCGCAGCCGAACCATGGGCTGCGGGCGTGACGGCCATCGGATTCCAAGGGGTTGGGATAGAAGAACGACTTGCCATCCAGCCCGATGCCCGATAGCACCCCGTTATAAAGCGACCTTTCCAGCACGTCGATGTACTTGCCGTCGCCGTGCAGCAGGAACATGCGGTGGTTCCACAGGCAGTTGGCGATTGCGGCGCAGGTTTCGCAATAGGCGGTCAGATTGGGCAGTTCGTAATCGTCGCCGTAGGCTTCGCCGCCGCCACGAGCGCCGACGCCGCCGGTCAGATACAGTTTCCGGCCGACCACGTTTTCCCATATCCGATCAACGGCCTGCAAATACCGACGATCGCCGGTCAGCGCCGCTACGTCGGCCATGCCGGCGTACATGTAATTGGCGCGGACGGCATGTCCTACCGCTTCGCTCTGCTCGACCACCGGCTTGTGGTCCTGGGAATACGGGCCGTAAAGGCGTCGGCCTGTGGCCCTGCCGCGCTGCTCGAGAAAGAACTTCGCCTGGTCTAGGTACTTTTTCTGACCAGTAACCCGGTACAGTTTTGCCAGACCAATCTCGATCTCCTGATGCCCTGGCGGATCGCGCCGGCCGTTTTCATTGAACTCGCTGCATACCAGGTCCGCGTTGCGCAAGGCGATCTCCAGCAGTGTGCGTTTGCCGGTGGCCTGATAGTGCGCCACGGCCGCCTCGTACATGTGCCCGGCGTTGTACAACTGATGGGCGCTGGCGATGTTATCCCAGCGTTCTTTCTCGGGCCGGCAAGCAACGCGCTTGGGGTCTTTGACCGTGTGCCGCGCGGTCCAGTAGGTATACAGGAAGCCGTCTTTTTCCTGGGCCGCAGCGTAGTAGCCGATAAGCTGGTCCAGATAGGCCTCCAGCTTGGCGTCCGGCTTCACCGCCAGCGAATAAGCCGCGCCTTCGATGATCTTCGACACATCGCTGTCGTCGAAGCCGGCCCCGCCGCGCCACGCTTTGTCCGAAAGCCCTCCGGCCACCTTGAAGTTCTCGATCCGGCCGGTCTCTTCGCACTTCGAGAAACAGTACGGAATGGTCACCGTGCGATTGGTTTCCAGCCGTGGCAGCCAGAAGCCGTCTTGGAAATGGACCGCTGTAAACGGCACCGGTGCGATCGGGTAGTCGCTGGGCGGTGCCGCGGCGACCAGAACCATGCACTGGAAAGCTACTGCCATCAGTCCAGTAAACGCCATAAGCCATTCTCCCGCGCAAGTGATTTCGCGATTCTCTCGGCCGCGTTGCCGGTCACGCCATGCCCGATTATAGAATCCCGCCGCGCAAAATGGCAGTGCTCGAAGTCGGCTAGGACCGGCGCAATCCGAGCAATCGCACCGATCAAGACAATCCGAGCCGGAAGCGCAAGCGCCCGGGCAACAGCTCCAGCGCATGCGTGGCAACAAGCGCCGCGGTCGACCGAATCCGAGCCGGAAGCGCAAGCGCCCGGCACCCGCGCCGGGGTCTTGTGTACCAACTGCTTACAGTTCCGGCTTTGGGGCAACGCCGGGGTGGTTTTCGGCCAGGCGATTCCTGACGCTGGCAATCACCCGAGCCACTTCACCCGATTGCAACCCGCGGGCGAACTGTTCCATGTCGTCATAAATAGCATGGCTCAAGAAGCATACTGTCCAGTTGGTTCGCAGCGGGCTGATGCTGATCACCGCCGCACCGTGCTGGAATGCTTCCCACATTTCGATGGCCGTGCCCATGGAAGCCTCGGGCAGGTAAGCCACCAGCACATCCACTTCGCGGCACATGCGGTTGTGGCGGAAGAAGACTTCGCGGCCGAAGGCGGCTTCGTAGTCCACCGAGTTGCGGTGTTCGGCCAGCGGATCGTAGATTTCGGCCTCTGGAAAGTGCTGGCGGATCAACTGGCAAATCTGCTGCCGATAGTCCTGTGCGTGAATACCCTTTGTGGCTTTGGAACCTTGCATTATCCCGGCCACGAAAAACCGCATCGGTGCTTCTCCAGGTGGTTACTGTCGGTTAGGATTAGGGCGTCTCGGCCAGCCCGGCTGCCGCGGCTGTCAGCGCTTGCCTGCCTGTGAGCCGGACGAACGGAGACGAATACCATCTTGCCCTTGGAAACGACTGTCATTTTGCCCCAAACCGGCGTGCGACTGCAACTGAATGGCGCGGCTTGGGAACTGAAAGCAAATTGAGCTGCTCTACGGAGGCACTTTGTGGGGCCTGTCGCCCATCGACCGGAGAGACGAGCTGCGCTGACGTACGTCGTTTGTTTTTCGATGCTATTGATCTTCGCGAAAGGTAGTGACCGCCTGATACAAGGTTTTTCCCAAAGCGGCTTTCAGCCGCAACCAAATAGGGTTGGACGGACGCGCTGCGGTCGCGTCCGTAAGCACTTGGGCGGACGGCCACGACGGAGCGTGGCCCTCCAGATCGCTTGAAAATATGCGCGCACGGCGCGCACGAGTTACGCCATAAGGAACTAGTGTGGCGTGTCGCCACGTTTTGCGAATGTCAATAGTGGATCAACTTTTTTCGACGCCAGTCAATCAACATCAGTGAAAACGGCCACGATGGAGCGTGGTTCTCCAGATCACCCGAAAACATGGGCGCACGGCACGCACAAGTTCTGCGGTACGATACTGAGGCAGCCTACGGCCCCAACCCAATGGTGGAAAGGTGGGACGCGCTGCGCTGGCGTCCGTTAGTACTAGAAACACGGCCACGACCGAGCGTAGCCCTCCAGATCACCCGAAAACATGCGCGCACCGGCGCGAACAAGTTGCGCCGCAAGCGACTATTGACCTTCGCAATACGTGGCGACACCGACCGCCCGAAAAAAACCTTATATCAACCGGTCACTGCCTTTTGCGAAACTCAATAAGCATCGTCGCACACCGCCGAGCTACTGTAGCACGCCCAGCGTCGCGCCAAGCTTCTGCCGGTAATCGTCGAAGTTCAGCGGATTCCATTCGTTCAGCCGCGTGATGCCGCTTTCTTTGAGAATCTCGCAAAACGGCTCGAATCGTTCGGCGGCCAGTTTTTGAAGTTTCTCATCCAGCGGCAATTTCTTGTTTCGCTGAAGCCGGGCGCGCTCCAGGATCGCGTAATCCACGCTCATCCGCGAAAGCCGCACGCGCCGCAGCACCTGCGGATCGGCCGCGGCACGCTCTTCGGCCTGCTGCCACAGGCGGTCGGCTTCCAGCAGCAGCGGTTCGGCCAGATGCGGGCTGGAAGGCTCCGCCCAAATGTTCACGTGGATGTTGTTCTTCTCCACATGATCGTGCAGCAAGTCTAAATACTTCGCTACCGGCTCTGCTGCCGGCCCGTAGTAGCCGTCGAGAAACTCGGCGATCGCTTTTTTGGGATCGTAATCGGGATTCCACAGCAGCTTGGCCGTCAGGTATCCGCCCAACTCGACCATCTCGCTGTGCGGAGTGTTGTAGGTATCCTGCTCGAAAATGCCTTTGACGTTATTGCGCACGAAGAACTTGATGTTCTCGCTGCGAACACGCTGGTTGGGAAACGGCAGCAAGTAATGGCGGAAGTCGGTCACGTAGTCCCACACCCACAAACGGTTGGCCACCTTGGCCCACGACTCGGCGTCGGCCCGGAATGCGGTGTTAGCCGGGCTGTCGCAAGTGGCCAGCGGATGCGAAAAGCAACACTCGATAGAACACAATCGGATAATCACATTCGGACGCGGCCGGATGGTCTTCGGCGGTTTGCGCGTCCACTGATACGCCAGGGTTTCTACGGCTTTGTCGGGAAACTCCTTTTCCACCGCCTCGGCCACACGGTTGACCAGCGCCAGCACCGGGGCTATCTGCGACTCCTCGCGCTTGGCCAATTCCTGGCACTTGTCGCATTCGCAGTAGTTGTACCAGTCGTTTTGCGAAACGGAGAACACAAAGGCGTCGGGTTGTTGCTTCATCGCTGAGCGAATCCCCTCGATGCACAGCTTGATCACCTCTTCGTTGGTGCAGCAAAGCTGCGAACGCACCTTCAGCCGCTTGCCCTTGACCAGCGAAAAGTACTCCGGATGCTCGTCGAAGTATTTGTCGGGCGGAACCAGGCGCTCGAAGGTATGCACGAAGAAACCGCCAGCGAACTTCACCTTGCCGCCGTGTTTCGCTTCCAGCCGCCCAGCACTGGAGTTGACTCGATTACGGGCGCACCAGTCGCCGTCGAAACAGTCGAACGTGAAAGGCTCGCGGTACTCTAGCACGGGCACCACGCGCTGGTCGAGCTTGCCCAGCACCAGGCGGTCGCGCTTGGGAATGCGGCTGACAGTAGGCGTAAACCAGCGGCAGCCCAAGTGGTCTTCCAGCAGGCCATAGACCCCATAAAGAGTGCCGCGCCGCCCGTGACCGGCAATCACCAGGTGGTTTCCCACAGTGCGAATGACGTAACCTTCCTCGCCCAGCGTGGGCAAGTCCAGCTTCAGTTGCAGTGCCCGCAAATGGGCGTTATCGCCGAGGATTATTTCATACTGGCCGAGCGCCTGGCTGTCGGAAATGATCGGCAGCTTCGCCCCGCTGATCTGCTCCAGAAACTTCTGCAATTCCTCGGCAGCGTGTTTTACCGGCGGCGAGGCCTGCTCGGCAATGACGATACTGTAGGCCGACCGGGCTGCATCGGCCAATACTATTTCGTCGGCGCCGATCGCTTTCCCCGCGGCAAACACCACCCAACCACACACCATGAGCAGCACATACACTCTGAACCGCATCGGACTCCAGCACATGGAACATCCTCCCGTAGCTGAATGATGGCAAATGACCCGAAAGCCGCCTGGCCGTAACCTGGCAGGATATTCAGCAGGTCGGCTCGGCTTGATCAAATCTCCTGTAAGGAAGTCCTCTGACGCGGCCCAGGGCCGCAACCAAATGGCGCTGTTGGAGGGACGCGCTGCGGTCGCGTCCGTAAGCACTTGGGCAGACGGCCACGACGGAGCGTGGCCCTCCAAATCATTGGAAAACACGACGGAGCGTGGCC
>Ga0209017_10001516_pt1 | contig 17488 bp, 8 predicted proteins | sample YNPBryunderm2012_FD_185812 | JGI IMG/M metagenome (GOLD analysis project Ga0209017, IMG submission 185812) | Anoxygenic and chlorotrophic microbial mat microbial communities from Yellowstone National Park, USA - YNP Bryant MS undermat 2012... ... | reverse complement strand
GTATTTGTTGAGGTTGAACAGCGTGTCGTTTTCCAGAGGGGTCAGGCTGGGATTTTGGCCTTGAGCGACCGCCGAGCGCAGTTTGCGGAAGGTGGCCGCGACGTAGCCAAGTTGGGTGTCGTTGACCGGACGGGGCAGGATTCGCATCGGATCTCCCCGGTCGGTCATTCGTTCGCTGATCGAGAGATAACTGATGAGCCGTTGCACGGCCTCGCCCGCCTTGGTTTCCAGGGGGGTGCGAGGGTCTTCCGAGCCCATACCGCCGGCCCGATTGGGACGGTTGACGCTGATGGCCCACTCAATAAATGGGAAGGAGCGACCTTGGTCCTGGACCTGGGCCGACTGAAGTTCCGCGGGACTGACCCACTTGGAATCCTCGGCCAGACGCGCGGCCAGGTCGTCGAGCTGGGCCACGATCGGCGGACTCAAATTGGGAGTGGCGGCCAGCGCGTCGAGGTCACGCGAGGTGACCTGGAGCGGGTCGGACAGCAGGGCGTCGATGCGTTCCCGCGTCGTTTGGGTCTGCGTTTCCTCGCGGGCCGCGGCGAGCGCGTTGACCACCCGTTCCCGGAACAGAAACGCTTTGAGCGGTTGATATTCAACCAGAATGAAGCGACGTTGGTTCCATTCGTCGGGGTGGATGGCCCAGTCGAAGACGGCCGCCACCGGATTCCAAACCCGCCGTTCACCTTCGGGACCGACCACAACGGGCCGTTCCTTGCCGGCAACGCGCTTCATCATCTGGCGCGCGTAGGTGTCGAATGGTTTGAGCCGACCGTCCTGTTGGATCGCCCAGCGGCCCAGTTCCTCGTAGGCTGGGGTGTCGCCGGTGGGGATCGCCGGCTTAGCGTCGGCGGCCGCCGTGGTGGGCAGTCCCGCCGCGGTTATGGTCAACACCAATAGCAAGGTCGAGGCGGCCAACCATCGCGCCGACCTCCCGATCAGGTCGGTTTGACCGGACCCAATCCGATTCCAATTTGAAACCTTGTTCATAGGCGTTCATCCGTAGGTTTGGGGTGATTCAAACGAAGGGGCGAGTCCAGACCCACCGCGCTGGGCGTTATCCTGTGGGTCGCGGCGCGGGCGGGCGCGAGGTTGTTGTTCTTGACAGTTAGAGGCGATTCCGCGCTGCGGCGTCGGAATCGGTGTCGGCGGCGACTGTCTCGACGGGTTCCTGTTCCTCGTCGGGACGACGACGATGGGCGGTGGCATGAGTTCGTGCTTGAGTCATGGGCGAGAAAACCCCGGCCCTCATGCTGAACTGGAGATAGGTTCCCAAAACCACTGTGGCGCATCCCAGATAGACCACGCCCCAGCACCAGATAGGGTCGTAGCGGACCTGAAAGACGGACATATATTCCCCGGTCGGTCGGCCTTCCTCGTCGCGGATCGCGTCGTAGTTGGCCTGGTAGAAGGTCCACCAGCCGTTGGTGTAGGGCTTGTTCATCGAAACGGTGTGGGGGGCTTTGTGGAACGCGCGGGCCACCGAACCGGCTCCCAGAGTCCCTGGGGTCTCCAACAACAGATCGGGCGGGATTGAACCATCCCGCGCGGTGGCGGAAACCAGAATGTCGCTGCGGTAGCTTGAAGGATCGCGCGTGCCGGGGTCAAAACCCACCTCGAAGTCGCGCAGTTCGATCGTAAAATCCAGGTTGTGGCGTCGGAAATCGTAGGCGACTTGGTAGGTGCGGCCACCGAGGTTGATTGAACGCCAATCCGGGGCGCGGTCGGAGGGTCTCAGCCAAAATTCACGGGATTCGTCGCCCACGCTGAACCGCACCAAAGCGGCGGGAATGGCGGTGGCCAATTGGTTGGCGGGCAGGTCCAGCGGGATGTAGGTGAGACGTTGACGACCTTGATCCAGCACCTGTTCAACCCTAAACGCTCCGGTCATGCGGCCGCCGGCCCCGGAGAAGGCGTCGATCCGCTGGCCTGGTCGGAGGGGCGCAGCGGTTCGGATCCCTTCGCGTGCGAAGACCCGGTAGGCCAGACGGCCCGCGGGCGTGGCGGCCACCTCGACTCGACCGAAATCGGACGGCGAACTCAGGCGGGGACGCACAAAGCCGATGCCGAAGGAGCCGTTAGCGTTCTCGGAGCCGCCGGGGTTGGGCGAGGCTCCGATCGGCAAGCGGTCGAACGCCAAATAGGGCTCCTCGGGGGCGTCGGGGGTCAGTTTGACGGTGAAAATCGCGTGAAGCACAGCGGCGTCGGCGGGAATTTCTTGGCCGAGGTCGGAAATCAGCACCCGCGCAAACTTGCGGGCGATCTCCTCGAACTTGGGACCTTCGCGGGCCATGCTTTGCAACCGCCCCAGGTCGAGTTCCACGATTCCCTGGAAGGTGACTTGAATGACGCTGTCGGGCAAGGTGATGGTTTGACCTTCGCGGGTTTGGTCGAGAAACCACTCGTAGCGACGGGGTTTGCCTGTGGCGTCGTTGTAGCGAATCCAGGCAAAGTCGCGGGTTTCGGGGGCGGTGGGCACTCGGAGGAATTCCTCCAAAGCCCGTTCGTCGGGGACCTGTTGGAAGGTGAATTTGGCAGGCCCGAGGGTCTCGGTGACGCGGCGGAATTCACCTTCGGCGATCAGCCATTGGTCCAGGGTGATTAGCCGGGCTTGATCGGGGGGTTGGAACTCGCCGATCAGGTGAAGCATGGGAACTCCGCCGCTGGAAACCGCTTCGTGGACGATCTTGGGCTGAGCGGCGGGCAGGTGGTCAAGGACTTCGAGTCGGAAACCGGCTTCGGTTACGTCGAAGGAGGCCGACTTAGGCGGCATCCGATCCGGGGTGAACACGGCGGCCCAAGCGCGAGCCAGGTTCTCCAGCGACGGTTTGAAAAAGGCAATTGCCAGAAACCGTTGGGGGTCGGGCCGGGTTGGGTTCCAAAGTTCGTTGCCGGGCCGGAAGGGAATCTCGAATTCGTCGCGGGCTTGGCCCTGGCTATCGATGGTTTTGACCCGCAGGAAGGTCTCGTCGCTGCGCACGACCTGGCTGGTCGCCTCCCCCTCGCGCATTCCGAGCATTCCTTCGTCGGCGTAACGCAGGGTCAGAAACGTGCCCAACAGGATCGTCAGCAGGCCGGCGTGCGTGACCACGAAGCCGATCTGACGACGCTTCCAGGGGTAGCGGATCAGCGCGGCGCAGAGGATGTTGGCCCCCAGGAAGGTCAAAAGCAGCGCGAAGGTAGGAGATTTATAAATCTCCTCGGCGACAGCGCGGGTGCCGTACTTGGATTCGTAAAACGTGGCGTAGGCGAGGACGGCGACCAGTCCGCCCAAGGTGAGGATTGCCAGTTTGAGCGAGGCGAGGAAGCGGTAGACCGCGTCGGCTCCGTCGAGGATGTAATCGGCCAGGCCACGGGACACGGTGACGGCGTGAGGGTCTTGGACGATTGCGGCCGACTCCTTCCGCTGGTCCCGGCGTTTGGAGGAACGCGGAGGAGATTCGGAGGAAGTGGAGGGCACCGGAGATCGCGTCGTCTTTTTGCCGGCGGTGGCCATCGGCGGTTGCCTCTACGGAAAAAGTCACTCGGTCGGACCGTGGCGGAGGGGAACGGTCAGACTAGGCTAGGTTGGGTCGCTCGGGAAGGTTGGTATGCGCTAGGCTGGAGAAACCGACCGGGCGACGTGGTGTTAGGAAGCGATAGGGGCGGGACGTTCGAGTCGATGAGGCGGGACGGACGACGCAAGGGAGGGCGGGCTGCTTTCTCCCACTCACCTCCAAAAAAGCGCGTCGGCGTGGCGTGGGCCGGGACCGACGCGGTCACGCGCTTCAACTGGCGGTCGTCCACACGCACGCGGCTGGTTCAAGTCCCGCAAGCAGACCGTTGGATAACCGCAAGGGATGAAGCGAGCCGAGGAACCGGGACTCCATCGCTTTGTCGATGGGATGGTCTGGATTCCTTTTGGTTGCAATCGATCCGTTTCAGTATATCCAGATCGCACGGTGGAGACTAGGCGTTCCGCCTGCTTCCCGTATGGTTGGCGAACGTGCTACGATGCCGGTGAGGATTTGGTTCGTTTCGATTCGCGGTAAAGCCGAGCCTTGGGAGACGCCAGGACACGCGGTTGGAGAGCCTCCCGCCGCGTCTCATGCATGTGGTCTGGGTTGCTCGTTGAGGTGAGTTCGAGTTCAGTCCGATCCGAATCGGTTGAATCGGCCCGTCGCATCGAATCGAGGAGGTCGAGTGTTTGACTTAGGAACCGCGTCCGGCGGGGAGACTCAGTGACGTGGCCGCAGGCGGGACGCCCAAGCTGGGAGTGGTTGGGGTGGGACGCCTTTGGGAGGCGCGTCATCGTCCCGCGCTCCGCCAGCCCTATCCTCCGTTGCGGGTCACCGCCTGCTTTGACCAGGTGGCCCGTCGGGCCGAGCGGGAGGCCGAATTGTTCCGCGCGCGGGCAGCGTCCAGTTTGCGCGGGTTGATCTTTGGGGCCGACGTGGAGGCGGTCGCCTTCGTAACTCGCCAGTGGTTTCATCCTTTAGGGGTGGAATGGGCAATTGAGGCCGGGCGGCCCGTCTTCGTCGCCGTTGATCCGGTGGACGATTGGGCCGACTACGTCGGGCTGGTCGAACGGATGACCCGCACCAAGGCTCCGGTCTTCCTCGAACTGGAACGGCGGCATCTGCCCGCTCTTCGGCGTTTGATCCAGTTACGCGAGGAACGACTGGGACCGATCCACCACATTCGTTTTACTCTCAAAAAACGGGTTGACGCCACTCGGACCACCAGCGTTCCACCCGCCGAACCGGCCGTCGGTCTGGCAATCGAGACCATCGCCCGTCTGCGCGCGCGCACGCCGCGACGTGTGGAGTTTCGCCCCCGAGCGTTCGCGTTGGACGACGCCGGAGGGAAGGCGCAATCCGGTTGGCGAATCGACTTCGACGACGACGTCGAGGTTGAAGTGGTCGAGAGCGACCAGCCACGGTGGTCCCTGGCAATACGCGCTGAGGCGGGCGAAGCGGTGTGGGATGGTCCCAACTCAATCCGCTGGCGCGAGACGATTCCCAACCACAACACGCCAGGGACGGGAACAAGCGTCGTTGGCGATTGGCAAACCGAGGAGATGACGGGAGCCGAGGCAGTCGGCCATGATTCCCTGGCGCAATTCGCCGCGGCGATTGGCTGCCCCGAACGGTTCGCATGGCAACGCAACGCCGACCAACGTCTGGTCGCCTGGGCCCAGGCCGCGGCTCAATCCCGCGACATCGGCGCAGCGGTGCTGGACTCTCCTCCCCGGATCGACTCCGATCCCAACTCCGATCCGTCCGTCACGGATCGAACCCGCAACCCAGGCCAGGGCGAAACCCATTCATGACGTGAACATGAAATCGAATGTGGACTAAAACGGGTGATGGCTGAGGTCGAGCAGGGCAAGTCGAGTTGAATCAACAATCGTTGGTCGCCGCGCTCGACGTTGCGTCGAATCGATTCCCGGGATCGACGCTCATCGGCTCGCCTTAATCGTGGTGCGGTCGGGGCGCGTCGGGTCGAAACTCTGGGGGAAGGGGGGGGACGGGGAACCGAGCAGTGTTGCGACGTTGGCCCAAGCGACGTTGCCGCAAACGGCGCTGGCGGTGACGCCGTTCCCAATAGGTGGAGATGGCGTTGGGCATCCAAAGCAGAGTGGAGACGACCGCCGCGACCCCCAAGCCGGGCATGGCGTAGTCGTACATCGCCTTGGTGACCTGGTCCAGACGCTCACGCTCGCTTTGTCCATCGTCGGCGTTCGACGCGCCCAGGAAGGTCCAGGCTGTGACCCACGCCAGTTCGTCCAGCGCGAAGGCCGCCGCGCGGGTCGCTCGGTTGGCGTTCTCGATCATGGTGGCCCATTCGCCCACGATCGGGGGGTTCCAATGATCTGTCAACGAAATGGCGGCTAACTCGACCTCGGGCGTGGAGTCCGAGCCGGGGTGAGGCACGGGATCATGGGCCGTGGTGGGGACATCCACGCCTCCAGCCCAGCAGGTCGGCCAACCATCGTCAGCGGTCGTGGTCGAGAAGTCGGTTTCGATGGAGTGTGAGTCGAAGGAAGCGGGCCACCCGAGAGGGTCTTCCGACCCGCCTTCTTGGAACGAAATCAACGCGGAGTCGGTCTCCTCGATCAATCCTCCGGTGGCCGCCACCCGTGCTGAGGTGCCGGCGATTCGACGACGTCCGGTGAAGTCGCCGCGATGACTCTGAGAAGCGACTGTCTTCGTGGACACTGCGGGCGTGCCGTTGCCGAAGCCCGAGCCATTCAGAGAGAGCAGCGGATCCTCGCCCTGATCGGGTGTTCGTCCCGATTGAGACGGATCCAACGGGGAGGAGACGGGTTGCTCGCTCGCCTCGTCTTTGAAGGAGGGCGAGCTGCCTCCGTCGGACGATTCGGACCCCGTGGTGGGCTGTGACGGCCCGGATCCGTTCGACAACGACGACCCAGGCGACCCCGTTCGCAAACTCATCTCGTAGCCGACAGGCGCAAGGAGGGGCAAAGGAATCGGGTTGACTTCGCCGGTCGGGGGAAAACCATCCTCGGCGGTCGTGGGGGGCGGTTCAATGGCGATCTGGAGTTGGAGCCAATTCCCTTCCCCCGCGGGTGTGTTGTCCAACACGTTCAGGAAGCTCTGGGCCAATTCGAACGTTGACGCGGCCAAGTCACCTCCTCGAATCCAATGGTCCATCACCATCCGGTCGTCCCAGGTGCGCATGGTCACATGGATGCCCAGGTGGTATTCGGCCAAGTTGAGAGGGGAACTCACCGTCAGAGTCATGGCGTCGGGCGGCTTGGTCAATCGCATCACGTAGCGATCCGAGCCGTCCCACCGATCGAATTGTCCTTTCCAAACGAATTGCCCGCCGATCTCCAGCGATGGGATGACATTCGGATTGGCGGGAATCCAGTCGCTGGGATGAGGAAGACCGCGACCTGGACCATGATTGTTTTGGTCGGCGGCCTCCCCGTACCAAATCACATGGTTGCCCTGATTGTCCAGTTTCCACCAGGATGGCGTGTCGGGGGGAACCGCCCAGCCGCTTGCGAGCAGGGCTGGTGTTGCGACCAATTCGAGCCGATAACCATCGGCGATTTGGTCCACCTCGACGCCACGGGTTGGCGAGGGGGAGGAAAGCGGTGGCGATGGCGCCGACGCGACCAAGGGGGCGATCGCCAGCGAGGCGGGCAACACGCGGACTTCCAGAGACTCCTCACCCAGGCTGGGAGTCAGGCGTAGGCGGGGCCGTGATCGGAGGAAGTCCCGACGGTACCAACCCCAACGCCGTGAGGGCGGGATGATGGGTGTTGCCGCGTGGGCGTGTTCCAGTCGTGTTGCTTCGTGGTTCCTCATCCGTGCGACCTGTCTCGCGGGCCATCGCGGTCAGTTCCGACGGCGTTCTCTTCGTGGTCGGGCACTTCGCCAGGTCAAGGCGGGAAGACGTCGCCAACCGCCGGAATCGGGTTCACTCCCACCATACGTAGTTGGACGTCCGCTCCCGACATTTCGTTCGGTGTGGTCGTCCAATTTTTTCGTTCAAAAGGTCCGCGACGATGCCTTTTCCAAGCGGCCGGCCACCTTCGGCACCCCTAACCCCACCCGACGATGCCGCCTCCTTCAACAGACCCGTGGTTCGTTCATTCAAACAACAAATCGGCGGGCCGAGTCGCATAGTACGAGGGCCAGAGGAGACGCGGGGGAGGCTGATTTGACTTGATTTGAGACAACCCTGACGCGGGTCCTCACTTGTTCAAAGCGTCGCGCAACGTTTCGACCCGAGCGCGGTTGACGCCCAGATCGGAGCGTCCTACCCGCGAGGCGGAGCGGACGTGAATGACCCCATGAGCGGGATCGGCCAGAAATTCGAGGTCGTCCACGAACCAGAAAAGTTGGGTGAGGCACTCCATCCGCACGTAACGACCTGGCTCCTCGGCGGCGACGGTGCCGGAAAACCGCTGAGCGGCCGCAGTCTTGAGGCGCTCCAAACCCTCCTCGGGTGGTCCATCCCAGCGCAACGGCTCGATGAAGTGGACCGAATCGGTGGGGTCGTCCTGCGAGCAAACGCAGTTGGGCGACTCAGGGCAGGGAGCTAACCGCCCTCCTGGGGGTGGCGGTTCCGAGGTGGCCGGTTGAACGAATCGGGACCGGATCGACAGGCCGGCCAAACCAAGGATCGGTACCGCGGCGGTGATTCCCAGACCAATGAGCCAACGGCGGGCGAACCGAGTCATCGGAGGATCGTCTCATTCGTGTTGTTGGGGAGGTGGAGAGGCTTGGTCGAGCAACGCGCGATAACGTGGCTCCTCCTCGTCGAAGAGGTCGGGGCCGCCCAGCTCCCAAGCGCGGGCGAGATGGGCGTGGGCCTGGTCAACGTCGCCCAGATCAAAGGCGGTTTGGCCCAACCTTAAGAGGAGATAGGGGTTGTCAGGGGCGTCGGCCAGATCAAAGGCGCGTTGGTAGGCGTGACGGGCCCGTTCCAGTTGGCCGTCGAGCAAATAGGCGTCGCCGATCATGGTTTCCAACCAGGCGGCAGTTTCGCTCCGGTCGAGTTCGGGCGGCAGCAGGTCGCGCGCCTGGGTGTAGAGCCGAGCCGCCTGGGCGTAGTCCAATGACCAGAATAGCCGATCGGCCTCCCGACAAAGCGCTCTGAGGGGATCGTCCGCCACGTCGTCGTGGGAGGATCGCGGTGTGGAAGAGGGATGGCCACTCGCTTTGACCGCGTCTGAATCGTCAGAATTGCATGGATGAAAAGACGAACTCATTCCGGGAACTCGATCCAATTGGTTGGGCTGGTTTGGGTTGAGCGCGCGGTGGCCGGACGGGTCGTCGGCGGGTCGCGGGCGATTGTCGCCGGCCGCTGCGTTGGTTTCCAGCGGCTCACCCCCCAAGAAAGGAAGAAAGTCAGAGGGGAGACGGCAGCGCGTGTCGAACCAACCTAGGCGACGGCCTAGAGAAGTGGCCGGGTCGCACAAAACGGGCTGGCTGGTTTTGGCGATTTTTCCTCTTGCGGTAGGTTGAAGAGATGGCTATAGTGCGGTGGCCTCGAACGAACGGCCTCACGCGGTTCCCGCCGCTGAGAGGCCCCCATCCATCAACCCGGTTTGGCTCGTTGCCTCGTGCTTGGACACAAGCACCCGATCCAAAAAAGGGTTCATCACTCGGCAAGTTGATCCAAACCGCCGTGTCCAAGTCGATCCCAACTCACCTCACCTCTTGACTCGGTTTTCTCGCCCGCGAATCATTCCTTTGCCATCCCATCGCCGGTTGGCTTGACCCCCTGTAGTGATGGCGTGGTCCGCTTCGTGTCGCGGTTAAACTGCTCACACCCCACGGCAAAGGATGTCCCAGGGTTGAGCGTGCCGGCGAGTGAACCTTGGATCCTCAGCAACCCGTTCTCCGACTCCAGCGCATTCCAGGGAGGGACGCCATGAAGGTCAAGGACAAGGAACGGCCTCTGATCGGCATCAACACCGACTTCCGCAGCCTCGGCCGAGGTACGTCGGGAGTCAGTCAAGTCCACAGCGGTTACTACGACTGCGTCTTGACCGCCGGTGGCATTCCGATCCTGATTCCGCCCATCTCCAAGGACTACGAGCTGTTCCCGCTGCTGGACAAGCTCGACGGCCTCGTGCTGACCGGCGGCGACGACCTAGACCCGCGGCGGATGGGGCTGCCCCCTCACCGCTCGGTCAAAGTGATGGCGGAGCGCCGCGAAGCCTGCGACCGCCTGCTCTGCAAATACGCCGCCGACCACAAGCTGCCGGTCGTCGGAATTGGCTTGGGTCTTCAAGAAATGAACGTCTGCTATGGTGGTAATAATTACCTCCATCTGCCCGAGGATCTGCCCAAAAGTCTGCCGCACTACGACCCTCACGGCGCGGAGCATCGCCACATCGTCGAGATGCTGCCGCATACGAAGATGTTCGAGCTGTACGGGGAGGGGGAAATTTGCGTGGTCAGCGCCCACCATCAAGGGGTGCGGCGGGTCGCGCCCGGGTTCCGGCCCTCGGCGGTGGCCCCAGATGGTCTGATCGAGGCGATCGAGTCCAAGGATGCCTCCTGGTTTGCCATCGGCGTCCAGTGGCACGCCGAGAATCAGGGCCATCTCTCGCTGGACATGCAACTCTTCGAGGCGTTCGTCGAAGCCGCCGCTCGTCGCTCGGGCAAAACGGCTGCCTCCAAGATCATGCTGGCCAAGGCGGGCTGAGGCCAAGCCAAACCAGCGATCGCGTGGGCCGCGTGTGGGGAATCGAATCCACCCGACGAGGTGGCTTCACTTCCCCAACGTTGCCGCCGTCGCATCCCTTCAGGAATCGAGACAATCTGACGCCCCGATGTCCAACTCATCCTTGAGGGCAACAGGGATTCGCGGATGATCGGGTTGAAGCTCGTTTTGACTTGATTCCGTTTTCATTGCACACCCCGTCGTCGCTGGGATGACCCCGAGTTGAGGGCAGGAGGCCAAACCTCGGGATCCGTCCGCTCCCCCGACGACACATTGGCGCTGAGGTCGTTTCGAGAATCCCACATGGAGGTGGGTTCGGCGAAGCGGGTTCAGAGCGTCCGGTTTGTTCGCGTTGTGGTTCGTTCCTTTGTTGGTTCGCCGTCTCGGTTCAAGCCCTCTTGGGGCCATTGACTCGACGGCGTGGTGGGAATCTTCCTTCCGTCGAGGAAAAGGGTCCCCCACGCGGTCGAGTTTTTCGTTCGAATCCAATCCATCGAGTTCATTGAATTTCATTGAATTCAGCCTGCCCAACAATCACCCGGATCGTCCCAATCGAGGACCAATTTTGCAGAAGCGACTCGCTTGCTGGCCTTGACCCAGGCTTCCCAACCCCGTTGGGGTCGTTCCAATGGCTTAGGACGTAAGCCCTGGGAACCGCCCACCACGGCCAACATCCAAACGATTCAACGATCAGGGTGGGTCGCGTTGGTTCCCCAACCCCAACGGGGTCGGAAATCACCGCGCAACCAATCGTAGGGGGATCGAATCCGCTCTGGAAACTCGACGATCCAGGTGGTTGGTCGTGTCGCCGCGGTGAAACGTGAGTTAGTGATCGTACCTCTCCACGATCACTATGGTACCCTGGCAAGGAGGCCACCTCGGAGCAGACACCGCGTCAAGAACGACGAGGAACCACCAAATCAGTCCCGATCCCCCTCAAACGAAACAGGATTGCGTCAGGAGCCACGCTGTTCATGAACCCCAACCCTCCCCCGTCGTTGGACATCACCACCGAAGCGCTCGCCGATTTGGCTCCGTTCCTTGAGGCGATTCGGAAGTCGCCGTCCGACCCTGGACCCGCGGCAGTTTTGAGCGATTGGTTGGAGGAGCAGGGGTTTGTACTGGCCTCGGGAACCGCCCGGTTGCTCGCCGAGGCGGCCCAAGCCCAACCCAATCATCCCCAACGCGCTCTGTTGATCCGCCGCGCCCACTTCGCCTTAGGCTGGCTCGCCAAGCTCGGTCCCCACTCCCAGACCGTGGCCGCGACGTTAGAGGAAATGGCCAATGCCATTTATGATCCTTTGCCCATTCCCGAACCTCCGGTCGCGCCCGCCGAAATGCTCCGTTTCAGGCGGATTGGACTCTTGACCCGAGCGTGGTTAGCCGCGCGAAATCGGCTCGCTTTGGTTCCCTCGTCTCGAGTGCCACCGCATCTTTGGACCACGGCAATCCAAGCAGGTCAACTCGATCATCTCCAAGCGCTCATCATCGTCGCGCCCGATCCCGCCATCGCCCTGAGAGTGCTTGGCCCCGCGCTGTCCCTGCCGCGCTTGGGCCATCTAACAATAAAACTAAACGATATGTTCAACAGTGAACTTTCGGCGGCGATTGATTCTCGACCCATCCCGAATGCTCAGCCGTTGGGGTTCGACCTGTCGGAGCGTTTGGCCCGGGCAATCGCGGTGGTCGGTCCCGAGCCGATTCGGCAGGAGTTCATGGTACCGCCTGTCAGCGATCCCCAGCCGTCCGCCGGGTCACGCTCGTGGTGGCGACGATCACGCCGGGACGAGCCGCAACCCAACCTCCAGGAGGAATCCCGGTTCGTGGCGGCCCGGCATCATTGGCGGGACCAGGTGTTGCGGTTGATCCGCGAATCGTACTGGAGCGAGGTTCCCCAGCTTCCCCACCGAAGTTCCAAAGACCTCGCCCAATCCGCCGATCTGCATTTGGAGTTGAGCGGTTTGATCGTGAGTCTCCCCTTGGCGGAGGCCCTCGCCGCCTGGCCGGGATTGAGTCGAGTCGTTTCGCTGAAGTTGAGTCAATGCCACCTGGTCGATGACAACGCGGCCCTGACGCTCTTGAACTCCAAATTTCTCGATCAGCTCGTCCAACTCGACATGACCTTCACCCCATTGTCGGAGAGGGTCTGGACCGGTTTGACACGGCTCGGTTTGGAATGTGTCATTGTCTCCGGTGGTTTACCGGAGGAATACCGCGTTACTGCCACGGTCTTCGGTCCCCGTTTGCTCTCCCGCGACGCCTTGATTCTCCCCGGTGGTCGAGTCGTGAGAGGCAAAAAGGAGGACGTGGGACGATCCAAAGACTGGAATCCCTGATCGGTTGACGCGGATTCGGCCCGGCGTTTGGGATCGTCCCAGGGCCGGTCTTGGGAGTCGCTCGGTTGGGACGCTCGGGTTTGGGAGGTCTGGACCGGGCTCCTCCCAATCAATCCTCATCCCACCATTTGCAGATAAGCCTCGGTGAGTCGTCGATAAAGGGGCGACTCCCGCCGCAGTTCTTGGTGAGTTCCTACCGCCACCACCTTGCCGCCGTCGAGCAAGGCGATTCGGTCGGCCGATTGAATGGTGCCAAGATGGTGAGCAATCAGAAAGGTGGTCCGACCGCGCGAATACACTTCCAGAGCTTTGCGAATGAGGGTCTCGTCCTCAATGTCAATGGCGCTGGTGGCCTCGTCGAGGATCAATACCGAGGGGTCGCGGAGCATCACCCGCGCTAGAGCGATCCGTTGGCGTTGGCCGCCGGAGAGCGAGTGACCGGCTTCGGCTACCCGAGTCTCGTAACCCTGGGGCAGTTGTTCGATGAAGTTGTGGGCGTAGGCCCGTTTGGCCGCCTCTTCGATCTCGGCGCGGCTGGCGTGGGGTTTGCCGTAGGCGATATTGGCGGCGATCGTGCCTTCGAACAACACGGTCTCTTGTGTCACCATGCCGATCTGTCGTCGCCATTCGCGGGCCACCGCGTCACGTAGATCCACGCCGTCAACCCGGATCGCCCCCTCTTGAACGTCGTGGAACCGGGCCAGCAGGGCCATTAAGGTCGATTTGCCCGAGCCGTTAGCCCCCACCAGGGCGATCCGCTCGCCGTGACGCACTTGAAGCGTCAACCCCTTGAGGATCGGTTCGCGTCCGGGGTAGGCGAAGACCACGTCGGTGAACTCGATGCTTCGTTGATGACGCGGCAAGACCACGGCGTTGGGCTTATCCACCACCTCAGGGCGGCGATCCATCAAGGCGCAGATGCGGTCGGAGGCCGCCGCGGCGCGTTGAATCTTGGAATGCACATTAGCAAGTTTGCGAATCGGGTCGGAAATCCCAGCGAGCATCGCGTACAGCGACAACAGGTCTTCGATCGCCATCGGCCGCGCGGCCAGTTGCAGGCTGGCGAAGCCGAAATCCAGAAAGATCGTCTGACGAAGGACTAAATAAGCTCCAGACAGCAACGCGATCGACACCGTGCCTAGGGCCAACAATTCTAGAACCGGATCGGACACGGCGTCGATCGTCGCCACCCGGATCGACTTGCGCAACAGGGTCTTGGTCTCCCGATGGAAGCGGTTGCGCTCGTGGCGCTCCATCGAGGAGGCTTTGACCACCTTGATCCCCTGGAACGTCTCCTGAAGGATTTTATAGATTTCCGACAGGCTTTCCAACGAGCGTCGAACCGCTTTTTTGAGGATTTTGCCGACCCGAACGGTGCAGTAGAGCGAGAGGGGCACCAGAATCAGGGCAAAAACAGTCAAACGCCAGTTGAGCCACATCGCGGCTCCCAGGCAACTCATTGCCCGCAACGGCTCGCGGATCAGGCGTCCCATCACCAGGTTCAAACCGACGCCCACCATCTCCACGTCGTTGGTGAAGCGGGCGATCAAATCGGCGGTGCCTTGCTCGTTGAAGTGTTTGAGGTCCAACGCCATGGTTCGGCGGAAGAATTGGTTGCGTAGCCGAAATAAAGTCAGGTGGGTCACCGAGGCGACCAGATAATCTTGAAAGAACTGGAACACCCCTTTGACCGCCACCCCCAGCATCAATAACCCAATGAGGATGAGAAGCGTTTGAAACCCGTCGTTAGGGAGGTATCGGTTGACGTAGGGCTGGATGACGAGATAACGATTGAGCCAGGTTTGGGCCGAATCCAGGTCGCGTTTCAGGACTTGCCGCCGCCGTTCCAGGATTTCGCCTTGCCCCTGCTTCACCACGGAATCGACGTGACGCTTGAGTTCGTCCAACCGCGCCTCGACGATCGCCAGCCGGGCGGAGAGGAGTCGTCCCTCGGCGACCCGGACGTTGGCGGCAACGGCGTGGGGAGCGAGCGGCTCGGCGGCGATCAAGGCAGCCCGCTCGCGTTCAGCGCGTCTTTGCTCGCCGCGGAGGTGGAGCGCCTCCTCGTCAATCGCGTCGAAACGCTTGCGAAACGCCTCGGGGTCGCGTCCTTGAGCGTTCCAGTCAGCCAGCGCGTCCACCTCCTCGATCCGCGCTTCCAGCGAAGCGATCTCGACCCGTGCGCTAGCGATCTGATCGGCGACCCAAATCTGACAATTGCCATTATGAAACAAGATGTTGAGCAGCGGATACACCAGACCGATGTTCGCGCTCCAAAGCAACGCCACGAACCCCGCACAGACCAAGGAGACCAGGAAACGCCCCCGGTAGGCCCGGGCTAGGCCGATCAAGCGGAAGAAGTTGGTCATGGGCGCGCGATCCGTTCGTGAGCGAGGGCCGGCAACGCGAGGGTTGGGCGTTCCATCGAACCCGAGTCCTTGATCTCCGCCCGATGACAAGCAAACGGACAGTTTGGAGCGGGTCGGAGAAAAGGCAGCGCGGGGGTTGTATCAACACCACCCAATTGGGGCAATCCCGGTTCAAGCCGGACCAACCCCCCGGGAAGCGTGGAAGGCCGCGTTTCCAAATCAGAATCGGACCCCGACGCCCAGTTCATTCACTCCATCTTCAGGGCTGCCTAAAGATTCGCCGACAATTCGTCTTCCCAGATTGAGCGCTTTGGAGAAGAATGCCGCGCGGTTTGACAGGACGGCCACGGTTCGCGGCTCGGACCGGCCAAGCGCGGCATCCGAACCCACGCGATGGAACTATGGTTCGTCCGACGCGACGTGTTGCGACGCGCCGCGAGACCCGACCCGCCCCGACGCCAAACGTCATGTGTTCGAGGATGACGGAGATGAGGATGTCGCTGTGGTGTGACATCCAGTTTCGGAATCCGTTGAATCGATCAGGGCAAGGAAGCCCGCCGTGGCGGACCCGGTCCTCTTGGATCGAGCGTCCCGCGGCCGCGAGGTGAGGATGGTGACCCGATGAATCCGGCCGACCCGACTTCCTCGAAGGCGAATCCCACGCCGCCGAATTCCCCGTCCCCGCCCGTTCCGGACGACTCGGGCCGTTCCGCCACGACCGGAGCGCCCGGGGGTGGGTCCGGCGGTTCTAAAATTTGGGACGAACCTAACGCCGCCTGGGATTTGCTGGAACGAGGCTGGGAGGAGTTTCTGCAACGGGAACGCCAACGCGCCCAGGGGCCTTCGCCGACTCCGCCCCCGCCCCACATGATTCCGTCCTCGTCCCGAGGGGCCGTGCCCCCTTCCCCCGCGCCTCCACCATCCTCCCCGTCCCCGCCTGCCGGGGTTCACCCGGGTCGGATTCCCGCGTCTCCCTTGTTGACCACTCCCGCCTCCCCATCCGCGCCAACCTTACCTGCGTCAATCAACCCGCCCGGCGTCGCGCCAATTCGGCCCGCCGCCGCCGACGAGGTGGCTAAGGTGCGCGAACTGGGCGTCAAGTTGGAAGCTCTGCTGCGCCGCGCCTTTCCTGAAGCCAAGCCGACTCCCGGCCCCCAGGCGTTGACTCAGTTGATTCAGTACGCCCTCGCTCAAGCAACCCAACGGGACGATCAACCCGGCCCCATCGCCAACCCGCCCGTGGAACTCGCCGAAGCCCTCAGAATCCGCAACCAGGCCCTTGCCGCCCTCCGCGCGGAGGCCGGCACGCCGCCGATCACCACCGTGGAAGCTCGCCGCTGCGTTGCCACCTTCACCCAGGCGATTCAGGGACTCACCTTCTACCTCAAGAATCCCAGAGTCGCCCTTCCCGGCGGCTCGTCCACGTGGGCGTCCTACCGCGCGATTCCCGAAGCGTCCACGGCGTCCGCTCCATCCACCCCGTCGGCTCCGTTTTCGTCCCCCGCGTCCGCTCCATCCCCACCGCCTTCGCCCAACGTGGTCGCTTCGCCTCCGCCTGCGGTCGCCGCGGCGACCCAGGAGGACGAGGACGAAATGGACGTGATTCTCGACACCGCGGAGACGGAGGAGTCCAACGTCGGCACCGTTGCCTCACCGCCGGTGGTCGCTGCGGATGCTCCCAGTCAGTCGCCCGCGTTCGCATCCTCGCCCTCCTCGGACCCTGCTTCAACCCCGGTCGCTCCAACCGCCCCCACCCAGACGACGGCCAACGCCGCGCTGACGGATCGGCATCCAACCTCGGCGGAACTGCCCACGTCCGTCCCCTGCGACGCCCCGGCGTCCCAATCCGCTCCGCCAGTCAAACTCCTCTCCACACCTGTGGGCGAGACGGCCAACCGGACGCCCAACAATCAACGGCGAGCCGACGCCCGACGTGGGACGACGACGCGGTCCCCCCACGCGAACCCCACTCGAACCACCCGACCCCGTGGCTCGCGGGTGAAACGATTGGCGGTCTCCCTGACGCTGGGAGCGGCGTGCGGCGGCGCGGTTTGGTTGGGGTCCGTGTTTTGGAATGCCCCCTTCCACGAAGTGGACCAGCTCCGCCGCCGCGCCGAAGTGGCCATGCGTCAACTCGAAGAGTTCGAGAACGATCAAGAAATCAACGACCAACTCAATCGCATGATCGCACTGCGCGGCGAAGCGGCCGTCGCGGTCCAGGCCGGACGGCTCGACGACGCCGCCCTCTCTTACCGCTCAGTGATTCAGGATGCTCAACGTCTGCTTGATCAACGCGGCGTCGCGTTGCGAACCGAACTCAACGCTGCCGACTCCACCGCGTTGCGACTAGGCGATTCCGCCAACCACCCGCCGGCCCCAATCAAGCCCGACGACCCCGTCGCCGTGGCTTGGGCGAATTCGGATGATTCCGAAAGCGGTCCCGTTGGTCATAACGCGCTTCAAGCCCAACACGATTCCCAAGACACCGTTGACCTTGACATGCCGGCGGCCCCTCCCGCCCCTCTAGACACGCCCGGGGAGGTTCCCCCGCCCCCCACTCCTCTGGAGGTGGCGATGACGCCGCCGCGG
>Ga0209017_10001511_pt1 | contig 17550 bp, 15 predicted proteins | sample YNPBryunderm2012_FD_185812 | JGI IMG/M metagenome (GOLD analysis project Ga0209017, IMG submission 185812) | Anoxygenic and chlorotrophic microbial mat microbial communities from Yellowstone National Park, USA - YNP Bryant MS undermat 2012... ... | reverse complement strand
CTATGGTCTCTTCAAGCTGATGGAGCACAACCCCGCTTGGCGTCTCCTGTTGGCGCAGCTTGGGGGAATGTGGCTGGTGGCTTTTCCGAATTGGGGTATCATAGCCAACGCCCAAAACGGAGGTCTCTGATGTACCGCTCTCCACCAGGCGCTCGAGGTTTTTTGATTGCTATCGGGTTGTTGGGGGGGGCCCTGATTGCTGCTACGCTCCTTGGGCTCCTCATGTTTTGGGCCTTGCAGGCTGCTTTCCCTAGGCCCATAGACCAGGCTTATCCAGGCTACCTGGTTCTGGTTTTTGCTACGCTACTGCTTATCCCGATTTTAGTAATGCTGGGGAGGCGTGTACCCTATCTAACCGACTGGTACTATCTGCTTCCTGCCATCACCTTCCTATTGGCCTTCACCGTATTTCCCATCATCCTCACTGTGTACTACGCTTTTACCGATTACAGCGGTATTCGAAACGGGAAACCCGACCGCTCCACCGAGACCCAGGTCGTGCGCAGCGAAGGCCGAAACCTCTTTGTAGACGGTGATGCCCACGATCTATTGCGCTGCGACCAGCCCGACTGCGCAGGCCAAGCCTTGGAGATCACTACCCTTACGCAGCGCGCCCGTGTTAGGGTTGAGCAAGCCACAGGAGGCATCCTCACCCTAACCGCACCCCCACCCTTTACACCAGAGCTGATCTACAAAATTAACGAGTTCCGCTTCATCGGCTTCCGCAACTTTATCGAAATCTTCAGCCGGGCCAGCACCATTCTGATCCCAGTTCTTATCTGGAACATCGTTTTTGCGGTGGGGGCAGTTTTAGTGGGGGCCATCCCTGGGCTGATCCTGGGGCTAATCCTCAACAACAAAAACCTAGCTCTAAGAGGCTTTTACCGAACCGCCCTGATCATCTCCTGGGCCATCCCGGTGGTTATTAGCGTGCAGATCTTCACCGCGATGCTCAACGTACAGTTTGGCCCTATCAACCGTTTACTGGGGCTGCTAGGTGCCTACCCCATTCCTTGGCTCACCGACCCCGAGTGGTTCAAGGTCTCGGCCTTGCTGATCAGCCTGTGGCTGGGCTTTCCGTACTGGATGACGGCCACCCTAGGAGCACTCTCCACTATCCCGGATGACGTGTACGAGGCGGCCAAAATTGACGGGGCCAGCGGCTGGCAAACCCTCACCTACATCACCCTGCCCCTATTGCGTCAGCCTTTCATTCCCCTAGTACTGGGGTCTTTTGCCTTCAACTTCAACAACTTCGGCCTGATCTATCTGATGGGCCCTCAGCCAGGAGTTGAAGGCCGACCCTCCACCGCCCAGGCCGCTGATATCCTCATCACCTGGGCCTACAAAACCGCCTTCCAGGCCGACGGAGGACAGGCCTATGGCCTGGGTGGGGCCATCTCCATCCTAATCTTCTTCCTAACTGTGGCCATCAGCCTGATTAACTTCCGCTTCACCGGTGCCCTGAAGGAGGTGCGCTAATGGGTGCTCTAGTTCGCTTTTTTGGCTGGGCTACCCTGGGTTTGATAGCAGCCTGGCTGATTTTCATCTATATCCCCAACCTTTTAGGGCGTATTCAGCCCAATATCCCCCCCGGCTTCGTGCGCGTTGAAAACGGCTGGGTATATGCCCTAGGCGGCCTTCTGGTCACCGTGGGCTTTATTCTGGCCTACGCTTGGCTGGTTACCTCGATCGGCAACAAACGCACAGGCCGCAAGCGCAGTCTCTGGCCCCTTTTTGGCCAGGGACTCACACATTTGTTCTTACTCTTGGTGCTGCTCTTCGCCTATTACCCCGTGCTGCAAATCCTGGCGGCCTCCTTCGACCCCCGAAACACCCTGTACCGCATCCTGCCCCCTGCTAGCGACAACCTGTTGGTGCAAGCCAGGGTGGTACCTGATTTCTCCCAGCTCAGTTGGGAAAACTACCTCCAGCTTTTCGACGGCATCATCATCTACCCCTACCAAACCCTAATGCTACTGCTGGCGGCGGGATGCTTGCTGCTAGCACTGGTGTTGGCTGCTTACCGACAGATTATCGGCGACAACAGCAGCAATAGCGGCTGGGGATGGTTGCAGGGACGCAGCCTCGCAGCCTTTGCTATCCTGGGATTTCTGCTGGTAGTTTTCATTTCCCCTAGTCAGTTTACCGGTCAGGGTACCGAGAGCAGGTTTGTACTCTGGGTGCGCAATACCCTATTTGTGTCTGGAATTACAGGTATTCTAGCGGTATTGCTCACAGCTACGGCGGGCTATGCCTTTGCCCGCTTCAACTTTCCCGGGCGGTACCCCATGCTGTTGGTCTTCATCTTCGTCCAGATGTTCCCGGGGTTTTTAGGCCTGATTGCAACCTATGTCCTGATCTCCAACCTGGGCCTGCTGAACACCTTTACCGGCTTGGTGCTGGCCTACTCAGGGGGGATTATCAGCTTTGGCACCTGGGTATACAAGGGTTTTCTGGAAAGCATCTCCAAAAGCCTAGAGGAGGCCGCCCTGATTGACGGGGCCAGCAAGTGGCAGGTCTTTACCAAAATCTTGATGCCGCTTTCAGCCCCGATATTCGTGTTTATCTTTCTTCTGCAGTTCGTGGGCACCTACTCGGAGTTTATTGTGGCCAACCTGTTTCTGACCGGCGTGGATTCCTGGACAGTAGGGATGGGCCTGCGCAACTTTACTACTGGGCAGTTCTCCACCCGCTGGGGGCTGTTTGCCGCGGCCTCGGTGCTGGGCTCGCTGCCGATTCTGCTGATCTTCTACGGCTTCCAGCGCTACTTTGTCTCGGGGTACACTGCTGGCTCGGTGAAGGAATGAGGCATTACCACGACTGGGAACCCTTCTGTGTAGACCCTCTAAAGCCCGAGCTGGGGCAGGAGATCACCCTGCGCTTGCGCACACCGGCTAGGGCTGGCTTCCTGATCCTCGAGCGCTACGGCGAGGTGGAGCGCCGTCCGATGAAAAGGGTGGCGGGGGGGCTGGAAATCCGGCTGCCGCTGTATACCTCGCCCCTGCGCTACTGCTTTTTCCTAAGCGAGGAGAAAGCCTACCTCACGGCAGAGGGGCTGCGCGGGGCCATGCCCCGCTACGACAAGTTTTTTCACCTGCTGGCCCAGCCCACCGCGCCCGACTGGGCAGTGGGGGCAGTCTTCTACCAGATCTTTCCCGACCGTTTTCGCAACGGCAACCCCAGCAACGACCCCCAGACCGGCGAGTGGCTGTACATGGGCCGACCCATCGTGCGCAAAGAATGGGATGAACCCCTGAGCTACGGGCCGGGCGAGGGGCCCATCCAGCACTATGGGGGCGACCTCGAGGGCATCCTGGAGAAGCTCGACTATCTGCAAGCGCTAGGCGTTGAGGCCCTCTACCTGACCCCCATCTTCCCTGCGGGCTCCAACCACCGCTACGACGCCAGCGACTACCACAACGTGGACCCTCACTTAGGCGGTAACGAGGCCTTCGAACGGCTGCTCGAGGCCCTGCACCAGCGGGGTATGAAACTGGTGCTGGACGGGGTGTTCAACCACATCGGCAACACCCACCCCGACTTCCAAAAAGCCCTGCAAGACCCTACCGCGCCCGAGGCCAAAGAGTTTACCTTCTATGCCGACGGCTCGTATGCCGCCTTCCTTGGGGTCAAGACCCTGCCCAAGCTGGATTATGCCAGCCCCCTGGCCCTCGAGCGCTGGGTGGATGGCCCCCACGCCCCGGTGCGGTACTGGCTGCGTAAGGGGGCTGATGGCTGGCGGCTGGACGTGGCCCACCAGATCGGCGAAGGGGGCACCGACCGCCGCAATGCCGAAATTCTGCGTCTGATCAAACACAACAGCCTAGAGGAAAACCCACAGGCCTTCGTGTTTGGCGAGCTGTTCTTCGATACCCTGCCCACGCTAAGGGCCCACACCCTGGATGGTGCCATGCACTATGCCGGGTTTGCCAACCCCCTCATGGAGTGGCTGTCGGGCAGGAATGTGTATGGCTGGGAGGTGTCGGTCTCGACCCAGGAGCTTTGGGACACCTTGTGGGATCACTACAGCGCCCTGCCGCTCCAGCTGCGCCAGAGCATGTACACCCTGATCAGCAGCCACGATATTCCCCGGGCCCTCTGGCGGCTAAGGGGGGATGTGGCGCGCTTCAAGCTGGCCTTGGGCCTGCTGCTGACCTTTCCTGGAGCACCGGGCCTCTACTACGGCGACGAGATCGGGCTCGACCAGAACAACCCCTACCACGATTGGAACGGCGACCCCATGTGCCGGGGTACCTTTCCCTGGGATGAACAGCGGTGGAACCAGGAGGTGCTGGCTTGGTGCAAGACGCTTATCCGACTCAAAAAAACTGTTCCGGCCCTGCGCCGGGGGGGCTTACAGCCCTTGCAGGTTTCGGAAAAACTGCTGGCCTTCAAGCGCCTGTACCAGGGGGAAGAGGTCTGGGTCTACGCGGCCCTCGAGCCCACTGAGATTGAGCTACCCCATTCAGAAAACCTGCTTACCGGCGAGACCCTGGAGGGCCCTGTCCGGCTGGAGGGGCTGGGGGTATTCCGCCTGCACCAGAAGTAACCCAGGTCGTATCCCGTCCTGCGCCCTAGGCTATACTGACGCTTTGGGTATGCTCAAGGTTATCAAGTCGCTGGACTTTGACCAGGTTCGCCAGGCCTTGGCCGAGCGGGCCTCCACCTCTATGGGCCAGGAGGCCTTGCAGGCGCTGGCGCCCAAGGCCACCCTCGAGGAGGCCCAGGCCCAGCAGGACGTCGTGGCCGAGGCCCTGGCTTACCCCTACCGGCTAGGGGGCATCTCCGATCTGCGCCCTGCCCTGGCGGCGGCACGAAGAGGGCTCCGGCTGGAAGGGCCCCAGTTGCGGGAGGTGGCGGCCAGCCTCGAGGCCGCCGTAGCCCTGCGGCAAGAGCTACTGGAGGTTGGCAAGCAGCTCAGGGTCCTAGCAAGCCGGATCGGCAAACACAGCACCTTTTTGCAGCGCGTGCGGGAGTGCCTCGACGAGGTGGGCAACGTGCGCGACGAGGCCACCCCAAGGCTCCGGGAAATTCGTCGGCAGGTGAACCCCCTGCGCGAGCGCATCCAAGAGCGGCTATATACCCTCATGGATCGGCATCCGGAAGCCATCCAGGAGCGCTTTGTTACCCTTAGGCGCGACCGTTTCGTGATACCGGTCAAGACCAGCCACCAGCACAAGCTATCGGGCATCGTGCTTGATCAGTCCGATTCGGGGCTCACGCTTTATATCGAGCCTGTCTCGGTGGTACCCCTCAACAACCAACTCGCCAAGCTCAAGCTGGAGGAAGAAGCTGAGGTCAACCGGGTACTCTTCGAGCTGTCGGCCCTCCTGGCCCAAGACCTCGAGCTCGACCAAACCCTGCGTGCCCTTACCGAACTCGATGTGGCCCAGGCTGCAGCCAACCTAGCCCGGGACTGGAAACTGGTGCGGCCCCGGCTAAACCAGGAAGGCCTATACCGGCTGGTAAAAGCCCACCACCCCCTGATTGCCAATCCTGTAAGCAACGACCTCGAGCTCACCCCCTCGTGCAGAATCCTGCTCATCACCGGCCCCAACATGGGCGGCAAAACCGCGCTCCTGAAGACCTTGGGCTTGGCAGTGCTGATGGCTCAGTGCGGGCTGTTTGTGGCCGCCGAGCAGGCCGAGCTGGCCTTCCCAGATCAGCTTTTTGTGGACATTGGCGATCAACAGTCTATCCAGGAGAACCTCTCGACCTTTTCCGCACACGTCCTCGGGCTCAAAGAGGTGTTGCAGAAGGCCAACCCCAACAGCCTAGTGCTGATTGACGAGCTTGGCAGAGGCACCGATCCCGAGGAGGGGGCGGCCCTGGCCCAGGCTTTTGTGGAGGGGCTTTTGGCCAAAGGGGTGCGTGGCCTGATCACCACCCACCTTTCCCCCCTCAAAGCCTTTGCCCAGGACACCCCAGGGGTGCAGAATGCCTCGATGCGCTTTGACCTGGAGCGCCTGCGCCCCACCTATCAGCTGATGGTAGGAGCGCCGGGGCGCAGCTATGCCCTTTCGATTGCCCGACGGCTGGGCTTTCCGCAAGCACAGCTCGAGCGGGCCCTGACCCTCCTGGGGCCCGAGGGAGGGCGGCTGGAGCGGCTGCTGGCCTCGCTCGAGGCCGAGCGGGAACGTCTGCGAGCCCAGATTCAGGCTGCCCAAGCCCAACAACAGGAAGCTGCCCGTCTGCAGCGAGAGCTGGCCCAGCAACTGGCTGAACTGGCACAGCACAAAGAACGGCTGCTCGAGGAAGCCAGAGCGCAGGCCCAGCAGATAGTGAAAGAGGCCCAAGAGCGTGTCCGCCAAGCTCGAGAGCGCGGCAAAACCCAAGGCCAGGGCCAGGCCCTACAGGAGCTCATTCAACTCAGAAACCGCTACCAGCGCCCAGAAAAGGCCCCCCCTCTCACCCCCAAACTACAGGTGGGCGCGGTGGTAGAGGTGCCCGAGTACGGCGAAGCGACTGTGGTGGAACTGCGCGGGCAGGAAGCAGTTTTACAGATGGGCGCAGTACGCCTCAGCATGCCGGTTGCACAGCTAAAGGCCTACCTCCCCTCCAAGAGTCAATCGTCGGGAGGCCGCACGGTGTACAAGGCCAAAATTCCCAGCGAACTGAACCTAAGGGGCCTTACGGTAGAGGAGGCCTTGCTGGCAGTGGACGATTTCCTGACAGAGGCAAAGGCCACCGCCACTACCCCTGTTCGCTTGCTGCACGGCAAAGGCACCGGAGCGCTGCGAAATGCGCTGCGCGAATCCCTCAAACGCGACCGCCGGGTGGAGCACTTCCACGACGCGGTCCCCTACGAGGGCGGGCACGGCGTAACCGTGGTGCACCTACGCCTTTAGTGGCAAGCCCGATACCAGCCCCCTGCGAAAATCTGAAAAGTAGCCCATCAGGCCAGCTGGGGGTGTGGAGCCGGAGCCTTTTTTAGAGAAACACTGAAAACTGAGCCCTTACCCAGTTCGCTTTCTACCCAAACCCTGCCCCCATGCGCCTCCACAATCGAGCGCACAATAGCCAGTCCTAAACCGCTACCACCGCGTTCGCGGTCGCGGGCTTTGTCCACCCGGTAAAAGCGCTCAAATAGATGGGGAAGGTGCTCTTTGCTGATGCCCTCGCCGTTATCCTCCACCCGGATCACCACCCGTTCCGCCAGATCGAGTACGGTTAGCCCGATCCAGGTAGAGTTGGCCTTAATAGCGTTGGAAACCAGGTTAGCAAGCACCTGGTGAAGCCGTTCGGGGTCGCCCAGTACCCAGACGTGGTCGGGGGCCTGCACCTCGATCCGGCCCTCGAAGCTCTTGCCGTACTCCTCTTCGATCTCGTTTAGAACGGTTTTCAGGTGAACTGGGCCTAGCTCGATCCTCCAACTGCCACTTTTGGACAGCTCAAGCAAATCCCCCACCAGCTTCTGCATCCGCTCCGACTCACGCTTGATGATCTCGAGGCTCTCCCGCTGCTGCTCGGTAATCTGCGTCCGCCGCAGCAGGTAGTTGACGTGCCCCAAGATGGCGGTTACTGGGGTTCGCAGCTCGTGGGAAGCATCGGCCAAGAAACGGCCCTGGGTCTCCCAGGACCCCTCCAGGCGCGTGAGCATGCGGTTGAGTGAGTTGACCAGTGAGGTCACCTCATTGTGGCCCTCGAGCTCGGGTAGCTTCTCAGGTTTGTTGCTGACCTGCTCGGCTTTTTTTGCCACCCACTCTAAGGGCTCTAGGGTCTGTCGTACCAGCCGGAAAGCCAACGAGCCACCGAAAATCAGAACCAGCAGGGCAATGGCCGTATAGGTGCGGGCAAAATTGCTCAGGGCGCTCTCGATACCCTCGGTAGACTTGCCCACCATCAGGATGACCAGCTGAGGACCTTGGGGAATTCCAGCGATCTCCGTCTCCAAGCGCTCGGCTCGAAGACGCAGGGGGATCTGCGTGCCGTCCGGGCGGATGAGGTCGGTCTGGGTGTAGGAGCCACCAGCACGCAAAACCTCTTGCAAAACCTTCTCCGAAAGGATCAGGGTGGCCCCACCCATGGCTAGCGATTTTGCAAAGGGGATGGCTGCTCCCTGCAAGATATCGCTAGGGGTGGGATTAGGGAAGGGCACCCACAAGGCCTGGCCGTACACTGTGAGTGGCAGGCCCTCGAGGCTGCCTTGTTCACGGATGAGGCGCTGGGCCGTTTGAGAGGTTTCGATCAATTCCCGGCGCAGGTTGTCGTACAAAGTGAATTGCAGGCTACCGTAAACCGACCCCCCGATCAGCAACAAAGAAAAAGCCAGCAGGGCCAGCGTAAGCAGGGTGATGCGGCTGCGGAGGGTCATGGGTGCTTTTAGTGCCCTAGGTGCGGTTCTTGGTGCCTAAGTAGCAAGAGCCCTGCCTGAGTCCCTCACCAAGGTGCAGAGGCATACCTAATCCTCACGCAGCACGTAGCCCACACCCCGAACGGTGTGAATCAGCCGGCGCTCACCGGCACCCTCGAGCTTCTTACGCAGGTAACCGATGTAGACATCCACCACATTAGAACCGCCCTGGTAGCCAGGCCAGACCTTCTCCTCTATCTCAAAGCGGCTGAACACCTTGCCCGGGCTCTTAGCCAGCAGCTCCAGAAGCTCAAACTCCTTGTTGGAGAACTCGATGCGCCGACCCGCGCGATAGACCTCACGGCCCTCGAGGTTGATGATCAGGTCGGAGACCCGGATTTCGCCGGTGATGGCCGGGGTTACCCGGCGCAGGTGGGCACGGATGCGGGCCAGTAGCTCCTCAATGCTGAAAGGCTTAACCAGGTAATCGTCGGCGCCAGCGTCCAGCCCCTCCACCTTATCCTCTACCCGGTCCTTGGCGGTAAGGATGATGATGGGCACGTTGGAGGTCTTGCGGATGCGGCGGGCTACCTCGAGGCCATCCATTACCGGCAGCATCAGGTCCATGATGACCAGGTTGGGGTTGGTCTCACGGAAACGTGACAGGCCCGTGATGCCGTCGTAGGCCACCTCAGTGCGGTAGCCTTCGGCCTGGAGCTCGAGTTCGATAAAACGGGCAATGTCCTTTTCGTCTTCAACGATCAGGATTAGGGGTTGATCCATTCCTTCCATACCGGTAGGGTAGCCGTATTTTTCATGAGAAAGATGGCTTTTCTGCTAATAAAAAGTTCATATTATGGTTTTTTATGAGAACAAGGCTGCACTTGCCCAAAGAGCGCTCGGGCCCGCTGCCAGGCCAGGGCCTACCGCCGCTGGCCCCGGAGCGGGGCTCCAGACAGGGGTTTCAGCCCGCCGGCGAGCAGTTGAGGGGCGGCACGGCCTATACCCGGAACTTCTGCTCGAGCTCTCTGGCAAAAGCGTGGTTGGTGTAGTCGAGCGTGACAGGGGTGACGGAGATATAACCCTGCTGCACCGCCCAGAAATCGGTACCTTCTTCCAGTTCAGCGGTGGGCTTGCCTGCTACCCAGTAGTAGGGACGTCCCTCAGGGTCTTCCCGCTCGACGATGGTGTCTTCATACCGGTGAGTAGAAAGGCGGGTTATCCTGAAGCCCCGCGGTGTCTGATTAGGGAAATTCACGTTAAGCAAGGTTTTCCTGGGCAGGCCGTGCCTCATCACCCAGCGCGCAATAAGCACAGCGTACTGGGCCGCCTCCTCGAAACGCAGCTCCTCACCGGAGGCATCAAGGCTGAAGGCAATCGAGGGTATCCCCATCGAGGCCCCTTCTAAAGCAGCCGCTACCGTGCCTGAGTGGGTCAGGTCGAGACCCATATTGACCCCGATGTTAATGCCTGAGACCACCAGATCGGGCCAGCCCAGCAGGCGGCTGCCCAGCACCACACAGTCTGCTGGAGTGCCGTCTACACGGTAGGCTGGGATCTCACCGAATCCTGCCGAGGCAGTGTGCTTGAAGCGCAGGGGGCGGCGAAAGGTGATGCTGTGGCCCACACCAGACTGCTCAACATCGGGAGCCACCACGTTTACTTCGGCAAGTTCCCGCAGGGCAAAGGCCAGGGCTTTGATGCCGGGGGAAAAGATACCGTCGTCGTTGGCAACCAAAATTCGCATACTCAACCAGCCTAAGGCCAAAGCGCTTAGGGGAAAAGAATCTCGCCTTAGCCCGCTGCCTGTATGTGTGTGGCTTGCAGCCCCATTCAAAGGGCAGCCTGCACTCATGAATCGCTACGGCCAGACCCTGTATAGGCCAGCACACGCTCGGCCACCGCTTTGCCCATGCGAAGCACCTCAGGCAAACCCACCCCACAATAAGCAGCACCGACTAGAAAAAGGCCCGGCAGGGTTTCGGCCCGAAGAGCCTCAGAAAGCCGCTCCTGATGGCCTAGGGTGTAGCGGGGCAGGCCCTCTTTCCAGTGAAATACCCAGGTGTGGATTGGCTCGTGCACCCGGCCCCAAAGACGGACCAGGTCGCGTAAGGCCAGCCGGATAAGCTCCTCCTGCTCGGCTTGGAGGCCGGAGAAATAGCCGCGCACCAGGGCATAACCTTCGGGGGCTCTGCACGGCCATTTTTGATCAACCCAGGTAAAACCGCGCACACTGAAGCCCCGCTGCGAGACCATAAGCACGCCATGGCCCTTTCTTGGCGGCAGTTTTTCCCGGGGGAAGGCAAAAGTAACGGTTGAAGAAGCACTGTAGGGGATCTGCCGCAAAGCTGAAGCTGCCTGCGGGTGCAGGGACTCCAGAAGGCGCCCGCTCACCCCTGATGGTGTAGCCAGCACCAGCGCATCGGCCTGGAGGGAACCCTGTTTAGTGTGAATCCGCCACCCGCTGGCCCGCTCGAGGGCCTCTACCTGGGTGTTGAGCAGAATCTCTACTCCGCCCAACCGCGCCCTTATGGCCTCAACCAGGCTGCCTAGGCCCCTTTTGAGCGAAGCGAAAAGCTGTCCTTTTTCCCGACTGCCGCGCTCTTTACGCTGCCGCATGGCCCCCCGGATCAAGCTGCCATGCTGCTGCTCGAGGGCCTTGAGTTGAGGAAAGGCCGCCAGGGTAGATAGCTCGTAGGGGTCGCCGCCATAGATACCGCCTGTGAGAGGGGCCACCAGCCGCTCCCAGACCTGGCGGCCCAGCCTCCGCTGAATGAAGGCACCGAAAGGCTCGTCTTGTGCCGGTCCTTTGGGTATGAGGAGGTCGAGGAGGGCTCGAGCCTTACCAAAAGGGCTTAGCAGAGGGCTTTTGGCCAGGGCCCCCAGATCGCTGGGCACCACCATCTGCAAGCCTGCAGGAATCGGCAAGGCCTGGTGCCCATCGTGAATCAGGGCCGAGGGGTGGGCGGGTAGGGTTCCCACCACCTCGCTTTGCAGCCCAAGCTGGTGCACAAGCTCCAGCGCCCAGGGCTTGTAACGCACCACCGCGTCCGGGCCCCCCTCGAGCAAAAAGCCGTTCTCGGCCACGGTGGTAATTTTTCCGCCCAGCCGGGCACCAGCCTCCAGCAAAGCAATCCGCAGATGGGGTGCAGCCTGGTACAGATGGTAAGCTACCGCAAGCCCCGCGGCCCCGCCCCCTACCACTGCCACGCTAGCCATTCTGGCCCACCGGCTCCACCCCAAAACGGGCCCACTCGCGCAGCACCAGGTCGCGCAGCACCTCGATGTAGTCGGGGTCAGCGTTGAGGCTGCGGGTACGCAAAAGGCGCAGGCCCAGCCGGGCAGCGGTGTTTTGCGCTTCATAGTCGAGGTCGTAGAAGACCTCGAGGTGATCGGAGGGGAAACCTACCGCTGTCACCACCACTTCGCTAAAACCTTGGTCTGCGGCCTCTTCAAGACGCTCGTTGATATCCGGCCCGATCCAAGGCTCAGGGGTACGCCCCGCCGACTGCCAGGCGGTATCCCAGTGCACCAGGCCTAGCTTTTGCGCTACCCGCTCGGCGGTAACGCGCACCTGAGCTTGATAAACCCCGTCCTGGGCCGATTTTTCCGGAATCGAGTGGGCCGTGAAGAGGAAAAGGGCCCGCTTGGGCTCGCGCAACCGCCAGAGCTGCTCGAGCACCCGCTGCGCCAAGGCCTGAATGTAGCCCGGATGGTCGGGGTAGGCCTCCACCATTTTGAAGGCAAAGGGTCGGCCCAGCTCGGCCAGGGCCTTTTCCACCTTCTCGCGGTACTCGGCGATGCTACGAGAGGAAAAATGCGGCGCGGCCACAATACCCACCGCCTGCTCAACCCCGTCCTGAGCCATGACCTGCACTGCCTCAGCGATAAAAGGGTGCCAGTGCTTGGTGCCCAGGTAGACCCGCGCCGGGCCTTTCACGCGCGGGCCGGGGGAGCTTTGCAAGGGCTGCGGATACAAGGGCAAGGTAGCGTTCAAAGCGGCCTCGAGACGCACCGCCTGAGCAAGGGTGATCTCGTTTAGGGGGCTGCGCCCGATCAGGTGGTAGCGCTCGGTCAGCTCGGCCAGTAGCTCCGGGCTAGGGGGCCGCCCGCGCCGGATATCGGTGTAGTAAGGCTCAATCTCCTCGCGCCGGTAGGGTGTGCCGTAGGCCATCAAAAGTACATTCATAGCTTCACCCCAAGGCCACTCAGGCCAGGTCATCTAGAACCTCACGGATGTCCTTCTTGATACAGGTGAACATAGGAGTGTCACGCAAGGTGTACAAGCTGGCCTCGGTAAAGCGCAAACGCTGTACCAGGTCCAAAAACTCTTGCGGGTAGTTTGAGTCGAAGGCCACCACGAACTCTTGGTCGTCTATGCCATAGGAGTAGGAAGTGTTGAGCGTAACGCCGGTAAAGGGGGCCGAAACATAGATGTGCTCATCCATCATGCCCTGGCGGGCCTGAGGCGAGAGGCTATACCAGGCCCTGGTCTTTACAAACGGGTAGACGAACAGGTACTGGCCCTGCCCTGGCAAAAGGTGCACCCCCTCGCCCTCGGGGTTGAAACGGTCCACATAAATAGAGCGCTTCTGCATCGAGAGAAAGGAGTAGGGCTGGCTCAGATAGCCCGCCAGGGCGGTGCGGTTGAGCTCCCGCTGCATGGCCTGAAAGTCGGGCACGTTGAAACTGATGCGCCAGAGCATGAAGTCCACATCGGCCCGGGTGCCCACCAGGCTGTAGCTGCGCAGGATAAAGCCCTGCCCCCGGCTGGCCCAGCGCTCGCAGACTTGGGCAAACTCAACCTTAGCCGCCTCCACAAACTCGCGACTTTGTCTGCGAAACTCCGGGTCTAGCTTGAAAAAGGCATAGTTCATGAACTGCCGCTTGGCCTGATCTGGGGCTTTTCGGCTGATCAAACCTGCCGGGTCCAGATCCACCATGCGCCGGGTTTCCTTTTCTCTGTACTCACGGGTCTCCTGCTCACTCATGTAGACACCTCCGTGTGTCGGTTGAACTCACGAACCGCTTCGACAAGGCAGGCCACGTGTTCTGGGGGCGTGGTTCGAATGACCCCGTGGCCCAGATTGAAGATATGGGCACCTCCCAGCCCTGCCCTGAGCACCTTTTGTGCTTCCTGGGTGATGATTGCTGGAGGGGCCAGCAGAACCGCCGGGTCGAGGTTGCCCTGTAGGGTATGGGGCAGGAAATGGCGCACCTGGTCTAAGGGCATGCGCCAGTCCACGCTCACCACCTCACAGGACAGAGAGGCCAGCAGGGGGTACAGGTGCGAGGCCCCCACCGCCAGGTAGATGCGCGGCACGCCCAGGCCTGCCAGGGCTGAAAAAACCACCTGGTTATAGGGCAGGCCAAAGCTGCGGTAGACCTCCTGGTCGTGCAGGCCCGCCCAAGAGTCGAACAACTGAATGGCCTCGGCCCCGGCTTCGATCTGCATCCGCAGGTAGCGGATGGTCAGCTCGGTGAGCTTGTGCAACAGCCGGTGGGCCAGGGCGGGCTCCTGACGAAGGAAGGCACGGAAGTCCTGGTAGTCTTTCGAGCCGCTGCCCTGCACCAGGTAGGTGGCCAAGGTCAGAGGGGCCCCCGCAAAGCCGATGAGGGCTACGGGCTTGCCCATCAGTTCACGCCGCACCAGCCGTATAGCTTCGGCCACGAAGGGGGCGATCTCCTGGGTTTCTGGCAGCCGCAAAGCCTCAATCTGGGCTGGGCTGCGCAGCGGCTCGGCCACCACCGGCCCCGGGCTAAACTCGACCCGCACCCCCATGGCCGGCAGGGGGGTCATGATATCGCTGAAGAGAATGGCTGCATCCAGCGGGAAACGGCGCAGGGGTTGCAGGGTGATCTCAGCGGCCAGGTCGGGGGTGCGCACCATCTCCCAAAAGCTGGCCCGGGCCTTGATGGCACGGTACTCAGGCAGGTAGCGCCCAGCCTGGCGCATCAGCCAGAGGGGGGCTTGGGGGGTATCTTCCCCCCAGGCAGCCCGCAGGAAAAGCGAGGTGGCGCTCGAGGTATTCACGTTGGCTCCTGCTCCTTGGTGGGTGAGGCTTCGGGTCGGGGTTCGGGGTTGGGCGTAAAGCGGTAGCCCACCCCCCAAACGGTGTGAAAGTGCACCGGGCGGGCTGGGTCGGGTTCAAACAGGCGGCGCAGGCGCATGATAAAGTTGTCAATGGTGCGGCTGCTGGGGAAAACCTCCTGGCCCCAGACCCGGTCGAGAATTTCGTCGCGGCTGACCACCTCACCCGTCCGCTCCACCAACAGGCGTAGGATGGCCATCTCACGCTCCCCCAGGGCCTTTTTGCGTCCATCTTTTAGGTGGACAGTCCAGGCCCTGAAGTCAAGGCGATGCCCGGCGAACTCATAGGCCACCGCAGGGGTTTCGATCCGGCGGCGCAACAGGTTCTTTACCCGTAGCAAAAACTCGGGCAGGTGAAAGGGCTTGGCCAGGTAATCGTCACCCCCCACCCTAAGCCCCTCTACCCGCTCCTCGGGAGACCCCTTAGCCGAGAGGAAGAGCACAGGGGTGGTATAGCCTAAAGCGCGCATCTGTCGGCATACTTGAAGGCCATCCAAACCTGGCAGCATCACGTCGAGCACCACCAGGTCCGGCTTCCAGGCGGCCCAGCGCTCGAGGGCCCTGTTGCCGTCGGGTGCGATTTCTACCTGGTAGCCCTCACCCTCGAGGTTGTCGGCCAAGGCCACAGCCAGGGCGGGTTCGTCTTCAACCAGCAGCACCCTCGCTACCCCACTGGATGGCAGCCTCATGCCGGGCTCCTTTCAGGGGCCAGGCCCTGGGCTTCGAGCAGAGGAAGGCTGAGCACAAAGCGGCTGCCCTGCGGCAAGGCCTCGGCCCAGACCCGGCCTCCCATCAGCTCGGTGATGCTCTTGACCAGGTAAAGCCCCAGGCCAAGCCCCTGGGTGCGGCGGGTCTGTTCATCACCCACGCGGTAAAAGGGCTCAAAGATCTGCCGCAGCTCGCCTTTCGGCAAGCCCACCCCCCGATCCTCGACCTCGAGCACCGCCTGGCTGCCCTCGCGGCGCAGGCGCACCCAGACCGGCTTCTGGGGCGCTGGGCTATATTTGACTGCGTTATCCAGCAGATTGGAAAGCACCAGGCTGAAAGCCTCAGGATCGAGGTCTACCGGAAGCGGGGTGGGCGAGGGCTCGAGGTAGAGGGTAGCGCCTCGGGCCACCAGGGTGTTTTGCTGCTGGGCCAGGCAACGGCTTACCGCTTGGTTCAAATCGTGGCGTTCGGGTTTGATCGTGCCCATCCCCTGGGCCAGCCTCGAGGTCGCCAAAAGCCGCTCCGAGAGGTCTTCCAGACGGTCTATCTCGTGGGACATGTGGGTCAGGTAGGCAAGTTGTTTTTCCCGGGAAAGCTCACGCATCTGCAAGGTTTGGGCCAGCAGCCGCAGGGTGCTGATGGGGGTGCGGAACTCGTGCGAGGCGGCCATCAAGAAGTTTTGCTGGCGGCGTTTGAATTCCTGCTCGCTTTTGAGACTGCGCCCGATGATGTACAGCCCAAAAAGCATCGCCAGCAAGAAAAAAGGGCCTTCGTAGGCAAGCATACGCAAATAGCGCATCTGCTCGCTGCGGTAGGCCTTTAGCCGCTCGGGGTTAACGTAAACCCGGTCGTCCTCAACCTCGAGGTGTGGGAAAGCCTGGCGTAGCTCGGACAGGAGCACCGCGCGCTTTTCTGGGGCTGTAGCCGCCCAGAGCTGCTGTACCAGCGCAGCTTCCTGCAACCAGGTGGTTTCGGCGTATTCGATGTTCTGCTGGATGGTGTTGCGTTGAAAGCTGAGCCACCAGGCCACCTGGAACAGCAAAAAAGCCACCACCAGCCCAAAGGCCAGCCAGACCCAGCCCCGCGACCATTTGTTCAACCAGTGTGGCAAACCCACCTCCTCAAATCCAGCCCTGGGCCAGTGCTTCCAGGGCGTGGTAGCTGATGATCAGGTCGGCCCCGGCCCGCTTGATGGCCATAAGCGTCTCGCGCACTGCGCGGGCCTCCTCCAGCACCCCGGCCTGGGCTGCCGCCTTGAGCATGGCATACTCGCCGCTCACGTTGTAGGCTGCCAGGGGTAGCTGGGTTCGCGGGCGCAGGCGGGCCAGGATGTCCAAGTAGGCCAGCGCAGGCTTCACCATAAGCATATCGGCCCCTTCGGCCTCGTCGAGCGCGGCCTCCCGCAGGGCCTCGCGGGCGTTGCGGATGTCCATCTGGTAGCTGGCCCGGTCGCCAAAGCTGGGGGCGCTTTGGGCGGCCTCGCGGAAGGGGCCATAAAAAGCACTGGCATACTTGACGGCATACGAGAGGATACCCACCTCGCTATGGCCGGCTTGGTCTAAAGCCCGGCGCAGATAGCCCACCCGTCCGTCCATCATGTCCGAGGGGGCCACAAAATCGGCGCCGGCCTCGGCATGGGTAAGGGCCATGGCCGCAAGCTGGCGCAGCGAGCGGTCGTTGTCAATGCGTACACCCCGAGGGGTTTCTTTTAGCACCCCACAGTGGCCGTGGGAGGTGTGGGCGCACAAGCACACGTCGGTGTAAATCACCACCTCGTCCCCGAAGGCCCTGCGGGCCGCGCGGATGGCCGTCGGGACCGGGCCGTTGGGGTCAGCAGCGCTCTTACCTAAGGGGTCTTTGCAGCTATCGGGTAAAACCCCAAACAAAAGCAAGGAGCGCACGCCCAGCTTCAAAGCGCGCTCGGCCTCGAGCAAAAAAGTATCCACACTGTAGCGGTTGATCCCCGGTAGTGCGGCAATGGGTTCACTTAGGCCTCGGCCCGGCATCACAAAAAACGGGGCCAGGAAGTCGGAAGGGCGCAGGTGGGTTTCGGCCACACTCTCGCGCAAAGCGGCGCTGGAGCGCAGACGTCGGGGTCGCTCAAGAAGTTCAGGGGCCCTTAGGAGTTCGGGGTTTTTCAGGCTGGACATTGCTCACCTCGAATGCGCGCTATGGTCTCCAAAACCGCCTCCACGCTGGGCCTTGGCACCAGGGTGTACGGCAGGCCCCGCTCAGACAAAGCCATAGCAGTGGTGGGGCCCAGGGCCAGCAAGCGGGCCTGGCCACCCACCGACTCCGGCAGGGCTTCGACCCCGGAGGGGCTGGTCAGCAACACCAGGTCGGGGGCCGGGAGGTCTTTTGGCCAGGGCCGGACCTGGGTCTGGTAGACCACCACGCTGTGCACCACGTAGCCAGCTTCCTGTAAGCGTTGGGCCAGCACCGGGCGGGCCCGGTT
>Ga0209017_10001508_pt1 | contig 17584 bp, 12 predicted proteins | sample YNPBryunderm2012_FD_185812 | JGI IMG/M metagenome (GOLD analysis project Ga0209017, IMG submission 185812) | Anoxygenic and chlorotrophic microbial mat microbial communities from Yellowstone National Park, USA - YNP Bryant MS undermat 2012... ... | reverse complement strand
CGTCGTGGCCGCGCACGGCGCGTGATTTTGGAGGGCCACGCTCCGTCGTGGCCGCGCATCCAGGGCCAGCGGACGCGACCGCAGCGCGTCCCTCCAATTTGATTGGGGCCGCAGCCCGCGTCAGGGTTTTTCCCGATGGCTAACACTGCCAGCTCGGTGCGACGATGTGACCTGAGCGAACTGGGCGGCGCTCATGGAATCCGCAGTTCGCGCGGGCCGAGAACCACCACGGTAAAATCCTTCGGCGGATGCTCGGCCAGGTACTGATTGATGCTCTCGCAGCTTAGTTGGTCGATCAACTGCCCCAGCTCCTCCAGCGTGCGCACCCTTCCCAGATGGTACCAGTCGCGGGCGATGGCGTTGCTCCGGGCAGAGGAAGACTCTTGCTGCATGACCAAGGCGCTTTTGATGCGGGCTTTCAGCCGGTCAAGCTCGTCCCGCTGGATTCCTTCTGCCAGGCGCTGCGACTCGGCGAGCATCACCTCGAGCGTCTGCTGGGCACGATCGGCGGTCGTGCCGGCGTAGCACAGTACCGCGCCGCGCTCGCGCAGCGTGTGATACGAAGCATAAACGCTGTAGCACAAGCCTCGTTTTTCGCGGACTTCCATGAACAGCCGGGAGCTGGTACCGCTTCCCAGCACACCAACGGCCCCCCATGCCCGAAAATAGTCCGGATGATTGTACGGCACAGCATCCCAAGCAATTCCGATGTGCGTCTGGTTCGATGCGTAGGGAATGTGCAGCGCTGTGCGCTCGGCCGGCCGCTCTTCGATCGGTTGTTTGTCCGCAACCGGCCAGTCGGCGAACAACTGGCCGACCAGCTCGCGCAGCGCTTCCCATTGCACGCGCCCGGCCACTGCAATGATCGTGCCACTGGGCATATAGTGCTTCTGGACGAACTGCCGCACGTCGGCCAGCGCGATGGCCTGGACGCTTTCTTCGCTGCCTTCCGGAGGGCTGCCCCACGGATGCGGATAATGCCGGCGCCGCAGCTCGACCATCACTTTTTGCGCTGGTTCGTCTTCCATTGCCCGGATTTGCTGAAGCAGGCACGACCGGCTGGCCTCCAGTTGATCGGCCGGCAGCGTTGGTCGGCGGAGCACATCGGCGTAAATCGTAAGTGCGGCGGGCAAGTTTCCCCACACCGTAGCGCCACTAAAGGCGGTATGAGAGCTGGATACCGAGTCGCTGCGGCGCAGACCGAGATTGTCCAAGTCGATGACGATCTGTCGGGCGTCGCGCGGCCCGGCCCCTCTCTGCACCAGATCGCAACTCAGCGCAGCCAACCCTTCGCGCTCCGCAGGATCGTCGACAGCCCCGGCAGGCAACAGGATGGTAAAAGCCGCGGACTGCATCCACGCTATTGGTTCGGCGACAAGCACCAAACCATTGTCGTAAACATGGGAAAGTATTGGTTCACTCACCGGTTCAACACATCAGCCGATTTGAACAAGGTTTTGACGGTCACGAACCCCAACCGCTGATACAAGCGGATGGCGCCTTCGTTCGCAGCGGTGACCTCCAAGTGTACTCGCTCGACGCCAGCCTGGGCAAACCCCGTCAGCGCCCGAAACAGCAGCGCCGTGCCCAGGCCGCAATTCCGGTGCTCGGGCGCCACGCCCAGATTCTGCACCGCTCCGCGTCCTTCGCTGTCGATGATTCCCTGGATTGTGCCACAGTAGTCGGGCTGTTGGCCTTGGCGATCGCACAGCAGCAACCAGGTGGCGGCCGGGAGGAATCCTTTTTTTCTGCTGATCTCCAACATCAGCCGCCTGCATCCGGTCAAATCGCCCAGACAGGGGAAAACATGGGCGTCGATCTCGTGGCAGAAGCTGCGATATTTGGCCAGCGCGAAGGCGTCCAACAACGATTCGTCCCAGCCCAGCAAGCGGTACCCGGGGGGCAGCCGGTACACAAACTCCTTGCCGGCTAGTTCGATCTCCATCCGATAGCGTTTGTAATAAGAAACGTGCATGTGTAGCAGAACGACTGCCAGGCAGCCGTTACTTTATCGGCAGGCATTATGCCGGTCAATCGCCAGAAGCCCTCTAGTCCCTTTCGGCGTGAATTGTGCCCTTTTTGCACGCATGTTTTTGGGTGATCTGGAGGGCCACGCTCCGTCGTGGCCGTCTGCCCAATCTTAACGGACGCGACCGCAGCGCGTCCCTCCAGTACCTCCTTTTGGTTGAGGCCGTAGGCCGCGTTAGGCCCCGGTTCCATGAGGGGTACCCTTCGGGGCTTGGTTGTTCAGTCGGAATGCTGTCAAGGATTTACACCCTTGGCTATTGACGTACGTCCTTCGAAGCAAATGGTGGCGTGCCTAACACGCTGGTGAAGTAACGCTTGGCCAGAGTCGTCACCGGGTGCTGGCCGCAGTTCGGCTTGCAGTTGTAGAATGCCGTCGGTTGCTCAGCGGCGATCCGACTGTGGGCCGAAAGACTTTTCCGACCCACTGGCGATGTCGGCGGACGGCCGCACGCGCAGAGCGATCTGACGCAGCCGGCGCAGGTTTATCACGTCCCAGTCGGTGTCGTCGCAACGGCCCTTGGGAGTCTCCAAATACATAGGCGTGTGGCGGAAGCGGTCGTCGCTCAGCAGATTGCGAAAGGCAGACAATCCCAGCCGGCCGTGTCCTATGTGCTCGTGGCGGTCGATTCTGGAACCCCGCGGCGCGCGACTATCGTTAAGGTGGATGGCTTTAATTCGTTCCAGACCGATCAGCCGATCGAAGCGGCCCATGGTCTGCTCGTACTGGCCGGCGGTGCGCAGCGGGTAACCTGCGGCGAACACATGCGAAGTGTCGAAGCAGACACCCAGCCGCTGCGGATGGCCAACCAGACCGAGTATTTCGGCCAGATGCTCGAAGCGCCAACCCAACGCGGTCCCTTGGCCGGCGGTGGTCTCCAGCAAGCATCCGACCGTGTTGTTCTCGATTCGGGCATGAACTTCGTCGAGCGCGCGAGCCACACGGCGCAACCCCGTAGCTTCGTCAGCCGTAGTGTAACAGCCGGGATGAACTACCACCCAGGCAAGTCCGAGCAGTTCAGCACGCCGAAGTTCGGTTTCCAGCGCATCAACCGATTTCAGCCATAGATGTTCATCGGGCGAAGCGACATTGATCAGGTACGAGGCGTGCGCTATCGGATGTCGAATGCCCGAGTTGCTCAAACTCTCCCTAAAAACGGCCACTTGTTGGCTGGTGATAGGCGCTGCTTGCCACTGGGTATTGTTGCGCGTGAAAAGCTGCACGCAGTCGCAACCGGCACTGGCCGCGCGCTGGACGGCCCGGTGATACCCGCCCGCAATCGACATGTGTGCACCGAGAATCGCCATTTGCCAGCTAACGACACGCGGGAAGACTTCATGATACGAAGTAACAGTTTGCAGGGGAACTTTTTTGGCCGACGGGGCGTCAAACGGCTGGCAAGTACGGGCACTGTTGATCTTTGCAAAACCAAGCGACACCAACGCGGCCCAAAACCAGGAAATTTGGTGTGTCTGCAATTTGCGAAGCTCAATAAGCCAACCGAGAAGCGATCCAGTTTTCCGCCCGACGCAATCGGGCAGGAAGTTGGCCAGCCGGAGCCGGTTGCGTTCACAGTTGGCAGCAATCGGGCGGCGCGCCGGACTGCCCGAGCCTGTTGCGATGTAAAAGTCTCCAACGGCGTTGGCGATCAGCGACGGGGCGACGGGCGTTTCGCACGACGACCAGCGGCGCGCCGAACTCTTGCAAAATGTACTCGGCCTCGCTTAATATAGGGTTAGCGGGCGGCAACGCCTGATGCGCGCGGGAGAGCATTATGATTGAGTCATGGTGGATAATACTGACTGCCGCAGTGGTTGTGGGCGTGCTGGTGTACGTGGCCTGGCCGCTGAAGAAGACCAGCCGCCAGGTGCATTTCGCCCGGGCACGCCGGGAGTTTCACCGGCATCGGGAATGGCTCGAGGCCAAGTTCATTCGCCTGGCAGCCTCACGAGCGACAGACGGCTCTCCCCGTTGGGATGATTGCTACTTCGACGATGCGGTAGCATACGTCCGCAATCGCAACACGAACGAACTCTCGGCGTTTGTGGAGGTCACGGTGGCCGTGGACGACTTTCCCGGTTCGCCCACAGATGTCGCCGGAATCGTAAGCAACGTCCGCGTGGGTACGGCGGTCTTTCGATACGACCGCGACCACTGGGAGACCGACGGCCGGGCGATCTTGAACCTCAGCCCTGCCGAGGCAATCCGCCTGTATCGCAACGACCTGGAGATGATCGACCAGGAATTGGCCGGGCGGACTTGATGTCCAAGCTTGCTTGAATGCCCGAGCTGTCTTGCTTTTCTGGCCGTTCTTCTTGCGTTGCCGCTTGCTGCTAGACGCTCGCTGAAGTGGAGAGTTTTGCCCCCTGACGGCTATTGCGGCGCTGCAACTCGGCTTCGATAGCCAGGCGGACTGCGGACTTGTCCAGGCACCACTCGGGCGCCACAAGGTACTGGCGCGGAGCGTCGCCGCTGAGTCGCTCGACCACACAGCGTGGCGATAGCCACTCCAGGAAATCGGCCGCCAGTTGCACGTATTCGGCCATCGTCGGCAGACGTACTTGACCGGCGGCGAGCAGTTCGGCCAGCCGAGTGCCCCGCACCGCGTACAGGTTGTGCAGCTTCACGCTGTGAACGCCCAGCCGGGTCAGCTCGCGGGCAGTGGCGCAGACGTGTTCGGCCGACTCTTCCGGAAGACCCAGAATCACGTGCGCCCCGACGTTCAGGCCGCGATGGTTTGCCTCTTCTACCGCGCGGCAGAAACAGTGGTAATCGTGGCCGCGGCCGAGCCATTGCAGGCTCCGCTGGTGTATCGATTGCAGGCCGATTTCCAGCACCAGAAAGGTCCGCTCCGAAAGCTCTGCCAACAAGTCGAGAACCGACGGCGGAAGGCAGTCGGGCCGGGTACCGATTGCGACCCCCACTATCTGTGGATAGCTGAGTGCCTCCTCATAGATCGCCCGTAATCGGTCTACCGAGGCGTAAGTGTTAGTGCCCGGTTGAAAATATGCTACGAAGCGGTTAACGCGGCCGCCGGCCGAGGCAGCTTCGATGCCGTGTGCAATCTGTTGGGAGATGGACAGGCCGGCCAGACGGCGACTGGGGCTGAAGCTGGCCGGATCGCAGAAGATGCAGCCGTCGGCGCCCAGGGTGCCGTCGCGGTTCGGGCAGCTCAGGCCTGCGTCGAGGCTGATTTTTCTTACCGGTCCGCCGAATCGTTGTCGGTAGAAAAAGCCGATGCTGTAATAGCGTGCTCCGGCGGCACTCCAGTCGGCCACTGGCTCCGAAAACTTCCTACCGGTTGACGCCAATTGAACGCCCCGATAAACTAACAAAGGCTTGTCTTACTAGTTATTCTACGAGACCTGTATTCTGGTAAAAGTGGTGGGCGCGACATGTACGGGATGTTGATACCGCAGGGTGGTGGGGATCCGATTCCGCTGTTGAAACGAAGCTTGCTGGTGGGCAGGCGCGAAAGCTGTGACATTGTGTTGCGCTTTTCAAATGTGTCGGCCCATCATTGCCAGTTGACGCTCACCGGCGGCTATTGGTACGTCCGCGACTTGAAAAGCCGTAACGGAGTGAAGGTCAATGGGGTGCGGGTGACTACTGAGAAGCGTGTCGATCCGGGCGATATACTGTCGATTGCCAGGCACAACTACGAATTGCGCTATTCCCCAGTGGAACTAGGAGCGGTGGGGCCCCCGCCGCCCGATTTCACCGAAACCGACATCTTCAGCAAATCGTTGCTGGAGCGCGCCGGGCTGGAGCGAAGCAATCTAGCCAAAGCCAAACTTCCGCCCGATTACGACGAACAAACGCGTTACGATGTAACCAAAGACCAGCCCGGACAGTTGCGGTTTCGTCCTCGCCCGCCTTCCAAATAATCCACGGCAGCCCCGGCATGTCGGCCTGCTTGTATGGCGAAAGAGAAAAAGATACGCGCCGATTTTCGCAAGAACCGGGCTGATCGGCCTCGCCGAAAGGATGTACTCAGACATCTGGACCCGGAAGAACTGGACGAGCAGGCACTGCCGCGGGTGGAGCGCGTCTCGGGCAAAGGGGAGCTGAGCCGCAAGCGGACCGTGCGGGTTACCGCCGAATCGGCCGAGGGCGAACTGCCGGCCCAGTTGGAAGTGGACGAATCGGCTTGCCGCCGAGGTCGCGTGCTGTCGGTGCGCGGGCTGCGAAGCATTGTGCTGGGCGACGACGGCCAGGTGTATCACTGCGCTACCCGCCGGGTGCTGATGACGCTCGATACCGGTCTGCGCCATGCGGTGGCTGCCGGCGACCGGGTGCTGTTTCGTCCGGTGGAGAACACCAATCCCAAAGAAGGGCTGATCGAGCGGATCGAACCGCGGCACGGAACGCTTTCCCGGTCGGTGCGCGGACAACAGCAGGTGATTGTGGCCAATATCGACCAGTTGGCCATCGTCGTCAGCGTCGACGAGCCGCCGCTGAAGCCGAACCTCATCGACCGTCTGTTGGTGACGGCCGAAAAAGGCCGTGTCCGCCCCTTGATTTGCATCAACAAGATCGATCTGGCCGATCTGGCTGAACTACAGCCGCTTATCGGCACGTATAGTCAAATGGGATATACCGTGCTGCCGCTCAGCGCCAAGACCGGCTTCGGCGTGGAGCGTTTCGCCCGAGCGCTGGCCGGCCGGGCCACGGTAGTGGCCGGGCAAAGCGGCGTGGGCAAGTCGTCGCTGCTGAACGTCATCGATCCGACGTGGAACCTGCGAGTGCGTCCGGTCAGTCAGGACACGCTCAAAGGACGGCACACCACCACCAACGCACAACTGTTGCCGCTGGGCTGCGGCGGATACGTGGTCGATACCCCTGGCGTGCGCCAGTTCGAACTGTGGGATGTGGTATCGGCGGAAGTGGCTAATTTCTTCCGCGACATACGCCCTTATATCTGTCTGTGCCGCTTCCCCGACTGCACACACACCCACGAGGCCGAATGCGCCGTCAAGAATGCCGTGGCCGACGGACGGCTCGACGCCCGCCGCTACGAAAGCTATTGCCGCCTGCTGGCCGATGAAAGCGAAGACGCCCAAGACTGAACACCGGCTTGGTGCAAGGGTGCCTTATTGACGTTCGCAATACGTGGAGACATAAACCAGTAGCGAAACGTTATATCAGCCGGTCACTAACTTTCGCGAAGATCAATAATAGCGTATTTAGTTCATGGCACGAGTATTTCATCTGTCAAACGGCGGGACTTCGACCTGCGGTCGGGGCTGTCCGTACTTGGTTCATGACATGAGCAGCTTCGTCGCATGGGCAGCCGATACATATATGCTTTATGGCATCAGTAGGCGAGCTACAATACTGGTAGCAGCCAAGCGGTGTTGATTTTCGCCGAACCTTAAGGCATTGTGATTCTCGACGAACCGCGATTGGCGCGGGTCGAGTATCCCGTCGGACACAAGTGGGATTGGTTTCCGACCACCAGGAGGAGTACGCCACAAGCCGTGTACGAACTGAGGCGAAGCGAGCGACTGGCGGCCGAGTCGGCCATTTTGGTGGGCGTGTTCTTGCCCGGCCGAGCGGCCGAACGAGTCCCCTTGCAAGAATTGGAGGGGCTGGCCACTACTGCCGGCTGCCGCGTGGTTGGTTACGTCACGCAGCGCCGCGACGCGCCCGACGCCGCAACATACCTGGGAAGCGGCAAAGTGGAAGAGTTGGCCGCGCTGGTTTCCAAGACCCAGGCCGATGTGGTGATCTTCGATAACGATCTGTCGCCCGGCCAGGTGCGCAACCTCGAAAAAGCCCTGAACGTCAAGGTCATCGATCGGACCGAGCTGATACTGGACATTTTCGCCGGCCGTGCGCGCACGCACGAAGCCCGACTGGCCGTGGAACTGGCCCAACTGGAATACGCCATGCCGCGGCTGAAGCGGATGTGGACCCACCTTTCGCGGTTGCGAAAGGGTGTCGGGCTGCGCGGCCCTGGCGAGACCCAGTTGGAGGAAGACCGCCGCCTGGTGGAGAACCGCATCAAGGAGTTGAAGCGGAAGCTGCGGGCGATCGAGCGCCGCAAAGAGCGAGAAGTGGCTGCTCGCCGGGAGCACTTGACCGTTTCGCTGGTGGGTTACACCAACGCGGGCAAGAGCACGCTGCTGAACGTATTGACCGGCGCCGACGTGTTCGTGCAAGACGCCTTGTTCGCCACGCTCGATACACGCACCCGCCGCTGGCAAATCCCTGGCTGGGGCCATGTGCTGCTGAGCGACACGGTCGGTTTCATCCGCGACTTGCCGCACCATCTGATCGCCAGCTTCAAGGCCACGCTGGAGGAAGCCCGGCAGGCCGACCTGTTGCTGCACGTGGCCGACGGCAGCAATCCAGACGTGTACGAACAGATCACCGCCGCCTTCCGTGTGCTGGAAGAGATTAAAATCGAAAAGAAAGATACTTTGCTGGTGATCAACAAGATCGACGCCCTGCCCGATCGCGCGCGGCTGGAAGGGCTGCTCAGTCGTTATCCGAATGCCATTCCGGTAAGCGCGCGCACCGGACAAGGGTTGCCCCAGTTGGCGGCGGCAGTGGCCGATGCTCTCAGCCGGACCTTCGTCGACGTGGATGTGGAAATGGGGGCCGACAACGGCCAGGCATTGGCTTATCTTGCCCAGCACGGACAGGTGCTGTCGAAGAAGTATCTCGACAGCCGGGTGATCGTCCACTGCCGCATCCCGCGCGGTTTTCTGGGGCGAATGGCCAAGGACGGTGTGCAGGTGCTGGCTCGCCAGTAGCGGCCTTATGCTCTCGGATCCCTGTATATCGCCGGATGCCCGGCGTATCGACTTGTTTGTTTGCCCTTTGCCGCCAGGCCTAGCCGTTTTGTCGATAGTCCTAGTACCTCAATGCAACGCCAGATACGCGACAGTCGAGCGATCGTCACCGGTGCTTCCAGCGGCATCGGTCGCGAAATCGCACGCCAATTGGCCCAACACGGCGCCGCGCTGGTGGTCACCGCCCGCCGCCAGCAACGGCTGGAACAACTGGTGGCCGAAATCACCTCCCAAGGCGGCCGAGCGGCAGCCGTGGCCGGCGATCTGGCCGATCCGCAAACCCGGCAGGCCGTCATCGACTGCGCAGAAAAGCGATATGGCGGGCTGGACATCCTGGTCAACAACGCCGGGCTGGGCGGCGTGGGGCTGTTTGAACACGCCGACTGCCACAGGCTGCGACGCATCATGGAAATCAACTTCTTTGCCGCCGTGGAAATGATCCGCCTGGCCATTCCCTTGCTCAAGCAGGCACGCAACCCGATAGTGGTGAATGTGGCTTCGGTACTCGGACATCGGGGAGTTCCCTATTGCAGCGAGTACTGCGCCAGCAAGTTTGCGTTGCGCGGCTTCAGCGAGTCGCTCCGTGCCGAGTTGAGCGTGCACAATATCGATGTGCTGGTGGTAAGCCCGGGCACTACCGAAACCGAGTTCTTCGACAGCGTCATCCATCGCACCGCGGAACCTCCGTGGCCCAAGCACAAGGCGGCTTCACCTGCTCGCGTGGCCGCTTCCACTATCCGCGCGATCCAGCGCGGCCGCCACGAGATCATTCCCTACTTTTGGGGACATGTGCTGGTGTGGCTCAATCGGCTTTTTCCGAGGCTCATAGACCGGCTGATGACCCGCTGGGTGCGCTAATGGTGCCTGTGCACGGCCCGCTGGGTGTGCTTGTTGTCCCCGCGTGAATTCTCGCCGACGCCAGCCGCCGCCTTGAAGCAACCTGCCGACGCGTGTGTGCATTAGTTTTCTGAGGAGGCATTTGGCAAACGATGAGATGGGTAAAATGCGCCACACGGCACCGCCGAATTCGAGCTTCGACAGGGCAAAACACTAGTTGTAACAGACACGAAACCACAAACCGGTGCAAGAATGCAAGAAAGCAACCGGTCGTCGGAATCAAAAACCTACGCGAGGCGTCTATAATAGAGGTAGGCGCCCCGCTTGCCGTCTGCGCGTTTGCTTAGCTCGGTGGACAGTGCAACCGGCTGGCAGGCGGGTCCCTGTGTCCGGTCTGTTTTGTGCAATTTACGACTTATAGCGCCTCGAAGTGCCGCCCTGCGGTGCGTCGCGGGGCAAAGTAACTGACATCCTCCTTGTCGGAGGCAACTGAATGGCCAGCGGTACCGCCCTTGGTGGCGAGAATACTAATTCAATGTTGCCCGCAGCGCTGCAAACCGATGCCCTGATCCAGCAGCGCGTCGGCCAGGCGCGCCGGCAGGTCAAATGGGTGGATCTGCTTGGCGGTCTGCTGACTTTGAGCGTGGGGCTGCTGGCCTATATGCTGGCGGCAGCGGTGCTGGACCACTGGGTCGTGTCCGGGGGATTGAGTGCCCTGGGGCGGCTGACGCTGTTCGTGGTGCTGGTGGGAGCAGGCGGTTACTATTGCTGGCGGCGCGTCTGGCCCGCCATTCGCTACCCGATCAATCCCATCTACGCGGCGCAGACGATCGAGCGAAGCCGCCCGACAATCAAAAACACCCTGATCAACTTCCTGCTGCTTCGCAAGCGACGCGAAGAGGTCAGTCCGGTCGTCTTTCAGGCATTGCAGCAGCGGGCGGCCGCCGAGGTGGCCCAGGTGCCGATCGAATCGGTGGTCGATTGGCCGCGCGTGTTCCGCTTGGGCTACATCCTGGCCGGCGTGCTGGCCGCCTTCTGCCTGTATCTGATAATCTCGCCAAAAAGCCCGCTGGTCTCTGCCGCCCGGGTGCTGTTGCCTTGGGCCGACATCCAAGCGCCCACGCGCGTCAGCATTACCGAGGTGCAACCGGGCGACGCAATCCGCTTCCACGGCGAGTTCCTCAGCGTTTCGGCGGCCGTTCGCGGCAATCGCGAAGACGAGCCGGTATTGCTGGTGTTCTCCACCGCCGACGGTCAGGTCATCGACCAGACCATCCCCATGAAGTACACCGGACAAGGGGATTCGTATGCGGCCACATTGCCCCCGGGCAGTCTGGGACTACAGCAAAACTACACTTACCGCATTACCTGCGGCGATTGCACAACCAGAGATTTTCGGGTCGAGGTGCAGATTCCACCAGCCATCGTCGTCGAGGCCATCGACTACCATTACCCGCCGTACACTGGACTGGCCGATCGAACCGTGTACCGGCAGGGCGACATCCGGGCGATCGAAGGCACCGAGGTCACCGTCCACGCCACGGCAAACCAGGAAATTCTTCGGGCGGAGATCGACCTGGGTTGCGACGGCCGGCACAACTTGCCCATGCAAGTCAAAGGCGCGCAGGCCAGCGGTCGGTTCACGCTGCGGCTGAGCAAAGACGATCCGCTCAGGCCGGAGTTCGATGCCTATCAGGTACGTTTTACCGACCGTAATCGCAATTCCAACCGATGGCCGAGCCGCCATGCGATCGAAGTAGTGCCGGACCTGTCGCCGGAAGTGGAATTGCTCGAGCCGACCCAGCCGGAAGTGGTCGTGCCGCTGGACGGCCGGGTGGCGATCAGGGCCGTGGCGCGCGATCCGGACTTCGGCCTGCGCCGGGTGTCGGTCCGCGCGCTGCGCGGTGAAACCGAGTTGGCACTGGAACCACTGCTCGATAAACCCACACCCCAGCCAGCACATCAGGGCGATTTCCAGGGCCAGTTAGTCTTCGAGCCGCAGAAACTCAATCTCAAACCCGGCGATCGCGTGGCGTATTGGGTGCAGGCCGAAGATAACAAGGAAATCGGCGGAAAGCCGGCGCCGAACGTCGCCACCACCGACAGACGCTGGATCATTATCGCCCCGGTAGAGGCACAGCCACAGCAGGGCCAGCCAAAGCCGGGGCAACAACCGCAGCCGCAGGCGCCCCGGCAAGACGGCCAGCACGGTCAGCCGGGCGAAGATAGCAACCGCGATAGCAAGCCAGAGCAGATGGAACCTCAAGCTTCGCAGGATCAGCAGCCCGGCGATGCAGAAAAGCAGCCCGACGCAGACCAGCAGCGTCAGCCGGCCGAGGGTCAGAAAACGGAGCCTTCCCGGTCGGGCCAAACGGCAGAAGACCAGCAGCCGGCCGAGCAACCGGAGCAGCCGGCGCAACCCGACCGCCAGCAAGGCGATCAGGTGGATCAGGCAAACGGCCAGCGAGCCGGCGCGGAGAAATCCACTGCCCGGCGCGAGCCGATCGACCCGCAGGCCAATCCGGGCGATGCCATCGAGGAAATCAATCGCCACCGTCAGGAGCAATTGGCCAGACAGGGAAAACAGGGAGAGCCACGCAAGCAGGGCGATTCAGGAAAACAACAGGGGACTTCGGCTGAAGGATCTGGGCAACAGGGGTCTTCGACCGATGACCGACAACTGGCTCAAAACCCCGATCAGCCGCCACGCGAAAAGCCCAAGCCCGATACCGGCGGTCAAAACCAAGAGGGTGGGGAGAAGCAACCGTCGGCGCAACAGCAACCGTCGGGAGAGAAGCAGCCGAAACCAGAAGGTCAATCCAGCGGCGACAAACAACCCGCTGGCGAAAAACAACCCGGCCGCGACACACCGCCCACCGGCGAAAAGCAGCCACCCGATCAGCAGAAGCCTGACCGGCAGCCCGGCGCATCAGGCCAAGAAAAACCGGTCCAGCCACCGCCGGGCAAACAGCCCCGGGAAGAGCAGCCGAGCCAAAGTCCATCGGGCCAGCAGCAGCCGGGCCAGGATCCGGCCCAAAGCCCAGACCTGCGCGAACCGAGCAAGACTGGCCAGGACAAGCAATCCGGCCAGCAATCTCCCGGTGCACAAACCGGCAAACAGCAGGCTGCGGGCCAACCGGAGCCAAAGCCGTCGGGCCAGAAGCCCGAGCAGCCCAAGCAACAGCCCGGCACCCAGCAGCAGACCGCCGACAAGCCTCAGCCGCAACAGTCGGCCGATAAGCCCGGACAATCACCCGCTCGGCCCGAGCAAGGCGAGCCAGGCAGTCAATCATCGCAGCCATCGCAAAAACCGCCCCTTGGCCAGCCGGGGCAGAAGCAGCCCGTCGGTACCGAGGCAGATAAGCCAGCCGAGCCGGGCAAGCAACCACAAGACAAACCCGCCCAGCCGCAAACCGGCGGGCAGCCGAATACAGAGCAGGAAACCCCGGCCCCCAAGGCTGAACCGGGCGCCCAGGAGGGTTCGCCGGAAGCCCAGGCCGATAATCGCCAGCGACAGCGCCAGCCGGCCGAGGGGCCAGCCGGCAAGCCCGAACCTAAGGAAAAACCGCAATCGCCCAGCGTTAGCGGCCGGCAGTCCGATGGCCGACAAGAAAGCGACTCCGATGGCGACCGCTCCGGCGGGCGGAGTCAAGGCGGCGGCGAACGCTCCGACAACCCGGGGCTGGGCACCGCAGGCAGCAGCACCGACGCCCAAAGCGGCGGCCAGCAGTCCAAACAGCCCGGCAAAGGCGAAACCGGCACACGTGCCGGAGAAGAAGTCGAAACGGATAAGACCACCGGCAAACAGGCTGTCCGGCGCGACGGCCAGTCGAGCGACTCGGACAAGGGCAAACCGCGATCCAGCGACCAGCCCGGAAAACAGCAAACCCAGCGCGATGCTCCTGGTGGCCAGCAGCAGAAGAGCGATGGCCCGCAGACAGCAAAACCCGAGGGCCAATCGGAGAAGTCTGGCCGGTCTGGGCAGGGCGCACCGGTTACCGGCGGCGACGCACGCCCGAACGATATCGATACTGTTGTGCCGCCCCCCGGCGACAGCGAACCCGGCGGCGACGACCCGAACCTGGAGTACGCCCGAAAGCAGACCATCCTAGCCCTGGAGCACCTGAAGGATCAGCTTGCCAAAGAGAAGCCCGATCTGCTCGATCGGTTGGGATGGACGCCCGAGGATGCCAGAAAGTTCATCGAGCGCTGGGAGCAACTGTACCGCAGGGCCGGTGAGGCCTCGCGCAGCCCGGAGGGCAAAGCCGCCAAGAGACAACTCGACGACGCTCTGCGGAGCTTGGGCCTGCGGCCGCGCGGAACGGAGTTGCGCGGCGGTCAGACTCCTCAGAAATCCGCGCAGAAAACCGATTCTGGTCGTATTGCGCCGCCGGCCGAATGGGCCGAGTTGATACGCGAGTACTCTCGCGGAGTGGCCGAGGCCGACAGGTAGTAGGACTGTCGCCCCCGATTCATCTCCGGCTGCGGCATAGCCGGCCTTTGGTACTCTGCGCGTTGGCGTCGGCGCACTGCGGCTCGTGAATGGCTACTTTTCCCGGTTGCTTCGCTCCGCCTTCTTGAGTTTACGCGCCGCCCGGTGAGCCAGTCGCGGCAATAGTACCAGCAATTCTTTCAGCGCAGGCGGTGCATTATCGCGCGGAAGCACCAGCAAGTCGATTCCCCCCGGCAGTTGCTGGCGCGAAAGCCGGAAGGCCTCGCGGATCAGCCGTTTCCAGCGGTTGCGAACCACCGCCTTGCCCAACTTTCTGGAAACCGACACCCCAAGCCGGGGATGTTCCAATCCGTTGGGCGCTGCCAGCACTAGCAGTGGTCCCTGTCGGGCCGCACAGCGGTGCTGGAACACGCGGCGGAAATCGGCCATGGTGCGCATGCGGTATCGTTTGGGAAAACGATTATCGCTCATGGCCCGCCAGACGACCCTTCCGCGCCATTAACCACCACAACAGACATGTCCGGGCGAAGCAAACTTGCACAACGTGGCTTCTGGGTGCTTTCCAGTGCGACGCGCCGGTTCGGCTCACCACCGCAACTCGGCCCGCGGATTGCTCCGGTAGCGCTGGTCGATCTGCCGCAGGGCTTCTCGATCCGCTTCGCTAAGTCCTTCGGGCAGTACGATTTGCACTTCTGCCAGCAGGTCGCCGGCCGGGCCGTCCTTCGCTTTGACGCCAAAGCCCTTGATGCGCAGTCGCTTGCCGCTGGATGTGCCTGGTGGAATCCGCAACGAGACCGTGCCGCGGGGCGTGGGAACATCGACCTTCGCGCCCGCAACCGCCTCGCCCAGCGTAACCGGCACCTTGACTATCAGGTTGTTGCCCACGCGCTGAAAGAACGGATGGGGCGCAACACGCACCGTCAGCAGGATGTCGCCTGGCGTGCCGCCGCGCGGTCCCGGCTCCCCCTGACCGCGGAGGCGAATCTTCTTGCCATCTTCGATTCCCGGTGGAATCTTCACTTCGATCGTTTCGCTCTTTCCCGACTGACGCAACACGCTAAACTGCACCGAGCCGCCATTGATAGCAGTGGTAAAAGGTATCTCGATTACCGACTCGATATCGGCCCCGCGCCGACCGCCGGCCGGTTGCTTGCGGGCCTTCTGGGCCGCTCGGGCGAACTGGGTGAAGATGTCGCCAAACCCTCCCAGCGGCTCCTCTCCGAACCGGTCGCCAAAGAACTGCGAAAAGTCGATGTCTTCCACCCGGAAGCCCCCGGCTGACTGGCTATCGTCGCCGCTAGTCCAAGCGCGCCATGTATGAGTGCCGTGACTTGCCCCAGGCCCGTATGTCTGGAACGAACTGCCGTAGCGGTCGTACATTTCGCGCTTTTCGGGGTCGTTCAGTACGTCGAACGCTTCCTGAAGGCGCTGGAACTTCTTCTTGGCGTCTTTGTCCTCGGGATGCAGGTCGGGATGATACTTTCTGGCAAGCTCGCGGTAAGCCTTTTGAATTTCGGCCTGCGAAGCGTTTCGAGGCACACCAAGTATCTTGTAATAGTCCTCGGACATAGTGCGCCGCAACCATATCGGCTTGCCGCAACACCCACTACGGCAACACCTTGTTATTGTAGGCCGCGGTCTGATGAGGCTTCAAGGGCGGCCGCCGTCGGGCATTCCGTTGCCGCTGTCAGATCGTAGCCCCCTCTGGTTTCGCTTCGGTCGGCCGTGACAGCTTCTTTTCTGCTGCTTGCAGGCGGCCAACTCCATGCCCGCCGCTTGAAACTGGAAAACCCATCTGCTTTGCTGCGGCCAGGCGGGATGCTTTATGCCTGTGTCCTGCCGTCTGCTGCCTGTCGGGCAGATTCCTCGACGGCGACTTTTTCTATCCCTCCGAACTGCTCTTTTTCCCCCATCCTTCCGAATTGCTCTGTCTTTCGCCCCGCCGGTCACCCACCAAAACACCCATGCCCATTTCCCACCACGAACGCTGTTGTCATCCCTTACATCGCAACCGCGTGAGCCGAACAAGAGTTACTCTCCGGCAGACGTCCCGAACCGGAGCGGTTTTGCCCCTCGCTGATGGGCGCCCATGTCAGGCGCCTTTCCGACAAACGCCGGCGTGAAGTTTGGGATGGGGATACCCGCTTCGGCCCCCGGGCTGGTTGGCTCTAGCTGAAAGATGCCGGTCTTCGTCGTCTGGTCGAATCCCGCATTTTTCACGTAAACAGGCACCCCGCGGATTCCATGTTTCTCATGACCCTCTGGCACACGACCGTTAAACAGATCGTAGTCGAAATCATTGTCCACGTTCTGCGGGGCGGAACTGATGCTGCGCTGATCCGGGGAACGGATGTGAAGGATGTTGTTTCGGGAGACCGTGTGCTTGACAATCCGATTCCCGCCCAGCCCACCGGTGGGCAGCAACGGATCGCCGCAAAAAATCGTGTTATGGAAAATATACATGTGGCCCGTCATCCAGTCTTCCTTTCCCGCAAAACCCATTTTCAGGAAATAGCCGCCTGTGTGGTCCGGCCGCCACTGACTGCGTTCCACCACATTTCCCCAAATGTAAAGAGGCCCAATGGAAGTGGGAGCATTTCCGATCATCATCATGCACTGGGTAATGTAATTCCCCCACACGCGGACGTTGCGGTTTCCGCCTTCCACTTCCAGGCCATCATCCCAGCAATGGCTGACGATGTTGCCGTAAATGTCCGAGTCATGTCCAGGCGAACCCCGATAACTGCCGTTGCTGCCGCCGCCCACAATGTCGTTGTACATATGATCCATATCGGAGAACATTTCGTTGTAACGGATGACGTGATTGCCCGCCGTGTTGAAGAAGGAAATGCACTGCGGTCCTTGGGGATGAGTGGGATAGACCGGCTCGTACCACGTGTTGGTATCGGTCGCCGGATGATGCATCTTGCAACGCTGAATGATGACCCGCCGGACATCCGGATTGCGGCATAGGACCGCAGCATCGTAGTCGAAGCCGAATCCGGTCTTCGGATTGACACGCCCCCAGTCGGAAATGTCGCAGTTCTCGATGATGATGTCGTGCCCCTTATCGATGCGGATGGCCCCAATAGGGGAGCCTTTAGTGTTGCTGCGCGCCCCGGCCCCTTTCAGCACCAGGTTCCTCACAATGATATATGAGGCGGAGATGGTAATGCAGGCATCGTGCTGATGCTGGACGTCGATGACCGCGCCACCGCCGTCGTACACCAGGTAACCGTCCGGATGGCCCGATTCGGTGATCGCCACAGGCTCGTTTCCCGCGGGCACTTTGATCGTCTTGGCCACGGGAAAGGTTTCCTTCCATGTTGTTGCCGTCAACCGGGCGGATTGGCCGCCGCCTTCCAGTTGCAACTCGATCTCATAGGTGGTGCCGGGGGTCAGGTGGACAATACTGCCCCGATAGTCCGCCAGGTCCTCATCAGTATTGGCGATGGGATTGTATCGCAT
>Ga0209017_10001507_pt1 | contig 17604 bp, 9 predicted proteins | sample YNPBryunderm2012_FD_185812 | JGI IMG/M metagenome (GOLD analysis project Ga0209017, IMG submission 185812) | Anoxygenic and chlorotrophic microbial mat microbial communities from Yellowstone National Park, USA - YNP Bryant MS undermat 2012... ... | reverse complement strand
GCCGTTGCGCTGTGCGCTGATAGATAATCGGCATAATCGAGCCTGGCCGGACACGCCAACATATTGAAGATGCCGAGTGCGCTGCACTTGGGCTAACTTGAGGAAGATAAGAAAGCTGAAAAGTGTAGGCAAACCCGGGAGTAAAGCGGAACCACCAAGACACTGAGGAATCAGGTGCGAAGATATACACCACCAAGACACAAAGGCACCAAGTGATCAGATGCGAAGATGTAAACCACCAAGACACAAAGGCACCAAGAAGCCACAGCAAGGCACGAACAAATCAAACGAGAGGCGAGCATAGGCAATCGGCTGGCGGCCGGATCGGCTGTTTGATGGCAATCGCCCGGCCCGCCTCGGCAGCAAGGGTTGAGCGATACGCCCACACCCCCTTCGCCTGTGTATCTTGTGCCTTTGTGTCTTTGTGGTAGAGGGCCGGGCGGCGCCGGCGGCGGCTCAAGGGTACTTTATCAGGCTGATGGTCTTGTAGCGTGCTATCCTGGCAGCACCGCCCAGGGCGGCCAGTTCGATCACAAACGCGCAGCCAACGACTTTTCCGCCGGCGTTTTCGACCAGTTGGCAGCAGGCTTCGATGGTTCCGCCGGTGGCCAGCAGGTCATCGACCACCAGCACGTTGGCGCCGGCAGGAATGGCATCGGCGTGAATTTCCAGCGTGTCGGTGCCGTACTCCAGGGCATAGGAGTGGGAAAGAGTCTGGAAAGGCAACTTTCCCGGCTTGCGAATAGGCACCAACCCGGCGCCCAGTTCGATCGCCACCGGCGCAGCGAAGACAAAGCCCCGAGCCTCAGCGGCAGCGACGATCCGCACGTTATCGTTGCGGAAAGGTTCGGCCAGTTGTATGACCGCCTGTTTGAATGCCTCGGGATTGGCCAACAGCGGTGTGATGTCCCGGAACAGAATGCCCGGCTTGGGAAAATCGGGGATGTCGCGGATGTACTGGGTCAGGTCTAAGTCCATCGGTGACGTGTCCTCGTGCAGATTGGTGTGCCGCTGGGCTAGTCGTGGCGTCGTCCGTCTGGTCGGGCAACAAAGCCATTGATGCCATTTAAAATATTGGTATCCTTAAGAAGCATTCTGCAAAAACACGCCGCTTACACAGTGGAAAAGCTGATTCGCGCCATTGCAGTCATTGTTCGCGCAACACGCGCTCGATCAATTCCCGGTCGAAATAATTGATCCCCATGCCTGCATCGACGACGATCTTCTGTGCGTTGATTCCGCTGGAACGCGGGCTGAGCAGGAAGGCCGCCACGCTGGCTACCTCCTCGGTTTGCAATGCTTGTTTTCGAGGGATGACCTTCTCGGCGTACAGATAGGCATCGACGTAGCCCGGTATGCCGGCCGAGGCCGAAGTCTTCAGCAGGCCCGGCGCCACGGCGTTGAAACGCACCCGCGAAAAACGACTGAACGACTTGGCCAGAAACACGATCGTGCTATCCAGCGCCGCCTTGATGGGGGCCATGTAGCCGTAGCTTTCGCTGGCCATTTGCGTGGTAGAAATGGAGACAGTGACCACCGAAGCGTCAGGCTCCAGCAAATCTTTCAGGGCGTTGCTCAGCGCGATGAGGCTATAACAGGAAACATCCACCGCCTGCAAAAAAGCCTCCCGCGGCGTCTGGTGGAACGGCAGCGGACCGGCCGAGTAATCGGCGTATGCTACGCAGTGCAACAGGCCGTGGAACTTGTGTCCCCGCTCGGCCAATTGCTGGCGGAGCTGCTCGATCTGCTGGGGCTGCTGCACGTCGCAGATGAAAATCTCCCGCTGCGGCAGCAGTTTCTCCACCGACTGGCGAATCTGCTGGTTCTGCACCACATGCACGCACTGTGCGCCGGCGGCCTCCAGCACGCAGGCGACGTGATAAGCCACACTGCGCCGGTTGGCCACGCCGAAAACCAGCACCGTCTTGCCACCGAGTTGGAGAAAGTCCATTAGCGCTCAGGCAGACTGCCCCTGCCCCATGGATCAACGCAAAGACTGGCAGTCGGTTATTCGGAGAGAGAATACCGGGACACTGTGCTGCCACCAGATGACATCAGCTTTTGCCCGGTACACCCGCCGTCGTCCGCAGCATTATCGTTCAGGCTGGCCGGCTATGCTAGTGCCGCGACACAAACTTCTGCGGCCAGGCGAACGGGGGCAAAGCGCGGTCGACAGCGATTACTATCGACGTTCGCAATACGCAGCGACACGGAGGACCAGAAAAACGTCATTTCAGCCGGTCACTACCTTTTGCGAAGATCAATAGGGCCGCCAATCGCCCTCGGTCTGGAGCACATAATCCAGGGGGTCGAATCGCAACAGGCGGTCCGAGCCGCCAGATACCGACCTGGCGACCACGCGGTTGAACTTGCTTACATCCTGGCCGAAGAAGTAGCCGTACAGTTGTGCGAAGTCGGAGGCCGCAAACAACTGGTCGTCGGCGAAGGAGTCGAGCAGATCGGCCTCGTCGTAGCCTTCACCGCCGTCCAGCTCGATTTGCTCCAGACCAGCCAGGCTTACGCGCAGCGCAGCGGTTTGCAGCCAACCGCCCTTCGGCCACAGCGACACCCGCTCGTTGCCCGCGCTGCCCACAATGCGGATTTTATCGGCCCCCGTGCCGCCGTCGATCATCAGCGCATCGACCGCCGCAGCGCTGAACCGGTACTCCTGGCCGTTGATGTTCAGCACGTGTTCCGCGCCGCCAATGGTCAGTACCAGATCGTCGGCCCCGCTGCTGCCGCGCACCCTCACCAGGCGTTCTTGTTGCACAACCTGCTGCGACACCTGTGGTGGGGCCACCGGCTGGTTGCCTGCATCCTGCTCGGCACTGGCCAGCACATTGCCGATGGCCTGCGTCCATTTCTCCGAGCCGATAGGCATAGAAGTGGTGCTGAGCAGCCGGAGGTACACATACTCGGGCCGCAAACCGATCTCGCGGAAGTGTACGTTCGTGGCGGCAAGCTGGCCGGCGGTATCCACGGTAAACTCGTTCGGGCCGCCGTCGATCATAGCCGCCGGCTGGCGCTGTACGACTCGATACGTGCCGGCCGCCAGATCGGCGAACTCGTACCAGCCGTCCTGATCGCTCCAGGTCTGCTGTACCAGGTTGCCCTGGGCGTCGTACAAGCTCAGCAGCACGCCGGGCAGACCTTCGCCGGGGCCGGGCTGACCGCTGGCATCGAAATCGGCATACACCATTCCCGAAATGCGCCCCAGCAGGTCGTCGTTGAGGATCACCCCCATGCCGACATATTTTTCCAAGGTAGCCCCTTCGGGATCGCTGAGAATGACGTAGAAGGTTTCGTCCAGCTCGACCTTCTGGTCCCCATATACCCAGACGGTAATGGTTTTCTCGGTCTGGCCCGGCTCGAAGACCAATGTTCCCCCGGCCGGTTCGTAGTCGCCATCGGCCACCGTTGCGGTAGCATCGTTGGTCAGAAAGCTGACCGTTACCGTCTGGTAACTCGGGTTGGACAATTCCACAGTGAACACCATAGCGCTGCTGCCCGAGTGCCCTTCGGCCTGCGAGACGTCGTCGATGTAGATTTTCGGCAGCGGGTCGTCGTTGCGGATTGTGCCCACGCCGGCCGACTTGTCGGGGTTGAGCACGGCGCCTTCCGGCTCGCTGAGCGTGACGAAGAACCATTCGTCCGGCTCGTACTTGCGGTCGCCGTAAACGCGGATGGTGATGACGTTGGTGGTCGTGCCCGGCACGAAGTCCAGCACCCAGGCCGCCGACTGGTAATCGCCGTCGGCCACTGTGGCTGTGCCATCTTGCGTGGCGTAAGAGACCGATACGGTCTGGTAGCTGGGCGCCGACAGCCAGACCGTGAAGCTGAAGTACTGCTCGCCCTCGTCGCCTTCGGTCATGGTCACGTCGGCGATGTTAATCACCGGCATCTGGTCATCGTTGCGGATCGTGGCCAAGGCCACCGACTTGTCCAGCGACGCTCCGACCGGATAGCTCAAGGTTACGTAGAACGTCTCGTCCGGTTCGTACTTCACGTCGCCATACACCACCACGACGATCTGCCGTTGCGTTTGCCCCGGCTCGAAAACTACCGTGCTCACCACCGGCTCGTAGTCGTTGTCGGCGGCCATGGCCGTGCCATCCGAAGTGGCATAGGTTACCTCTACCGGCTGGTCGCTGGCCTCGGAGAGCGTAATGGTGAAGACGAACTCGGTGGTCCCCGAGTCGCCTTCTTCCACAGCGATGTCGCTTATCGACAGGGTGGGTCCAAAGTCGTCGTTGAGGATCGTTGCCACACCAACGGCGCTGTCGCCTGGCGCCAGCTCAGCGCCTTGCGGATCTGTCAAGACCACCGAGAACGTCTCGTCCGGCTCGGCCGTCCAGTCGCCGAACACCAGAATAGTGATCGTCTTCTCGGTCTGGCCTGGCTCGAAAACCAGTGTGCCACTGGCGGCCTCGTAATCGTAGCCGGCCACCGTGGCTGTGCCGTCGGCGGTGTGGAACGAGACCGTCACCGCCTGATAGCTAGGATTGGACAAGCTGACTGTGAACTCGAAGGCAGTGCTGCCGATGTGGCCCTCGGGCAACTGGATGTCGTTTATGGACACTCGCGGAATCGGATCGTCGGTCAGTATTGTGCCCGTGGCCACGGCCCGCCCCAAAACCGCCCCCTCGGCGTCGCTGAGGATCACAAAGAACGTCTCGTCCGGCTCATGCATCAGATCGCCAAAGATCTGCACTCGGATCGTCTTCTGAATCTCGCCCGGCTGAAACTCCAACCAGCCGCTGATTGGATCGTAGTCTTCGTCCGCAGTGGCAGTGCCGGGCGAAGTGGTGTAATACACCCTGACAAGTTGCTCGCTGGGCTGCGAGAGGGTGACGGTAAACTCGAAATATACTTCGTCGCCCGGGTTGCCCTCCGAGTCCCATGCGTCGGCTATCGACAGCGTGGGCAACTCGCTCTCTGGCGTTTGCAACAGGCCGGGATCGTCAGGATCGCCACCGGATGGGTCGGGCCACTGCTGGCCGACGCCATCCAACATGCACCGAAGCTCGAGTCGCTCGAACAGCAGACGCCGTTGATCGCGCTTCATCGCTAGCTGACCCCTTTGCCTGGAAAGCACCGCGAAACCCTATACGACACCGGGCGCACGCCGACAGCGTGCGCAACGTCCTGCGGTACCAACGCACGAAAGACAAGATGCGCGACCGCTTGCCGCTCCTGAAGAAAAAAGCTCTGCTCCGTCGGCGGCGCCTGATACTTTCAGAATACCTACGCCGCGGCTCGGATGCAAACACTGACTGCCATAGTGCAGCCCTATCGCAATTTCGGCACAAATAACCTCAGCCACGGCAGCTAATAAACACCGTTGCAACAGAAACAACCGTAGCGGCGGCGCAAATAATCGCGCTTGCCTGAGAAACAACCGCCCGTGACGACAGAAACAACCGCAGTGGCAGCCGCAGTAACTGCCGTGGCGGCAGAAGTAATCTTGGCGGCTACACAAACAACTGTTTGCTGGCAGCAACCAGCGGCTGGCGCCGACGGGCGATCAGTTGCTACTGCCGGTTTTGCTGGTCATGGCCAACGACCGGGGTCGGACGGTTACGGCAACTCCGTCCGAAAAGCGAACCGTAACCGGCGCCGCATGCATATTGAATGCCACGTATGTGCGCGTGTTGCCCTTGCGAAACACGGCGTACAAGGGGTGATCGGCCCAGACGCTGCGATCGACCTGACCCAGTGCCGCCAGCGTATGCAGCCAGCAGTAGGTATTGGCCTTCGAGTTGCCTGCCTCCGGCCGGAAGGAATCCTTTTGCGCGTTGAACTGGCTCAGTGCGTCCTGTGGATCATGCAGCGCGCGGTAAATCCAAATCAGATCGGCCCACTGGTCCCACTTGGGACCGCCCTTTTTTGCCAGCAGCGCCGCGTAGTTGCGGCGGACGTATTCCGGATACAACCCCAAATAAAGCGACCCGCTGTGAAACGGCAGCCAGTTGATGCCGTGGATGGCCTCTGGCCTGCCGGAGAACCAGGTTGCATAGTCGGCCTTGCCGCCCCAGATGATTCCCACCACCGGCTCGGTGAAGGCCTTTGGCCGGTTCTGGCCCGATACGTCGAACCAGTACTCGTTGATGGCGGCCAATTCTGTCGTGAACAGGTAGATGCCCAGGTCGCGCAACTGGACATCGCCCAGGGCTTCCCCCAGCAAAATCAAAGCGCACCAGGCGTTCATGGCTTCGGAAGAGGATTCCTGATTGTTGCCGTCGGCGAATCGGGCATGGCCGCTGGCCCAACTGTGACCTGCGTACACATCGAATGTCCGCAGGAAAGGAAACTGTTTGTTGTTTCGTTCTGGGCAGGCGACATCGGCGATGACGGTGCGCAACATCCCGCCCCAGCGTTGCGGCTGTGCCCAGGTGGGGTCGTCTCGCACGACCTCCGCAGCCGCCCGGAGGAAATACCCGTAGTGGAAATGATGATCGTTCAGCTCCACGTCGCTGCCGTAAGCGGCCGGATAGCCGATCAGCGTGCCCCAACGGTTGTTGTAGTAGAACAGTCCGGCCGATTTCAGTGCTCCCTGGGCGTCGGTGGCGGTGAACCACTGCTCCAGACGCTGGCGTATGCGGCGCAGCAGTTTCTCTTGCACTGCCCGATTGCCGTTCTGCTCGGCCAGCGCCGCCAGGGTTGCCTGCTTGCCCAGCCATTTGCCTTCCCAGTAAGTGTCTCGTGGCGCGCCGGGCTGGCCGGCAGAGTCTTCTTCCAGATACCTGTCGACGGTTGCACGATCCCAATTGGCTGTAGCGGGCAGCACGGGCAGCACGCCGGGGAACGTCATCCTGGTGGCGAACGAGGTGCCGGCTGCCAGCTTCATCGCCCCGCGAACCGAGGCGTACTGGTACGGCAGCAGCTTGGCATCGCTGTACCGCCACTGATGCGGATACAGCGCAAAGAGCGTCCCGGTCTGCTGCCCCTCATGAGCCTTCGTGGCGTAAAGGAACTCGGTTGTAACTGTGCCTTCAGAGGGATTGTATCGCCACTGCACCTGCGTGCCGGTTACGTGGCAGTGAGCGTAGCGGGCAAACAGCTCGAAGGCCGCCGCCGACCGCTCCGGCAACAGCGCCACCGACAGATAGGGCTTTCCCCCGCCGTTGTTCAGGAACGTCCGGCCGTCATCGGTACTCCATGCCGAGCCACGCGGACCGAAAAGCCCGTAGTGCTTGTTGCCCACTGTGACGGCCAAAGCGGGGCCATCGAGTTTGCCGGCCCAGATTTCCGGTGCGCGGCCGAAGACGATCTTCGCCGTGCCGCCCCGGTACAGCGCGTACACCAGCGGCGAGCCGTGGCCGTAACTGACGTCCATTCCCCGCTCTTCGGAACCGAAACGAACCGTTACGAACCAGTCGCTGAAGCCGTGTACTCTCGCCTGGTCGAAAGACTCTTCGGCCGAGTGAGCCAGCGTCAGGTCGTCGCGGCCGCCGCCCATGCCCGCCATGATGCTCTTGGCGCCCGCGCTGATGTGTGTTCCGGGATAGAAGACGCGCAGCCCGGACTTCTCGGCCCGCACCGCCAGCGGGTGCGGATATTGCGCCTCGGACAGGGGCATCCACAAGGCGCTGCTCCACCACTGATTAGTGGGCATCGGAGTGCGCAGACGCTCGGTACAGTGGATCGACTCTTGCGGTTGCCTGGCGCCACGAGGTAAAACCGCGGCGTAGCTGCCTGCACCGACCCTCACCGCCGACTCGCCAGGCGGGCTGGCACTTGATTGCGCCGCTGCCGCCGCGCACCACACAACTACTGCTAATCCTAAAGCGGCTTGCGGCCGCAACCAAATGGAGGCAATGGAAGGGCGCGCTGCTGTCAGATGGAGGGACGCGCTCTGTCGCGTCCGACCCTGGAGGGACGCGCTCTGTCGCGTCCGACCCTGGAGGGACGCGCTCTGTTGCGTCCGACCCTGGAGGGACGCGCTCTGTTGCGTCCGACCCTGGAGGGACGCGCTCTGTCGCGTCCGACCCTGAAGAGAATCGCTTTGTTGCGTCCGGCCCTGGAGGGACGCGCTCTGTCGCGTCCGCTTGTGCCGCGTGCACGGCCACGAAGGAGCGTGGCCCTGCGGATCGCCCGACAACATGCGCGCACAATGCGCACATGATACGCCGTAAGACTTTGACGAACACATTGCCTGCTTCTCCCCGAGGATCGTGCGTCAGATCGGTGCTGAACCGCCACTGCGGGACGGTGCTCTATTTGCTCATTTCGATGGACGCTCGTTGCTTGTGCGGTTGGATGCCTCAATAGCCGCCGGGTGTCCTCAAAATAGCACACAACGCCCGCTGTTACTGTCAGCGTCAGAATATAGTGGCACGCAAAGACCAGTGCCAGTCGCACTAGTTAAAGATGCTGGAAAGGACTACCGCTGTCGGAGCAGGCACGGCGTTGGCAGGCGCTTGCTAAAGTTGGCCCTTTGGCAATGAAACTATTTCTTGTTATGCTTTAGCCAGTCTTAGACTGGCAGTTGGGCGCCTGCGATTGTCCGAGCGGGCACAGCCATTGTGGCCATGCACGGTGTTGCATCCGGCTGGACTGCCGCCGGGTTGCTCAGTGCCGACTCAGGCATTGTGAAGTCGGGGGAAAGCCTGCTGTGTGCCCGGTGCTGATTGACATACAACTGTCGCTTGCATGATCTTTTTCCGGAGGTTCCTGTGCGCCCCTGGATTCTGGCCGAAACCAATTACGGGACCGTCAGGCATTTGAAGTACGAAGTGGCGGTGCTGCCGCTGGGCGCGACCGAGCCGCACAACCTGCATCTGCCGTACAGCTCCGACACGCTGGAGGCCGACCTGATCGGCCAGCGCATTTGCGAGGCGGCCTGGCAACGCGGCGCAAAAGTGGTGTTGCTGCCGACCGTTCCCTACGGCACGCAGACCAACCAGATGCAGTTTTCCATGGCCATGAACCTGAACCCTTCCACTTTGGGGGCAGTGGTTGGCGATCTGGTCGATTCCCTGGTGCGCCACGGCATTCTGAAAATCCTGCTGCTTAACAGCCACGGGGGTAACGAACTGAAGGGAGTGCTGCGCGAACTTTACGGCTGGTCGCCGGCGAAGTTGTTCCTGTGCAACTGGTATCAGATATTCGAGGACAAATACGCAGAACTGTTCGAGCACCGCGACGACCACGCCGGGGAGATGGAAACCTCGCTGGCCTTGGCCTTCTGGCCGGAACTTGTCGCCCGAAACGACGACGGCTCGATCGCCGCCGACGAAGGACGCAAAGCCGCCAGCCGGTTCGAGGCCGTCAACCGCGGCTGGGTGACAATCACCCGGCCCTGGCATTTGCTGACCACTCACGGCGGGGCGGGCAATCCGTTTGCCGCTTCGGCCGAAAAAGGTCGCCGGCTGCTGGAACTGCTGGTCGAGCGGCTTTCTACCTTCCTGGTAGAACTGGCAGCCTCGCCGCTGGACGAGCGCTTTCCTTATTAAAGCCGGGGTGCAGTGTACGGTAGTGCCCGGTCAGCAACCGCCCTGCCAGAAAAATGCGCTAGTGGCATTGCGACACTGTGGCTCTTCGCCAGTCCAAGATTGTTATTGATCTTCGCCAAAGATGGTGACCGGCCGATATGACTTTTTTCTAGCAGTCCATGTCACCACGTATTGCGAACGTCAATAGGAAATGTGGGCATAATTGGCGCAGCGGGCGATGATACGGAAGATATCAGGATAAAGAACGTCTTCAAAGATATTGGACCGAGCACTTATCAAATGGGTTGAGCGTAAAAGCTGGCGCGCCGCAAGAGCAATAATCGCGTCAAAGACGACGAAGCTCCAGACTGAACTCGTGAGGAGGAATTTAGCGATGGCAAGGAGTCAAGCGGCTGTTTGTTTGGTTATCGGATGGATAGCTTGGGGCTGTTGTGCATTGGGCAGCGCGTGGCTCCAAGCCGCCCAAGTGCCCCAAGCACCCGACAGCACTGGCAGCCAAACGGTTTTTGTCAGCCAGACCACGGAGGATTTTCAGCGATGGGCAGTGTGGGACACACGCCCTGACCGACCGGGATTGGTTCGGCGGCTGGACGGACCAAGTTATTCGGGCAAACCATCCTGCACGCTCGAAGACCAGTCGGTCAGTCATGATCCCCGCCTTGCCTCGCCGGTTTTTGAAATTCCCGAAGACCGCTGGCTCACAATGGTTGTTGCCGCGTGCAGCGATAGGCCGCAACATTTTTTCACCATTACCTTGCAGTACCTGCAACGGGAAGGCAATCGGGAAATCGCTTCGGTAGAGTTGCCGTTTACAGTGGCGGCAAGCTACAACTGGGGAACGATGCGCATCTTGGCGCCGCCGGCGTCTGTGGTTAAGCCGAAGTCGCCGAAGACGGGGCGGCCCGCCGATGCCGCAGGACCATCCTTTCGATATGCCCGGTTGATGGTTTATCCGGTTTTACGTGGACAGTACTTCGGCCAGTGCCACGCCTGGCATCTCAGAGCTGGCACAGTGCATTTGGGGCTAATCCGTGTGGATGCGATGCCCGCAGGTTTCACGCCGCCGGCGGAAAATCGACAAAGGTGGTTCGAGTTTTCCACGCAACTTTTGCCTAAACAGGGCAAGCCGGCAGCTTCGTTCGATTTTTTGCATGAGCGTCCGGCGGGCAAACGCGGAACGGTGCGTTTGCATCCAGATGGGTATCTGGTGTTTGCCGATGGCTCTCCGGTCCGCTTATGGGGCGTGGCCTGGCACGAGTACTACTTCCACACGCAACATGGCAAGTCGCCCCAAGTGTGGAAGGACGAGCACCAGCGGGCCGTAAACACGCTAGCGGCCTTGGGGTGCAATTTCGTACGCTGGCACGGCCTGGGCCGAGGACTTTGGGATAACAAGACAGGCCAATTCCACCAGAAGCGCTGGGAGGAAGTTGTCGATCCGGCCCTGGCCATGCTCTCCGAACAAGGATTCTACCATCAATTGACTCTGTGGTTTTTCTCCGACCTGCTGATGCCGCGACAGTGGTTGCCGCCGGAAATCCGCGACGATGAATCTTGGCATCGTGCCTATCCCACCTACAACGACTACCACAGACAGAAATGGGCCATCTTTTGTTTTCAGCCCATGCTTCATCGTATGCTGCAGTTGCAGGAACAGATCATGCGACACGAGAATCCGCATCGCAAGATGCGGTATGCAGATGATCCCTCGATAGTGGTGGTACAGCCGATCAATGAAGTCAGCCTGTGTGCAAGGTCGCCCACAGATACGCCGCTATGGGACCCAACGCCGCCGCCCGGCGGCCGGCGAAGCGTGTTGCCCGAGGGTGTGGAAAAAGCCTTCCAGGCCGAATGGAATCGTTGGTTGATGGGGCGGTTCGGTAGTCGGGAAAAGTTGCTGGCGCTGTATCCCCGACTGGCCGAAGAGTGGCAGGCCATGGGGGTCGGAGATGCCGATCCGGCCAAAGGCAATGTGCCACTGCCGCCGCTCCCCTGGCGCCTGGACGCTAAAGCCAAACGAAGCGATGGTTGGTGGCATCGGGTGTATTTGGACTTTGTCATCGATCGGGAACGGCAGTTTTACCGGGATTTCGCCCAAAGTATGCGAAAGCTGGGTTATCGTAATGCCCTCGCTGGAGACGCCGGCGGCGAATGGCGACAACAACTGGCCACCCATGCCGACTTGGATGTGCCCTACGATCTGCACCATCCCTACACCGACCACGGCGATAGCCATGAAGATTTCTGCTTCGCTTTGAATCATCCGCTTCCCCTGCAGACGCCGGAATTGATCTATGAGTGCCAGGCGGTGCATCAGTGGGGCAAAGCGGCGGTCATTTCCGAATGGGGGGCAGGCACGATCAACCAATACCGAGCCATGCTGCCCATCCTGGTGGCCGTCGATAGCGCCATGCAACAGCGCTCCGCCATCGCCGAACACACCTTCGGCTATCCGTTCATGCGGCCGGATCACTTTCTGGGCGTCAGCGCGGGCTTTGGCAATCTGATCGGCGATCCGGGTCGGATTGCAACCTACCCGGCAGCAGCCGTGCTGTTTTGCATCCCGGAAGCCATCCATCCGCCGCGCCGGTTCGCCGTGCAATTGTTTACCGATGAAGACCTGGCAACGCCCGTCTCAGGACTCCAAGGTTCCGAAAACGCCGGCCAATTTTTCGGAGTTTCCTATCTGGTGCACATGATGCGAGTCCGCTGGGCGCGATGGGATGGACAGACCGGTCAGGTTCCGCCGGCCGATTTGCTGTACTTCCCGATTACGTCGGGCGTAGGCAACCTGAAAGCCTTGCCAGCCGACAAAAAGCTGTTTCTGGTCGTCCCACCAGAGATAACTCACTCGGGCTGGGAGATTGTAAAACCTTACGAACGGCTTTTGTCACTCTATCCCAACGTGCGGTTTCAAAAAGGGCGCTATCGCTTGCGGGTGAAATTGGCCAACGGATTTGAGGCGCACCGGCAAGCGGAGGGACGCTTTTTTGTATTGGCCAGTTTGCCCGCCGGGACAACCCCAATAGGCGCCGACGAGCAAAAGCAAGTCTGTTGGGCCTTCTATGACCAGCGGAGCCTGGTCGTCTCCGATCCGGCCGTGTTGCAGGATTTCATTCCCGCCGCACTTGACGCGGCGTTGAAACACTGGGGCTTGGCGCCCGCCCACGCTGGTCTAGTTGGTCCATGGGAACTGCTCAGCAGCACCGGCCAGGTGCGCCGAAATTGGAAAGCAGGCTGGATTGTGGTGGATAGCGACTACGCCCAGGCGCTCATGGGCGATCTGAGCCGAGTACGTGCAGGCCGATTTCTTTCTGTGGTCGGCAAACCGCAAGTGGGAGTTTTGGCGCTGGTGCCTCTTGAGAAAAAGCCCCTCTCCCAAGCAAAGCAGTGGTTTCTCACGGCCGTGGGGCGAGTGGCCAACCGGGACTATCACGCCGTTTACAGCGCGCAGACCGAGCCGTACCGGCTCAGCGGAGTTCGACTCCAAATAGGCAAGGGTCCAGCAGTTTGCGAACCGCTGCGGGCGACAGCGGTCCTACAAGGGCTGAAATTGGACAAAGCGCGGGTTACGGCCCTGAATCCTGACCTGAGTCCCAAAAAACAACTTCCTGCTACCGTCGTAAAAGGGGAACTCCGTATTCCCTTAGAGGACGCAGAAACAATCTGGTTGCTCATAGAAGCAATGTAAAAACCAACTCGTCCTTTAACGCTGGTAAATGAAGCCGCAGCGATGCGCTGCGATCGTGTCGTTGGCGCGACAAGCTCAGCCGCGACAGAGCCTGCCGTTGAATGTTGTTTAACATGCGCACCGCACGCATAATACCAACGTAAGGCACTGTATTACACACAGGAGTAACTCATGCGATCGATTCTGCTGCGTACAGGCGCCAGCGCGCCGGTTGTGTTAGTGATTTTCGTGGGATGCGCCTTGTGTTGCCTGGCGCATTGGGCGATTGGCTCCTCGACCTGCGACAGGTGCTATGACGAGGCCGCGGCGGTTGAAGAAACAAATGCAGAAGAAACAAATGCAGTCGTGCAGCGCCAGTTCGTCGAGTTTCCGGCCGAGGTGCTGACCGACAAGATACTGGGCGGACTGGTGGGCCAATTGTTCGGCAATCTCAACGGCCTGCCGCACGAGATGAAGTACATCGACCAGCCCGGCAACGTCCAGCAGTACACGCCCGGACTGCCCGCCGGCGCACGCACCGACGACGACACCGATCTGGAATGGGTTTACATCTGCGCCCTGGAGCGGGGGGAGCTGTTTCCGCCCACGCCCGAGCAGCTTGCCGGTCTGTGGCGAAAGCACATCAACCGGGGCATCTGGTGCGCCAACAAGTATGCCCGGGAGCTGATGAATCTGGGCATCCAGCCGCCGCTGACCGGGCAGCCGGCGCTCAACCCCTGGTCGGATTTCAACATTTCGGGCCAGTTCGTGTGCGAGACTTTCGGTCTGGCGGCGCCGGCGATGCCGCAGGCGGCCGCAAGCACCGCCGTACCGTTTATCCGTGTGGCCGTCGACGGCGAACCAGTGCAGGCCACGCAGATGTTCACTGCGATGATCGCCAGGGCTTTCATCACCGAAAACTTGGGCGAGGTAATCGACGCCGGTCGGGCGGCGCTGGACCAGAAAAGCGTGTTGCGCACGGTGGTGGACGACGTTATCGCCTGGCACAAACAACATCCTACAGACTGGCGCAAGACCCGCGAGTTGGTCAAGGAAAAATACACCCGTTTTGGCGGCCGCACTCGCGATCGCAATGGTTACGAGCTGAACACCGCGGCCATCATTGCCGCGCTGTTGTACGGTCAGGGTGATTTCGTGGAAACTATGATAGTGGCGTTCAACTTCGGCTGGGACGCCGACTGCAACGCGGCCACGGCCGGCACGATCATCGGGGTGATGAAGGGCTATCGCTGGATGCAGTCGCAAGGGTGGCAGGTAAAGGACGTGTACCGCAACACCACCCGCGACGAAATGCCCCAGGACGAAACAATCACCCGATTCGCCAATCGCATCCTCAATGTGGCCGAGAAGCTCATCGTTCGCAACGGCGGCGAAAAGATTTCGCGCGACGGCAAGACGGTTTATCGCATCCGCGTGCAGCAAGCGGCGAACGTCTATCCGCTGCCCGACTGGACCGAACGCTTCGGCCAGTTGCAGCGCCAGTTGCGCGGCGCTATCGAGGCAGACCTGCTACAAGACGACCCCAAGGCCAAAGCGCGTGCCGCGTATCTGGCGATATGCCTCGATCTGTGGGAACCGCTCCGGCAGCAACATCCGCAGCAGTGCATCCGCGCGCTGGAAGAACTGGGCAGGCAAAAGGCGTTACTGGAGCTAGTCCGGCAGGCGCCGGAACCGAATGGGCCGAAACTCAGGGCGAAGTTAGAGGTGCAGAAGTGAACGACAACGCCATAAGAGACAGACTGGTCGAGCGCGGCAAAACGCTGTACGAAGCGCCAAAGGAGTTTTGCGAGTTCACCAGTGTACCTGAGGCTGACGTGCTACTGAACGACCTGGAACACTATCCTCACGCCTTCGTGCTGGCCTGCGTGATGGATCGCCAGATCAAAACGGAGAAGGCTTGGGTTATCCCGTACAGGATTTCCGAGCGGTTGATGTCCGAGCAATTGGGTAACGACTTCTCCATGGAAACCCTCAGTAAGCTATCGGAGGCAGACATCAACCGCCTGATGTCACAGCCAGAACCGCTTCACATATTCGTTAAAAAAATGAGCGGCATCTTCTACGCAGCTATTCAACTTATTTCTAACAAGTATGCGGGCAATGCGGCTCGCATCTGGTTGGATAGGCCCTCCAGCGCAGAGGTGGTTTATCGATTTCTGGAATTCGCCGGAGTCGGCCCGAAAATCGCCAGCATGGCGGCCAACATACTCGCTTGGGGGTTCAAGATACCGTTTGCCGACTACTTCTCCGTCGATATCTCGGCAGACGTCCATGTGCGCCGGGTCTTTGCGCGCCTTGGCCTTTGTCCCGAGAATGCGAAAGTAGAGCAGGTCATTTACAAAGCAAGGGCCTTGCATCCTGAGTTTCCCGGCATAATGGACGGGCCGTGCTGGGACATAGGACGTTATTGGTGCAAGCCAAAGGACCCACAGTGCCAGAACTGCTACATGAATGACCTGTGCCCAACTGCCAGTAAGGAAAGACCAAACGTCTAACAGCGGGTCGCGACCGACGTTGCTCTGCTGCGCTGCGCAGCGCGGCTGAATCCGAGCGATGGCCGCTGCGCACCTGAAACACCCGGCACGCACATCCGACAAGTTCTCCGGCGATCCGGCAAATGCGCCGAAGCCTCAGCCGGCAACACCCCTGTGGCCCGCAGCCGCAGCACGCCGATCTGCGTCAGCCCAAAAACCCCGGCGACTGCTTACTGTGTCCCGGGATTCTTTCGCTGTGCTTCCATCGCGCGGAGCCGCGCCAGTTGGGCTTGGCACGCCTGTGCCAGATCGGGGCGATTGTACTGGCTGAACCGCGCCGCGGCACGCTCCAGCATGCTCATGAAATACTTGCTCGGACGCCCGCTGCGATCCGGCGGAATCAACGGCAATAGTTCCTGGTACAAGCGGACCAGGTGTTCTTCGGCGCCCTTGAAGTCTTTGCAGATCGCTTCCAGCCGATCCAACAAGCGGGGAACATAGCGTCCTTCCTCGGGGAACTTCTTGATGGTGTAAGCCAGCCCTTCGATCGCCTCGCGCTGCTTGCCATCTTCTACCAGATAGTCGGTGTACTTCAACCGCGCCTCGCAGGCCAGGTCCGGCCGCGATGCCTGCTGGTAAAGCATCACCAGCCGCTCGTAATAGGAGAGGAACTGCTTGCGGTTCTTCTGGAAGGCCACCAGGTCGTCGAACAGTTCCCAGGTGAAATCGGGCATGGCAGCGAAGGTGACAAACAGCCGGTCGATAAGCTGCATTATCTGTTTGATCTGCCGGGACTCGGTGATCTGTCCTTCTTTCGAGAGCCGCGCGGCGGCCCGCCACGCTTCCTCGTTGCCCGGACACAGCGAGATCACCTGGTTGAGAAACGCCAGTTGGGTTTCCACGTCCATGGCCAGTTTTTCGCGGAGCATGGGGAAGCTGCGCATCACCAGGGCAGCCTGGCGTTTGGCCAGCGGCCCGATGCCTACGGTGTGCAGGCGCAACTCCAGTTGCCGGTCGGTGATCGTCTGTGCGGTCTGGGGGTCGTGCAGATGGCCCACGTAGTACTTGTCGCCCCGGTAGCGCCCGTGCGATTCGAGCGAGAAGACGATGTTGTCGCGGGTGACCGACTTCACTTCTACCCACATTACCCAGGCGTGCCGATCGCCCTGGATTGCCTCGCCATGCACATAAGCGGCCGGAACGCCCAGGCTCTTGGCCACTCGCGCGGCGAAGTCGGCCTGCATGGCGCACACGCCGCCGAAAGCGCGGATGTTGGGCAGCGTGTATTGCTGGCCGGCAAGTCGGGGCTGGTTGCGGTCGAGCAAGTCGTAGTCGTAAGGTACGTCGCGGTAGCAGGCGCCGATCATTGCGCGCCGCGGCAGATAGTTGGCCAATGCCCATTGCCGCTCGACCTCCGGCGTGCGATGGTCCACCACGTGAATCAGAAACTCCCAGGGCAGGTACTGACCGCGGCCCTGCATGAGCTTCTCGGTATCCAACAGATACTTGAAGTTGCCGATGGCGTCCAGTTGCGGGGCGGGGCTTTGCAGGGCCCTTGCCCGGTTGCGATGCCCATCGTAGTCATATATCCCTCGCCGTTGGTCCCACACCACCGCCACGGCGATAGCCAGCTCGCCGTAGGCGAGCATCTTGCTGGGAAACTTGTCGATCAACTCGGCAACGATGCGCATCACGGCGGGGATGTCGTCGTGCTGCGGGTCGATAGCCGTATAAAGCTCTTCCTTGAAAACCCTGTTTTCGTCCAACCAGGTCATAACTTTTTCATAATCGGCGCCCAAGCCGCGCCGTATCGCATCCTGGTGACGCCTTTGGAACCTATCGGCGTATATTCTGCGGATCGTGCCGTATTCACTCTTGGCCAGAAGCTTCTTGCTCTTGTAAAGCTCTACCAGAATCTGATCGCCTGCCGCGTCGCTGTCTTGTTCGGCGGTCGGTTCGCCTTTCGGCTTGGGTGAATCCGAGG
>Ga0209017_10001504_pt1 | contig 17632 bp, 14 predicted proteins | sample YNPBryunderm2012_FD_185812 | JGI IMG/M metagenome (GOLD analysis project Ga0209017, IMG submission 185812) | Anoxygenic and chlorotrophic microbial mat microbial communities from Yellowstone National Park, USA - YNP Bryant MS undermat 2012... ... | reverse complement strand
TTTCTAATTTCTAACTAAAACAGACTTTAATCCTCAAATCGGGGCGGCGGGATTTGAACCCACGACCTCTAGAACCCCATTCTAGCGCGCTAGCCAGACTGCGCTACGCCCCGTGGTGTCGGGCCAATCACGAGAACGCCGAAGAGTGACCGTGGCAGGCTCGACTCCAGCGATTGTACGAACGGTGTCGGTGATGTCAAGACGGTTTTGAGCTTGCGGACGAATTGCCTTCCGGGAACGAGGCGGACGTGGTAGGGAACGCAGGTCGGAGCGCGAGGAGTTCGCCCTCGAAACGCCGGGAAACATAGGCGGGGAGGCGGTGATGGATCTGATTTGCGGCGGGATGTATCGGTCTTGCTCGACCTGGCAATATGAGGTGGCCACAGCGCTGTTGCGACGGTTCGCTCGGGGGGGAGTCGAGCCGTTGGGCTATCTCACCGGAGCAGAGTACGCTCGCTTGTCCCGCGCGACCCGCGAACCGATCCGGGGTTGGCGGGTGCTGAAGAGTCACGAGGAAAGTCCGGTCCTGGCCAGGGTGTTGCGAAGGGGCGAGGCCCGCGCCTTGTATTCGTTTCGGGATGTACGCGAGGTGGTCTTCTCGATGCTCCATAAGCGCCGGGAGTCGTTCGAGACCTTTCTGTACGCGGGCCGTTTGCATCAAATTTTGGTCAACGACCGCTTTTGGAGAAACCAACCCGGCGTCCTTATCCAGCGCTACGACGACCTCACGGCCCGCCCGGCTGAGGGGGTCAGTCAGATCGCGCGGTTCCTAGGGTTGGAGGGGGTCACACCCGAAGCATGCCAGGCGATCGCGCAGGAGTTTTCCAAAGAGGCCAATCTGGAACGCACTCGCCAACTCCGGGAGCGTCTCACTGCCCAGGGGGTCGATTTGGACGACCCAGCGAACGCTTTGGTTTGGGACCGCGAAACCCTGTTGCACTGGAACCACGTCCGCGAGTCTGCTCCCACTTGGAGGGATCTGGCGACGCCGGCCCAGCGGCGGATTCTGGGCGCGGTTTGCGGCTCTTGGTTGATCGAACAGGGTTTCGAGACCGATGACCGTTGGATTGTCGCCGCCGTTCCCGCCGATCGCGCTCCACGTTGGCGACTCGACCCAGCCGAACGCGCGGCCGTGCGTCGCGGCCTTCGGGCCAACTGGGCGTTACGCACCTCGTTGCGTCACCCCGTCCTCGTCGCCACGCTGAAACGTTGGTTGAAACAATCCTAAACGCAGAGACACGACGGACGAACGCAGGGAACCTCTATCCCCAGTCCGTCTTCATCGAAACGGAACCATCAAAGAAACGCAAGGAAGAGGAGGGGAGGGTGACTCCCCCACCCAAACCGGCTTCCGATCCCCCTCACCTGCCGATCACCCCCCCCTTTCACGCTCCACCCAGGTGTCCCAATAGGTCCAAATCTCAGAGAAAACCCTGAATCGCGTCATCTCCGACTTGATCGAAGTCTATTCTACTGGTAGAGGGTCACTATTCGGGAAACCAAAGATCGTGATTCAAGAGTCGCGGAAACACGGACCGAAGGGACAGGAGGTTTCCTCTCGGTTCGCAGTGGTCGAAATGGGTTGGCTTGGGCGTGTGTTTCGGAGGGCTTTCCGGCGCAGCTCAGGCGTCCCATCGTCCCGTCGGAAGTCTCAACTCGTTCAGGGGACCGATTTTTCCGTTTGGTCTCTCCCATCCAAGGACGGCCCGGCTTTCCGTCTTCCTCTCCCCGCCTCGTATCGGTGGCCGGCCGATCATCCCTCCTTCCCCCACTCAACTCTTGTTTTCGGAGGGGAACGCCATGCTGACGATGATAACGCCGCCGGTTGGCCGACTCGATGGCAGTTCGTGGTTCCGTCGTTTGGTTTTGACCGCCTTCGTCGTATTGTCCTCGGAATCAACCGGTTGGGCCGACGAACCGCCCTCCGCCGCCTTGGCTTCCAACCCGTCCAACGATTCGGTCGCCAATCCTGCGACCTTGGGTTCCGCGACGGCTCTTCGGGTGTGTGACCGCCAGGCGCTGCGTGATGGTTCGGGGTGGCGGGTTCACTACCGCTTGGAGGTGGCGACGGCGGCTCCGGTCGCCGTTGAACCCGGCGAGGTCGTGGTGATCGTCGAGTCCGACCTCTCCAACGCCCGCGTGCCCGGACTGGAACAGCCCCGCCGATCGCGACTCGTCGCGCGGGGCGACGAGGGGCTGGTCGCGCAATGCGACCTGGACCCCACTGCCGAGGAGGCCCGTCGCAGCCGCGAACGGCTCATGGTCGAGTTGATCGTGAATCCCCCCAGACGCTCCCGCTTCGAGGCGACCGCCGAATCCCCCGGTTTGAGCCAAGACCCCACTGCCGATCCCTTCGCAGCTCCCACCGCCGTGGAATCGCCCGCCGGCCCCCTGCGAATCGCTCCCGCGACGCCCGACGAAACGGGTCGCCGCGGCTTGGGTGGAGAGACCATCCCCGCAGCGGCGGGACCGATCCCCTCGTTGACTCTGCTTCCCGGCGCGACGGTGGAGGTGGTGTTGCTCTTGAGTCATCACCGCTTTTTGTATGGTCGCTACGAGCCGCTTCTGGGTCGTCGCGCGATTCAGATCCGCCTAGGCGAACTGAGCTTCGCCGACCGAATCGACCTAGACGACGACCGCCCCGTGCCCCCCCCGGTCCATCGCCTCGACGGTCCCCAGGACGGCCCCCCCGCCGATCGCCTCGACCCCTCCCAATATGTCTCAGCACCGCATAGCCTCCACCTGGAAGCCCACGCGCCAGGGAATCAGTCGTACCGATTCAAGGATCAAGAGGTGCGTTACGGGACCACCATGCGGCTCTCGTTTTCCTATTTGGTGGCGATTGGATCGGAAGGCCGCGTCAAGGCCCGGGTGTCACAATATCGCGACGGCCCCGCCTCCTCTTGGCGGATCCTCCCCGAGGGGTGCGTGGAGATCCCCTTGACCGAGATCGGACGCTGGACCCGAGTCGAGACCGTGTTCCGCACCCAAAACGACGCCACCACCATCGGACTCGACTTCCGCATCGGCGGCGACATCGGCGAGGCCTGGATCGACGACATCGCTCTTGAGGCCATCGACGATCAAGGCGCGACTCAGCCCCGGCGTCCTTGAAGCTCCCCCGCCCATCATCATCCCGTTCCCTAGGTGGGAAGCAACTCTCCCTAGGGACGGGAAATGACCTGCTCGAACAGGGTCTGAACGCGGGTCACGCCGATTGTGCCGCGCTAGACAGCCACGCCGCGGAACGTCGGCCATCAACCCGACCTCAGCTGAACTCGCCACGGATATAGCGAGCGGTGGTTTCGTGCAGGGGGTTCTCGAAGAGTTGGTAGGTGGGACCGTATTCGATCAAGTGGCCGGTGCGCCCGCCTTGAGTCGTATCGACATAGAAAAAGGCGGTGTAGTCGGCAACGCGGCGCGCCTGATCCATATTGTGGGTGACGATGACGATGGTGTAATCCTTTTTGAGTTCCAACATGAGGTCTTCGATCTTCTTGGTGGCGATTGGATCCAGCGCCGAGCATGGCTCGTCCATTAAGAGGATTTCTGGACAGGTGGCGATGGCCCGCGCGATGCAGAGGCGTTGCTGTTGACCGCCGGAGAGCGACAGGCCGGAGGAGTGCAGTTTATCTTTAACCTCGTCCCAGAGCGCGGCGGCTTCAAGAGATTCGCGGATGCGTTCCTGATGATTCCCCTTGAATCGATTGAGCCGTAGCCCAAAGCCGACATTTTTGGCGATGCTCATGGCGAAGGGGTTAGGTTGTTGGAAGACCATGCCGATGGTCCGGCGCACCGCCACCGGATCGACTTCGGGGGCGTAGATGTCGTGGCCGTTCAACAACACCTGACCTTCGAGGCGGAAGCCGCGGATCAGGTCGTTCATGCGATTCAGGCAACGCAACACCGTGCTTTTGCCACAGCCGGAAGGACCAATGAAGGCCGTGATCGTACCCTTGGTGATTGGCACATGAGAGTCGCGCACCGCCAAAAAGTCACCGTAATACAGCCGATCAATCGCGCAGTTGATCAGGGGGGCGGTGGTGGTCTGGGATGACGCCGGGGTTCCCAAGGCGTCCTGAAGAGGGGTGGACATAGTTGAAGAGTCCCTGTGATCGTGACGTGAGAACTGACATGATCGGCAGCCAGTTGGAGCGACGAGGGTGAGGCAGGGGCAAGGGGGTTATCGTCTCGTTTGAGTGGAGGGAGCCTGCGCGGCCACGACGCGGACGGCGATGTTGGCAATCAACGCCGCGACGACCAGGATCAGCGAGGCGGCCCAGGCAATGTCGATCTGGCTGGGATATGGCACACCGGAGAAATTGTAAATAAGAACGGCCAGCGAAGCAATCGGGGTGGTGAACGGAGCTTCGGGCCAGTAGTCGAAAAACAGCGCGGTGAAGAGCAGGGGAGCGGTTTCCCCCGCGGCCCGCGACACCGCCAGCATGATACCGGTGAAGATGCCCGAGGAAGCCGTAGGCAGCACCACCTGGAGGATGGTTTGGGTGCGGGTGGCCCCCATGCCCACTGCCGCTTCGCGGAGTTTGCGAGGTACCGCGCGGAGGGCTTCGGCAGTGGTGAGGGTGATGACCGGAATCATCAGGATCGCCAGGGCGACGCCGCCGGCCCAGGCCGAGAAGCTCCCCGTGGTCAGCACCACCACCGCGAAGGCGAACACACCCGCCAGAATTGAGGGCAGACCGCTCAGAACCTTGGCGGCGAACGAAACGACCGTGGCAATCGAACTCTCGGGACTGGCAACCTCGGCCAGATAGATTCCGGCCATCAAGCCAATCGGTACCGCCAACGCCGAGGCGATGGTCACCAAAATCAAGGTGCCTAACAGCGCATTGCCCAACCCTCCGCCCGGCATTCCCGCCGCCGGCGGCAGATCGGTGAACAGCTCCAGGCTGAGCATTGACCCCCCTCGCGCCAGCACTAACGCCAGGACTGAGACCAAGGGCACCAACGCCAGAAAGGTCAACGTCAAGGCAAGGATGGTCAGGCCAGAGTCGATCAGAAACCGACCTTGTGTCAAGTCGCGTCGGAAGGGATGAGGCGGCTTGTTCTGATCCGACGGAGACGATTCACCTAACTTTCGGCCGGGGGTACCCTGGGCGGGTTCGGTGCCGGGGTCGAGGCCGTGACCGAACGGTTGAGAACTTATCGTCATCAATGTATCCCCTTGAGCGACCGCGACGCCCGTTGAAGGATCAGCACCCCAACCACGTTGATCACCAGGGTGATGACGAGTAGCACTAAGGCCGCAGCCATCAACGCAGGAATCTCCACGACTGGATCGGCTTCGGCGAACTTGTTGGCCAGGAGAGCCGCCAGGGTGGTGCCCGGTGCGAACAGCGACCATTGGATCGTGTTGGCGTTGCCGATCAGCATCGCCACGGCCATCGTTTCGCCCACCGCGCGGCCGAAGCCCAACACAATCGCGCCGAAGATCCCCGGCGCGGCGGTGGGTACGATGATTTGCAAGATGGCTTGCCAGCGGGTCGCCCCGATGCCATAGGCGGCCTCTTTGAGTCGCTGTGGAACCGACGCCAGAGCGTCGCGCGAAATCGAGGCGATAGTGGGCAGGATCATGATCGCCAGCACCAGCGCTGCGGGGAACATCCCCGGTCCGCTCAAGCGGGTCGAGAAAAGAGGAAACCAGCCCATCGTCTCGTTGAGACTGTTGGCGATGGGACGCACCAACGGCACGATCACGAACAGCCCCCACAACCCGAACACCACCGAGGGAATCGCCGCAAGCAGTTGCACTAAGTTGGTCAGTAACCATTCCAGCTTGGGCGGCAGAAACGACTGACTCAGCACGATCGCCACGGTCACTCCAAACAGGGTTCCCATTGCGAGAGCCAGCAGCGAACTGACCAGTGTACCGGCGATCTGGGGCCAAATCCCGAACCTTGCCTCCGCTACGCTCCAATCCGATCCGATCAGGAAGCCGGGGCCATAGGTGATCAGCGCTGGCCAGGCGGTGCGGGTGATCTCGTAAACCAGAAAAACCAGCATCAACACCACCGCCAGCGCGAACAGACGTGTCAGCGTTCGGAACCCGCGGTCGTTAAGCTTCTCAAAGGTTGAGGGAGGCTGTGCCAGAGTGCCTCGTGTTTGGGGCGAGTTGGTGGTGGTCATTCCCGGTTCCCGTGAGGATCTTCCGAAAAACCCGCGACGGCCTTCTCAATCCGTTCCTCGATGTCCCCGCGCGATGAACCGGCGACGGACGCGGCGGCGGGCGGCGGCGATTCTGATTCCTGTCCGACCGACTCGGCCGCGTTGGCGACTTCGATCGAGTCGATCGCCTGGCGAACCTGTTCGACAGTGGCCGGGGGCAGGGGAACGTATCCCAGATCGGCGGCGTAAGTTTGTCCTTGATCGATCCCGTAACGCAAGATCGCCTTGAGCGCCGAACCCACCTTGGGATCGTCGTAACGCCCACGCACCAGTATCCAGGTGTAGCCGACAATGGGATAAGCTCCCTCCACCGCCGGATCGGGAATCCAGGCGATGAGGTTGTTGTCGAACTCGGCCTCTGCCAAACCCAACGCCGCCGATTGCGGACTCGCCGCCACGAACGACCCCGCACGGTTTTCCAGAATCGCCGTAGGTGTTCCTGAAACACGGGTGTACCCATATTCCAGAAAACCGATCGCGCCCGGGGTTTGGTCAATGGTAAAGGCAACTCCCGGGTTGCCCTTGGCGGCGATCCCCGCCAGCCAATCGACCGACTTGCCCGCCTTGAGCTTCAAGTCGGGTTGGATCTGGCGCAGGACCTCGACCAGATGCTGAGTGAACAGGTATGTCGTGCCGCTGCTGTCAGAGCGTTGGACCACCGTGATCGGCAAATTGGGCAAATCCACCCCCGGATTGGCCGCCACGATCGCCGGATCGTTCCAACGCTCGATTCGATTGGTCGGTAGGGCCTGCTCGTTGAGCATCATCCGGGCGTACACCGCACGCGGTAGCCGAATCGGCCTTTCGACTCCCGGCAGGTTGTACGCCAACACAACGCAGCCGGCCGTCATCGGCAGCAGTTTGACCCCGCCGAATCCTTCGGGAGCCGACGCGATCTCGTCGGGCGTCATCGCCGCGTCGGACGCCGCGAAGTCGGTCAAACCGTTGAGGAACTGTTTGATGCCCGCCCCCGAACCAATTCCCTGGTAACTGATTCTCACTTTGGGGTTGATGTCGTAGTACTCACGGAACCAACGCTTGTAAAGCGGTTCGGGGAAGGTTGCCCCGGCCCCTTGGAGCGTCACCACCTCCCGATCGGCGCAGCCAGCGACCAGCAAACTCAGAGCTGCGAACGTCGGCCATGCCTTGACAAGATGGCGTGGGGAGCCGATCCGTCTTGGATTCGCCGCGCCGCTGTATGTCGTTGTCATCATAATCGGACCGTCTTCTCAACCAACGGTGCGTCACTTCTCACCTCAAGCCGATTGTAACGTCGTTGTATGCGGCGGTTCTTGAAGATTTGATTAAAAACAAACACCGTTTGTGTGGCAGCGTTGTTAGGGAGGCGGACGTGGGCGCGGATTTGATTCATCCAAAGTTCACGTTGCGAACCTGCGGGCCGCGCCAAGTCAAGGTTGATGAAGGGGTGAGCGGTTTGGGAATCGCGCGAAGGGGGGCTTGCTGGGACCGGTTTGTGGAGAATCAACTCGTGAGGCAATGCCGCGTGTCGCTTTGGCTTGCTGCTTCTCCTTGGTTATTCAGCCTTGCGATAGAGAAACGCCAGACCCTTCGGCTTGCCCCGGGCGTCGTACACGTCCCTCACACTCACCACATCGCCATCGGGTGTGAGATAGACCACATGAGTGGCCTTCCTGTCGGTCACGACGATGTAGCGGAATCCTTTGAACCAATCATATGTTGGGACAATTCGGACGGGCAAGCCCAGCTTTTCTGCCGCGTACACAGCTTTGATTTGGGCAAGCTCTTTTTCGTCGCCCTCTTCGTAGTGGGCGGGTTGCATTCGTTGCTCGCGGGCTGCCTCGAAGATGCGGTCCAGATCGCCCGCCACCGGGCCGGGATTGGGCACCCGCCGAACCGTACCGACAACCGATGGGTCGGGGTTTGAGTCGGTTATCTGCGGTGCTGGTCGGTTGAGGCGGCCGATCACGCTCAAACTCACAACGACCAAACATCCCAGCAAGACAACTTTCAAGCAACCTGACATATCGATACTCCTAATTAAAATGGATGACGCCGCCCATCGAGACGATTGATCCAGACCGAGGCCGGCTCCGATTGACTTCGGAAACCGCGGAGGAGCGCTTTTTGCCCAGTGAATCTTATCGTCGGCGGCTTAACCTTCCCACAGGACGCCGTGCGAGAACCCACCTTCAGTGATCAACGCCATGAGGAGCGTGTCGAGAACAACCGACTTGTTCTAGCGTTGGAATCAGTCGTCCGCCATCCTCTGGGGACCAAAGCAGCGCGACCGGCCGCCCTCAACGACAACCATACATAGCGGAGTCGGAAGATGATCGCATGATGGATGAGTCGCTTGCCGGATCCTACCCCCGTTTCAGTTTCAGCAGCGGGACACGCGGCGAATCGTCTGCTGAAACGGATCGATCGGCACGTTTAATGCCGGTTCTGCGCGTGTTCTTGCTGGAAAGGCGGGCAACGCCTATTGCCGTAACTGCAAAACACGCAGCAGTCCCCGGTCTTGGGTTTCAACTCGACCGAACAGTTCGGACAGACCCAAACAATAATGCACGCATGGGTTGGCATAAGGACGGTCGATCGACCATGACAGTTTGGACATTCGATTGTGCTGAACAAAAGTTTTTCTTCACTCATGGGTTATCTGATCTCTTCGGACATTGGCTGTGAGGAGGTCAGCTCTTTCGTCAACGGTGAGCCATCCTGTGCGGTGCGATCGACTTTGAGGGGGTCAAACACCTTTTCCTGCTCAAGGAATTCCAATGTCAAATCGGTCTCGGAGCCAAGTTGTGCCAACGCGCGAAAGAAACACGAACGGTAACCAACGTGACAGGACGCTCCGCCGTCAATCCGCACCTGGAGGAGTACGCAGTCCTGGTCATCGTCAATCAGCAACCTCACCACGCGCTGGATCAAGCCGCTTTGTTCCCCCTTGCGCCAAAGGTTGCCACGCGAGCGAGACCAGTAATGTGCCTCGCCGGTGGCGATCGTCAGCGCCAGCGCCTCGGCGTTCATTACGCCGACCATGAGAACCTCGCGCGTGGTCGCATCCTGCGTCACACATGGAATCAGACCGCGTTCGTCGAACTTGGGCTGGAGTTGCGTCCCTTCCTCGATTTCAACCAAGGTGCCGCGTGGTGGAAAAGGTGGGAAGTTGATCATAGCGTGATTACCTGATCCGGCATGGCTTCCGACAGCGCGGCGTAAAGCTGCGGGAAGCAGCCGCACACCACACCCTCTACCATCCCTTTGGCCTTCACCGATCCGGTTCCGCATTGGTCGAAGGTTCCTTCGGCCAATCCCCGACGCACCGCGCATTGGTCACAGACCATCAGCAGAATCCCCTGTTCCTTGGCAATGCGGGCCAGCCTCTCTCCGACAGGATCACCAACGCGCAGGCAGAAAATGTTATCGTCAAAAAACATCATTCCGACGACCTTAGCGCCATGAATCCCCTGTTCTAGCTGTGGAAGAATCATGGTGGCCAGCTTAAAGGAACTGGCCATGTTCGTTGCAAAAACATAGGCTACCTTCATTTCCTTCTCCTTATCGTCGCAGGTCGGTCTCACGCCGGGGTGCTTGGAATAACCCCACTCAACGCAATCCCGAACGAAGTCGGTGTCGTTATTGGTCTTAATCAGCCCAAAAGGCGCATTCGACGAAAGACATCGCGACTGCAATGTTCGTCGAGGATCGCGCCTAGGTTGACGCAACGCTCCTCACGGGGATGCTCCAAAGGTGTTGCCGCTGCGAAGGATCGGGCTTTTTGAGATAGCGTTCTCATGTACTATTGGATTTGACCCGCTGGTTGTCAAGAGGGAATTGGATTTTTACGCTGGCGATGCGATAAACTGCTTGCACAAAGGATCGACTGACAATCGTGTCGGGAAGATCTTCACCGAAGCAGATCGGCGGGTTTAAGTGAATCTAAGAATCGTTACCTTCCTTCAAGGAAAATTGACTTGCCTCCTGTGATGTTCGAGGTCTTCAAATCGCCGGGCCAAACGCTGGGCGAGCGTAGCGGGGGACTCATTGGCCATCACCGGTTCAAGGTGAACCTCGGCGAGATGACGAAACCAGGTTTCTTGACGCTTGGCCAGTTGACGAGTGCGAGCCTGAGCGCGTTCGATCATGGCGGCTCGGTCGAGGCGGCCTTGCAGGTGGTCGGCGGCCTCGCGGTAGCCGGCGGCCTGAGCGGGGATGGGATGCCAGGGGTGGGGAAGGGCCAGGAGTCGGGCGGTTTCGTCGAGCAGGCCGCCGCGGACCATCGCGTCGACCCGTTGGTTGATTCGTCGATGCAACTCGTCGCGCGGGCGGCTCAAGGCAATCACTGCGACGCCACGGGCTGGTTGGTCGTGGTCCTGACGCAACACGCTAGGGGGCTGGCCGGTGAGCAGGGCGATTTCCAAAGCGCGGATGACCCGGCGACGGTCGCGCGGCGGTAGACGTTGGGCAGTGGCGGGATCCAGCGCATGGAGACGGGTGTGCAACTCAGCGTCGTTGAGTCGTTCCAGGGAATGCCGAAGCTCGGGGTCGGCGGCGGGGCCGTCGAACAGTCCCCGCAGCATCGCCTTGAGATAGAGCGGCGTCCCGCCGGTCACCAAAATCGGCACCCCACGCCTTTCCAGCACGTCGACCACTCGGGCGGCCTGTTCCAGGAAAAAGGCGACCGAGGCTCCCTCCCAGGGGTCGAGCAGGTCGAGCAGGTGGTGGGGAACCGTCGCGCGTTCCTCGGGCGTCGGCTTGGCGGTGCCGATGTCCATGCCGCGATAGAGGGTCATCGAATCCATCGTCACGATCTCGGCCCCCCAAAGCCGCGCCAACTCGATCGCCACGGCGGTTTTGCCCGAGGCGGTCGGGCCGGTCAGGAACCGACAGCGGCGGAAACGCTCCGGCCCCGGCGGTGTGGAGCGGGCATCGACGGGAGAGCAAAGACTCATGATGCAACGACCTCAGGCGACGTTGAACCGCAGGGGGGGATGAAGCGTACCAAGAGGCATACTTCATGGAGCGGAGAAGCGGAGCCTCCGTGCGGCCGGAGCCCATCTTTCCGCCTCCCGCGCACACAGACATGGTTGGGGTTATGACGTTGTTCGGCAAGACCGCGGCGATGATCCATTCTTCCACCTGCCCCTCTTCCCACCCGCTTCAGGTTGGCCGGGAGGAAGGTGGTCCTTCAAAACACCAGGGTTTCCCTTCCTCGCGCCGTCGGGTCTATCTGGTCTTGATGTTGGCGGGGCTGATCCTGGCCGCCGACGCAGGGTGCGGCTCGCGCAAGGAGATCAGCTCCAGCCCCGGCGGGATGCCCTCGGCCCGTCGAGACCGCAACGGCAATGGCATCGGCGGTGGCCTGACCATCGCCGATCAACGCGCCGTGATTTTGAAAAGCGTCATTGAGTTGATCCGAACCGCTCCCGAAAACCCCGGCGCGCGGAATTTCGCCATCGCGGTGGACAGCCTCAACCAATGCTTCATTGATGAACCCGACGGTCGTTACCGGGTGGACGAGGCGACTCGAGCTCTGTTTCAGACCCTCTCGAACCCACCAGCGGCGTTGACGGAGTTGGAGTCGCGGCAATGGGTCGAGCTGGATGCCCGTCACGTCGAGGACTGTCTACTTTACAGCCGGATTACCCGACGCTTGACGCGGGACGATCGCTCGACGCTTGAAAACCTGGAGCGTCTTTTCGATTGGACCATCACCCAAGTGGCCCTCGCGCCCGCCAACTGGTTGACGCTGGACCCCCGACTGCCTCAGGCCCAGGCCCGTCCCTACGACGTGCTGATCCGCGGTTTGGCCGTCGAACGCGGACTGTGGGCGGAGCGCTCCTGGCTCTTCATGGCGCTTTGCCGCCAACTCAATCTGGACGCCGCCCTGGTGACAGTCGATCCGCCCGACGAGCAAGTGGGCGAGACCCTGCTTGGGGTCGCGGTGGTGGTGGATGGAGAGATGGTCATGTTCAACCTCTCCACCGGCTTCCCCCTCCGCGACGCCCAGGGACAACGCGCCACCCTCGCCGCGATGGTCCGCGATCCTGACTTGCTGCGCGGCTACGACCTGCCCGAATCGCCCTTCCCCGTCCAACCCGCCGACCTGGTTCAAGGAAAGGTCACGTTCTATCTCGATTCAAGCCGGGGCTACATGTGCCCCAAAATGAAACTCCTTCAAGAACTGCTCTCGGCCGATTTGCGGATGATCCTGCACCGCGAGCCCTCCGCCCAGTTCGACGCCATCTTCAAAGCCGCCTCGGCCGCAGGTCTAAACAATCCCCAAGTCGCCTTCTGGGATATGCCGCGGCAAATCGAGCAACTGCTGTTGACGAGTCCGCAGTTTGTCGCTTCAACCAAGGACTTCCTGCTCTTTTTCAACGCTCGCTTGGAACTGACTCCCGAAATGCCCCTCCTAGCCGCGCGGCTGGCTCAACTGCGGGGCGATCTCGGCCAGGCGAAAACCAAATATGTCAACTTTCGATTCGCCGACCGGATCGAACAACGCGACGGCAATGTCATCCAACTGCCCCGCGAACTTCAGGCGGTTCTCGACCTCTACGCCACCTATTTTCTGGGGCTTTGTCACTTGGAGGCCGGCAACTTCGAGAACGCGCGTCGCATGTTTGAACAAACCCTGACGCTCTCGCCTGAGCCCCGGCGCGATCTTTCAGTGTTCGTCTATCCACACGTATTTCGTTGGTCTGCGTTGTCCAACCTCGCCAGGTTGGAGGAACGAGCGGGCCAGATCGCCGAGGCGATCCGTGACTACACTCGTCCCAACGATTTGACCCCCCAGAAGGTCGGCGACCAGCAGCGGGCTACCCAACTCGTCTTCGAAGATCCGATGCGTCCGCTTGCGCCACCTCGTCCGCCCGCGCCTACCAGCTTCGCGGGTGTCTCGTTCGAGAACGCTCCGCCGCCTCCTTCGCCCAACACCGCCCCCGCATCCCCGGCTTCGGGAAGTCCGGCGTCACCCCGTGGAGGCTGACCCGACCATGTCCTCGATCCCCTCGGTTGTCAGTCCCGCCATGTCCACCAACTCCCCAGCCTGGGCGCGCGTAGCCCGGATCGTGCCTCGCACCCGCGCCGAGGGGCCAGGACTGCGGTTTGCGCTTTGGTTCCAGGGATGTCCTTTTCGCTGTCCAGGATGTTGCAACCCAGAGATGTTGACATTCATAGGTGGTCAATTAATTTCATTCGAATATGTATCAGATCAGCTGCGTCAAGCCGCAGCTCCGGGCGATCTCGAAGGCATCACCCTTTTAGGTGGCGAACCCTTCGCGCACGCCGGTCCCGCTGCTGACCTCGCTAAATTGGCCCGCGACCTGGGCTTGACCGTCATGGTCTTTACTGGATTCACTCTAGAGGATCTGCGCGACTCCTTCCCGAGTCATCCCGATCGCGCCCGTTTGTTAGCATGCGTCGATCTGTTGGTGGATGGTCCCTATAATCGCGCTTGCCCCGAACCTCCGCCACCCTTGGGACGGCGCTGGATCGGCTCGACCAATCAACGAGTCCACGCCTTTCGTGGTCATCCCGATGTGGCCGCGGATCCCCGCTGGCGCGAACCCAACACCCTGGAACTGCGTTTGGACTCTCACGCTTTGACCATCAACGGTTTCCCCGCCCCTAGCGCCGTGGGACTTTGGAAGCGGCCAACCCGCTCGGTCAAGCATGAGTGAACAACAAATCAACAAAAGCAACTATATTCAAACACACTGGTTGCTTCTCAAATGAACTTCCTTAGTTTTCAAGATCGCGCGTTCCAACCCTGCCTGCGAGGAAAGGATTGGAACGCCGCCTTAGGGGTTGGAGTGAGGAGGTGAGGATCTTCGAGCTTGGGGAGGCACGACTCAGAAGCGGGTCCACAGCGAGCCGGCGTAGATCGCCGAGGAGCCCAGGTCCTCTTCAATGCGGAGCAGCTGGTTGTACTTGGCGATGCGGTCGGAGCGGCTGGCGCTACCGGTCTTGATCTGGCCGGCGTTGGTGGCCACCGCGAGGTCGGCGATGAAGGCGTCCTCGGTTTCGCCCGAGCGGTGCGAGATGATGGAGGTGTACTTGGCGAGGGTCGCCATGTGAACACATTCTAAAGTTTCGGTCAGCGTACCGATTTGGTTGACCTTGACGAGGATGCTGTTAGCGATCCCTTCGCGGATGCCACGGCCAAGGCGCTCGGTGTTGGTGACGAACAGGTCGTCGCCCACAATCTGCACCTGGCCGCCGAGTTTTTCGGTGAAGAGTTTGAAGCCATCCCAATCGTCTTCGGCCAGGCCGTCTTCGATCGAGCGGATGGGGTATTGCCGTACCCAGTCGGCCAGGTATTCGACCATTTCGGCGGAGGTTTTGCGGGGCTTGGCGTCGTTTTCGAGGAGATAGACCCCATCCTGGTAGAATTCGTTGGCGGCGAGGTCAAGGGCCAGCAACACCTCCTTGCCGGCTTGATAACCTGCCTTAGCAATGGCGTCCAAAATCACGTCGAGCGCTTCGGTGTTGGACTTGAGGCTAGGAGCGAAGCCGCCCTCGTCGCCCACGGAGGTATTGTAGCCTTTCCCCTTGAGGACCGACTTGAGGGCGTGGAACACCTCGGCTCCGCACCGCAACGCCTCTGAGAAGCTCGGTGCGCCGACTGGCATGATCATAAATTCTTGGATATCGACGTTGTTGTCGGCGTGTGCGCCGCCGTTGAGGATGTTCATCAACGGAATCGGCAAAGTGCGGGCGTGAGGGCCACCCAGGTAACGATAAAGCGGCAGGCCCGACAACTGTGCCGCGGCCTTAGCAGTGGCCATCGAGACCCCGAGGATCGCGTTTGCTCCGATCTTCCCTTTGTTAGGGGTGCCATCGGCGGCGATCATCGCCCGATCCAGGCCGGTCTGGTCGAAGGGATCGCGGCCCACAGCAATTTGCGCCAACGGACCGTTGACATGCTCGACCGCCTTCAGAACGCCTTTACCAAGATATTTGGACTTGTCGCCATCGCGCAGTTCGACCGCCTCGTGGGCCCCAGTGCTGGCTCCCGAGGGGACGGCGGCTCGACCAACCAGGCCGTTGCTCAGTGTCACATCGACTTCAACGGTGGGGTTGCCCCGGCTGTCCAGAATCTGACGGCCGCGGACCTTCGCAATCGTAGCGGAGGACGCCATGACGCATGGAACTCCCAAAAGAAACTATGAAACCACACATTTGAGAATATTCAAAAACGAGTGGACCGACTCGACCGTCCGATGGGATTTGAGGTTCTTCCCAACGAGTTAGCACGATTCGGTTTGGTCTTTGAGGCGATTGGGAGGACGTTGCCGATTTCCTGCCACGGAGCAAGTCGGAAAGTTCAACGTCCTGATGGCCTTGGTCTGGTCACGGAGGTTGAGTTGGTCAGGGAGGAGGATCGCCCGCGCCTGGACGCAACCGTTCGGTGATGGGACGACGTTCGCGGGGGGAAGCAGGAGGATTGAGCCGATCGGGTTGAGAATCCTGGTTATCCCCGGAGCGGCTGGCTTCTGTCCCCAACTGGTCCAGCAGGTCCGAGGAGGAACGCCCACGTTCCGGTTGACCACCCGATTCGGGGGCGACGCCGATTCGAGCGTCGAGCAGGTTGAATAGGTCGTCCATCTCGTCGCCTGCCGACTGATCACGTTCGATCCGATTGATAGGAATACGGAAGACCACAAGCGAACGCGATTTTTCAACCCCTGACTTGAGTTCCAGTTCGAGGAATTCGACGCCGGGGGCGGGTGGCTCGAAGAAGTAGACTTCTTGGACCTTTTGTTGAGGCAGGAGGTCGCGCTCGATGAGGTCCCGTTCCACCAGTCGGTAACTGGGCATGAGGATTTCTTTATAGTAGAAGCCCCGGTTATCGAGCAAGCTGGGACGGATTTTATACAGTTGACGGGTTTTGGCCAGGTTGCGCACTTCGATGGCCACCACGAGACCAATGTCGGGGTATCGGGTGGTGGTTCCAGTTCGGGAGTGGATGTCCTGGACCAAAGGGCGTTCTAACCGAGCCGAGCGGATGCGGAACTGAAGATCACCCAGCATCGCCGGTTGATCGAGTGGCGGCGCGGCGGGGCGTGTTCGCTCGAGAAGGAGTTCGGCCTCGCCCATCCAGTTGGGAAACATCTGCTGAAGCGTTGGCTTGATACTTTCGGTCATCGCCATGCCGGCAATCGAGCCGCAAAAAAGCAAGGCGATGGCCGGGGCAGCAAGCGTCTGGGACGAGATTATCCCGATGATGATCCCGGCTAGGGCGAAGAGACCGCCCAGACCGCCCAGCGCGATGGCTCCGCCGGTCTGATCCAGACGCAGACAGGCGGTCGCCAAGAGCCCGCAAAGCGCAGCGATCCAACCCAACAAAACGATGGTTCCTTGTAAAGGGTGACGGCCCATGATCGTGCTGGGCGAGGAGGAGGGCAGTTGCAACCGGGGGGAAACGCCGGCCGCCGACGCCGTGGCGCGGGGCTCGCCGACGGTTCCTCCCGAACCGCCGACCGTGGCGCGAATCTTGTCCCGTCCTACCTTAAACTGACGCGGACAATATGGGCAGGGTACCACCTGATCAAGGAACTCCTCGTGGAGCAGCAGCCGGTGTCGTCCGCATTCGCATTCCACGGCGATTGACATGATCACGCCTCATTGACGGGGTTTTCGAGTTCGGCTCCACCCCGGCCAAGTACGGAATTGGAAGGAAACGGGGAGGGGGAGAGGCAGGGTGCGGGGGAAGAACAAACTCACCTCGACAGCCAATCTCGGCCAAGCCATTGCTCGCAACCGAGTCGAACCGAATCGAATCGGCTAATGGTTCCGTCTCCGTCAACCGCCCGCCCGACCTTGACGCGCTACCGCCTCGGCGGCCGCCTTGACCGCCTCCGCGTCTCCCAGGTAACGCGAACCTTGCGGCTTGAGATTCTCGTCGAGTTGATAGACCAGGGGAATGCCGGTCGGAATATTCAGTTCAAGAACGTCTTGATCCGACAGGCCGTCAAGGTGTTTGACCAAGGCTCGAAGGCTGTTGCCGTGAGCAACGATTAACACTTGTTTGCCGGCCTGGATGTCGGGTGCGATCACCTCGTTCCAGTAGGGCAGGACCCGCGCCAGGGTGTCTTTGAGGCTTTCGCACGAGGGCAACTGGTCGGGCGTCAGGTCGCGGTAACGCCGGTCGTGACGCGGGTGGCCAGGATCGTCCGGCGAGAGGGGGGGAGGCGGGATGTCGTAGCTGCGTCGCCAGATCTTCACTTGATCTTCGCCGTGACGCGCGGCGGTCTCGGCCTTGTTCAGTCCTTGAAGCGCGCCGTAGTGCCGTTCGTTGAGCCGCCAGCTTCGCACCACGGGCACCCAGAGTTGGTCGAGTTCGTCCATTGCCAGCCAGAGGGTACGGATTGCCCGTTTGAGGACCGAGGTGTAGGCCACGTCGAAGGCGAACCCTTCGGCCTTCAGCTGCTCCCCAGCGCGTTTGGCCTCGGCG
>Ga0209017_10001500_pt1 | contig 17666 bp, 10 predicted proteins | sample YNPBryunderm2012_FD_185812 | JGI IMG/M metagenome (GOLD analysis project Ga0209017, IMG submission 185812) | Anoxygenic and chlorotrophic microbial mat microbial communities from Yellowstone National Park, USA - YNP Bryant MS undermat 2012... ... | reverse complement strand
TCACCAATACAGCGGCTCTCACCTACCCCGGGCTGCCATCGCTGGGAGGACTGGGCCTGTTGTCCTCCGGGGTTCCGGGCAACAACCGTGACCGCGGGGTGGTGATCGCTCCGGATGCCAGCAGTATTACCAACTGGACCGATCTGGGCACGCTTTACGTGTCTTACTTGTTGCGAGTGAGTTCCGGCCCCAGTGGAAACCCGCGCCTGTTGAGCGCCTACCGAGACAGCGGGGGGTAACAGCGGCGGTTTCACGCCTTCAGGCGGCCTTTTTGTGGGCACGGACCTTAGGCTGGGCATTGCCAAACAAGCCAATACAGACATTGCTTGGACGACTGATTCACTGACACCGGGCCAGGTGTACCTGTTAGTCTGGCGTTACAAGCCCCAGCCCGGCGCCAATGACGACGAGCTTGCGCTCTGGGTCAATCCTCCAGCCAGCTCGTTCGGTGCACCGGAATCGGCCGTGCCAACACCGACCGTGGCCACCACCACCGGACCCGACGACACCGGCATCAGCAGCTTCCATTTCACACTTCGGACCTCGGGTGCATACAACGGTGGCGGGGAGTATGCCATTGACGAGTTCCGCATTGGCACCACATGGGCCTCTGTGGTTGTTGTCCCTGAACCGGCCACACCTGTCTTGATCGCCCTGGGCCTGCTGGTCCTGTGGCAGTTCCGCCGTTTTCGTCAGGGTTGAGGTTGGTTGAGTTGTGGTCGGTCCGACGCCCTTCCGCACGACTGCCCGCGGAAGGGCGTTTTGTTTGGGGGAGCGAAAGGCTGGTTCTAGGCCGGGCGCGGATCTTTCCCAAAGCTCCCAAACGGTAAGGGCGGCCAGGTTGTGTGCGGTTCCGGTGGCCGGGCCGCGCAACTTCCAGCCTGGCAAGCAAGCCACGGCTGCAAAGCAGAACCGCAGCCCCGGGGGCGAGGTCGCAATCGCCCGGCTGAAACACTCGTGGATTGTGCATCAAGCGAGCAAAGACAGGCTGGCCCCCTGCCGACCCCGATCGCCCCCGTGGGCCCGGCGCCCCGCGAAGAAAATGGGAGGACATGGCGTACGCGGCCCGGCATTGGCAGGTCTCCAATCCAAGTTGGGTTTTGTTGCTGCGCGGAGGGTTCGCGGACCCATGCCATCAAGGCTCTTTTTTTGTTGCGGCCATTCGAGCTGCCCTCAGGCTGCTACAAGTCCAAGGGTGACACGTTACCGCAGGGGCTGCAATCCCCTGCCTTAGTGCATGTCAGGAGGCGGGCGGCCGCGCTCTGCGTGCTCTTCGACTGACCGTTGTTTGCCGGCCTCCGAGCCAACGCCGGCCTTGGCGGTGGATTTAGATCCACTTCGGGACCGGATTGGAGCCCCAACCGGTCGCCAAATTGCGGCTTGAGGACAGCCTTCAGTTCGTGGGCCTGCCGGCTACTGCGAGTCAGCAGTCTGCGGGAGAGATTTCCCCGGCCACTTTGCTGAAGCCGGGTCGGTATTCGAACTCATTTGTCCCGAGTGGGCACCCGGCAAATCGGGCTTGTTTCCCGGGGCCGCAGCAGCAGTCGCAGACTGTTCATGACGACCACGACGGTGCTGCCTTCGTGCCCGATGACGCCGACCGGCAGCGGGATCTTGCCCAGAAGAGCAAAGAAGACCAGGACCGCCACGGTGCCGAGAGAGACGGCCAAGTTTTGGCGGATGATCCGGCGTGCGCGTCGGCTCAGTTCGTAGGCCCGGACGAAGTTCTCGAGGCGATCGTGCATGAGCACGATGTCGGCCTGCTCCAACGCGGCGTCGGCACCCCGGGCGCCCATGGCCACGCCCACATGGGCCGCTGCCAAGCTGGGGGCGTCGTTGACACCGTCTCCCACCATGGCCACCCGCTCCCCCGCGGCTGTCCAGGCACGAATGGCTTCCACTTTTTCTTCCGGTTTAAGCTCCGCACGGATTTCGTCCAAGCCCAACACGCGTTGCAAGTGTTCAGCTGCCGCCCTGCGGTCTCCTGTCAGAACCACGGGCCGCAGGCCTGCGGCCCGTAAACGAGCGATCAGGTCGGCTGCCTCGGGTCGGATTTCATCGCGCAACCAGATCCGGCCCCACAATCCCCGCGTGTACAGCCAGACCACCACCTGTCCAGGGGCCTCTTGGTGGGCCACCCAGGCCGGCGGCCGGCTGGCCTGAGGCACCAGTTGGGCCTCGATCCATGGGCCCTGGCCTACCCAAACGGGCTGGTCGTTGTACCAAGCTTTCACCCCCTGGCCGGTGACGGACTCAAACCGGCTCACTTCCAGTACCGGCAGACCCTGTTGCTTGCCGTAGCGTGAGAGGGCACGCGCCAGCGGATGTTGGGACCAACGTTCCACCGAACAGGCCAGGGTGGCGACCTCCTGTTCTCGCCCCGGCGGGTAGCTGTCCACTCGTTCGACCCGCAGTTCGCCGGTGGTGAGGGTGCCGGTTTTGTCCAGCGCCACCACAGTTACCTCGGCCAGCTTTTCCACGGCAGCCCCACCGCGAAACAGGATACCGTGTCGGGCCGCCCAAGCGATGGCGGCCAGAATGGCCGAGGGAATGGACAGGACCAACGCGCAGGGCGAGGAAACCACCAGCAGGGTCATGGTGCGGTAAAAGGCGCTGAGCCCGGGTGCGGCAAGGTCGGGCGATCGAAATGGTGCCAGGCCGAACCCGAGCCACCAGACGAAGTACATGACTGCAGTCAGGCCGAGCACGACGTAGGTATAAATGGCGCTGAACCGCTCGGTGAAGCGTTGGGCTGGGGCTTTTTGGAGCTGCGCCTCACGAATGAGCCGAATGATCTTCTGCAGAGAACTTTCCGAGGCCGGACGCAGGGCGGTCACCTCGAGGGCGCCCCAAAGGTTGAGGGTACCGGCCAGGACGATGTCTCCGGGCCCTTTGGGCACCGGAACCGACTCGCCGGTCAAATTGGATTCGTCTGCAGCGCTTTGTCCCCTGACCACCTCGGCATCCACGGCAAACTGGCTCCCGGGGCGGACCAACAGCCGCATTCCAGGCCGAATCTGATCGACCGGCACTTCCCGCTCCGTCCCGGTGGCCTCGACCACGGTGGCAGTCTTGGGTGCGCTGCGGAACAGCGAACGGACCTCCCGTTGCGTGCGTTCCAGGGCGTAATGTTCCAGGGCGCCTGCCAACGAAAACAGGAACAACAGGATGGCCCCTTCGCTCCATCGTCCCACGGCGGCACTGCCGACCGCCACAACCAGCATCAGAAAATGGATGTCCAGGCCGCCCCAGCGACGAAGTCGTTCCCAAGATTCCTGGGAGGCAAACCAGCCGCCGGCCACGTAGGCCAAAAGGTAGAAGATTTGCCCCCAAAGAGCTGGCAGGCCCAGCTTGGATCCAGCCGTCGCTGCCAGGGTGAGCAGGCCGCAGAGCCCCGAGGCAAGCAACTGCCACCGCCACTCGCCCAAGTGCTCCTCCAGTTCGGCCACGTCGGCTTCGCGCGAAATGAACCGTGGCAAGGCCCAGCGTCGCCAACGCCACAGCGACGGTGCCGTAGGACAGGTGACCCGGCGAACCGTGGTCACGCCGTCCGCATGCAAAATTTGGAACTGCCGACGTTGTTCCAGCGGCAATGGTTGTCCGCAGGTACTGCAGTCGCCCTTGCCGGAAATCATGTCGCACCCGGGATTGGGTCTGAGGTCCTCGGCCTGCTGCAGGCAGCTCTCTACGCGGCTCTGGAGCCGGCCCAGATCGGTACGGCCCAAGGTCGCCACCTGAACAAGGTTCCGACGGGCGTCGATGGTGACGGCCTCCAAGGTCGGTTCTTCGTGGAACGCCTGCAGAAGGGAGCGCGCCAGGCAACGGCGTGTCTTTGTACCGCTGCCTTGCCCCGGATCACCTGCGGCTTTTTCCACTTCCATGCCCCATCCTTAGCACAGGGCCGGAGGAGTCTGCCACGTCAAACCCGTCCAAGGGGCGCTGGCAGAAACCACAGGGCGACGTCCGAGGAACTGCCGGCGGCCAAAGGATTCCCCCAGGCCTCTGTCGCCAGAGGGCCGGAAAAACGGTAACAAACGACCGGGGCCGAAACGCGGCCTTGCGACGAGGGGGTTAGCCGCGATCCTGCTCCCCGACTGGTGCGGCAATCAGCTGCCAACAGCATCCAATGCGGTGTCCACGCCCTGCGGCTGCCCAATCCACGCGCCCGCAGGCCGCCAGTGCATTCGCCCGTGCCTGTTCACGTCACGGGGTGGTGCGAGCACGAAACGCCGGGCACAAGACCTTTCCCTTGGATCCGGTTTCGGAAAGCCTCCCCAGATTTGAGCGGGGCCGCCTGGTGAGGTGACCGGCAAAGCTCGGGTGTTTCTCGGCCCCGGAACGCCTCGCAGCAGCGGATGAAACCTGACAACCAGTCTCTCCCGTGGATCCACAGGTTCCCACCCTCTGCGGACAACTCGGCCGGCTTCCGGGAACGCCGCTTGGCCGGCCCGTCGCACCTCAAGGCTTTTCACCGGTCGGCTTGCCGCAGCCGGCACGTAAGTGTCTGGTTCTTCGCCCACGTGGCATTGGCCCTGCCGCTGATGCGCGTCGATCAGCTGGAGCCGCTCTTCGAGCCAGGTTCCAACACCTGATGCAAGGCCCAGAGCAGGTCGCGCGTCAGGAAAGGTTTGACCAGCAGGGTCTCCAGCGCGAGTTGTTCGAGATTATGGATGGCGAGCCGTTCCGCCACGCCGGTCATGCCCAGGATGGGCAGTTCCACCCCGCGCGCGCGGAGCGCCCGAACCAATCCGGGCCCATCCAAGCCGGGCATGAGCATGTCGGTCAGGATGATGCAGACTTCGTGGCGGTAGCGCTCGTACAGGCTAAGGGCCTCGTTGCCCTCAGCGGCCAGGAGCACACGGTAACCGTGCTTTTCCAGCGCACGCTTGAGCATGTCTCGCACACTGGCCTCATCGTCCACTACCAAAACAGTCTGCCCCAGGGCCGGTGGAGGCAGCGCCGGTTCCGGAGCAGGCTCCGCGGGCACCTGTTCCTCGGTGGCCGGGAAATAAAGCTCGAAGGTGGTTCCCTGGCCCAGGACACTCTTGAAGCGCAAGAAACCGCCATGTCCACGCACTATTCCCAAGACAGTCGGCAGCCCCAGACCCGTGCCCTTGCCCACTTCCTTGGTGGTGAAGAAGGGGTCGAAGATGCGGTCCTGGATCTCGGGCGGGATGCCTGCTCCGGTGTCGCTGACGATGATGCAGACGTACCGACCCGGTTTAGCCTGGGGATCGAGCGTGGCAAAGGTCTCATCCACTTCGACATTTTCGGCTGCCAGTCTCAGTACACCGCCGTGGGGCATGGCATCGCGCGCATTGACGCAGAGGTTCATGAGAGCCTGATGCAGTTGGGTGGGATCCCCCTGCACGGACCAGAGTTCCCGGGGAGCGTGGAGTTCGGGCTGAATATTCCGCGGGAAGGTTTCGCGGATGATTTTTTCCATGTCGCGCAACAGATGCCGGATGGGAACCGGCACGCGAGTGCCGGGGGTGCCGCGGGCGAAGGTCAGCAATTGGCGGATGATGTCGGCGCCGCGCTGGGCGCACTGTTCCATGGTCTCCAGCATCGCGCGGCTTTCCGGGTCCTCAACGGTTTCCCGCAGCAGGGGGGCGGCCATGAGGATCGGGGCCAGTAGGTTGTTGAGATCGTGGGCGATGCCGCCGGCCAGGGCGCCGATGCCCTGCATGCGTTGGGCATGAAGGAGCTGAGCTTCGATCTGTTTGCGCTCGGTAATATCGGTCAGGATGGCCAACACCCGCAACGGGCTGTACGGCGGTTCTCTCAGCAGGGTCCACCGGGCCAGCACGATCCGTTCGCCTCCGGTAGGTTGGGGGATGCGAAACTCGCCGGTCCATTCCCCCTGTTGCTGCACAGCGGCGTCGGCCTCGGCAAAGCCCGGGAACAGCAATTCGGGCACTGCTTCCAATGGACAGCCGAGCAATTCTTCGCAGCTACGTCCCAAGAGTCGGGCCGCAGCGGCATTGCAATAACGGATGCGTCGGTCGAGGGTCCAAACCAGAATGGCGTCGTTGGCAGCATCGAGCATGGCGGCCTGTTCCCGGAGCTGGGCCTCGGCCTGCTTGCGGTCGGTAATGTCCAGGCCGCAACCACAAAGGCCAATGATATTGCCTTGCGCGTCGCGGAGCGGCACCTTGGATGCTAGTTTCCAGGCCACCGTGCCGTCCCGGCGAACGACGCGTTCCTCATAATGGATGAGCGGTTGACCGGTTTGGAGCACGAGACGGTCTTCCTCGGCAAACACCGCAGCCTGCTCGGGTGGATAGAAGTCAAAATCGGTTTTCCCCAGCACCTCTTCCTCGGACCGTGCGCCCAGGTAACGCATGTCCTCGGGATTGGTCAGCGTTTTGCGTCCCTCCCGGTCCTTGGCATAAACCACGATGGGAACCGTGTTAACGATGGTTCGCAGCAGCAGGCGCTCCCGTTCCAGCGCCTCCTCGGTTCGCTTCCGTTCGGTGATGTCCAAGCCACAGCCGGCCAGCCCCAGGACGCGCCCGTGGGCATCGCGCAAGGGTGTCTTGTAAGTAAGCAGCCAGGCTTCCCGGCCATCGCGCAGCCGCACCCGTTCTTCCCTCCCGAGGATGGGTTCGCCGGTTTCCAGCACCTGCCGGTCCTCGGCGGCGAATATCTCGGCTTGTTCCGGTGGATAGAAGTCGAAATCGCTTTTCCCCAGCACTTCTTCCTCGGACCGGGCCCCCATGAAATAGAGGTCGAGCGGGTTGGTAAGGGTTTTTCGACCTGTGATGTCCTTGGCATAAACGGCCAGGGGCAGCGTGTTGAGCAAGGTGCGCAGGAGGGTGCGCTCGGCCGTCAATTGGTCCCGAACGCGTTTCAACTCGGTGATATCGAGTCCGATTCCGGCCAGGCCGATGATGCGGCCCTGGGCATCACGCAAGGGGACCTTCGAGGTCAAGAGCCACACCTCCGTGCCATCGGGTCGGGTCAATCGTTCCTCCCGGTTCAAGATCGGCTCTCCACTGCACAGGACTTTCTGGTCGTCTTCCCAGAAGGCCGCCGCCTGGTCGGGCGGGTAGAAATCGAAGTCGGTCTTGCCCAGGGCCTCTTCCTCGGTGGCCACGCCGAGGTTGAGTCGATCGACGGGATTCACCAGCCGTTTTCGTCCCTCGAGGTCCTTGATGTAGAGCGCCACCGGCAGATGATCCACCAAGGTGCGCAGCAGGGCACGTTCGTTGGCCAGTTGTTCTTCCCAGCGTTGGCGCTCGGTAATGTCCACCAGCGTGCCAAGAATGGCCGGTTTGCCCTGGTATTCCACCCGGACGCCGCGGAGTTCCAGGTAGACGGTGGAACCATCCTTGCGCTGACCGCGGCAGCGATAATGCTCCTGGCGGACCTCGCCCTTGAGGCGCCGCTGGATTTTCTCCTCCGCTAGGAGGCGATCTTCGGGATAGACCAGATCCAACGGCCCAAGCTTTTCGATCAATTCGTCCGGGGTGTAGCCGAAGATGGCCGCCGCTGCAGGGTTTACGTACAGCAAGTGTTTCTCGTCGAAGAGGTAGATCCCCACCAGTGCATGCTCGCTCAGCATTCGGAAGCGTTCCTCGCTGGCGCGCAGCTCCGCCTCAGCCCTTTTCCGTTCGGTGACATCCGTTGTCAGCGTGGCAAAGCCGTCGGTCCCAAAAGGCGCCACGGAAACGTCGAAATAACGCTGGAGCGGCGGCCAGAAGATCTCCATACGCCGCGGCTGCCCCGTGGTCGCCACAGCCGCAAACTCCTCCAGGAAGGGAGCCGGTTGGGTTCCGTACACCTCGGAGCCGAGTCGATTGATGACCTCTTCACGTCGCCAGCCCATGATGCGTTCGAAAACCGGGTTAACGTCCAGGATGCGATAATCCACCGCCCGGCCCCGGGAATCGCGTACCACTTGATGGAGCACGATCATTTCGCTTGCGCCCTGGAAGAGCGACCTGAACCTGGCTTCGCTTTCCTCGATGGCGCGGCGTGCCTGGCGCTCGGCCGTCTGGTCACGGAACACGAGGACCACGCCGGCCAACCGGCCCTGAGCATCGCGAATCGGAGCTGCGCTGTCGGCAATGGGAATTTCGCGCCCCTGGCGCGCCAGCAGCACGGTGTGATTGGCCAAGCCTACCGTCTTGCCTTTACGCAAGACCAGCTCGACAGGATTCTCCACGGGTAACCGTGTGAACTCATTGACGATACGGAACACCGCGGGCAAGGGTTTGCCTTCGGCTTCCCGGCGGTTCCAGCCGGTCAATTGTTCCGCAATCGGATTGAGGTATTCCACCCGGCCTTCCGCATCGGTCGTCAGGACGGCGTCCCCGATGCTTTCCAGAGTGATGCGGAAGCGCTCTCGGCTCTGGTAAAGCGCCTCCTCGGCCTGCTTGCGGAGGGTGACGTCGGTGACAAAGCCCTCGAGGAACTGCACTTGTCCTGTTTCGTCCCGGATTCCGCGCCCGCGCTCCCAGACCCAGCGGATTTGACCGTCAGCAGCCTGAATGCGGTACTGGATTTCGAATGGCTCCCCTGCGGCCAGCGCGGTCTGGACGGAATCCCAGACGGCCTGCCGGTCTTCCGGTACGATCAAATCGCCATAGCGAGGTCGATTCGCCAAGAGTGCCTCCGGCGCATAGCCGGTGAGCTGTCGGCATCCCTCGCTCACCAGGGTCATGGGCCAGTCGGGCTCATTCTTGCACCGATAAGCCATGCCCGGCAAGTTGGCGAGCAGGGTGGCCAACTGCCGCTCCCGATCGCGCAGGGCTTGTTGGGCCCGGAGGGTCTCGGTGATGTCCTCCAGGGCCAGAAGGAGCATGTCGGCAGCACGCGCCTCGCCATACAGACGCCGCGCGTTCAACCGCAGCGTGCGCCGGCCCAGCTCCGGTAACTCGACAATGAGCTCGAAGTCCTCCACCTTGGTCTCGCGCGTCAGAATCTCTTCAAGCAGCCGGCGCAGCTCGGGTCGGTCCAACTGGCCTGCCCAAAGCTCGTACAGGGACTGCCCCACCAGAGCTTCCGGTCGCGCTTGAAATTGCTGATAAAACGCCCGGTTGGCCGAAACGATACGGAAGTTCGGGCCCAGGACCAGCAGGGGATGTCGGAGTGTTGCTACGATGGCCTCGTTGAGGGCCAGTGCCTCGGCCAGCAACCGCTGCGCCTTGCGCTCCTCGGTCTGGTCTCGGAAGACCAGCACCACCCCGGTGATGCGGCCCTCTTCGTCCCGGATGGGCGCGCCACTATCGGCGATGGGAAACTCGCGCCCGTCGCGGGCGATCAGCAGGGTATGGTTGGCCAGCCCGACCACGCGCCCCTCCCGAAGCACACGTGGGACGGGGCTTTCAGCCAGTTCTCGGGTCTCTTCGTTGACGATGTGGAATACGCGGCTCAACGGTTTGCCCTGAGCCTCGCTCAAAGGCCAACCGGTCAGCGTCTCGGCCACGGGGTTGAGAAATTCGATGCGGCCCTCGGCATCGGTCACGATGACCGCGTCCCCGATGCTGGCCAGCGTGACCCGATGCCGCGCCTCCAGACGGCGTCGGGCCTCTTCGGCAGCCAGTGTCTCCGCCAGTTGGTCGGCGCGGGCGCGGTGCCACGCGGTACGGGCGCCCAAAAAAACAAGGCCCACCAAGGCGATCGCTATGGCCCAGATGAAGCCCGCCCGCGTCCACGCCAAGGCATAAGCCTCCGAAGTGTCGATCTTGCTCAGCAAAATCCAGGGACTGCCGGGGATCTCCCGGGCGGCTGCCACCACCGGTTTGCCGCGATAGTCCCGCCCCTCCAGCAGACCGCGTCGTCCCAAGACCGCCTGGACCTCCACCAGGCTTGCTTCGTTGACCGGTAACCGATGCTTCAAGGTCATCCCGGGCCAGTGCCGTGCCTCGCTGAGGATCAAGGCATCCTCACCTCGCCGGCTCAGCAACAAGGACTCCGCACTCCGGGATTCCAACGGCCAGAACGCCAAGAAAGGCCGCAACACGTCCCAGGCTCGCCCCAGAAGCACCGCCGCCCCCACGACGGGCTCCGTGGCCTCTTCTCGAGGGATCAAGGGGGCCACCACGGCGAAATTCGGCTCCGGATCCTCGCCCCACAAGAAAAGCTCCGAAAGGGTCGTCTCCCCGGTCCTCAGCACATTCGTGAGCACAAGGCGCAGTTCGATAGGGAGTGGATCTGGCAAGGGTGCGTTGCCCACCCGGAGCCGAACCTGCGCCTGCGTATCCACCAGCAGGACGGCTCGATAGGCCTCGGCGCGCAGCCGCCGTTGCAGACGTCGCTGGAGGGCCGCCTCGCGCTCAGGTCGCGGATCCTCCAGCCACTGCACAAACGCCGCAGCCAGAGAAGCCGTCTCGCGATACAGGTCACCGTCCGCGATTCGTTCTGCGCGCCAGGCAGCAATCTGACGTGCCTTGAGTTCATTGACACTGACGACAAGGTGTCCGGCCCGAGTGCGAAGTTCATGGGACTGTTCCCGCTGGACCCAGAAGGCGGTGCCCAAGATTGCCACCCCAGCCACCACAACCAACCCTCGCAAAAACGCAGGTGTTTTCATGGCGTGAACGCAGAGCCGGCTGAGCTTAGTGGGGCAACCTTGACACTGACAAGGTCCAACGTCGGTCCCAATCAAGCCCCACCGCATTTCAGTTTTTGGCCCCCCTGACGGGGCGGCTCTGCCAGAACAGCAGGGGCTGGCGCTCGTTGCGCCAGAAAGCCTCCAAACCCAACACAGCTTACTCCCTGGCCGGAGCCGAAAACTGACCGGTCCACCGCCACGGACACAAACCCTACCTGCAGCTCGAATCCGCCTCCTCACGGCCCAGCCCTTCCTTCCGCCGTTGCGGAGTGCGAGGGTTCCTCTGCTGCTGATGCCCTCGCAGACAGCCCTCCTGCTGGGCCACGGTTTCCCCGCGCGCAGCGGCCCTCCTGCTTCTCGAGCACCGAGCGCCCCTGTTCAACCCGTGGTGATCGCAGCCCGCAGGAAGGCCGGAGTTCACCCCGGCCCACCTCCCACAGCGGCGGCAAGCCGCCGCACTCCACGCGCTGCCGCGACCTGGCAGAGCGCCTCCGAATTCGCGAAGCGTTTGGAGTGCGCCAGCTTGCTGCGCTGTCGCAAGCCGGCCTGCAAGCCACAGCCGCACCGGTTCGGTAAGGTCGCTAGTTGCGGCTGCGATCAGTCGCATGCGCACCGGAGACTGTGAACCACCCGACGGCGGGCCGGTGTTGAAGGCCGTCGTCACGGCAGGGCGAGGATCGGTTCGGTGCCCGTTCGTGCGCTAGGCCGTTCGGTTGGATGGCAGGCCTGGACCTGGGTGCGGGACACACACAGCGCCGGCAAGCCGGTGCGCCCTAAACAGGCCGCATCTTTCAAAGGCGCCCAACCCTGGCAGCAGCACGCGGGACACAGTCAGCGGCCGTCGCTGCAAGCGGACACCTCCCGGCGACCCGCGGCGGCCGACTACTCACCGCCCCCACCGGCTGTACGCGGAGCTTGGTCTGGTTGGGCCGGTTCCAAGTTGCCCCAGAGGTGGTACCCACCAGCGCCGTGCAGGGTGACTGCCCGTGAAAGGTACCCGCACCCGCGATAAGTCGGGCCGATTCAGCCTCCAATACGAGCCTGCTCGTTCTTGCCGCAGTGCAACGGCCGAGCACGCCAGGGCACACCAGATCCGGGTCAAGCCGGTTTCGGGTTGATCCGGCACCGGGGCTTCCCCTTCCATAAGCGCATGAAGGCAATCGTTCTGGCTGCAGGGTATGCGACACGGCTTTATCCGTTGACGCTTCACCGGCCCAAACCGCTCCTGCCCGTGGCAGGTAAGCCGATGCTCGAACACGTCTTGGCTGCGCTAGCACCATTGCGGGAGATCCAGCAGGCTTACATTGTCACCAACGCACGTTTTGCGGACCAATTCGAGGCGTGGCTCCACACCCGCGGCCGTACCGCGCCATTTTCCTGTACCGTGGTCAATGACGGCACTACCGATGACACCAACAAGCGTGGAGCCATCGGTGACATCGATTTTGTGCTGCAAACCCAGTCGGTGGAGGATGATCTGGTCATTGTGGCCGGCGACAACCTCTTCAGCGAGCCACTGGACGGTTTTGGAGAATACTGTCGGTCCCGGAACACGCCGGTATTGGGCGTCTACGACGTGGGAGACCTGGAGCAGATCAAGAAATACAACGCCATTGCCACGGATGCCGAGGGCCGCATCACGTTTTTCGAGGAAAAACCGGCGCATCCATCCAGCACGCTCACAGGCATAGCGCTCTATTTTTACCCCCGACACACCCTGCCGTTGATCCGACAATACATCGCCGAAGGGAACAATACCGATCAGCCAGGCCGGCTGGTCCAGTGGATGTACCCACGCACGCCGTTTTACACCTGGCGCGTGCCGGGACGCTGGTTCGACATCGGCTCCAAGGAAACGCTGGAAGAAGCCGATCGACTCTTCCGGCAATGGGCGACCGAAGACACCCCGCCCTGAAAGTTCCGCGACCGCTCGCCTGCCGATCCTTTGGAGGCTCGAAGGAAGGAGGTCACCTGCCGAACTTTGCGTGGAACCTTGTCGGCGTTTGGGGAATTCGGACGACACCGCCCGCGGGCAAAAGGGGTCGTGGTCGAGAACCCGAGTTCGGCCAAGCGATCGGACCGAGCCCGAGAATGGCGGGCCCGTTTTCGGATTGCCCCCAAGACCGGCAGCAGCGGTCCACGTCCTCGTTCCAGGTTCGAGTCGATGCGTTCGTGCTGGAGCTGTCCCTGGGGCTTTCCTCTGGGCACCACCGCGATTTGTTGTTTCTCGGATGACGCGTCTAACACGGTGGCAGCGACTGGGTCTCGTCCCCCGCCCTTCACCGCACCCACGCGACAAACGAACAGGCGGAACTCTGTGCCCTTCCACGCCAGGCCAGACAGTTCGGAGCTGCTCTGCCTCTCCTGCAGCAACGCCGCGTCCAATCCTGGGCACGCATCAAAGGCCGCTAGGCGGCCAGGGTCAGGCGTTGGCATCAGCGGATGCACCCCCGGTCGGCGCTGGGCCGGTTGTGCCTTCAATGAGGCTCGGGCAGCCCCAGCGCACGGCCCTTCTCAGGCAGCCTTGGAACGATGCGGACCTGCGTGAAGCGCGTCCTTGGCGGGCCCAGAAGGCCGACGCCCACCGCCAAACTCGACTTTCCACCAGGAACGTCGGGACAATACCGCCGCCAAAAAGGAAAAGTCAGTTCGGCGCGAATCGGCAGCCCATGGTTTTGCCGGCGGGGCATTCAAACCTCCTGGGCACCAGGGTCGGGTGGAAGATGGGGATCGGGATGCCCTACTCCTGCGGCCCGCCCGAATTCAGGAGGCAGCAAAATGCAGCGTGATTTACTGCCCGCACGTTAGCCAACGCGGGGTCCCGATTGATTTCGGCCGCACAGGGGGAAACCGTTTGTGTTCGGGTTGCCGAGCAACGTGCCGCAGCCACGGCCGAGAACCGACCAACTGACCGGTCCGCGGTTCTACCGGCTCGTCGAACGCTTCGAACCCTCTTGACCCTGTCTGGTTCCAAGGATCCGTTCCCCTACCCTGCTGCTGGCCGTGATGAGGTCGCTGACTTTGTGGCAACCGAGGGCCGAGCCGCGGCAATGGCCCGGAGGGAACGACGGGGAATTGCGGCGTTCTTCGAGGGTGCACTGGGCCGGACGGGCTGTTACAGTCGCAGGGGCCGAGTGTGTAGCCGCGTGCCGATAAAGCCGCCCGATCCATACCGACCATGAACACAATCCTTGCTAGTGCACTTGTGGGGTTGATCAGTGTAACGGCAATGGCCACGCCAGAACGCCTCGACCTGGCCGGCCGCTGGAGGTTTGCCCTCGATCCGGACGACGTCGGTTTACGGGAAAACTGGCAGTCCCGGCCATTGCCGGGGCGCGTCCGTCTGCCGGGGACCTTGCCGGCCCAGGGCATCGGCGACCCGATTTCCACGAACACTCCCTGGACCGGTGGCATCGTAGACCGGTCCTGGTTCGAAGCCCCGGAGTACGCGCCCTACCGCCAACCCGGTCAGGTGAAAGTCCCCTTTTGGCTCCAACCCGATCGGTATTATGCCGGCGCCGCCTGGTACCAGCGCAGTTTTCGCGTGCCCGGGCAATGGGCCGGGCGCTGGATCCGCCTGCACTTGGAACGACCGCATTGGGAAACGCGGGTTTGGTTGGACAACCGCCTCCTCGGCACCAACCGCTCGCTCAGCACGCCGCATCTCTATGATCTGGGATTCCTACAGTCCGGCTCCTACACGCTGACCGTCCGGGTCGATAACCGCCGCATAGTAGACATTGGCGAAAATTCCCACGGCATCAGCGATCATACCCAGGGCAACTGGAACGGCATCGTGGGCCGCATCGAATTGGAGGTCCTGCCACCGGTATGGATCGAGGAAATCCGGGTTTATCCCGAAGTGTCCACGCGCTCGGCCCGGGTCCAACTCACCGTGACCAACCCTGCTGGCGGAAGCTTCGAGGGCCAACTGACGTTGCGTGCGGGGGGGCCGGCCACGCATCGCCACCGCTCGTGCTGCTGGTGCGTTTCACGGGGACGGTCACAGAGGTCGAGTCCACCCTTGCGCTGGGGTCGGATGTGCCGTTGTGGGACGAGTTTCAACCGGCCTTGATCCCCTTGAACGTACGGTTGGAAGGCCGCGCCACAGACGCCTCCGTGGTCCATGAACGGACGGTTCGCTTCGGCCTGCGCGAGCCTGGCCAGGTGGGCACCCAGTTGGCCTTGAACGGCCGGCCCCTCTTCATTCGCGGCACGCTCGAATGCGCCATTTTTCCACGTACCGGCCACCCGCCCACGGACGTTGGCGAGTGGCGGCGCATCCTCCATGTGGCCCGAAACCACGGCTTGAATTTGCTGCGGTTTCATTCCTGGTGTCCACCGGAGGCCGCCTTCCAAGCCGCGGACGAACTGGGCTTCTATTTGCAGGTGGAAACCTGTTGGCCCAACCAATCCACCACGCTGGGCGACGGAAAGCCCGTGGACGACTGGTCCTGGGAAGAGACCGAACACATTCTGCGCGCCTACGGGAATCATCCCTCTTTTCTTTTCATGGCCCACGGCAACGAACCGGGCGGCCGTAACGCCAACGCCTATCTGCGGAAATATCTGGCCCACTTCAAGGCACGGGACCCGCGCCGGCTCTGGACCAGCGGCTCCGGGTGGCCGCAACTGCCCGAAAACCAGTTCCACGTCACGCCCGACCCGCGCATCCAAGCCTGGGGCGCCGGCCTGAAGTCGCGCATCAATGCACGGCCACCGGAGACGATGACCGATTACCGGGATTACATCGCACACCGTTCGGTGCCAGTGATCAGCCACGAAATCGGCCAGTGGTGTGTCTATCCCAACCTGGCCGAGCGCAAGAAATACACCGGTTATTTGAAGGCCAAAAACTTCGACATCTTCGAGGACTTTTTGCGCGCCCACGGGCTGGAACGATTGGCACCAGCCTTCCTGCATGCCAGCGGTCGGCTGCAGGTCCTCTGTTACAAGGAAGACATCGAATCGGCTCTGCGCACGCCCGGCATGGGCGGGTTCCACCTGCTCGATCTGCGCGATTTCCCCGGCCAAGGGACGGCATTGGTCGGCGTGCTGGATCCCTTCTGGGACAAAAAGGGCTACGTGTCGGCGCGCGAATTTCGCCGCTTTTGCAACGCTACGGTTCCGCTGGCCAGGCTGCCGCGGCGGGTCTTCACCACCGACGACACCATGGAAGCAGCGTTGGAGGCGGCGCACTTTGGCCCGGCTCCACTCTCTCAGGTGGAGGTGCAGGTGCGGCTGGTGAACGACCGCGGCCGAACGGTGCGGCAAGAAACCTTCTTCCTGCCAGACCTTGCACTCGGCAACGGACTGTCCCTCGGGCAAGTCCGGTGGCCCCTGCGCGATCTGGCTGCGCCGGCCCGATACCGGCTGGTCGTGACCTTGACCGGCCAGCCCACCCCACCGGGCTCCCGCGCCCGGTCCGTGACGTTCGAAAACGATTGGGACCTCTGGGTCTATCCCGTCCAACTGCCAGCAGAGCCGCCTTCGGTCCTCGTCACCAATCGCTGGGATGACACCGTGCTAGCATACCTAACTGCTGGTGGCCGGGTGCTACTGACCCTGCCGGCGCACCACGTGCGTAACCATGACCAGGCCCCGGTGAAACTGGGGTTCTCTTCCATCTTTTGGAACACCGCTTGGACAGGCCGACAAGCCCCTACCACCCTCGGCATCCTCTGCGACCCGCGACATCCAGCCCTGGCTCGGTTCCCCACAGACAGCCATAGCAACTGGCAGTGGTGGTACATCATCCACCGGGCGGGGGCCTTGCGGCTGGATCTGCTGCCGCCCCCAACCGAGCCCATTGTCCGAGTCATCGACGACTGGTTTACCGCACGTCCGTTGGCCCTGATCGTGGAAGGCCGCTTAGGGCACGGCCGCCTCGTGATCTGCGGCTTCGACCTTACCCGCGACGCCGACGATCCGGTGTCCCGACAGCTCCGCTCCAGCCTCGCCGCTTACTTGGGCTCTCCCCGCTGCCAGCCCCGCACCGAGTTCAGCCCGACCCAGATCCAGGCGCTGCTCCAACCGCCGCCAGAGACCGTCCTGCCCCTGCGGGTCAGCGCTTCCAGTGAACATCCCGGCTACGAGGCTGCCCAGGCCGTGGACGGAGACCCGGCCACGCTGTGGCACACGCCCTGGGGCGCGGATGCGCCCGGTTTTCCTCATGAGCTTCGACTTGAATGGGAGGGAACACGAAGCATCGCCGGGCTCATTGTCCTGCCCCGCCAGGATGGCAACCGGAATGGGTGGATACGCCGCTGGGAAATCTCTGTGCGCCTGCCGGGGCAGCCGGCCTGGAGCCCGCCCCTACTCTCGGGCCAGTGGCCGGCCAATCCCGAGCCCAAAACCGTCCGGTTCCCCGCACCCTTGGAGGTCGAAGGCATCCTGCTGCGGGCCTTGGACGGTCACGCCGCCGGCCCTTGGGCGTCCCTTGCCGAAATCAGCCTGCTGCCTCCCTGAGCCTCCCGACCAACGAAGCCGATCCTGCCCACGGTGCCGAAAATCACCGAGCACGCATCGCGTCGGTCCATCCGAAGCGGCGCAAGGAACAAAACTCAGGGCAAACCTCCCTCGGGAACAGCCGATGGCAGCCCGGGCAGCTCCCGCAGAATCGGTTCCAAGGCCGCCGCCCATTTGGCATAGCCCGCTGCATTCGGATGCAGCAGGTCGGGGAACTCTTCCGGACGCGCGTTCCCCTCGGCGTCGGCAAAGGGCGTCCAAGTATCACAACGCCGGCACTGCGGAAACTCCCGCACCACCTCGTCCACCAGGGCATTCAGGCGCCGGATTTTGTCGGCCGGCCTCTGCCGACTGGCATGGCTGGGCATCACCTTGCAGACCACCACAGGCATCGCGGGATTGGCCCTCTGACAAGCCTGCAAAATCGCGCGCACGTTCCCAGCCACATCCTCTGGGTCCGCCCCCAACCCGATGTCGTTGGTCCCGATCAAAAGCACAATGGCCGCCGGCTTCAGATCCAGCACATCCTCCTGCAGTCGATACAGCACGCCGCGAGTGGTATCCCCACTGATGCCACGATTGGCACACTTCCAACGACCAAAACGCTGTGCCAGATCCGTCCAACCCTGCGTTATCG
>Ga0209017_10001499_pt1 | contig 17677 bp, 1 predicted proteins | sample YNPBryunderm2012_FD_185812 | JGI IMG/M metagenome (GOLD analysis project Ga0209017, IMG submission 185812) | Anoxygenic and chlorotrophic microbial mat microbial communities from Yellowstone National Park, USA - YNP Bryant MS undermat 2012... ... | reverse complement strand
AGTTGAGAATCGGTGAGAATGAAGTCGGCATCCGCGTTTTCTACCACCGTGTCGATGCCGCCGCCGCCGTTGAGCGTGTCGTTGCCCGGACCTCCGGTCAGTTCATTGTCCAGGCTATTTCCCACGAGCGTATCATTACCTGACCCTCCTACGAGATGTTCGAGGTCCTCGGCAGGGAGGTACAACTGCAATTCACCGGGTACGACGGTCTGGGCCGACCCCAAGAGACCGAGATTGACCGTCACGCCCAAGGTGAAAGCGGAGAAATCCAGTGTGTCTCGACCAGCGCCGCCAATGACCACATTGAAGTCTATGACCGCCTGTCCGTTGGGCACAAACACAAACCGGTCATCGCCGTCGCCACCCTCCAGCCAGTTCGGGCCCGGGCCATCCAGGATCAAATCATCCCCGCCGCGGGCATACACCCATGCGGTGCCCGTGAAGCCGGACACATCGAAGATCTCATTGCGGTCGGTACCGATGAGAATCGCCTGCTCAATGGAACCGAAGACGATGGTGCCACCGCCCCCCGAGAAGGTGACCCCTGTCGCAGTCAGCGTCACCGTGGCCCCCGCCGGCGCAGGCAGGGCCGGCTCGGGCACCTGAACCCGAAGGGTGTCGTTCCCTCCGCCCCCGTCCACCTGGAGGGTCCCGGCCGTCCAGCCGCTCACATCGAAGAGGTCATCCTGCGCGCTGCCGATCAGAGTGAGGCCTTCAATGCCCAGCAGGCGATCCACTTCCACCACGCTATCGTCCCGGGGAACAGGTACCGGATCACGCTGCGTGATGGAGAGCCGATGATTTTGCGCAACGAATTCGACCGGCCAGGCAGCTGCGGAAAGATCTTCGGTCACCTGATCAGTGCCGGTGCCGCCGTCTAACAAATCGTTCCCCCGCCCACCGCTGAGCAGGTCGTTGCCCGGCCCACCGTACAGGAGGTCGGCTCCGGATCCACCCAGCAGCCTATCATTGCCCAAACCACCCAACAGGATCGCGCGCCCTGAGAAGGCCGAGGCATCCAGCGTATTGTCTCCCTCGCCACCGATCAGCTGTGCCTGTTCGATCGAATCTAGTCCCATCGGACCACTAGCCAGGAACATGATCAGGATGGCGTCGGTGAGCACAAAATCGGCATCGGCGGCCCAGACCACGGTGTCCAACCCACCTAGGCCGCGGAGCAAGCCCTGGCCCGTCCAACCGGTCAGGGTGAAGATATTATGGCCAGGGCCACCGGTCAGGACGGCAACTTCGATGCTGTCGAGCATGTCCACTTCACCTGTCCCACGGCTCAGACTCCAATCGGTCAGCAGGAAATCAGTATCGGCAGCCTCTTCGATACGATCCAGCCCTTCCCCTCCCCACAGAATGTCATTGCCCGGACCGCCGTCCAACAGGTCATTTCCTCCTTTGCCATCCAAGAGATCATTCCCCGGTCCCCCGCGCAGGACATTATGGTTTCCATTGCCCCGCAGGACATCGTCCAAGCTGCCGCCACGCACCTCCTCGATCCCTTCGCCAATCAGGCGAAGCGTCAAATTCGCATTTACGGTCTGGAAGGTATCTAGCAGGCCCATGTTAAGGTGGATGGACAAAGTGGTGGTACCCGAGAAATCGAGGATGTCATGTCCGGGATCGCTCATGTGCTCCACCACCGTCTCCATGCCCCATGGGTCGTCGGTATCAAAGACGTAAACCTCGCTCCCGGCTCGTCCTTCCAGCCAGTCATTGCCGAAGCCTCCTATGAGGACATTGTCCAACTCATTACCATACAGGAAATCGTCGCCACGCCCGCCCGTGGCGTTCTCCAGCAGATCCTTCAGCACCAGTCTCAGATTGGAATTGACCGTTTGGGGGACGTGAAGCTGTGCGAGGTCCACCACCACGCCCATGGTCGTGGAAGAGAAGTCAAGGGTGTCCCGCCCCCCGTTCCCGGTGATCGTGATGGTATCCAGCGGCGTGTCGGCGGTGAATTGGAAGAGATCGTCTGCCGAACCACCGAGGTAGGTATCATTGCCTGACGTGGCAATGAAGGTGACAGGCCGGGAGTAACCGGCTGCGTTGAGTACGTTCGCACCCGGACCGCCACGCAGTGTCACGTTTTCCAGAGAGGCCAAGTGATAGGTGGCCCCGGTGGGCAGACTCAAACTGGCGTCCTTGGGGAACCCGATCCATAGGGTCCAAAGCAGGCGCTCCAGGCTGCTGGCATCCCTAAGCACCATGTCCGTGTCGTTGGTCACCAGCAACGTGTCAGAACCCCCTCCGCCCTGGACGAAGGCATTCCGGCTCCAGCCATTCAGATCGAACCGGTTGGCCCCGGCATCCCCGATCAGTCGGGCGGTCTCGAAGACATCGTGCATGGTGTGCACGTTCAGCGGCACATAGATCCCTAGTTGAAGCTGCTGATGCACCAACTGGCTGGGAGTCAGCACGATCCCAGGCACGGGCCGGACAGAAAGTACAGTATCGTCGCCATGACCTCCGTGGATGTCGTCGTCGCCCTGACCTACGGTGATGTGATCGTCCCCCAAACCGCCCAACACAATGTCCACACCGTCGCCGCCGGCCAGGATGTCATCGCCAAGCTGACCATCCACAAAATCCGCGCCTGGGCCGCCATCGACAAAGTCCCGCCCCGGCCCACCGAACCGCAGGATGTTACCGAGCTTTTGCGGCAGGTGCATGTTCACCCAGGTATCCGTCACCGCGTAAGCCGGGATATGGCCCGAATCCCCCAAGAGCACGTCCCAGTCCAGCCCACCCAGGATCACATCGTCATCGGTGATGGTCGGATTGCCCTCGCCCACAATGTAGACCGTGGCCGTGTCATAGGGCCGGCCCGTGGCCTCCTGCAGGATCACGTTGAAATACCTGAACTCCGTGAAGCCCAGGTTCCGGTTATGCACCGGGATCTGCACGGTCTTGCGCGTCTCCCCCACATCGAACGTTACTGCCGTTGTGGTCGCCGTGTAGTTGCGCGTGGCCGGCGGGCTCGATTTGGCCCCGTTGGGACCGACGCCATCGACCGTCTTGACCACCACAACCGCCGCAGAGGTGGAAAGCCCCCGCAGGACGACCACCTCGACGTAGCCCGGTTGCACTTCGGAAACACTGTAAGCACCACGGCTGAACTTGAAGCTGCCGACCGCGGCATATTGACCGGCGGGAACCACGCCGGCGTCGATACCATTCCGGACGGGTGCTGCGGCCGTCAGGGTGACAATCCGGGTGCGGTTCACAAATTCCGCATCGCTATCCACCGAGGATCCGTCTGCGATGGGATTCGCGTCCCCTACATTGGGCTGAACAAACGTGTAGCCCTGGGGCAGCTCGAACTGGACCACATATTGGCTGGGCTGCACCGGATCAATGTACAGGTTCTCAAAGCTGTAGGTGCCTGTCGTGGTAAATACCGCATTGACCGGATTGCCGGCCGCATCCAGCAACGTCACCAACACACCTTCCGTAAACAAAGGCTCCGAGACATCCTGCCGGTCGTTTAAATTCAGATCGCGCCAGATTTCTCCACGGATCTGGCCAGGGAACAGCTCCGGCGCAACAGCAAACACAGGACCCCCATCATAAATCGGGTGCAACGTCACTCCCGGCGGCAAACCATACTCGGCTTGCAAGTTCGTGCTGGAGGTCACCACTACCACGGTAGCGTTGTACACCGAGCGGTTGACCGGCATGTTGGCGTCCGTGGCCGTCTGCCAGTGTCCACCCACTACGTGATCATCGCCTCCGCCAGCGTCAACCCGGTCGTTCCCCGGTCCTCCAAAGATGGTGTCATCGGTCCCGCCGCGCCCCACCTCCTTTGTTTCCGCGGGTAAGCTGAAACTGAAGCTGTTGCGGTAACCCACAGGGCTGAAGGGCGAAATTCCCACCACACCGTCGAACGATTCCGACTGGTTTTCATTCCCCGTAGTCACGCTCCATGTCCCGGACCACTTCATGAGCAGATAAGGGCCAAAAGCCTTCTGGTAGGCTGATTTAACGGTTGAGCCATCCACACTGATGGACACCGGTCCCAAGGTCACCGGCTGGACGTATCTGCCGGTGTTGTCGGTGGTCACGGTGGCGGTCTGCTGAGTGCCGCCCTGCATCCACGTAACCTTCACGGAGACATTGGCAATGCCGGACTCTCCAATGTCCCAGAATCCATTGCCATTGGCGTCGTGGAAGACAAAACCCTCCACCGGCACCAGGTCGTCGTCATAAATGGTCCCCACCCCCAGAGCAGAGGCAGTAGCCAGGGTGGCACGCACCGGATTGGAAAGGCGCACACCAAAACGCTCGGTCACTTCTGGTTGGGAATCCCGCAAGATGGTCACCGTGATGGAAGCGGTCGTGTTCCCCTGAGGCACAAAGACCGTGCCCGAGCCGGCCACAAAATCCTGCCCCGCTCGGGCTGTGCCGTTTACCGTGGTCCAGCTCACAAAGACACCGCCCGGCGGTGCCGGCTTGCTGAGCTGAACCACAAAGGTAGCCGTAGTCGAGCCGGCCCCGGTACCCTCGACAACGGAAGTCGAACCGATCGAGACAATCGGCAGGTCAGCATCGCGAATGATCAACGTCGCGGTGTCTGGGCTACCTCTGACCGGCCCACCGGTGGGATTGCGGAGGTACAACTGAACCGTTTCATCACCTTCGGCGATGCCATCGGCAAAGATCGGGATCCGCACCACCTTGGTAGTCTCGTTTCCTTGGAAATACACCACCTGGCGGGAAGCCGGTGCATAGTCGCTGCCTGCCGTTGCCGTGCCCCCTCCCGTATAGAACACCACCACGGGCTGTGAGCTGCCCGGCGTGCGGTGCAAGGTGATGAGGGCATAGGTCATCCCTGAGGCCGGTTCCTGCACGGTAAAGGTGGTGCTCCCAAAATACACACTCCAGGGCCCGGCATCCGTGGAGCCTGCGCCGTCATTGTCCACAATCCGGATGGTGAAGTGGTTGCTCTCCAGGGGCCTGGCTGCGATGTCTGCATTCTCCGCACTGAGCACATTGACGAAGAACATCTCGTCCGGCTCGGCCCGCACATCGCCCAAGACCTTGATCCATAGAATCTTGGAGGTTTCGCCCGGCTCGAACACCAGCGTCTGAGCGGAAACTGGCATGGTATCGTTCGGCTGGGCCTCGTAATCCGGACCCTCGCCTGGCAGGCCGGAGAATACCGATTCCACAGCGGTGCCCGGGCTAGTGGCATAGGTCACGGTCACCCGTTTTCCGCTAACCGCTGAAAGACTGACCTGGACCGGCACCAACGTGTAACCGGCATCCGGCTCGAACACGTGAGTATGGAACGTCCCCGGCGCTCCCAAAGCATGGATGGACACGCTGACCGGGCCGTCGTCATCCGGGATGATCCCGTAGCCGCGGTGATCCGCGATCCGGGCATAGGTGGGGTTGAACAGCTCCACGTAGAAGCTTTCATCCGGTTCGTCCAACGTGTCCTGGCGGAGTTGCACCGTGATCTTCTTGGCGGTTTCCCCGGGTTGGAAGGTCAGCGTACCGGGCGGCGGTTGTACAAAATCACCATCCAGATACAGCGGGAACGGTTTGGCGGGGTTGGGACCGCAGCCACAATCGTAAGCCGAATCCACTAAATACTGCACCGTGATGGTGTATTCGCTGGGATTGGACAGGGTCACGATGAATTCGGCCACAGTATCCTCGGGCACCGTATAGATGCGTGTGCCGTCCGGTAGCAAGGTCGAAGGTGGCACATAGTCCCCGATGCTGAGGGTAGGCACCGGATCGTCGTTCAAAATGGTGATCACCACCTCGGAGGCGGCGGCCGGCAATTGCACACCAGGGGAAGGATTGGAGAACAAGACCCGGAACTGCTGATGCTCCTCATAGGTGAGGTCGCCCAACACCACCACGCTCACCGTGCGAACGGTTTCTCCGGGACCGAAGGTCAAGGTGCCGGAAACCGGCAGGTAATCCCCTGAAGCAGCCGTCGCGTTTCGTCTGGGATCGGGCCCGTTCCCGTCAGCGGTCGTGTAATCCAAGGTCACGGGCGTCCGCTGGGGTCCGGAGAGGGTCACGGTCAGCGTAACCAGCGTTTGGCCGCTTTGGCCTTCCAGAACCGAGACAGGGTTGACCGAGATTACCGGATCCCCCTCGTATCCTGCGGCAATGTTGCGCTCGGTCTCATCGAAGGTGAGCTGGAAATCGGGAGTGCGGCCCTGCAAGGGACCCGTTGGATACACATCGCTGTCGTTGGACGCAGCCTCTGCATTGGCTGCCCCGCCTCCGAACTGCGGCACAAAGCTCAGCCCCGCAGGCAGGCTGAAGGTCAGGTAATAACGGTCCGGATCCAGCCCCGTAAACTTGAAGGAACCGTCCACCTCCGTGCGAGTCGAACCGATTAGCAACCCGTCATTGCGATACAAGGTTACGGTCACGCCGCCGAAGCCCGTTTCATCCGCATCCCTGATCCCGTTCCTGTTCAGATCGAAGAAAATGGCCGATCGAATGGCAATGCCCGTGTCGCGGTCGCCGGTGCGCCCCATGGAATCGTCCCCAAAGATCACATCGTCGCCCGGGCCACCGTCGATGAAGTCATTGGCATCCTCCTCGATGACACTGGTTTCGCCGTGGTTCATGAAGTTGCCGCCGTAGAGGTAATCGTTGCCGGGCCCACCGAACAGCACGTCCACGTTGCCGCCGCCGATTAGAATGTCGTTGCCCGTGGCTGTACTGCCAGCGCCGGGGATGTTGCGCACTGTGATGCCGGCGGTGGGGATGGCTGCAATCGCAGCTCGGATGGCAGCGAGGTTGGTCTGGGTAATGGGCAGGCCGTTGATGGTAATCGGCTGCGCAGGTTCATCGTCGCCAATCAACAGGTCAATGCCTCCATGACCGTTGGCCCAATCGCTACCCGGGCCGCCCAGGAGCAGATCGTTACCGGCGCCTCCGTAAAGCCTGTCGTCCCCCGCATTCCCTTCCAGCACATCATCGCCCGGCCCTCCGTAAAGAATGTCATTGCCGCCATCGCCGCGAATCCAGTCATCGCCCTCCTCACCGTGGAGGATGTCATTGCCCTGACCGCCGCGGATCCGATCATTTCCGGCGCGCCCGTAGATGACATCGTTGCCATCCGGCGAGGTGCCGGAGCCGTCGTCTCCGTAGAGCTCATCGGCCTCGGGGCTGCCATAGATCGTGTCGTTGCCAGCATCGCCGTAAATCGTGATAGCGCTGGCCCCGGCATGGAGCGTATCGTTACCCGGTCCTCCGTAGAGGATTACGCCAGTGACGCCGCTATTGGAGCTGGCATAGATGGTGTCGTTGCCCTCATCGCCCCAGGCGCGGGAGTTAGGTCCGTCCCCAAGGTAAATGGTGTCGTTGCCCGGCCCGCCGCGGACCTCCACCGTGGAAAGCACGCCTCGGAAGTCCAGGTAATCATCTCCCTGCCCGGCATCTTGGACAATGATCCTGCCCACATTGGCAAAGGTCTGCTTCCAGTTACCCCACTGCACCTCCACGGTTTCAGCCCCGGCGGAACCCTGGACGTGACGAACAATGAACGTTTCACTACCGTCGGTAGTGTCAATTGCCAACCGATTGGCCGCGCGGGAGCCAATGTTCAACAGCAGATCGCTCCCGGACAGTTCGGCCAACACCGGCTCCGGACAGGTGATTTCGAAGCTGAACAGAGTGATCTCCGCAAAGCGCCAGGTCTTGTCGATGCTGAAGAAGAACAGATCCACCTTCAAGAATGCCTCGAGAAAGAGATAAATCCGGCCCTCGATGTCGAAGATACAGCGCGGGTCCTGCTGGGCGTTGGCCACGATCTCGCTGACGCGCACCCTGCCGTCGTCGTTGATGTCGTTGAGATCGAAAATCACCTCGAAGCCGAGCCCGCCCTGCACCCCTGCCTTGGCGATCAGCAGATTGACCTCGGCGCCAGCGAACAGCTCGCCATAGAGGCGGACCTCGGGCTGTTCGTTTCCGCTGGCATCGAAGTCGAGCACATAAAAACCGTCGAGGATGTCGAGGGCATTCTTGGTCTCCGAACTGATGAACTTCTGGATGCCGTAGGTGTCGTAACCGAATCCGATGTTGATGTCGGCCCCGATGGTGCCGCCAAACTTGGCGAACAGCGGGCCCCAAATGGGGATCGACTGCGTGTAGGTGAACCGGAAGCGGAAGGTGGGCATCCGCCATTCCACCAGTCGCACCGGTTGGCCGGTGAACAGGTTGAACAGCTCGGACGGGTTCTCAAAGATCGGAATCTTGAAATTGTCCAGGCTCCCCACGTCCCGCGCGAAGCCGGCCACTGCAGACGTGTAACTGCTGCTGGCACCGGAACCTGTGGCGGCCTGGGCGGCAGCCGCGATTTCGTCCATCGTCCGACTGGCAATGGCTTCCAGAGCCTGGATTTGGGAACGCCGACCATCGGCTCCCTCGAGTAATCGGAAGGAACCAAAGGGAATCAGGATCGTGCCCTCACCCAATCCATCCAAGCGGTTGATCAGGTTCACCACCTGGATCACGCCTTCGATGAAGTCCACCGTGGAGGGTTCCAACAGGCCGAAGGTGGCGGCCAGATCCAGCAGGGTGATCTTCTGCCCGGCCAAATCCGACAGCACCGGCAGCCGCATCGTCACGATGTCCAGCAGCGGCTGAATGGGCTCGGTCACCTTGCGGATCTCCTTGAGGATGGGGCCAAGGAAATCGCTGATGAAGGTCCCCAGATCGAGCTGCAGATTGGTAAAGTCGATCTGAGGAGCCGTCATTCCCTGATCCGTGTTGGCCACCCAGCGCAGCCGGAAATCGGCCAGCACGCGCGGGAAGGCGGTGTTGCCGCCGAAGCTGGCGATGAGCTTGAGATTGACCTGGGCCTCAGCGCCAAGGACGGCCTGCAAAATGTCGTGGAACCGGGTGCCGCTGGAGAACAGCTCCGCCACGGTCAGTTTGCCATCCCGGTTGGGATCCTTCAGGTCGACGCGGAAGAAGCCCTCGAAGTAACTGGGCGCGGCTAGGTCGTCCATCACATCCAGTTGCAGGAAAAACAACTGGCCGGCGGCATGAAGTCCGGGAATTTCGGCCCGGAAGAAGATCTGGAGTTCCGGTGCGCTGGCCGGGGCCGAGGTGTTGAAGTAGAACCCGTGGGTCAGGTCCACCCCAAAGCCGAACTTCCAGTCGAAGCCCAGGGACAGGACCACGTTGCCATCTACCTGCAGGCCGAAGCCGGGTACGCCGATTTGGAATGCGATCGGGTTCTGGGAGGTATCCAACAGGGCCAGCGTCCGGGCCAGGCGGATATTCACCGTCAGACCTGTCTCACAATCCAGCGTAACATCCAGTTGGCTGAACCCGGCAGCCACGTTCAGCGGATCCCCCGTGGTGTAGTCCACCAAAAGATTCAGTCCGCCCGGCCCTAGCGAATTCCAGAGCGCCTTCTTGATGGCGTTTTCCACGGCCGTCAGGCCGTTTCCGCCCGCGGCCGCCACCTCTTCCCGCAGCTCCCGCAGCAGGCCACTGCGAAATTGTCCGATGAAATTGGCAGCCTCCTGCAATCCGTTGCCCACCAGCGGCAGTGGGGTGTTGTAGACAATGCTGTTCAGACCGTCTTCGACCCAGCCCAGGAACTTGTCGAGTCCGGCCAGGATCTCGTCGATGCTGTTGGCGATGACATCGCACAGCTCCAGGCCGCGGAACAACTGACTGAAGTCCGGAGCAATGAGCAGCACGTTTTCGAGGATGCCGGTCCCCAGATTGGTGCTCGTGGACGGGTTGCCATCGTCGTCGGTCGTAAGGGCACTGGAAGCGAACGCGCCGCCCGCGCCGGAAGCGCTCTGAATGGCTGCCAGGGCCACGTTGGCCGTGGTGGTGCCCAGGTCCACCTGCACGATCAGCGTGTTGCTGCCGGCATCATAGCTGGCCTGCGCCGTGTTACCGCTGAGGGTGTCGCGGAACACCACGCGGTAGTTGGTGACGGATCCGTTGGACTGAATTCGCAGGTCGTTATGCAGCCCGGCAAAACGAACCACAGCCGTGGTGCCGCTGGCCACCGTGGAAACCGCCTCGCTGAGGAACAGCCGCACCACGTCCGGGATCTCCACCACCAGGTAGTGGTCGGGATACCCGTCCCCGTTGGTGTCGGCTGAGCCGCCAAGGGGCGTGCTTTCCAGAGGCGCAAAGACCGGTAACCTTGCACTGACACCGCCCTCCACCCGCAGGTCGATGCTGTCGGTGCTCAGCCAGTTTTCGTCGAAGTACAGCCGGCCATCGCCATCGGTGTCCTTCAGGCCGAGTCGAAACACCGCGCCCCGATCGTTTTGGGTCGGGCCTGTATCAGGATCGCCGTCTTGATCCAGGGTGACGGCGCCTTGCTTGATAAAGATGCCAAACACGGCGCCCAAGGACGCCTCCAGGTTCAAATCGGTGCCCGCCACGCGGGCCAGCAAGGTTACGCCGGTGGTGTCGTAAAAGAAGGGTCGGATGCCGAGCGGGTTGGTGACATCCAAACCGAAGTCCAACCGCAGATCAGCACTGGCACTGACGGTTAGACGGCCTTCGCCGCGGATTTGGACCAGGGTGGTAGCGAACTGGAGGAAGGATCGAAGGGCGGGATTATCTCCGGCGACCTGACCGAGGAGCTGTTGCAAGTCGAGCTGGAAGGGCAGGGCATTGGCATAGGCCACGGAGAAACGCAGCGAAAACTTGAGGGCTGCCGTAGTGATTGTGCCCGTGCCCGTGTTCCCGGAGACCGGGTTGTCCGGGGGCGCCAGCGAGGCGTTCCAGGGCGAGTTAAGCGCATTGATCGCCGACACGATCGCCGAAGCAGTGGTCTTGCCGGGGTTGATGCGCAGGATCAGTAACTTGTTGGCCGAATCCCACTGGGCTCGTGCGCTCGTTCCTGAGAGGGTGCTGTCGCCCACAATCCGGACCACCGAGCCGTTGAGAGCGGCTCCGTTGGTGTTGGCGGTAATCCGGAAGGCATTGTTCGGACCGTTCGGATTGATCAAAAGGGTGCTGGGCGTGGAGGCTGTGCCCCCGGCAGTCACGAGACCGGCAGCAGGAATGCCATTCTCGTCCAGGGTAATGGTCAGCACGCCTGGATCCAGGTGGAACAACTGATCGATCTGGCGCTTCATTTCCGCCAGCGTGCTCTGCAGGCTTCTTTGAGCTCCGGCCCCTGCTAAACCGTCCAACCACTCTGCAAACCGCCCCGCATAATCCAGCATGTCGTGGACACTGAGGTTTACAAAGGGCAGCGGTTCGTCCAGGAAAGAGAATGCGCTGAGCCGGCTCAGGCTGTCGGCAATGCCCCGCAACGCCTGCACGATCTGCGCAAAGTTCAGTTGGGCGAAGTTTTCCAGGCTGCCCAAACTGGGGTACGTGAGGAAAATGCCGCGGTTATTGGTCACCGGGTCGTAGGACCCCGGGTTATATTGCAACTGGGTAATGTCCGGGATCCAGACCGAGACCCGCGGATTGTTCAGCGGCACCGAGAACCCCAGGCCGCCCACGGAGATGTTGTCCAGCCGCGCCAGTAGACTGCCAGTAAACTGGAAGGCCGGCACCAGGTTAGAGATCCGGTTCGATGCGGTGTTGGTAAACAGTTCGGTGATGTAGAAGCGGCGCTCGCCGGTGGTCTGGTTCTGCAGCGTGAGGCTCGCGGTGATGGGCGCCGGCGTCACCCCATCATAGGCCAAGGTGCCAAACGCGCCACCGCTGGTGCTGACCTCCACAAATCCAAAACGCAGGGTGCCGGAGATCCCTGCTGCGGTGGTCGTGACCGTGAGGCTGCCCGACAATTGCGCGTCTTCGATGAAAATCCCTTTCACAGGGCTGGTGGCCAGGCTCATGGCCACCCGATCCGTCGTAGTGGCCGGATTATTGTCCAAATCCAACATCTGGCCTCCGAAGCCCAGTTCGGTCACAAACGGATCCTGCTGCGGGGCCAAGACGATCAGGCGATTGATCAGCCCCAACTGATTGGCTCGGGCCGAGATCACCAGGTTGCCGCCGGCCACCTGAACCACGAGCAGATCCCCCAACGTACCGCTTCCATGGGGTGTGGCCGCCAACACGTTGTTCAAGTCCGCGGCCAGATCAGCCAAGCTGGTATTGTCGGCTGTGGCGTCCGCCGTCAGAGTCAACGGGAACAACTGACTGAAGGTGCCCAACGGGTTGGGCTGGGCTTCGTTCAAATAGATGCCAAAGTGTGCATCGGCACTGATCCGCCCGTTGGAAGGCACCGGCACGGAGCCGGTGGTAAACACGCGCGGCACCTCCGCCGCACCGAGGTCAAACCCGAGCGTAAACCGGAATCCCACTGTGGCGCTGAATTGCAACGCCCCTTGAAGGGCCGCCTCCGCAATAGGGCCCAGCGCCAGGTTGAAATTGAACGGCAAGGTGGGCGAGCCCAAAAGCTGTTGCGTGTTGTAGGTGAAGGATTTGTCAACCACGTAGGTGTAAAGCCGGCGGGCAGGGTCGTAAATCACCCCACCATTGCCATTCAACTGCCCGTCATTCAGGAAATCGGCCAGGGCGGGGAAGAAGTCCTCCGTAGTAAAACGCTCGGTGAGTATCCCCACCTGATCGATGGTGTCCGGATTCCCGTCTCCGGGGCCAAAGCCCAAGCTCGAGGCCGCCGCGTCCGCGTCCACCAAGTGTAACGTGGTTCCTTTGGCGATTTCGTCTTCCTTCAAGGCGATGACCACCTGCCGGTTTTTGTTGATCCGTGCCACCAGGCGTGAGCTCAACCCGGCTGCGTGGATGGCGTTGTTGAGCAACTGCACCAGCTCGGTGCCGGTCCGACTGGTGGGACTTCCGATGGTGTCGGTCACGCTCAGCGTGTACACCGGCCCCTCCCCGAGCCGGAGCTTGAGCTGGGCACCCACCAACGAGCCGGTGTGCACGGTGGTGTCCAACACCGAACGCGACTGCAGCTCCACGCTCACCATGTACTTGTAAAGGGTGTCCATGAAGAGCTGCGACCAATCGAAAGCCTGCCCTAGTTTCACCCCGCCGGTAAACGGAATCTCCAGATTGAACAGGCTGGACCGTGCAAAGGCGTCCAGCCAGTCGCCCAACTGCCGCAGGAACTGAACCCACTCAAAGGGGCTGGCTTGGGCAAAATCGAAATTGGCTAACGACTGCAGCGGGGGGCCCAGCGTGAGGTTGCCCGCGTTGTCGATGCTCACCAGAAGCGCGTTGTCCCCCGCCCGGCGAAACTCCACATTCCCGCCGCTGACCCGCACGACCAACTGGAACGGCAGGGCAAAGGAACCCACCTGCAGATGGCCATTCACGTGCACCTCGAGGTAGTTGCCAGCGGCCAGCGACAGCGTACGCACGCCGGCGGGAAGGGTCAGAGCCGTGTTTACGGCGGCATTGGTCGTGTTAAGCTTCAACACTAACTGACCGGTCAAGCCCACCAAACCAGCCTCGAACTGCAAGTCCGCCTCCCCCGCTAGCCCCGTCGCGCTCAGCACGAACGCCCCTTCACCACGGTCAAACGACACCACCGTCAGGGACCCCGCTTTTAGCGCAAAATGCAGGTCCGAAGCACCGAGCTTGAAGACCGGACTGTCCCCCACCACCGCCCGTTCGATCCAAAAGTGACCGCCCAACACCACTGCGTTGGCCAAGCCGGTGATCTCCGCCGTGCCTGCCACCGCCAGGAAATTGCGATAGTACGCCCCGGCAAACCGAAGCGAAACGTTGTCCGCCGGATTGTCGTTGACTGGAATCACGACCGGATCCGGCATCCCCACGTCCGCTCCCGTGTTGTTCAACTGCAGCTCCAGATTCCGAGCCGTAAGCCCGAGCGATCCGGCCCCGCTCAAGCTAGCCGTGGCTACCTTGAGCCGACCGGCAATCCCCGTGCTGTAGATCACAAATGCACCGGTTCCGCCCGACACGCTCAGTCCCACCGGCCCGGCCCCGATCGTGGCATTCACCTGCGACGCCGCCACCGTCAGATAGGGTGAGCTCCCCAGCACCAACCCCACCAGAAACCGGCCCTGCAGACTCTGCGTGGCAGACCCAATGGAAAGCTGCACCGTCACCGGCCCGGGACCCGAGTCCAACCGGTGAAACGGCCCGGCCGGCAGGTTCACCGAAGCAAAGTTGCCCACCGTCTCGTTGAAAGCCGACCCCGTGGTGTTGAAGCTCCATTGGAACGTGTGCGAAAACCCTGTGCCGAATGCGTGGATGGCTACGGTGATCTGGCCCAACCCGGCCACCCCCGCATCCGTAATCATGAAAAATCCAGACCCGTTACTGGCCTGCAGCAGACTGGTCCCGAAATTGAAACCCACACCGGAAGCCGTCACCAAAATCACGCGGCTGGCCGACTGCGTGGTCCTCTGCTCGAAGCTAAAGTCGCCCGTCAGCGTGGCCCCCAGGAAGCTCAGCGTCACACCACTGCCTGAAACCCGCAGATACGGCCCCGCTGGCAAATCGAGGGTCACCGGACTTCCCCCCACCGTCACCGTCTCCTGAACCGGCACCCCCGCATCATTGATCCTGACCTCGAAGCTGCCTGCCATTGACACGCCGGTGGCATTCAGTCCCACCGTGGCCGAGGCCGTACCAGCCAGCCCCGCTGAGGTCACCAGAAACGCGCCACTCCCATCCGTAACGGTCAGAAGATTCGACGCAGTCCCGCCCATGCGGAACGACAGATTGATCGCGGCCACGGTTACCACCCATTCCCCGCCCGTAGTGGTTTGACGCCGTTCGAAAACAAAGTTTCCGGCAAGGGCGATGCCCTGAACCGTCAACGTCGCCCCACTACCGGAAACCCTCAGGAAAGGTCCGGCGGGAACGTCCACCGTGACCGCCGTGCCGTTCACAAGCACGGTCTGGTTGTAAGCTACGGAGGTGTTGTTAAGCCCCACCTCAAATCCTCCCGTCAGACCTAAACCGGGAACGGCCAGGCTCGCTTGAGCAGAGAATCGGCCCACCACACCGTTGCCTCGGAACACAAAGGCACCCGTCCCCTCCGTCACTCGCAAGAGCGGACTCGTCCCATCCGTGAAATTGAAACTCAGGCCGGCCACCGCAACAGCCACCTCTTCGTAGCCATTGGCCGGATTGGCATCCGCATCCCGCGGCTCAAAGACAAACCCGCCACTCAAACTCGCTTCAGGGTTCGTCAGCCCCACCGTGCCCGCGCCCGAGACCCGGAAATAAGGACCTGCAGGCAAATTCACCGTCGTCCCCCCGATCCTAGGCACAGCACCAGACGAGGTATTCAAAGTCAAACTCAGGCCGGTGGCAGACAGACTGATCCCCGAGATGGCCGGCCCCAGGTGGAAATCCAGCGTCAAGGTGCCGGCCAGCCCGCTGTCCAATAGGAGGAACACCCCCGAACCGTTCTGTACACCCAGCACACGGTTCCCCCCCGCGCCCAATTGGAAGGCCACGTTGTTCGCACGCAGGATCGTTTCCGTGCCGGTGTTCTCGAAGCTGAATGTCCCCGTCAGGGTCTGCCCTAGGACTGTCAAGGTGCTGTTGACGTCCAAACTCAGCCGCGGTGCCTGCGCGAACAGGTCAGGGGACTGGATCCGCACCACATAACTGCCCGTCAAAGAGAACCCGAGGAAATTGAGGCTGCCGGCCAACGGGAAGGCAGCGTCCAGAGTCCCTCTCTTTGCCAGATTGAACGCATTGCCCACGGCAATGCTTCCATTGGCCAGTTGCGTCAGTGTGGCCGGAGCAATCCGCCCCCCGTCAAGATGCTGGCATCGGGGCTGGCCACCACAGACGCACTCAAAGTGACCAACCCGCCACTGCCACTGAGGCCCGCCGCCCCGCCGGGCAGGTTGAACTGGAATCCATAGCCGCTCAGCCCCGTCGCACTCACCCACGCCCGCGCGCCCACCTCGTCGACGCCCAAAATCACGCCGCCAGCCTCCCGACCGATGCTGAAATCCAGCACAGCCGAACTCCGCACAGTCACCACCGGCGCCGACCCGCTGAAGACAGCGCCAAAGACCCCACCCGACACGTTCTGTAGGGCCTGATTGATGGCAGTGGGTTCCAGCTCCAGATTCAGATCCCACCACATCGGATCCGCACTGCTGGCACCAAAGTGTGCCAAAACGCCCCGCACCCGGAACGTCAGACCGTTAAAGGTGGTTTGGTCCCAACCTTCGATGGTCCGGGTGACCGTGGCTGCACTCGGAAGGGTGCTCAGCAGCGTCTGCAGCCGCTGTTTTACACCATTGACCATGGCCGTACCCATATCGGCCAGGTTGCCCAGGCTGGACCCGATCATGGGCAGGCTCTGGGCAAAGCTGCCCAGGCCGTCCAGAAAGTTCCCAACCGTACCAAGCTGATCCAGGGCATTCAGAATGGTCGTGTCCGCCCCAAGAAACAGGGTCGGCGTGGAGACAATCTGAAGTTCAAGACCCGTGGGAGTATAGGTGGGTTTAAGGGCCCAGTGAGGTTGGCCGGGAATGGATGCCGTACCGAGCCAGTTGACGAATTCGCCCGTACGTGCGCCGTTGGGCCAGGTAATGACGGTGAACGTATCCCCTAACGCCGGTATGTAGCCGCCCTTCGGATTGAAAATAATCCGGAGGGTACCGTTGAGAGCCGCCGAGCTCGTTACCTCGATCCAGTCGTAACTGACGCCTTGGGTAAGTCCCTCGATCTCGATTTCGGTTACGGCGTCCGGGCCCGGGTTAAAAACGCCTACCGTCAGCTTGCCCGGTGAATTGCCCGGGCGAATGATCCCATTACCTGCAATCCCGCCGAAAAAAACACCACTACCAGCGAAAACCTGCCCTCTCCCCAGCTCCAAAACAGATCCGCTCAACTCCAAACCGCCATCATGGGCTATGGACACGCCAGCCGACTCAAGAGCCGGAGGACCATGGGCCGCTCGCAACGTCTCGACCAGTTGCGCAGGCCAAAAATCGGAAATCGTCAAACCAGATGCATCACCGGCGGCAAAATCCTCGGCCCCAACAGCCGCAGCTTCCAATCCCTCCGACAGTTCCGATTCGCTTACAACTGCCAGGGCCATCACCTGTCCGGTCCCGTCAGAAGACCCGGTAGGAGGCGGAGCCACCGGAGCTGGATCGAGCCCTTTCGGAAGGCCCACCCACACGCCAACAGCCGCCCCTTCAAACCCATCGCTGTCTACAGGAACCTCCGCCGCCTGCTCGGGCGGGCCCCACGATTCGTTCACCCCGGAGCAGGGCCCTGGCTGGTGGTGCTTTGTAATTTCTTCGCCGGTCCCAAGCGCGATTTGGGGCTCCTCAGCCGTCTCTGAATTCAGAAGGCACGAATCTAAAACCAAGAAACCAGGTAACGGCGCCGAATCCGGTTCTTGCTGCTCGAACCCCGCCTCCTTGCCCCATCCGGCAGCCGCCATCCACTCCGCCGAAAGCAACAGCCTCGGCTCTAAAGCCTCCAGATCAAATTCCCGATTGTGGCCTGAGAACGCCACGGCGGCTGACCTTTTCACCCAAACCGCACTGCCGTACCACACACCCTGCTCGGGAAACCCGCCCCAACACTTTCCCGGACCCTGCGTCCCAAGCAGACATGGCGATTATTAGCCCGGGTTGCAACCCCGTCAACAGCAACTTGTCAAAAATCCCTCCCCGCGGCGCATTTCAGTTTTTGGACAGGTTGGCAGGGCGGGTGTGCGGGAAGAGCAAATGCCAGCGCTCGTTGCGCCAGAAGGTGTCCAGACACAATA
>Ga0209017_10001497_pt1 | contig 17709 bp, 15 predicted proteins | sample YNPBryunderm2012_FD_185812 | JGI IMG/M metagenome (GOLD analysis project Ga0209017, IMG submission 185812) | Anoxygenic and chlorotrophic microbial mat microbial communities from Yellowstone National Park, USA - YNP Bryant MS undermat 2012... ... | reverse complement strand
CTCCTGATCCACCCTGAGGAAGTGATTTCGGAACAGGTGTCTCGGGAGCGACTGGATGTCATCAGGTGCTGGTTTCAGGCGTGGCCGCGGTCACGGTGATTCAAAAATATCGACATGATGCTTGCTGCAGCCGTCTGACAGGGTTACAGGGTCGGACCGATCGACCACGGCGCAAATTCTTCCTCGCCGACGCCGTGGATCTCGCTTTTTGTCCGTTTGCCGCTGGCCGTGGCGAGGATCATCTCAAAAATTTCCTGGCCGACTTCTTCGACCGAGGCTCCTTCGAGAATTCGCCCGGCGTTAATATCCATGTCGGACTCCATTTTGATGTAAAGCGGGGTATTGGTGGCGACTTTGATGCAGGGGGCCGGCTTGCAGCCGTAGACTGAACCTCGGCCCGTCGTGAAGACGCAGACATTCGCTCCTCCGGCGACGATGCCAGTCATACTGACGGGGTCGTAACCGGGTGTGTCCATGACCACAAATCCCTTGGCGGTGATCGGCTCGGCGTAGCGATAAACATCGATCATCGCTGTTGATCCGGCTTTCGCGATCGCCCCCAGTGATTTTTCGTAGATCGTCGTCAGTCCGCCTTCTTTATTGCCCGGAGAGGGGTTGTTATTGATTTCGGCACCGAACAAAGCCGTGTACCATTCCCACCAGTGGATGCGTTCGACAAGTTTTTGCCCGACTTCCGGGGAAATGGCTCGGCGGGTGAGGATATGTTCGGCACCGTAGATTTCTGGGGTCTCGCCGAGCACCGTGGTCCCCCCTTGTTGAACAATCAGGTCGGAGGCAACCCCGAGGGCAGGATTGGCAGTGATGCCGCTGTTGCCATCGGAGCCGCCGCAATTTGTCCCCAGGATCAGGTGTTTGGCCGGCAGTTCGACCCGGCGTGCTTCGTTGATCCGCGGCAGCAGATCGAGGACGGCACCGACGCCGGCTTCAACGGTTTTGCCGATCCCCCCGCATTCCTGAATCGTCAAGACCGGAGGTTTTTTGTCCGGCTGACCGAGTTGAATCAATCCCTGATGTTCGATGAGGTGGCTTGCCTGGAGAATCTCGCAGCCAAGACCGACGAGAATGTAAGCAGCGACGTTCGGATGCCGGGCAAAGCCAGCCAAAGTCCGTTCAAGCTGGCGGTGATCCTCACCTTCATACTGGAGTCCGCAACCCTGCCGGTGGATGATGGGCAAAATGCCATCGACATTCGGAAAATCTTTCAGTATCCCCAGAGCTTTGACTCTCTCGGCGATGTATTTGCTGGTGCTTGCTGAACAATTCACCGTGGAAATGACTGCCAAATAATTCCGAGTGCCGTAACGCTGATGGCTCGGACGATCCGGGCCGCGATCAAAACCGAGGAAGGTCCGATACACTGCCGGTGGCGGCAGCGGTGCAGGGCAGTCGACGTTGAAGGCATAATCTCGCTTAAAACGATCGGCTTTGACATTATGCACATGAACGTGGTCCCCTGCTGGGATGTTTTTCCCGGCAAAGCCGATGATCTGGCCGAATTTCACAACAGCGTCGCCTTCCTTGATCGGCTGGAGAGCGAATTTATGCCCCAGTTTGATTCCGACGGGGATCGACAGCGTGCTCCCATTCCAGATTAGTTGAGTCTCAGGAGGAATCGGTCGAGAGGCGACGGCAATATTGTCAGTCGGGCGAAGATGAACAGCAAATTGCGATAAGGGAAGGGCCATGAGCCGGGCAACCTTTTGAAGACAACGTTACAGGGGATTCCTCAAGACACCATCTTCAGTCACTATTTAGCATAATGGCTTTTGATTGGCTGTGACAGGAGGAGAAATGCCACACCGCCACAAAAATCCAACCAAGCAAAGTCGAATTCCGGCAAAACGCTTGGTGAAATCTGCTGACCGTGTCACTTGGAATCTGTTACTCGGAACGTTCAGAATCGCATTTTCTGCAGAAAAAGTCTCAATGATCTTGGCATTCCCTTCCGAATTGTTATCATTAGTAATGAATTAATCTACGCCTGATTCGACGCAATGTTTCCCCCTCATCGTGCCAAGGGCACACAGGGATGTGAGACTTGTTCGATTCAGGTTTGTTGCGTTGAGGGCCATCGAATGGACGGGCTTCAACAGTTTCACTCTCCCTTGAATTTTCAGGAGAACTGATGCCGTTACGCATGCGTGTTCATGACCGCGAGCCGATTGGTGCGGCACTCCGGCGGTTCAAAAAATTGTTGGAACGGAGTGGGATGCGGAGAGAGCTTCGTGCCCACGAATATTACGAAAAGCCGTGTGATGCCCGCCGCCGGAAAGAAGCCAGTCGCAAGAAAGCGATTCGCAAAGCTGCTGCTGCGCGGAAAGAAAAGTGAATCGGATGACAGGGCTGCCCCGGAATCGGCCGGGGCAGGTGCAGTTCATCCTGCTGACACGGTTGATCCTTCTTCAATTGCTCGCACTTCGACAAGATTGTCAAAAAAAGTCGCACCCCCACCAAGGTCAGTCAAAGCCGTACTTGTGGTTGCATTGCAATTGAATCCGTTGGCGGTGTCTTTCGCCCACCAGAGCCCGAAGGTTGCGACGACACCTGGGGGAACGGTTTCCGCCAGCAGCACCCGAGCCTGGAAGCATCCGCGATCATTGTAAATGGTCGCCATTTGCCCCGTGCTTAATCCCCGCGTAAGCGCATCGACCGGATGAATTTCCAGCGTCGGCTCACCAGCGGCTTTCTTCAGACAATCGATATTTGCGAAAGTGGAGTTCAGAAACGGCGGGCTAGGCGGTGATACCAGTTGCAACGGGTATCGTTCCGCTAACTCGGGTCGAGTCTGCGGATCTTCGTGGGGCGGAATATAGTGCGGTAATGGATCACGACCGGCAGCTTTCTCTCGTTCCGAGTAGAGTTCGCATTTCCCCGACGGAGTCGGGAATTGACCCGTGGCGAATGGTGCCCAGTCCAGCGGCAACTCGAGTCGTACTGGTCCGGCCTGCTTCAACTGCTCGAGGGTCATTGCCGGGATCGTATTCCCGGGAAAGGCCGGAAAGGCGTGGACAATTGGCCGGCAAGGGTTGCTTGGGTGATCGACCGGTTCTCGCAGCGCCGCACGCGCCAGATCCTCATCTGAGGTCTGAAACCAGGGATCGTTCCAGCCAAGAGCTTTTGCCAGGCGTCGAAACAGTTCCGTGTTCGGGATTGCTTCACCCTGAGGAGCAATCGCCGGGAGATTGACTTGCAGATAGAGATGCCCGTAGCTGGTATGAATGTCAAAATGTTCCAGTTGTGTGGTCGCCGGCAAGACCAGATCTGCGTAGCGAGCTGTGTCGGTGAGGAACTGATCGTGCACGACCGTGAACAGATCCTCACGGCTCAAGCCAGAGAGGACTTTGCGTTGATTCGGGCAAACGGAAGCCGGGTTGGCATTGTAAACAAAGAGAGCAAGGATGGGCGGCCCGGGCAGTTCTCCGTGTAAGGCCTCGGCGAGCTGCACCATGTTGATGGTTCGGGTTCCTGGCGGAATCAGGTCCGGTCGTTCGAGCGCATCGCCATCAAGTGAAAAGAGCTTGCTGGTACTCAGGAGTGCGCCGCCGCCGGGATAACGCCAGTCACCGGTTATCGCCGGTAAACAGCAGATTGTGCGGACGGCCATGGCACCGCCGCCGTGTCGTTGCAGTCCGTAATTCAGCCGAATCAAGGCGGGACCACCGTACCGCTGTCGGGAGCGGCCGTATTCTCCAGCGAGCTGTTCGATGGCATCGACGGGGATGCCGGTGATTCTGGCCACTTTTTCCGGGGGATATTCCGACTGGACTCGGGCACGTAATTCTTCGGCCCCGAGGCAGTAACGATCGAGATAGTCCTGATCCTGCCAGCCTTCTCGAAAGAGAATGTGCATGAGCCCCAGGGCCAAGGCGGCGTCGGTACCGGGGCGAATGGGAATCCACCAGTCGGAGCGCTCGGCGGTTCGGCTGCGGTGCGGGTCGATCGCCACCACCCGGGCACCGCGTTTTCGCGCCTGATGCACGATGGACCAGAAATGAATGTTCGTCACACTCGTGTTTGAACCCCAGTGAATGATGTACCGCGCATGAATCGCAGCTTCGGGGTCAATGACCGCACGTGTTCCCAGCGTGATCTCGCAACCGGCGGCTCCAGCCGTGGCACAGATGGTGCGATCAAGCAGCGAAGCCCCCAGGTGATGGAAAAACCGGCGGTCCATGCTGCCATATTGCAGTTTGCCGAGCGTCCCGGCATAACTGTAGGGCAGGATCGCTTGCGGTCCGGCGGCAGATGCCGCGATCTCACGGAAACGCTCGGCGATCTGCCGGAGGGCCGCCTCCCAGGAAATCCGCTCAAACCGGCCTTCTCCTTTTCGGCCCGTTCGCTGCATCGGGTACAGCAATCGGTCTGGGTGATAAACCCGCTCGAGGTAATGATTCACTTTTTGGCAAAGAAAGCCGCGGGTGAAGGGGTGGTTCTTGTCACCCCGCAGATCGATGGCCCGTCCCGACGAGACATCGACGGTCACGACCATACCGCAAGTGTCCGGACAATCATGGGGGCAGACACCCCGGACCTGCTTCAAGGGGGTCATAGCAATTTCTCGCGGCGAACTGAACCGAGTCGTCGGGCGAAATCGTCTCGTAAAGCTTCATTGTTAAAAATTAGCGAATGAAATTTGGCTTGGCCGGACAGTGACTCATGAATATCGGCAGAATCCTCATAAAATTTCTTCAGAAATACTTGAAGCTCGTGCCTGCTTCCCCCATGATGTTCTAAAATTTCATAATGCGTGCTGTTCGCTGACGAATTCGGTAACCGGATTGAAGGACGTAGGTTATGCCGCCTCCCGCTACCGTCGGTGAATTTATCGAGGTGGTCCGCAAGAGTGGTCTTGTTGCCGATGCCCAGTTGCAAACCGAGCTTACCCGGCTCAAAGAACAACCGCACTCGCTCGAATCGATCGAACAGCTTGCCCAGGCGCTGATCCGCGATGGCATCTTGACGAAGTTTCAGGCCAAACAGTTGAAGCTCGGCCGCCATAAGCGCTTTGAAATTGCTGGGAAATACCGTTTGCTCGAATTACTCGGTGTCGGCGGGATGGGGGCCGTCTACCTTTGTGAACATATGTTCATGAAGCGGTTGGTCGCCCTCAAGGTATTGCCCGTGGAGAAGCTCGAAGATCCCTCGGCCTTGGCACGGTTTTACCGTGAAGCCCGAGCCGTCGCCGCCATGGATCACCCGAATATTGTCCGGGCTTACGACATCGATAAATACGAGCAGTTGCATTTCCTGGTCATGGAATATGTGGACGGTGCCAGCTTGCAAGAAATTGTCGCCCGGCATGGCCCGATCAGTCCGGAACGAGCCGCGAATTACATTGCTCAGGCGGCCCAGGGGCTTCAGCATGCCTTTGAACTCGGTCTGGTGCATCGGGATATCAAACCGGGCAACCTGCTGCTCGATCGCTCGGGAACGATCAAAATTCTTGACATGGGTCTCGCTCGGTTCTTTGATCAGACGCACGACAACCTCACGGAGAAGTTCGACAATAATTGCGTGCTCGGCACCGCAGATTACCTCGCTCCCGAGCAAACCATGAGCAACGTCGTCGATATTCGCGCCGACATTTATGCTCTTGGCGGCAGTATGTACTTTGCGTTGACCGGACAATCTCCCTTCCCCGATGGGACAATTGCTTCCAAATTGATGGCGCATCAGACCCGGGAACCGAAACCGGTCCAGGAATTTCGCTCCGATGTTCCGCCGGAAATCCTGACGATATTGCATCGGATGATGCGAAAAAATCCGAATGACCGTTATCAAACACCTGCTGAGCTCTATGAAGCTTTGCAACCTTGGGCAAACTTTGAATATGCAGTTCCACCGGCACACGAAATGCCGGAGGTCTGTCCGGCAGTCCGGGCTTTAGCCAGTTATTCGGCGATCACCTCCAGCAGTCGGTCGAGTGTGGTGACCTACAGCACCATCACAAAAGTCGGTGGTTCATCAGCGCCGCCGGCCAGCAAACCGCAGTCGTGGACACCCAGCCCCAGTGATTCCCGTACGGTTCCGAAAGCTCCCGCGGCACCGCCTGCAGCGCAGCCATCAGAGATACCGACATTCCGCTCGACGCAAACGGTGCCGGTGGAATCAAGGAACAAGCCGGCTGCGGCGACGCCGCCAGTTTCCCTGACGGATTCTTCTTCGGATGCGGAATTGTTTTTTCTCCCGGACACGGTCACACGCAGTACCCCCCGTCAACATCCTTCCACACGCCGTTCCAGCACAAGCCGTCCCGGCAGCCGACCGACAACTTCCGGCTCGAACCGAACGTTGCTGTTAATTATCCTGGCAATTCTGACGGGAATCGGACTCTTGGCGCTTTTGCTAATTCTGATTCGGTGATCGCTAACGAGTGTGGAGTGTGCCGCGATGGTCGGCACAGCAAGCCTCGGCGGGACGGATCACGGCAGCTCGGGCCAAGTCGATGAATTCCCGCAAAGATTCCATGTCAAAAGTCCTAAATTAGTCATATATTAGCAATATTCCGATCTCGATCGGCTCAGTTCTGATTCTGACCTTCGACGGAGCAGGGCGATGCCTCCCCCGGCTACATCCGACGAATTTGTCGATCTCGTCCTGAAAAGCGGGGTTGTTGATGAAACACGGCTTCGGTCACATTTGCAACAACTTCGAGAACGTGGCAATTACCCCTCAGACCCCAGTAAATTGGCCGGGTTGCTCGTCCACGATGCGTTGCTGACCTATTTTCAGGCGGATCAGATTCTTCAAGGCAAGTGGAAGCGTTTTTCCATCGGCAAATACAAAGTGTTGGAACGGCTCGGTACGGGCGGCATGGGTCAGGTGTTCCTGTGTGAACACAAGGTGATGAAGCGGCGGGTTGCCGTTAAGGTGCTTCCCGCGGCGAAAGCCCAGGATCCAGCAGCCTTAGAACGTTTTTATCGGGAAGCCCGGGCAGTTGCTGCCTTGGATCACCCGAATATTGTCCGAGCCTACGATATTGATCAGGACGGTGGCTTGCACTTCCTGGTCATGGAGTATGTCGACGGAATCAATCTCCAAGATCTCGTCAAAAAAGTCGGACCGCTCGATATCACCCGAGCCTGCCACTACATTTACGGCGCGGCTGTGGGCCTTCAACATGCTCACGAAATGGGGCTCGTCCACCGCGACATCAAACCTGGGAATATCCTGGTAGATCGCAGCGGCGTGGTCAAAATTCTCGACATGGGGTTAGCCAAGTTTTTCCACGATGATGATGACAAACTGACGAAAAAATACGACGAAAACATTCTCGGGACAGCGGATTACCTCGCACCGGAACAAGCTCTCGACAGCCACACAGTGGATATCCGGGCAGACATTTATTCGCTAGGTGCTACCTTTTACTTTTTGCTGACGAACCAGCCATTATTCGCGGAAGGCACAGTGGCGCAAAAGCTGCTGTGGCATCAGACCCGGGAGCCGATTCCGCTGCGGTCGATCCGGCCAGATGTCCCCCAGGAACTCGCGGATCTGATCGCCAAGATGATGGCGAAAGATCCCGCCCAACGATTCCAGATTCCCGCCGAAGTGATGGCAGCGCTTACTCCTTGGGTGATGGCCCCGATTGCGCCGCCAAGTGAGCGGGAATTACCGCATTTTTCTCGGGCTGCTGTACCTGGCTCATCGGCCGTGAATGCTCAGAACGTTACGGTGACCAGTACCACGCCTGCCCCAGAAGTGCCCCCGCCAGCGTTCGCCGCCAGTGTTGGCAATCCATCCCCCATGGCCGTATCGCCGCCATTATCCGGTCCATCGGTTCCCGCCTTGGGGCTAAGTCACGAGATACCATCGACCTCCGCGGCAAGCACTCAATGCACGAGCAGCGGTCTTTTTCCTGGGGCCCAGCTGAAATCGGACCTCGCACTCGCGCCACCTCCAGATCCATCGGCTCGGCACACGCCGCAGATGCCGATGCCTTTTGCGGCATCAGCCGTGGCTACGACCAGCATGGAATCCCGGCAGGCGGCTGTCGTCCCAAGCATATCCCCTCATCAATCGTACGAACCTGCGACGATCCCGCTGGGTGATTCCGACTGGAGCTCCGTTACGGAAGACGACGCTGTTGGAAATCCTGCTCCGGTCTCGGCACTCATTCGGCCAAAATCATCAAAGACCCAGCTTGCAGAACCGGCTGGCCGTTCCGGCACTCGGCGGCTGTTCCTGATCATCGGGGTGGCGGCGTCGGTCCTGCTTGCAGTGGCTGGCGCTGCCGCGATCTATCTTTCACGTCAACAAACGACGCCCCCGCCCAGCAGTAGCGGGCCCGGAACATGGTACGTCTCAAAACATCGCGCGGGCCCGGTTGCCGAGCGGACGCTGAGCACTCTTCGAGGTGTCTTTGAGCAAGTCAAGTCTGGCGACCGGATTGTAATCCTCGATGATCGCCTCGAGGAACCGCCCGTGACCTTGAACGGCCGCCGGGGAGATCAGCGACTTGCCAATATCACGATTGAACCCGGAACAGCGAACGGCTCTGTACTCTGGACTCCGAAATTAACCGGCCGGATCACGCAAAACGGGGTACTTGACCTGATCGGGGTGGAGTCACTTTCGGTCAAAGGCCTGATCATCGACTGTGCTGGGAAAATACCTGCGGGAGTAGGGCTCGCCGATCGCTGCTCCGGGAGTGTGATTGATTCCATTACCGTAAGAAATCCGCGGATCACAGGACTCGGGCTTTATATGACGCAAGGAGACACCGATCGCCCGATCGTGCTCCGGAATTGCCGTGTCATTGCTCAGGAAAAATGCGAGTCGGGTATCACCTTTGTTGGCAGCCCGTTGTCGGTCCGGAATGTCCAAATCGAGAATGCTCGACTTCAAGGCCCAGGCGATGCAGCCATCCTGGTCCGTGGCACGGCCCTGGATTGTAGCTGCGTCAATTCACGATTCTTCGACTGGAATGTCGGAATCCATTTGAAAGAACAGCCACAATTGCCGACCAGCGAATTCCGTTTTACGGTTCGACACAGCACATTCTTTCAGATGACCGCTGGAGTGAAACTGGAGGTGCCATTGGCGAGCCCGAAGCGGGAATTGACATTGGCTCATTGTTATTTTGGCCGCGTCAAAGACATTCTTGTGGGAGTTCCGCCGTATTTGCCAGTCCGTGCCAGTGAAAATGCTCGGGATAAAGCAAGCAATGATGGAAGGTTGACACCACCATCGAAACTGATTGAGAATTTCGAACTCCCCGCAACCCAGTCAGCCATGGATGAGGCGTTTTTAGCATTGCCGAACTCTGGAGCGATCGCGGATTTCGGGGCAAGATAATCAGGATATCATCGGTAATGTTCCCCGGCTGGCATCGGCTGCGGCTACGATTAAGCCAACTCAGTTTCGCTCGTTGCTTTTCCGATACCAAATTTGGCATCCGAGAACGCGTGCAGCAATACGCTCTCTCTCAGCGGTGAAGATCGGCGATTTTTCCGTCATTTCGACTGCAGATCATCAGGTCGCCATGGTGGCGGCTGCTTGGCAAAGAAAGCTTGTAAACCGGCGCGGCACTCCTCGGAGTATCGCGGGCGGGCACTGGCCAATGCTAAGTCCTCGTTTGAGAGTGGCGGCTTTGATAATTGTGCCAGCAGTTGTTTCGTGGCGGCGACGGCTTGAGGCCCGCCGGCCGCCAATTGATCACTCCATGCCAAAGCTTGCGTCAGCAGATTTTCTTCGTTTGTGATGTCGTTGATCAAGCCGACCCGATGCGCATCGATACCGTTGAGTAATTCCCCGCTAAGGAGCAACCACCGCGCGGTGCGTTCCCCGACATGTCGCAACAGGTGCGGCATGACCATGGCGGCAACCAGCCCACGCTGCACTTCCGGATACCCCAGTTTGGCTTCGGGAGTCGCCAAGGCCAGATCGCAAACGGTCACAAGCCCGCAGCCGCCGGCCACCGCCACTCCGTTGACAGCAGCGATGGTCGGTTTCGGGAATCGAAACAGCTGGTCAAAAAGCGCGGCGAGTCGTCGGGCATCCTCTTCATACGGCGGTGACTCAAGGTTTAAGCTTTCTCGTAGCTCGTCCAGGTCCATGCCAGCGCAAAACGCTGGCCCTGCCCCGGTCAAAATCACCGATCGGACAGAGTGATCCTGCTCGGCTTCCCCAAGCCTTGCCGATATCGCATCAATCAGCGCCCGACTCAGGGCATTCCGTTTCTCGGGGCGATTCAGTGTAAGAATCACCGCGGTACCGTGGCGTTGATAGGTGACGAGGTGGTTCATTCCGGGACCGTTTCGGGCAAATCAGTCGAGGGAAGGGTGCTGGGAAGAACCACGGAGCCTGGAGGGAGCATGCCGGCGAACGATTCTGGAACTTCGATCGACATTTGCAAAGCCAGTTGCGCGATTGCCTTGCCTTGGCTATCGCTTCGGAGCGAGCGGCTGGCACCCCCAGCCAGGCTATCGTAAAGAACAAAGTTCAAGCCGCGAACGTTTTTCGCCAAGAAACGGACCACTTGCCGAGGTTTGTACGAGGCGAAATAGCTAGCGATCCGTGTTTCGGTGAGATGCTGGCACAACCAGGCGTATCCTTCTTCGGTGTAGGCGAAAACAGCCAGGTTAGCGTGATTACCCTTGTCGCCGCTGCGGGCGTGGGCCAGTGCCTGTAACGGTAGTGACACTCGTTTGTCGGCGGACACGCACGTCTCCTGACAGAATTAGTGGTGATCATTGCCAATATCGGGATCAGGGCGATGGAAGCGGTGGCTTGCCTGGGAGATGGCGATGCTGCGGGTGAGTGCGGTGATATCGCGTTCCAGCCGCAGGCAGCGGCCATAAAAGTAAAAACTGCTGGCAATAAAGAGTAGGGCGAAGAGGTAGGTGACCAGGTCGGCCGCCCGGGCAATGCCCAAAAAAGTCGCAAATGGCTGGACAAAAGTCAGTGGCGCACAGATGGCGGCGATCGCATAAAGCCAGACGCTGACACGCAGGAGAACAAAGCCACGAAGCAGCCGCTGCCGTGACCGATAAAGATCGTACGCAAGAATCAGGAAAAGCAAGGTGGAGGCGAGATATTGAAATGCGTTCATTTGAACAACCTGCCAATCAGAAATTGCCAGGCGATCCGGACTGCCGCCAAGGATGATTGACCTTTTTCCATCGTATCCTGGGAATATCGGATTGTCACCGGCACCTCGAGGTAGCGGAGTTTCAGCCGTTGAATTTCGTCGAGGATTTCCGAAGCGTGCGCCATCCGATCTTGATGCAGCACGAGTGCAGCAGCGGCGTCGCGGGTCATCGCCCGGAAGCCATTATGTGTGTCGCTGACGTGAATTTGCGAGACAATTCGAGTAAATAATACAGCCAGCTTCAACGTTAGATACCGTGACCAGGGCATGTTGATGGTCTTGCCGATGAATCGCGATCCGAGCACGATATCGGCTCGGCCTTCCAATAATGGTTGTAACAGAGCCGGGATTTCCCGGGCATCATGCTGGCCATCCGCATCAAAAGTGACGATATAATCCGCCCCTTGAGCGACTGCGAAATCGATGCCCGTTTTCAAGGCCGCACCCTGCCCGCGATTGATCGGATGGCGAATGACCCAGACACCGGCATTGTAGGCAATAGCGCGTGTGGCATCCGGAGAACCGTCATCGACAACAACCACGGTGTAAAGATTTTTGTCCAATGATGCGAGCGTCAGACCGAGTCGTGCCGCTTCTTTGTAGGCCGGAATCACCACATAAATCGCAGACGGATGCGTCATGGCTTCGACCCTGCTGATCGTTCAGGATGGTAGATCCGTCGAATCCATTCCGCAGGATCAGGAAAGAAGGACGTTTTCTCGGCCTGTTCCGGGATGGCCGAGGCTGGAAAATCCGTAAGTGCCTGTTGAATCGCTTCACGAATGGACTCGGGTGTCTGCTGGCAAAACCTGAGGCCGGGAATGGAACGATATGGCTCGAAGCCAGGATCATACCCCAGAATCACTGGAAGACCACAGCATAGCGCTTCTTGAACGACCAGTGGAAATCCTTCTCGGACCTGGGCCGGCAGCACCAGCAGATCGGCGGCATGATAAAGCGTCGGCAATTCTGCTTGCGGCCGGGGGGGAAGGTAGCTCACTTCCGGAGCCTCTTCGAGGAGCGTACGATCACCCGGGCCGCAGACAATCAATTCTCGGTGCGGCCAAGCTTTCAACAATAATGGCAGACCTTTCGTGGCGATCAACCGGCCAACGTAAAGAATCTTGCGGTCCTGTGGATGCCAGCCGAGTGTTGCCCGGGCGGCTTGTCGCGTTTGCTGTGTGCGTGGGGAAAACAGGTTGACATCGACGGGATTGGCGAGAAACTCGGCGTCACGCCGTGCCCCCAGTTTGTTCAGCGTTTGCTGGATCCGCTGATTGTAGGCAATCAGTCGATTCGCAAAAAGACAGGATAAACGCCCCGCGGTTTCGGCCAGAAGTCGTGCAGCGAAGGTCGCTAACGGGTGCTGAAATTGTTGAATTCCCCCATGATCGGTGATGACGGACGGTTTGCCAAAAAACGAGCAAAGCAGTGTCGCGGCCACTGTTCCCATGAACATCATGCCGTGACAATGTACCACATCATGCGCGAGAATCTGCCTGATGAGTGTCTGAACGAGTTGCGGCGAAAAGAGGGGGTAAGGTATTCCGAGCCTCTCTTCCAGCCCGTGCCAAGCGGGAATTCGGATGATCCGGACCCGATCGTATTCAGGGATTTTCCCCGCTCCGCTGCCGTCTGAGGTGATCAACGTGGCTTCATAGCCAAACTGGGAAAGATACTTCAACTCGATGTCGACAAGATTTTCGACACCGCCGATGTGGGGGAGGAACAGGTGCGAGACGAGTAAAACTTTCATTACGTTCAAAGTTCCTCTTCAGCCGATCATGGTTTCGGCATAGGAGGAGAAAGTTCAAACTTTCCATTGAGATATTTTTCACGCCGACGTTCATACATGGCAGCGGAAGCCGGGGCTGTGCGATACGCTTCGGCAATGGCGAGCGATTCGATCAACACAGCCAGGCTGGTCTTACCCTGCCGAGCCAGACACAAAGACAAGGTATCGTAATCGGCGGGGGAAGGGGCGGGCGACATCCGCAACGCTGCCAAGGCGTACCAGGTCGTCAGCCGAATCGCCCCGGGCTTTCGTGATTCGGTCAAAGCAATTTTTCGTGAAAATCCCAGCATCTTCGCAGCATACGTCGGATCAAGGCGATGCGCTTGTTCCAGAGCGGCTTGTCCCGCATCGTTATTCCCGGTCAAAAACAACGCGATTCCGTAGTGGAAGACCGCCTTCACATTGTCCGGTTCGGCATTGGTCAACCGTTCCAAATAGGGTAAAGCAAGTTCGGGCTGATTGTTCATCAAATAACTCAGCCCCAATTCATAAGCGGCGGTAACGGAACCAGGATTCTCGGCAAGCACTTCCTTCGCGAGAGCGATCGCCTGATCATAATCTTCCACTTCACGCAAGATCGCGATGCGTTGTTGCCGCAACACGGGTATCCGCAGCGGATTCTGATCGGCGATTTTCAGTTGTTCCTGGGCTTCCTCGACTTTCCCTGCCGCGAAAAGTTGCAACGCCAGATTATTCCTGACCCGCGGATTATTCGGCCGTTCTCGGGCATTTGCCTCGTACATGGTAATGATTGAACTGTAATCCTCGTTCCTGATCACTGTGAGCATCGCGAAGAGAAAAATCACAGTCGGGAGCACGAGCCACTTGATGAGGCTCTGATTCGGCCTCCCCAGGATCTTGTGGCTGACAGGGCGAACGATCATGTCCAAAGCAATGACCGTCAAGACGACGATGGCAATTAATGGGAGATACATCCGGTGTTCGAAGGCCGCATCTTGAATCGGGATCATCGAGGAAGTCGGGCCAAGGATGATAAAGAACCAGGCTCCCAGGAAACCCCAGGCATAACGCAGAATCACTCCAACCAACGTCGCAACCAAAAGACCGCCAATCAAAAGCAAATAGGGCAAGACTTCCAGGATCGATCGGCGGACGGGCCAATCGAGATAATCCAAGGCGAGGCCGACGGGGAAATACGATAAGCGGAGATAATGGGTGATCACTTCCGATTGTGTTAGAAGGTATGTCCAGGGGGTATGAATTTTCACGCCTAAGCCGACAGTGCCATTGCTGTCGCTAAAAAAACCGCTGAAGATCAGGGCCGCGATCCCGACAAACGGCGGAATCGACAGCAGTAATAACGCCCAGCCCCGATTTCGAATTGTTTCCCGCCAAGAATGACTGAGAAAGGTGCGATCGTAAATCCACGCTAGCAACGGCAGCGTCAACAGTAATTCTTTGCAACCCGCCCCCAGAGCTGCGGTCAAAAACCCTGCTGCCAGCCAACCCCAGCGATAACTCGTCGCTGTGGCGTAGCGTAAATAACACCAGAACGTCAGCAGATAAAACATCCCCATCAACGACTCACAGCGTTGAATGATATAAGTCACCGACTGCGTTTGCAGCGGATGCACCAGCCAGATGGCCGCACAAATCCCGGCTAGCCAGCCGGCATCAGCCACATATTCCCCTGCAAATCGCGGGAGTAAGAGTGTCCGGCGGACGAGATCGTACAACGTGATCGCACTGACCCAGTGAATCAATAAATTCATCAGGTGGTAGCCGCGTGGATGGAATCCATCCAGCCAGTAGTTGATGGACAAGGTGAGAGCGACCACCGGACGTGCTGCCATCGAACCGGCAAACGGTTCGTTGATTTTCGGATCGCTGACAAAGCGATGATCGTCCAGGATGAATGCCCCGTGCAGGGAATTGTAGTACGCCAGCATCGCCAGCACCGCCAGCAGACTGATCGCTTTCCAGTGGCTCAACGGCATCGGACTTGTCTGGGACGATTCCCCAGGATTCATGGTGCAGCCTCCCCGATGGCCTAGATCGGCTTGATGCGAATGGCAAACAGTTGCCGGGTCAGCGGTTCAGGTTTACGCTTTGCATCCTGATATTCGTCCAGGACAATCTTCCACTCTGGCGATTGGTGCAACGCCTCACGCAGCTTCGGAGCGTAATCCGATTCCATGGCGATCAGATTCACCTGATACTTTTCGAGAATGTCCCACCAGCCCGGACCGGCCACATTGACCGTTCCGAGTTCTTCCCAGTAATCGGGATGAAACAGGTGAATGTGGGCATAAGTCACGGGGATTTCTGGTGCCACCGCCCACATCAGATAATCCCCTTGCATCGGGGTGGCCAGAATCGTCCCCCGGAATCGGCCGCCGGGATACTGTTCCTGAAGAATGCGGGCGAGTTCTTGATTGCGGGCATATTCGTCTCCATCCGGGTGCTTCAGTTGCAAAGCAAGCGGCCACGGGGTGCCCCGCGAGGTCGAATGTTCCACAGGAGTCGGTTCTCCGGTGATCAGCCACCCTGAATTGGCTGACCACATGAAGATGGCAAACAGCATGGCCATTCCCAGCGCGGTTTTGCGAAAGCTGGGAGTGCTCGGGGCTGGCGTCCATCGTGCCGGCCACGATTCCGCCAAGATGGTCCAGCGGGGCACCAGGATCCATGGCACAAGCATCGCCCACCAGATGATAAAGCGATTTTGCACAGCGACCGCCGTCGCAAATAGAAGCAAGGTCATCATCTGTCGCGGGGGAATCGGTTCCCGGCAAAACAATTGCGTTAGCCCAATCACAACCAGAGAAATCATGAACACCCAGTGCCAACCTTTATCCCAGCGAAACACCAGCGGTTGCCATTCCGTAATCGCCGCCAACAGGACCGGATTGGATGCCAGGGCCGCTGCCCGTTCATACAGCGAAAAGCCATACGGATTGAGCAATCCGATGGCGAGATAGCTCAGAATTGTCGTTGCGGCGAGGCGGAGGAAAAGCAGGTCGTTCCACGGCCAGGTCTTCGGCTCGTAACGCACCAGTAATTCGAGCAATCGCCCCGCCGTCAACGAGCCCAGCAAAAACAAGCAAATCATGAAGCTGCCGTGGGTATTGGCCCACAACGCGGCTAGCACCGGAATCGCAAGCATCGCACGGCGGGATAACACGGCGGCTGAGAGCGGCCAAAGTAACAGGGCAAAAAAGACTTGGCCGAAGCTTTGTGGGCGAAACACCGCCAGGTTCGATAAGTCCAACAGTAAAACGGCAAGCAACCCCGCCAGGGAAATTGGCCAACTTCCCGAACTCCGCAGGAACACGGCGAGCAAGATCGCGAAACGCAGCACGGCCAGGAGGGCGTGCAACAAGCGGATCATCTCCACGCCGCCGGCCATCTGCCGGAGTTCATCGCCATTCGCCAGACGTTCACCCAAGCTGTAAACGCCGTACATCAGGAGTTGGCTCAGTGTGTAAAACTGCGTAAACTCCACTCGGCCGTCCCACCACGGGCAAAACGGTTCCCGATCCGGAATCTGCCGATGCTCCACCATCCATTGGCCGTACTTGAGATGGCCCCAAACATCCGTGTGCCAAAGAGGGAACCAGCTCGTAACGACAAAGATGAAGCCCAATAAGCCGATTGCCAGCAAATGAACCGTTTTCAAATACAACGGTGCCAGAGGTGAATTCGGGTCCGAGAAATCAATCCCCGCTCCTACCGAGAGAGTATCGGGCGGCGACACCTTTGGGACATCCCCTCGGGAACTGATCGGAGTCATCGCTTGGCATTCCCGGGACTGTAGAAAATTCATTGGTTGCCTCAACTGCCACCGCGATTTCTTTTATCATCTCGGTGTTATCGGCAGTTTATCACAGCAGATGAAGATCGATCCAATTTTCCCGGTGATCGCATCGACGGTGCCCCGAGCAAATCCCTTATGGTTTGAACGGATCGGAATGGCTGGAAGTTGCTGAAGGTGAGGGCAATGATTTTGATGAAAACTTGAAAAGTTTATGATGAAAGTTCCTAGTAGCAGTTCACTATCCATTGCTGAACTCGCCAATGCTAACGATTTTTTCGACAAGTAATTCCCCGGGATCTAGTGAAACTTGGTAATTTCCTCCTGCCAATTCCAGAAATTGGGATTATTCTTGCTGCGGAGACCTGCTCCGTTGTGATACGGAAGTGTGTCGCGCAACGCGGAATATCTGGTCTCGATCACAATCTCACGTGAGGGGGTTTTTTCCATGAAGAATCTGTTCGAGAAGTTGTGGAATGATGACTGTGGTGCCATCATTTCCACCGAAATGATCCTGATCATCGGGATTCTGATTTTTGGGATTATCCCGGGTCTGGTGGCGATGCGGAACTCAATCAACGCTGCCTTCGGCACCATCGGCAACATCCTGGTGGCGATTATTCCTTCGTTTACTTATTCTGGCTGGGTATTCGCCTCTTCAGGCGGTGGTTTAACGATCGCTCAGATCAACGGTTATCAATTTAATCCGAATAACACCTATCTTACTGCTGGTCAGGTGACTCCGGTGCTGCTGCCGACCCTGTTAGTCATTCCGCCCGCTCCGTAACTCTCAAGATCATGTGGCATGTCTACTACTGTGTTGTGTAGCGGAAGAGGGATTCTTCCGCTTTTTTGTTTTGGGAAAACGTTATAGCCGCTTGACGAAACTATTCTCACACCTTGTCTCGGTATAAGCGCTCGGCTCCCGCGCAGTTTATCGCCCAAGTTTGCGCGAATTTTGGAAAATCGCTGGCTTTGCATAGTTTCCGCGAAAGAGTGCAGGGGAGGATCGGTTTTGCTCGGACA
>Ga0209017_10001496_pt1 | contig 17733 bp, 14 predicted proteins | sample YNPBryunderm2012_FD_185812 | JGI IMG/M metagenome (GOLD analysis project Ga0209017, IMG submission 185812) | Anoxygenic and chlorotrophic microbial mat microbial communities from Yellowstone National Park, USA - YNP Bryant MS undermat 2012... ... | reverse complement strand
TTCATCGGCAATTGCCTCCGTAGCTATCTTGTCCAACTTGCCGAACAGAAACCGGAGAAACTGAGGCAGTTCATCCAACTCCATCACCGGGCTCTCAAGGCATTGGCCGCGGAGGATGACGACTTCTGCGCGATCATCCTCGATCATTTGCCTTTCGAAACCTCGTTAGGCACCATGACTTTTGGAGAGTATCGGCAGAGCTATCCCGTGGTCCGCTACGTGCCCGACGTGGATACGTTCCGTCAGCTCGCCAGTGTGGCCGCAGCTCAGAATCTGTGCCTGCTCAATGCTGGCTATGTCTATGATCTCGATTTGCTGACCCGTATTCCTGATCTCTTCCCGGATTTGAGTCTGGAGGAGATCCACAGCGATACGCTCACTCAGGAATTCGATGAGCTGACGGTAGATGAACAAGCCCAATGCGAGTCTTTCCTCCGTCAAGCGGAAAAGATCCTTCGTCCGTTTCGCTGTCGTGTGGAGGCCAAGAAGTTCCAGCCCGAGGACCTGCCTGTTTTGTACAGCATCAGCCGGGAGGGACGTTTTCAAAGGCAGGTGGAACACACTCGTGCTCTGAGCAGCAAACTCTGGACCGATGTGTTGGAGGGACTGACCCAGCGTGACATCGTGCATGCAGGCACCCTCTGCTTCAACCTCCGCAACCCCTTGATCCGTCGCCTTCTGTCCCTGCAATCCCCGCAACGCTGTCGGAGATTCATCGAGGTCCTCTACGTCCAGGCCTTGCTCTTGGGTCACCACCCGCTCAACGCCCAAGAATGGCAATTGCTGAATCAGGGTCTGCTGCATCTATTGGACGATCTGCTATGCTCCTGATTGAAGTGATTCCATCTTGTCCCTCGTGCCTCTCCTTCGAGGAGACCGACCGTCATGGCCAGGAAGAAAAAGGCCGGTGAGTATGTACAACGCGTTTACGCATTGTGCGATGCCGCCGGGGAGCTGGATTACGGACCGGCCCAGGTGGCGCTTCTGGAGGAAGCCGTGCAAATTGCCGATGCTCATCACGACGCCGACCTGGGATATGAAGTCCGCCAGTACCTGATCGATGCCGCTACGTTCGGAGGTTGTCCCGACACCGCTCTGGTGGCTTTTGCCTGGTGTGTGTCTCGTGCGGATGAGGACGCTCAGCGGTTCGACCCCGACCCTTTGTACTGGAAATACAAGTGGATCGCCACAGCCGCCCCGAAATTCCCGACGATCCCGCGGGAACAAATCGATCAATTGCTCGCGGATATGCACCAACGCTATGTGGCCGCCGGGATCGGGCTGCACCCGTTTTACCAGACTCGACGCAATGTGTATCTGTACATGGGCAACATTGCTGCCGCGCAACAGGACCACGAACAGGTGTTACGCCATGAATCCAATCCCATGAGCGATTGCACCGCCTGTGAACAAGACTCGGCAGTGCGGCTGCATCTGGAAGCCGGCAACTTTGTCGAAGCAAAAGCTGCTGCCCAACCCATCCTGGAAAAACGATTGCGATGTGCCGAAGTGCCCCACCGTACCTATGCCATGCTGCTATTACCTCTTCTGGAAAACAACGCACCGGAGCTGGCCAAAAGCTACCACCGTGCAGGATTACGCCTGATCAAAGTCCAGCTCAATTTTTTGCAGGAAGCGGCGCTGCACATTCTCTTTTTGACGATCACGGACAATCTTCCGGCAGCCATTCGTCTCACGCAACGTTATTTGCCGATTTACGCGGCTAGCCGCTGTCCTGCCTGGCGCTTCGATTTTGAGCGTGTCCTGAGCTTCGTCTGCCAGCGCCTGGCTCAGACCTCTTCCCCGTTGCGACTCCGTTGGCCTGACCATTTCCCGCTGCCTGAAGGCCTGGATCCACGTGATTACCTCTCCCTTACCCAGCATTTTCGCTACCAGGCTCAACTCCTAGCCCAAGCGTTCGACGCCCGCAACGGCAACAGCTATTTCCACTCCCTCCTGACCCAACTTGACACCTGGCCCCAGCGAGTACGCCCCCTACCTTTGTAACTGGGTCAGCTGGATCACGCCATTACCTTGTCATGCACCAAGGCCATCCCTACATCGTCGGAATACGCTACGGGTACTCTAGAACATCACGAAACCTCATCGAATTACCGTACTGACATCCAGAACAGTACGAAAAGGGATCATATCTCGAATCCAGCAGGAGCGGTGGAGAGGTTGCCAAAATTAGCCGTCCACACTCTTTACACGTCAAGTTCCGTTGATTACGCAGAAAATGATTCGCCTACCGCTGATTCTGGCCTTGCATGTTCTGTTAGGCGGCGTTATACCTAATTCAGAAAATTGCAATGAGGCAATTATATCTACCGCCCAAGGTGTTCCATGAGCATAAAATTTCGACGCACGCCACACAAATTCTCATTTGCCTCCTCCCGTTCCATTCTCCGATGTGAATGTCTAGAGGTCCGGTTGGCTTTCTCAACCAGCAATGCACTATCTTGGTCGGGAATCGCCGGCTTATCGTTATCCGATCCCCTCACAAGTGAGATTACAAATCCGGTGAAGATTGAAATCGTCGAAGAACAAGAAACCGCAACCTTACCGGGCGATCAAGAAAATACTGTCGATGTTGACCGCAACCTTGAATATGACAATCAACAGCTCGTTGAAGATGACCAGATTGTCTGGTACATGCCTTGGTTTGGCGATGAAAGCGATGGACCCGGGGATCTCCTCTATGATGATGCCGGAGAGTTCGTGGAGGCACTGTCCGGAAAATATGATTTTTACACTCCCTATGACGTGTCATATTCCCCTATCTACTACCTTTACAGAATGACTGACGACGATGAAACTGGGACGCTGTTCCCACCACCTGAATCCGAGGATTTTCACTATGCGACTGATAGCCTGATGATGGATTGTGTCGCCCTGTGGGACAGCGGAGTTGTGGATGTTACAAGCTCTGGTACCGTGGAGTCATACAACATCTTGATCTGGTCCACAGGGATAACGGGAGGGATAGGAGGGGCAAACTTGTCGTTGCCTTACTCACACACGGGATCCGCCCTAGCAGGCAGCATTTTGCATGCTCCGCCTCCTGCTACCATGCCACCGTTCGGGTTCGCTCTCGCTCCGGACATGGGTAGCTTGCAGCTCTACTGGCCGTCCGGGATTTCCACTTCCGACAACTCTGAGAAGAAGGAGTCACCTGGGTCCTCGGAGACGACGTGATCCTTCGCATCCAGCCGAGTACTAAGGCATTGGGGCCGCGGAGGAACGGCCGACACTCTGGTTTGGGATGCCCCGGTATCTTTTGCTTGCGTATCTATCTATTCTGCTTGTGATAGGGAGCGGAAGCGATCCTCATGGGGAAGTTATTCTTCTACAGTTCCGTTCAAAATCAAGCTGGCAGGACAGCTTCCTGAGGTTGAGCGGGAGCCAAGGGTTGCTTGCGTTGAACGGGACGATACAAGGTGTCTCGCTCCACAGGAATACGACCGGCTTCGCGGATCAGGCGTTCCAACTCGGCCACGGTCAATTCTTGAGGGCTATCACTCCCTGCAGCATGATAGATTTTTTCGTAAACGACGGTCCCATCGATGTCATCTGCTCCCCAGCTCTGAGCGACTTGTGCTGTTTTGACACCTAACATCTGCCAATAGGCTTTGATGTGGGGAAAGTTATCGAGCATCAAGCGGGCAATCGCAATCATTTTCAAATCCATCATCCCCGAGGGCTTAGGAAGATTTCGGCCCAGAGGATTATTGGCAGGATGGAAAGCCAGAGGGATGAAGGTTTGGAATCCGCCGGTCTGGTCCTGCAACTCTCGCAAGCGGAGCAAGTGATCGATCCGGTGATAAGGTTTTTCGATGTGCCCGTAGAGCATGGTAGCATTAGATTTCCCCCCCAGTTCATGCCACTGGCGGTGAACGTCAAGCCATTGCTGGGCATCGGCTTTGTAATCGCAGATGCGACTGCGGATTTCCGGATGGAATATCTCCGCTCCCCCCCCAGGCAATGAACCTAGCCCCGCCGCTCGCATTTCGATCATCAGATCGCGGATGGGCCGCTTCGTCAAGCGGGAAAACCAGTCCCACTCGACTGCCGTCCAGGCCTTCAAGTGCAACTGGGGATAATACCGGTGAATGTTGGCAATGATGTTGTAGTACCATTCGTAAGGCAGCAGATGGTGCAAGCCCCCGACGATGTGAAGCTCCGTCGCACCCCGTTCTGTGGCTTCCCGGGCACGAGCCAGGATTTCCTCATCGGTCATCACATAGGCATTGGCCCCCTTAAGATCAGCGCGAAACGAGCAGAAGGCGCAACGGTACACACACACATTCGTCGGGTTAAGATGCATGTTAACATTGTAATACGTCACCGAGCCGTTTTTCTGCTCTCGCACATAGTTGGCCATTTCTCCCAAAGTCAGCAGGTCATGTGTCTCTTCAAGCAGTAAGCCGTCCTCGAAACTCAGGCGCTGTCCGGAGAATACCTTCTCGCGGATGGGTTCCAACCTCGGGTCACGCCCAGGGGAAGGTGGTGGCCCAGGGAGTGCAACACTGCGAGATGGAAATTGCTCATCCCTACGATGGGTCATATTCAGTTCCACTGCGAGTGTTATAGGTCCACAAGTAACGGGAATAAATCGGGATGCTCCCGGGTTCTCCCAAAGCGACCCGATTGGACGGCTCCTTAGTAGAGACCGTAGGAACGTGATAGGGACAACAACGGGAAGGTTGGCTTTCGTCAACGGCGGCTCCGTCGGCCGCTCCCATGCCTAGGCAAAACGATCGTTCAATCGTCCCGGAACTTACTGTGGCAATCGGAGCATTTGTTGTTGATCTTACCGAGCAAGCTGATCATGGTAGTCTCGCTTGCAGAGCGGCCTTTGACCGCCTCTTCGACCAATTGCCGACTCAAATCGATCAGGTCTTGGGAGTATTTTTTCCATTGATCAAGGTTGGCCTTACTCACTTCGGCTTTGTCATTGGGCATGTGCATGGTGTAGGTATTCAGGAGGGCAGTGCGGGCCGCCAGGATTTCTACTGCCGCAGGGTCCAGTTTGGCTCCCTTTTTGCTGCCGTCACGGATATCCTTTTCGATGTTCAACCCTCCACTTCGGGCGAGACGATAGGGGGACATCACTTCTTCCAGGTGGAAGTCATGCATCTTATGAAGAGGCTTCGTGGCAAGGGGTGCCGACGACGGATTGGCCTTGAGGGTTTTGGCCAGCTTTTCTGCGGCGGCGAAGTCTTTTTTGTTCAGGGTTTCTGCAATCTGAAGCGCCTGCTGCTGCAGGTTCGCATCGCCGAGTACTTCCGCTTCCAAAGCTAAGAGCATAGCCACGGCTCGAGCGGTGGGGAGATTACGGCGTGCTTCCGCTGCACTTTCCTGACATTTGGCTATGCTGCTTTGCAATTGGGCCATGTCAGCCGCTACCAGGCGCTCGTAAGTTGCTCGACTCAATTGCGGTGGGGCCGCCCATATCGACATCCCACCCGCTACCATCGCTCCCATTACGACACCCAGCCACACACGCAGACAACGCATCATCGCTGGTACTCTCCCTCAACAGAACACTCTGGTGAAGACACAATCGGCTCATTTTCTCGGCAAGCTGCCAGCATCCTGATCGCCGATGCTTGCCCACTTCTTCTTTATCATCCTAGAAAACCGCAGGACTGCCGCCACTTGCTTGGATGGATTTTCTCGACTTCCTTCCCCTTCCGCTTCGTCGTACTTACACCATCGCTCTCGTCACATCTGAGATTCTCTCGATTCCGGCGTTTCTTCATAAGCTGACCGGTCAGCAACGTCCCCCGCACTGTTGGAAGGTCCTCCCTCCTCAGCAGGTCAGAACTCGATGACCTCCGGCCAGGCCAACGGCACCACGAAGATTTTTCCGTCTCCGATTCGACCGGTCCGGGCTGCTTTGGGAATACGTTCCAACAATTCGGCCACCTCTTCGTCAGTTGCCCAGATCGTGATTTCCACCTTAGGCAAATAGGCTGTACTGAACTCGGAGCCACGGTAGCGATCCAAATACCCCTTTTGTCGTCCGAACCCCTTGGCTTCGCGAACCACGCAGGCTGTCACTCCTACTTCTGCTACGACTCGCAGCACCGCCTCAACCCGAAATGGCTTGACAACAACGATCAGCTCTTTCATCGCCGGCCCTCTTTCCGTCTGATAATTCTCCGAAAGGCCGATCCGTTTACACTTCCTTCGATTGGTTGGATAACTGGGAGTATTCTTCCTATTGGTAGGTGTCTCCCCCTATCTGTTATGTATCACCCTCTACAAGGGAGGACGTGTCACTGTCCTTCCTTATAGAGGGTTATCATCGGTAGGGCAGATGGAGTAAAGAGGGCTATCAGAACACCGGGCTGATCAGCGATTAGGGAGGGGTGCCTGCTGGACGCAATTCACCCGGGTTCATCCGCAACGGAAGCTCCTGATAATACTGCATGATTCGGCGCGCCAGACTATCCGGATCGGTGCGGATCACAGCCTCTACCCACAGGGGACAAGGTGAGCGTCGCTGGGCACGCAATTCTGCCACGGCACGTACAGCGGCCACACGCACAGCTGCCTCGGGATCCCGCACCAGATGATGGAACCAGGGTTCCGGATCCACTACCACCTCATCGTAGCGCAACTCCGCAATCAGTTTGAGCCGTTCGTTGATATCCGGATGTGTCAAACGCCGCCCCAAATCGATCTCCAGGACGCTACGCCCCCGGGAGTTTAAAGCATCCTGACAGATGCGACGCACCCCCTCATCAGGATCGTGCAACCAATGAAACAATTCTTCATCGCTTAATCCCGTGGACGCATCGGCCAATGTGGTCACGGTAAACAGAGCCGCCTGTCGTACTTGAGCGTCAGGGTCTTTCAGCAACTCCAACCACTCCTGACGGAATTCGGAACCGTAATGTCGGGACAGGATCACTGCTTCTCGACGCACCGAAGCATAAGTGCTCCTCAACCCCCATCCGACGATTCTTCGACACGGCGGCAAGTCCCTGGCATCGGGCCATTCTAACACGGGCAAGACCAATCCTAACAGACTCTTCTGCCCCGCCTCATCAGCTTCATCCCAGTGCATAGCCGCCGACTCCAACCACTGGGCTGTCACCTGAAACGGCCACTGCTGTACTCGCCCTCGCCATGCTTGCAAGACTGCCTGGCGAGCTGTTTCGTCGCCATGGAGCAGATAATGCAACAGTCTCCGCTGCCCAGCCTCTTGCAGCTCCAGTAAGCGCTCCGCGGCATCCACGCGACGCATCGGATCCGTCGCGGTCTGAAACTGATAGGACACATACCACGCTTGCACACTTTGCCTTTGCACAATCGCCATTGCCAAGATCATACCTAGCAATAAACCACCCACCCATACGCCACTTGATTTCCATGCCCCCAAACTAACCCGTCGCATCACCAGAACCTCCTCACTCGCTGAGGCTTCATCACTTACAATCTGGCTCGATACAATAAGAGAATAAAACAAATGCAGATACCATATGTATCCTTACATAATCCATATTCCTGTAGATATTCCAAGTTGATGATCGATGTCGGCACCTGTTTTCCATGCGCAGCACCATATCGCCTCAGCATTCAACTCTGCAAGGGGAAATAAGCGTCGAGCCACTCGCGATGAAGCTTTCCACCCTCGTGACATGAATGAGAAATCGCGAATTTGCGCAGGAAAAACGCTTGACAACGCGGATTCACTTCGATATGCGTCCACCTCTGACAACGGCACTCGTAGAGTACGTCCGGGACAGGCATGAACGGCATCGGGCACGCATGGCTATGGACGACCAGCCAGGAGCAAACCGGGCGGTTTGCAGGGTTTGATCTGGAAGAAAGCGAGAACCTTGAAGCGGTGCTTCTAGCCCATCAGGAGTTGATCCGACCGGTGGAGCCACGTCCGGCTGCACCGGGGCTCGTTCCCTTCTCTTCCGCCTGGTTTGATGAATTGGAGCAAAAGCGGTATCAACGTCATGGCTGGTGGCTTCCCTCGGCCCTGGAGTTTGACCGCCACGGGGGAGAACGCATCCTGCTGCTCGGAGCAGGACTAGGGAATGATGCCATCCGATATGCCCGTGAAGGAGCGCGACCGGTCGTTGCCGTCTGTCCTCAGGATCCGATCCTACGACTGCAGCAGAATCTTTCTCGATACAACTGGTCTATTGACATTGCATACTCAGACGATGAGAGGACGTGGCCTTTTCCTCCGGCCTCTTTCGATGTCGTCTGTTGGAACGCTCTTTACAGCCCCTGGCAGCTCCAGGTGTACCGTCTCACCGCAGTCCGTCATCTGCTCAAACCGGGAGGGAAACTGATCTGTCTTACTCCGGCCTACTATGACGTCGCCTACTGGCACGATCTACTCTTGCCTCTCCAACGGATGTATGGGAAGCGACCGTTGGACCCGACCACGGCCCCGAAGTGGACAGCACGCCAACTGCGACACTTGTTCGCAGACTTTACTGACCTGAGCATAACACGGCGTCACCTGCGACGATCCGAATTACCCCATCCCTGGAGGCTGCTACCCCTCAGCTTCCTCGAGAGATTGATGGGACGAGTCTATGTCGTTAAGGCCGTCAAGCCGATTGTCGCGAATAGTCACTAGCGGTTCGCGGAAATGAAAACCTCGTTTCGCCTTGTCACAACCTGGGTGCCTCTCTCAGGCAGGAAATGCGAAAAGGGGGCCTGTGCACAAAGAGTGTTTTCTCTGACCTCATGAGCAGCGACGCTGTGACCGTCGGGATCTGCTGAGCCGGGCATACCCATCGCGAAGCTGAGCCATCTCTCTCCAACAGAAATAGAGATCACCTCTTTTTGCGTCGCCTCCTTGGCTCATCCGAAGGAGGTCTGGTATTGCGGATTTGACGTTTGGCTTGTTCATCCGCCTGCCGTTGCAATTCTTCCAGTCTTTCCTGCAGTCGTTCTTTGAGCCTGGCTAAGAAGCCTGTCGGGGCTGGAGTGGAGGTGTTAGCGCTACCATCCCGGGATGGACCAGAGCGTGTGCTACGATCGCCTGTCAGTAACTTCTCCCCGTGCGTCATTGGGGATTCTGCCCACTTGGGAATGAATTGACGTTCGATCATACCCCAAATCGTGCTGATAATGAAATAAAGGACCAGACCTGCGGCAATTTTATAGAAGAAGATGCCCATGAGAATCAGCATGATTTTCATCATTTGCTGCTGTTGGGCCATTTGCTCATCGGTTGGCGGCGGCATCATTTTGTTTTGTTGCCATAACATCAGGCCCACTGCAAGAATTGGTAACAGATTGAAATAAGGCCCAAGATAGAAGATGCCACCTATATCCTCTGGAGTACTGATGAACGGGATTTTTTCACTCCACCAGAAGAGCATATCGGGGGCGGCCAGGTTTTCAATCCACAGGAACGACTGCAACCGGAAGAAAATGCTTTCTTGCAGGCAGAAATAAAGGCCCATCATGACAGGCATTTGGGCCAGCAGGAGCAAGCAACCACCCATCGCGGCGAACGGGTTGACACCGTGGGACATGAGCAACCGCATTTTCTCCCTGTTGAATTCGGTTGGATCATGAGCATATTTTTTCTTGAGCTCTTCCAATTGAGGAGCCAACTTCTTTTGCACTTCCATCATCCGCAAATTCATTTGTGTCTGTTTCTTGCTAGGAATAAAAAGAATCAGGCGGACCATAATGGTCAATATGAATATACTCATAGCCCAACTTGGGATAAATCTATGTATAGTTGCTAATAACCAATGCATTAGATTGGTAAAGGCTATAACCAGATCACTCCAATAAATGGCATAAGCAAATCGGCCCAACCAGGACGGGGAATGGAAATCGGTGATGGTACGTAAGTCGAGTAGATTTTTGTACCGTTCTACCAATTGTGGGTCCACCTCGTTGGGAGCGCTCATCAGTCCGAGCAGTCCTACTTTGGCCGGACCATTGTAAATGATGTAGCGATGGATAATCGTTTCACCCGGTGCCGGGTCCAACGCCTCGGTGGCCGCTCGTATGGTCATATCCGTGAAAAACGGTTGGTTGGGATCCGCCTGTTTGTCGAAGGGCAGCTCTGTGGTCGCACGAGCGTAGGCCCAGGGCTGTCGGACGGCCCCATAATACTCGGACTCATCATCAATCGCCAAGGCGGAGGTAAAATAGGGGGACATGATGGCGACGTATTTGAAACTATTCTCCCCTTTCAAAACCACCTCTCCCCCGCGACGTACAGCGACCGTGGCTGCGTCTTCATACTGCCGATGCATTCCACCCTTCGCATCCCGCCAACCGATCAATGCGACGCGGTAAATCCAGGTGTACCATTCTCCCTCGATGGGCAGACCACGTGGGCCTTCCACTTGAAAACGAACGGGCACGCGGTTCGTTTTGCCCTCCGGGAGGGGCAGGCGTGTAATATCCAGTTGAAAACCGATATGATAGTCCCGAGGACCTAATGTGTATGTTTTACGGATGCGTAGGTGATAGGGTGCGCCCAATTCCTTTTCAAAGACCACCTTATGAATGCCATTTTCGGGATGTTCTTGTTCTACCACACGCCATTCGGTTTCGCCTAAATGCGGATCCGGGTATTTGTCCTCAGGTGTGCTGTAGTGAAAAATCCGGTAGGAAGGCTCGGCCAGTTTGTAAGGCTCCGTGACCACGCCGGGGGTGAGTACCGGTTCTACGTATTCCTCACGAAGGTATTTCGACCGGACGGTTCGCACACCGGGTATCAGATACAGCGGGACTTTCTCTCCTGTGGGTCGGCCGTGGGCATCCTTGCGGCGTACTTCCCGTCCGAGCCGATCTGCTGCGTCGAAACGTGTCAGCACCACCTGTTGCACCCCACCTCCCTGCGTGTTGAGTAGGACCTGCAAGAAGTAGTCCGCATTCCCCAAGGGGATCAAGGTCGGTAAGGGTTGGGGTGGCGTTGGAGGCGTGACCACCTTCTGGGGTTGAGCCAACGTTGCGGCAACCGAAGCAACCGCTGCAAGGGTCTGTTGTCGTTGTTCTTCTGCTTGTTTCGGGGACTCCTCCTGCGCAGCCTTCGGTGCCGTTGAATCAGAGGAGGTTTTCTTCAGTGCCGGGGGCTTGGGTTGAGGCATCCAGTGCCTTTCCGCATACTGCCAGACGAAAGTCAGAATGGCTGCCGCAACCAGAAAAAGGCCGATGTTGATGAGATTTTGACGCATAGGTTGGTGAAACCTGGGAGCGAGGTGTAGCCTTACACTGCAAGTTATCTTACGAATCTCCCCAGCCGGGTCACTGCCATCTCTCTACTTCTCGTGTGCGCCCGGGAGTTATTTACCTTCGCCGAGTCGATCCCCAAGAAAGCGATCCAATTCGGGAATGGCGTAGATCTTGTCGCGCGTTTTCTGCCAGTCATATTCTACCCGACGGAACTGGATCGTGCCGTCATCGTGGAGGACTACGTAGCAGGCACGCCAGTTGCCATCGCGGGGCTGACCGACCGAGCCAACGTTGCAGAGGGTTTTTCGCCCATCGAGTTTATAGACGTGATCGATGTCTTCCGGACTGAGGAATTGCAGGTCTTCGGTAAAGATTCCGGGCACGTGGGTATGCCCTTGGAAGCAATACCGTTCCACTAGGGCAAAAATCCGCTCCATTTTTCGCTGATTGTACACATCCTCGGGAAAGACGTATTCATTGAGCGGATTCCGGGCTGAGCCATGGACAAAGAGGTAACCGTCTTCCTTGTGAGTGCGTGGCCGTTCTGCCAGAAACTCCCAGCGGCGCTCCCGCACTTGACGTGGTTCCGGCGAGTGCTCCAGTTGTGATCGTGTCCAGAATATAGCTCGCTCGGCGGACTGATTGAATCCATCGGGGTCGAACATCGCCCCTTGATCGTGGTTCCCCAACAGAACCACTTTGCAGACCTCCATGACTCGGTCGATGCATTCCCGCGGATTGGGACCGTAACCGACAATATCTCCCAGACAATAAATATCTGTGATCCCTTGCGATCGAATATCCGCGAGCACCGCTTCCAAAGCTTCCAGGTTTCCGTGGATGTCGCTGATAATTGCCCTACTCACGCCCGCTTCTCACCGTATGCTCTGAACTCATTTTCTCCACTTTGTCTTCCATTCCCTACTATACTCCTACCACTTGTACTCTTGCAACCCCGCCCCCTGGTCTAACCCAACCGCTCCCCGCCACGACTTCCCCAAGCTTCCACACATCCATGCGATTACCTGAATCCTTGCGATCCCTTATTATCTTGAATCCTGATACTCTCCTCGTAACAACAACCGCGTTGGCCGGCTTATTATTCAGGGGCAGACTTTTCTGGAACAAACTGCCGGAAAGGGATCAAGACTGTGACCGGAACCATTGTACGGTGCGTTCCAACCCTTCCTCAAAGGAGACAGTAGGCCGGTAATCCAAATCGTGTTGGATTCGCCGGATGTCGGCGCAGGAATAGCGAACATCTCCTGGTCGCGGCGGAGCAAAGCAAGGTGACAGATTGGTGCCAAGGATACGATTGAGTGCATCGACCAGCTGGAGGATGGAGATGGAACGTCCAGTACCCACGTTGTAAGTAGGGGCGGGAATTCGAGGAGTAAAGGCTGCCCGCAGCAGAGCTTGGACCGCGTTTTCTACGTAGGTGAAGTCCCGGGATTGCATGCCGTCGCCGTAAATGGTGGGAGATCGGCCTTGCAACATCGCTGCGATGAACAGAGGAATGACACCGGAGTAGGGGCTATCGGCACGTTGTCGAGGTCCGAAGATATTGAAGAAGCGTAGAGCCACCGTTTGCAGTCCAAAGGCATGGCCAAAGGCTTGGAGATAGAGCTCTCCGGCGAGTTTGGCCGCAGCGTAGGGGGATTTCGGCTGAACCGACAAGGATTCGCTTTGAGCCCCGTCCGATCCTTGTAGCCCACCGTAGGCACTCGAACTGGCGGCGTAAACGATGCGTTGAACCTGCTGGCGTCGAGCACGATCCAAAAGCATCAGTGTGCCGGTGGCGCAGGCATGGTGCGTTGCTACGGGCTGCTCCATGCTGCGAGCAACGGAGGCTAGGGCAGCGAGATGAAAGACGACGCGGACGTTCCGCAAAGCCTGATCCAGAGCATCGGAGTCGGTGATCGAAGCCCGGATCAGTTCCGGAGGGGAGGGTAGATGCCGGAGATTATCGAGATGTCCGGTACTCAGGTCATCGAGGACCCGGACCGTATAACCTTGATGCAGGAGAGCTTCCACCAGATGGGAACCGATGAAGCCAGCGCCGCCCGTGACAAGGATGACGTCGTCCATGCCCAATCCTTCCGTGGTCCAGCGGGATAGTCCCCCGAAGATTGGCCTCTGTTGGTACTCATCGAGAGCAGATGAGAACTAATCTAGAGCCGGTGCAAGGGCTGGGGTAGCCGGTGCATGCAATGAGAAGATAGCCACCTCCGGTCGGGTGTTGAAACGGAAGCGCCAACCGTAACCGATCCCTTTGTTGACATACAGATGGCCATGCGGAAGTTGGAATAATCCCGCAGCGTATCGGCGGGCCCGACGTGGAAGCATGAATCGTCCCAGCCCAGGCCAGTTGATTTGCCCTCCGTGCGTGTGCCCCGAAAGGATCAGATCACACCGATGGGGGTAAAGAAGTTCTGCCGTGCGGGGATTATGGGCCAATACCAGTCGGGGCGTCGCAGGACACGTCTGGGCGAAGGTGGCCTGCGGGTCCACGACACCACTCCAAAGGTCTTCCAGACCTGCGATATGCAGCTGGGTATTGCGGTGGTGGATCGTCACGGTCCGATTCCGCAGCACACAGATACCGACCTGGCTTAGGGCCTCAGTCACAGCCTGATGCAAACGGGGATAGCGACGCCAGCCCAGGGCATTCCGCACCGCATAATCATGATTACCCAAGACTGCAAAGACGCCTAACGGGGCCTGGAGCCGACCCAGTAACCGGGCGACGGTTGGCACGTATCGATATCCTTTGTGAATATAATCCCCCGTCAGCGCAATCAGGTCCGGTTCCTCTGCTAAAGTGCGGGCCAGGGTCTCTTCCAGATACCTCAAAGGCATGTGGTGACCACAGTGGAAATCCGTCAGGTGTGCCACTCGTAAACCGTCTAAAGTCGCCGGCCAGCCAGGAAGAGTGAGTCGGTGATAATTGACTTCCAACCAGGTCGGTTCCACATGATAGGCGTAATGAAGCCGAGCCCACGTTCGACCCACTGTTCGCGCCACCCGACTTGTCCATCGCGACCACGGCATCTGTGTGTGTTGCACCAGTTTCTTACCTCCTTACTCTTCTCACTTCGTCGAGAACTTCGTCATCCTTGACCACTTGCTGGATTTCCTGTCGCGTTGTGATTTCCGCGACCTCATAAAGACGCCCTGGATAGACCCAAGCCTCATCTGGACATTATGGTAGCACACAAACTCACCCTATGTTACCCTAAGTACAAAAAGCATGAAGCCTGTTCCACGGCTAGGGCTCGGAATAAGTCTCGCCCCGGATAGCAAAGCTTTCGATTTTTTGAGTGTGCGGGGTACATCTGGGATTCTACCAATCCGCTTCGGAAGGGTTTCCAGTCCTCGCCATTATGGCCAGTCCCGGCTTCTTCCCTTCCTGGACCAACCCCAAAATCACAACCAAATGTACAAAAAATGGCCAAGCGACATACGAAAATGTAGCACTTGCCCCCTAAGAGGCAAATTTTCACAAATTTGGCACGAAATGGTCCTTGACGGCTTCTGGGACAACCCCTTAGAGTGGAGTAGACGAGCTCTGTATCTCAGAAACCGGCAAGGGGATGGGATACGGTGGCAGGGTTTGGAGTCAATCGTCCTGCTCTAGCGCAGAACGGTTCCCACACCCATCCTACCCAGATAAGGAGCACTCACGGAGGGAGTCGCAGCGGAGCGACCTTGGCACCTCTGTGAGCCGATAGCAAGGAGTTGGCGGTATGCCGCACCTTCCTCACCCTCTGTTGGGAAAGAATAGACACCTATGCTCGTGCTGTCCAGAAAAAAGAACGAATCGGTGATCATCAACAATGACATCATCATCACCGTGATCGAGATTCGCGGTGACAAAGTGCGGTTGGGAATCGTTGCGCCGAAGGACGTTCCTGTGCATCGTGAAGAAGTGTACGAAGCCATTCACGGACCGGGGAGCGTTCCTTCCATCGCCGCGAAGCAACAAGAAGACCAACCCCGCTAAGACTTGGTGAAACCTCATGACCCCGTTGGGTGCCTCCTGTCGTAATCAGGGGTGAGCAGAATAGTGTTTCGATCCACTGCCCCACTTCGTACACTTCGATGAACACTACGGAAAGCGATGGAATTGCGGAAAACAGTCCGCAATAGATCCTTTGCCTAGCCCTTCATTTTCTTCAATACCTACCGCTGAAGTGTGTGCCGAATCAGACAACCTCCTGCTTGTGATTCTGCGATCCATAACGATCCGGAACATTCGGCGGGATTGCGTTTCCCAGACTTACAGATCGCTCGCCTGCTCAAACGAGGCTCTGTCGCCCAAAGCATCGCATTGATGGCCACGGTCGTTTGACTCTTGGAGCTCGCCTGGCGAACTTTGGTTCCTAACGCGACGTGACTCTACTGCCAGAGCGATTGTTATCGCTATCGCACCAACAGTTGCAGCCGGACTCACCGAGCTAAGGTTTTGCGTGCTTTGCCGTGTCGCCCGACAAATCACAGTATCATATCATACCGGAGACTTTTTGGGAACTGAGCTGTCGGGCATTCCCTAGACCCGTCCGAAATCAGAGGCTGCAGCCAAGCCTCCTGGGCACTCTGTGTACCTCCTTCAGTGATAGACTCCCCTTCGGTGACAGAATCGGCCTTTCGTCGGTTTTTTGCTTGACACCTCCGCGATGGTCAGACAAGCTTAGGAATAATAACAAACTATGACCGTTCGTATCATGGTAATTGCCGCTGCGGTTTCCCAGTTGTACTTATCCAGGAGCTACAGCCGACTTGGCTGCTTGCGAGGATTTGTGAGGCTCACTGCGCCATTCCTTTGGCCTGTGGCGTTCCTGGTCGGGCGGGGAGCGGGTGATCTTTGGTACGTTCGGCCACAACTCGTTGAGGGGTAAGGGGACGCATGAAAGTAACGATTAGAACGCGAAAGCCGTGCAACAAGTTGAAAGTTGGCGACTTCCGTGCTTTCCCAGTTTGGGAATTCGCTTTGGACGAAGAGGACAAACCGGGCCGTGACGAAACTTGGGTGCGTCCGGTCCCGACCGCCTTCGTTCCAAAAGGTGCTTGGTCCCAGTTGGTTGCTGCAACATTCACCACCGCAGCAGGAAAAAAGCTCAACGGCTTTATGATAGTAACCACGGCTGACAAAAAGGTCGATATCGACCAGCCGACGGTTCTCGGACGCCTCGGTTTCAGGAGCATACCAGTGAAATCAAAGGACGCGAGGGGTATTCAAGAGCGGCGAGAATTTCTGAAGGCGATAGGTCAACCCGAGTCAAAAGTATTTCCTATTACATACACCTTAAAGGTACTGATAGAAGGCGAGAAAACCGCCAGGCAAGGCACAATCGACTGAGAGGCTCCGGCATAACAAGTCTCTGCACCCGACGGCGGGGCATGATTTTTGTCTCTCCTGACCACAGCACGCTGGTGCTCCGCCACGGCTAAGTCTACATCGTTCGACAATAAGGCGCGGGGGAGTCGGTATGATGTGCTTTTTGCTCAAACTCCTGTGCCGGTAGAAGCCAAGTCCGTATGGCGGCAAGGGGCAGCCGCGGCGGGTTGATCCTAGGCACTCATTGGGCGAGTGTATCTGACGCATACTATGCGGGGCGATCACGGTCGGATGAACCCACCCTGAGGAGCTACACACCCTTGGATATGACGCCTACCAGTCATTCCCGATGACTTCCCCACCGGCCCTGGTGGCGACCGCCAACCAGGTGAACGGACTGACTGAGTTGGTTACAAAGCGAACACTCCCATCCGCGAGCAATACATTGACACCGTTGGCATGAAAACTTCGAGCCGCCTTGCGCCCAGGATTGCTGTGGCGGATGCAATCCGGGACGGAACTATTAGGAAGCAAAATGTGGTTGTATAAACCCGTGGGTAATGCACCATCTGCCCAAGTCGAATTCCGAGTCGCTCGCCAGGGACCCGCCATGGAACACGCGGTATCTGAGAAGGTATCGGCGATGCCCAACATACGATACCAGGTGCGGTAGTCCGGCGCGGTGGCCGAGATGACGTCCCCACCTCCAGGCCCAAGAGAAGACTCGGAGAATGCCGCTGTGTTACTCAAACCATCACGGACATCCGTGGGTTTGACTTTCGAGTTGGCATAGAAGATACCGTCTCCCATTGTGGCATCAGGAACGCTTCCAGCACAAGCCACGTAATTCGAAGGCCCCCGACCAGGCACGACAGGCACATTGGCCGGATCACTCGGACAGAGGAACGTAGGAACAATAGCAGCAACAGCCGCCCGATTCTGGGGAAATACACTGTAGGGCGGATTCGAAAGCGGACCACCAAAAAGTGGTACGGACAGATCCAAGGCATTGTAGACATTCGTTTGCTCAAGAAACGGCGTCAGTTGGGCCAGAGCGGACCAGCGGAAGTGGCCGGGTGGTACGGTGCCTCCTTCACCAGGCCACCGCTGAATCAGATAGGCCGAAGGAAACGTCTGCCGAGCACTTTCGTAATTGTGAAGAGCCAATCCGATCTGTTTCAGGTTATTCTGGCACTTGACCCGGGCGGCAT
>Ga0209017_10001493_pt1 | contig 17778 bp, 8 predicted proteins | sample YNPBryunderm2012_FD_185812 | JGI IMG/M metagenome (GOLD analysis project Ga0209017, IMG submission 185812) | Anoxygenic and chlorotrophic microbial mat microbial communities from Yellowstone National Park, USA - YNP Bryant MS undermat 2012... ... | reverse complement strand
TCCCTCCGCCGCTAGTTGTCACAAGTTCGGCCGCAGTTGTAGCAAACCACGGTGTGACAACCACTTGCGACAACGCTGTCTGGTACCGGGTTGGTAGTTGCTTCTGCAAGCATATTTGAGAAAACGTTGGTGCCGGTGGGCGGTGTGGTGGACGGCTGCCGGACGTGAGCCTACTAGCATTCGCAATACGTGGGGACACCGAGGAGTAGGATATACCGTTTCGCATAGATCAATAAGCTTGAACGCGCCGTCTCGGCTGTAGGCTCTTCACGTACGGGTGTGTGCATCAGGTTGTTAGCTTCGGGCAGTAGCATTACCCAGTTTCCGGTACCCCGGAACCGCCAGTGAAGAAACCCTGCCATGGCCGCAAGGTCGCCGTCACGCCTTGTCCTGCCAATCTACGCATCTGATCGCTGGCACAAATGCTGCCTACAACTTTGACACAAACACGATTGCCGCGCGCACTGTAATTCTCCACCTACACTCGCACTGTGATTTTCCACCTACCATCGGGCAGCAAAGGAGCGTCGTTGCGAGGAAAACGTCTGGATTCATCCCGCGCGGAATATAGTGTCATCCTGCGCGAACTATGGTGACCGGCTGATGCAGCGTCTGTGTATATCAGTGTGTGCCTGGACGTATGGCGACCGTGGATAGCTCGGCTAGGGCGGGCCGGCTTTATACCCTGCGCGGGCAGGAATGCAGCTTTTTCGGTGCAAAGACATATCGTTTTGCCCTGCGCCAAGCATATTACGTTGACCCCTGCGAGAAGCGTATTACGTCGACCTATTCGACCGCTGCGGTGGCCAGACTCATAGCGATTTTGCACGCCATACGAAATTTCTCCAGGTTTAGCCGCTCGCCGGCGGTGTGAGCGTTTTCCTGTCCGCAACCTATGCTGACCGTGGGAATGCCGTGTGCTGTAAGCCAGTTGGCGTCCAGGCCGCCATCGGAGATCGCCCGTTGCGGCTGGCCCCCGGCGTGCCGGATTGCCGCTTCGGCGGCCAGAATGGCGGGTTCGTCGTCGGCCAGTCGGAAGGATTCATAATCGAGCTGGCCTTTGATGGTAACCAGACCAGCAGCGCCTGTGCTGCTTCGTACTGCATCGGCCGCCTCGCGAAAGTACTGGTGGTAGCGGCCAATGATCTGCTGTCGGAACTCAGGGTCGTGGCTACGGGCTTCTGCGCGAAGTTCTACCAGAGGCGTGACCACATTTGTGGCATCGCCGCCGCGGATTACACCCACATTGCTGGTACCCAATCGACCATCTTTTTCCACCCGGCCGTGCCAGCCGTCGGCATGCAATCGGAAAATGGCCTGCGCGGCGATCACGATGGCGTTGACGCCGGCCTCGGGAGCGTTGCCGGCGTGGCTGGCTTTGCCGTGGACAGTTATGTGCATGCGATATCCGCCTGTAGCGCCGATCGTTACCTTTTCCGGCGAGGAACCGTCGAAGTTGAATGCCCAGCGGGGCTTTCCCAGCCGGCCGATTGCTACGTTCCGTGCGCCGTAAAGTCCCACTTCTTCCTGGACTGTCCACAGGAAAACCAGCGGCGGATGCGGCAAGCGGCGTTTGACGATTTCCAGTGCGGTGGCCAGCAGCACGGCGGCGCCCGCTCGATCGTCGGCACCCAAAGCCGTCCGACTGTCAGCCGGCACGATCCACCCGCCGCGCCGTACTGGTCGGGCTGTCTGGCACAGCGGTACGGTATCCACATGGGCCACGAACATCCGGCGAGGAGCTTTGATGCTTCCCGGCAGGCGCAGGATGAGGTTGCCGATCTGGCCTCCGTACGGGCTGCGGCGGTGAGCGCTGTCGAAGCACATCGCCTGCTGCGGCACGCCGGCCTGGCGCAACCGCCGCGTGATGAAATCCATCACTTGTTTTTCCTCACCGCTTTTGCCGGGCAAGGCGAGCAACTGCATCAACAGCCGCTCGGCACCTGATAGGAACTCATCTGCAACCGGTTTGGATTGCCTCATAGCTTTTTAACCCCTTACGGCGGAAATTGTGTGTATCTGACGCGGTGTTTTCAAGCTCTCTGGAAGGCCGCGCACCGTAGTGGCCGTGAACCCCGCACAAGCAGACTTGACCGCAGGGCGTCCCTCCATCTTACAGCACTGTGCTCAACCATTAACACCGATCGGTTTCGGCCCCGGATCGCCTCCAGGCATTTGAGCCGAAGAGTGCGTTGCCAAACAACTGAGCGGTCAAGGCTCGCTCAAGCGCGCTGCTGCAACTGTGCAACATCAATGCGGCACATAGCGCTGGGCGAGGGAAGCGTGTGAGCATTGGCAATCCATCGTTGCGGCAGCGTCTGCCGGATGGAGAGTTGCAGCGGCCGCCGGCTGCGCACCGCCACGGCGATCTGGTAGGCGGTTGCTCCGCTGGGCGAGCCAGCGCCCTCCAGTCGCACTTCGGCCAGTTGCCACTCTGCCGGATCGCCCAGCGTGGGATCATGCAGCGAAACCAGCGCCGCGCGGTCGTCCGAAAGGCTGAAGCGCGCGCAATCCAGCGGCAAGCTCAACCCGCGGCCACACGCCTTCAATAAGGCTTCTTTGAGCGTCCACAGCCGGATGAAGGTCTCGGCTTGCTTGTCGGCCGGCAGGCTGTGCACCATCTGGGCTTCCTGTGGGGCGAAGAAGCGTTCGGCGATTCTGGTGTACTGTGCGTGGCGGTCCATGGCCTCGACATCCACACCCACATCGTGGTCGATTGTGATGGCGCAAACGGTCACATCGCGGCTGTGCGAGAGGTTCAGTTCCAAGCCGAGGCCTTCGGGACTTTGGATGTATGGTTTTCCCAGCACAGTGGCGGCGAAGTGCCACTCGGCCGGTTCTATCTGCCGGTACTGCGACAGCGCCCAGCGCATCAGCACCCGGCCCACAATCGCCCGCAGCCGATCGGCCTGGCTGCGAAAACGCTCGGCCTGCTCAAGCTCTTGTGGAGAAAGCAACCGGCAGTACTGGGCCAGCAGCGCCGGGGTGATCGACTCGTCCAGATGGACGCACCACAGATCCACCGACAGGGCTTGTTGCGGCTGCTGGTGAGCGTGTTTTTCCATGCTGCTCATAGGCTGCCGGCGGAGTGCCGAATTGCATCGGAAGCTACGCTTGTCCGTCGCGGTACGGGCGCTTCGGGAAACGTTGCGTGGGCATGGCTGGCGTTGCTTGCAGTCGGTTCCCTATACAATAGTATTCCCAGCGAGCCGCGGCGGTGCGTTATGTGTAACCCAATTTGCTCCAGCGCAGCAAATCGACCAGACTGGGCTTTTCCGCGACGGTCTTCGACTGCTTGCTCAAGTAGGCTCCATAGGCTTCCATGTCGCACAGGCCATGGCCGCTGAGGCAGAAAACAATGCACTCAGAGGATTGTTGTTTGCGGCAGCGGACGGCCTCGTTTATAGCAGCCCGGACCGCATAGGCGCTTTCCGGAGCGGCGATTATGCCCTCGGTGGCGGCCAAAAGCTGTGCAGCCTTCAGCGCGGCAGACTCAGAAAGAGCAACTGCCTCTACCACTCCTAAGTTTACCAGATGGCTCACCAGCGGCGCGCAGCCGTGATAGCGCAGCCCGCAAGCGTAAATATCACGCGGTACGTAAGTATGCCCGAGCGTATGCATTTTCACCCGGGGGGTCAGTCCGGCGGCATCTGTGTGGTCGTAGCGGTAACGTCCGCGGGTGAGCGTGGGGCACGCGCGTGGTTCTGCGGCCAGGAAGCGAATCGGCTGCCCGGCCAGCCGCTGGCTAACGAAAGGAAACGCCAGGCCAGCGAAGTTGCTGCCGCCGCCGATGCAGCCGATAATCACGTCGGGCTTCTCGTCGAGGGCGGCCAGTTGCTCGGCAGCTTCCAGACCGATGACAGTCTGATGCAGCATCGCATAGTTGTAGACGCTGCCGCAACCGTAGGCAGCGCCGGCCTCGCCCAGAGCGTTCTCTACGGCCTCTGCAATGGCGATGCCGATGCTGCCCTTGTAATCCTGGTCACGGGACAACAGTCGGCGTCCTACTGCGGTTTGCAGCGACGGGCTGGCAATCACTTCGCCCCCCCAAAGGCGAATCAGTGTGCGGCGATAGGGCCGTTGCTGGCAGCTCAGATTGACCATGAATACTTTGCAACTCAGGCCGAACATCGAACAGGCCATTGCCAGCGAACAACCCCACTGACCAGCGCCGCTTTCGGTAACCAGCCGCTGCAATCCCTGTTGTCTGGCATAGTACGCTTGAGCAACGGCGGTGTTGAGTTTATGGCTGCCTGGCGGGCTACGACTTTCGTCCTTGAAATAGATGCGTGCCGGAGTGCGCAGGTATTTCTCTAACCGTACGGCACGGACCAGCGGCGTTGGCCGCCAACTGCGGTAGGCTTCGAGGACTTCTGGCGGGATGTCTATCCAGCGCTGGGTAGAGAACTCCTGCTCGGCAAGAGCCGCCGGCATGAAGGCTGCCAGGCTTGACGGCCTGAGCGGCTCGTCCCGCGACGGCTCGAACATCGGCGGCGCCGGCTGGGGCAAATCGGCAGCCAAGTTATACCAGGCAACTGGCAATCCGTCGACAGATGAGTGGCTGCTGATGGCCACGAAACTTCCTCAACGTAAACTTGGATGCACGCCCTGGTGGCCGGACAACTAGCCGTGCCGACAGCCCGTAATTCGCTGGCCGAGCGATATACAAAACCCCAATATGGCCGCCAAATAACAAGTTAGCAGCCGTCTTGCTAATATTATAGGCTTGAAAAACGCCATTCTAGGCTTTAAGAATGCCACTGTGGGCTTGAAGAATACCGGACTGTTAAGCGCCGCGTTTGTCATTACCGCAATCGGGGCAGGGCGAAAGGCAGCCGATGGGGGTGTCAGTGGCTACCGGGATCAAAGCGAATTAGACGAATAGTCCAATCCGGGCGTCGGCTCAGAACGGCTGAGTTTGTTGCAATAGTTGTGAGTTTTGCGCCATCTGGGTCGGCAAAAGCTATATTGGCGAAGTGTGGCGTGGCGCTGGTCCCGACGGGCGCATCGTTCCATTGCCGGGGATATCTCCCGCCTATGGTATAGCTAGCCTGCCGAGCGTTTATGAGTAGCGAGATTCAATTGCTTTGCCGCAGTGCGCCCACCCCGGCCGATTGCCCGCCGCTGCCGCCCCGCAACTTGTCCACCCTGGTAGATATCGCTCGCTGGCGTGCCGAGTGCCAGCCGAATGACGTAGCGTTCACATTTTTGCTCGACGGCCAGCAGCAGGAGGCCCATCTGAGCTACTGCGAGCTTGACCGCCGCGCCCGCGCGCTGGCAGCCGAATTGGTTGCGCACCGGGCGCGCGGACAGCGCGTGCTGGTGGTTTTCGACCCGGGGCTGGAGTACAACGCGGCCATCTTCGGCTGTCTTTACGCCGGGGCTATTGCCGTGCCGGTTTACCCGCCAGACCCTTTCCGGGCTTACACCACGTTGCCCCGATTGCAGTCGATACTGTCCGACGCCCAATCGCAACTGGTACTTGCTTCGGCCGCAACGGCACGTTGGGCTGCTAGCGTGGCTGGCGGTTTGGGTGGGTCGGAAGTGATCGCCGCCGAGTCGATCCCCACAGAAGCAGCCGACCAGTGGAAGCCCGCACCGATTCGGCCAGAGCACGTCGCACTGCTCCAGTACACCTCCGGCTCTACCGGCGCGCCGCGTGGGGTGATAATCACGCACGCCAATCTGATGCACAACCTGGCGGCGCTCCACCGCGTGGATATGCCCGGCGCCGTGGCAGTGTGCTGGTTGCCGCCGTATCACGACATGGGATTGGTCGGCGGGATAATGCTTCCTGTCCACAGTGGGCGGCAGGTGGTACTGCTTTCGCCGTTGAGCTTCGTGCAACGGCCGGTGCGCTGGCTTCAGGCCATATCGCGTTACCGGGCGCGGACTTCGGCCGCCCCGAACTTCGGTTACGAGCTGTGCATCCGCAAGATCACTGCCGCGGAATGCGAGGGTCTGGACCTGAGTTGCTGGCGGGTGGCCATCAGCGGGGCGGAACCGGTGCGGGCCGAAACCATCCAGCGGTTTTCAGAAAAGTTCGCCCCGTATGGCTTCCGCCCGGAGGCCTTTTTTCCCGCGTATGGAATGGCGGAGTCCACACTGCTGGTCTCAAGCGGCAGCCGCGGCGACGGTCCGCTGGTGTGCAACTTTTCCGCCCACGCGCTCGCGCAGGATTGCGTGCAGGAAGCGGCTGCGGACGATCCCCAGCCGTTCGCCGTCGTCGGCTGCGGCAAACCACTGCCCGACGGCCAGTTGCTTATCGTCGATCCCCACACCCGCCGGCCGCTGCCGCCCGGGCAGGTTGGCGAAATATGGGTTCACAGTCCCAGCGTAGGCGCGGGGTATTGGAACCGGCCGGAGGAAACTCGGCAGGTTTTCCAGGCTACGCTGGCCGACGAGCGAGAAATCGCTTTGCGGGCCGAATCGCCTTCGGCCGAATCGCCTTCGGCCGACGCACCAACTGCCCGCCACTACTTGCGCACCGGAGACCTGGGATTCGTTCACGCTGGTCAACTGTTTGTCACCGGCCGGCTGAAGGAACTGATAATCCTTGGTGGGCGGAAGTACTATCCGCAGGATATCGAGCTTGCCGCGCAGCGCGCGCACCCGGGTCTGAAGCCGGGCGGCGGCGCCGCGTTCTCGGTAGAAGTGGACAACTGCGAACAGCTCGTGTTAGTGCACGAATTGCTTCGCCCCAGACGACACGACCCGGCCGAAGTATTGCAAGCGGTCCGCAATCGACTGGCGGCTGAGTTCGAGACTGTCCCATACGCGATCGTGTTGATTCCCGCCGGAACGCTGCCGAAGACCTCCAGCGGCAAGACGCGCCGGCGAGCTTGCCGCGACATGTTCTTGAACAATCAGTTGAGCGTCGTTGCCCAGTGGCGACGCGATGCGGCCGCTTCGGAGTCCCAATGCTCCCAGCCGGCAGAGCCGCCACGGACGCCTGGCGAGTGCGCGCTGGCGGAGCTTTGGTGCGAGGTGCTCGGGCTGCCGGTCGTGGGACGCACCGACGACTTTTTCCTGCTGGGCGGACAGTCGTTGCAGGCCGGCCAGTTGGCCTCTCGCATCCAGCAGCGGTATGGCGTAGAAGTCTCGTTGAAAGCAATATTCGAGCACCCCACGCTGGCCGAGCTGGCCTTGTGGATCGACCGCGCCATCGCCGCCCAGGATGCCGTCGCCGCTGACGATGGCATCACCGCCCAGGATGCCATTACCGCCCAGGATAGCCACACGACCCCGCAAGCGGACGTTGCCCCCTTAGGCCCGGATAGTGCCGGACGGCCGGTCGGCGCAGGCGCGCACGCCGCGGAAACCGACGTAGGAGCGGCTGATATCATTGCTCGCGCACGGGCCGTACGCTCTGCGGCCGCACAGGCGGTCAGGCCGTGCATCGGCGGCGAGGGATCGGTGCTATCGTCTGCCGAGCAGCGGCTGTGGTTCTTCGACCAGCTCCAGCCGAATCATCCCTACTACAACATGCCGGTGGCGGTGCGGCTGAAAGGCCCGCTGAACGTGCCCGCGCTGCGACGTGCCCTGGAACACTTGGCCCAGCGGCACGAAACGCTGCGCACCTGCTACCCGGCCAACTTCGGCCGGCCCGTGCGAAAAGTACTGACCACCGCCGATGTCCCCTTCGAGCAGATCGACCTGAGCAGATATTCTTTCCCGCAGCGCGAAAAACGGCTGCGGGACATTCTGGCGGAGCAAGGCCGGGCCGCCTTCGACCTGGCGCACGGACCGCTGTTGCGGTGCGTGCTGATCCGCTTGGCTGCGGAAGAGCACGTTCTGCTGCTGGCGATGCACCATATTATCGTCGATGGATGGTCGCTGGGGATAATGCTCCACCAGTGGGCGGTTCTGTATCGGGCTTTTTGCGATGGAAGGTCGGCTTCGTTGCCGCCGCCCGTGTTGCAATACAGCGATTACGCCGCCTGGGAGCAGCGCACGCTCGAAGAGACAGTCGCTCGACACTTCCCCTACTGGAAGGAAAAACTCAGCCCGCTGCCGCCGATTCTGGAACTGCCTGCCGATTGGCCTCGCCCGCCGCAACAGTCCTTCGAGGGCGCCTGGCTGCCGTTCGAGCTGGGCGAAGAACTATCGGCCGGCATCCGCAGTTTGGCGCACAGCGAACATACCACCTTGCTGCCGGTCTTGCTGGCGGCTTTCAGCACGCTGTTGAGCCGGGCCACGCGGCACAAAGACATAGCGGTGGGCACCATCGTTGCCAATCGCCCCCGGCCTGAATTGGAGTCGGTGGTAGGCTTCTTCGCCAATACGCTGGTGTTGCGGACCGATATTTCCGACGACCCCAGTTTTCGCCAGTTGGTACGCCGGGCCCACCAAATTGCCCTGGAGGCATACGAACACCAGCCGATGCCTTTCGACAAGCTGGTAGAAATGCTCCCGACGCACCGAAACACCAGTCAAGCACCGCTTTTTCAAACAGCGCTGGTGCTGGAAAACATGCCGGTGAAGCTGCCTGCCGGGCTGAACTTGGAAATGACGCCCGTGCCGGTCGACAACGGTACGGCGAAGTACGATTTCGCCTTGCTGCTATCGGAGCGGGGAGCGCAGATCGTCGGCCAGGCCGAGTATCGCACAGCGTTGTTCCGCCGCAAGACGGTGCGCCGGTACGTCGATGCTCTGCGGTGTCTGCTGGCCGATGCAGTCGCCAATCCCGACACTCCTATATCACGGCTCCGGCTGTTGAACTTGGAGGAGCAGCGCCGGCTTGTGGCAGGGTGGACCTCCAACCGCACGCCCGAACAGCCACCCTGCACTCTGCACGAGTTGTTCGAAGTGCAGGCCGCGCGGCGCCCGCGCAAAGTGGCCATTCGGCAAAACGGTTGCCAGTGGACATACAAGCAACTAAGCCAACTGAGCGACCGCGTGGCCAGCAGCTTGCGCAAGCATGGCCTTGCAGTGGAACAGCCCGTTGCTGTTTGCGTGCCGCGCTCTGCCGCTTTGGTGGCGGTGATGCTGGGGGTGATGAAGGCCGGCGGGGCGTACCTGCCGCTCGATCCATACCAACCGCCGCAGCGGCTGGAAATGCTGCTCGAAGACAGTTGCGCCCCGGTGGTAATAGCCGACGACAATCTGCCAGCGGAAGTCCGTAGCCGCATAGCACACGGCGCTGCGACGGTACTGCCGCTGGGCAAGTTGCTGGCGGACCACGGTGATTCCTCTTCGGATGCAGTGGAAGACAGCCATGCCGTGTCGCGTGTTCCGGCCGCAGCGGAAGGTTCTTGTGGCACAGAGCGAGGGCAAGCCCATCGGTCCCCCGATTGGGCTTCGCAGGCCGATCGGCTGGCATACATCATGTACACATCCGGTTCGACTGGTCGCCCCAAAGGTGCGATGGTCGAGCATCGCGGGGCGGTGAACTTCGTCCGCAGCTTCAGCAGACGCCTGGCGATCAAGCCCAGCGACCGGGTGCTGGGGTTTTTCTCGCCCAGTTCCGACGGATCGCTGTCCGACGCTTTTTCGGCGCTGGCCAACGGTGGGTGTCTGATAATCGCCGACGACCGGACGGTCAGAGAGCCGGAAGCGCTGGAACAACTGCTGATCGACGAGGAAATAACCGTCGCCACGCTGACGCCTTCCGTGCTGGCATTGCTGCGTCCAGAGCGTTTGCCGCTGCTGAGAACCGTCTGCTCGGTGGGCGAACCGATATCGCCAGAGCTTGCCCGGCGCTGGGCCAGCACGCGGCGCCTGTTCAATGGCTACGGGCTGACTGAGACAGCCATCGGGCTGTGCCTTGCGCGGCTCAGCGGTTCGGTGCGCGGCCGGGCGCCGATCGGCAAACCGCTGGACAATGTTCACTTGTATTTTCTCGACGAGCATCTTCAGCCGGTGCCGCCCGGGATGCCCGGCGAAATTTGCGTCGGCGGCGTGCAGGTTGGCCGGGGATACCTGAATCGGCCGGAACTGACCGCGGCGCGCTTTGTGCCCGATCCCCTGCTGGGCACACCCGGCGCACGGATGTACCGCACCGGCGACCTGGGCCGAGTGTTGTCCGATGGCAGCATCGAGTTCCTCGGCCGCAGCGACGAGCAGGTGAAAATACGTGGCTATCGGGTCGAGCTGGGGGAAATCGCCGCCGTGCTGGAGCAGCATCCAGCCGTTGCCCAGGCAGCCGTAATCTTGCAGCAAGACGACGACGGAATGCAGCGCCTGGTGGCCTACGTGGCTGCTGCGCCGGACCGCGCGCAATCGCTCGATGCCAGGGCAGCGTGCGGCACGTCCGGCGGCAATCACGGCCCCAGCACGGCATCTTCCCGAGCGGAGCTTTCGCGGACGCTCTTGGCCTATTTGCGGCAACGGTTGCCTTCTTACATGACTCCGGCAGCAATCGTGGTGCTCGAGGCATTACCGTTCACCTCGCAAGGCAAACTCGACCGCAGTGCCCTTCCGCAGCCGGAGGCGCTATGCGGCGCTTCGGCCGGTGAGCCTCCGCGTAATGAGAACGAACTGCTGATCGCGCAGATATGGCAAGAGCTGCTCGGCGTGCGGTCTGTCGCGGTGCGCGATAACTTCTTCGAGCTTGGCGGGCATTCGCTGCTGGCGGTTGGGATGATGGGCCAGATCGAACGCCGCACAGGACGGCGTTTGCCGCTGGCCGCACTGTTCGAGGAGCCGACGGTCGAGCATCTGGCGCGGCTGTTGGAGTCGGCGCCTCGCGGCGGGCAATCGGTAATCGTGCCCCTGGGAAACGGCGGACACGGCAAGCCCTTGTTCTGTTTTCATCCCGCCGGTGGCACGGTGTTCTGCTATCGAGCTTTGGCGGCGCACTTGGGCGACCAGCGGCCCGTGTACGGCGTCCAAGCCGTGGGGGTAGATGGCCTGGCGGAGCCATACCGGCGCGTGGAGGACATGGCCAACTGCTACGCCGAGGCCATCCGCAGCGTACAGCCCGACGGTCCATACTTGCTTGCCGGCTGGTCGCTGGGGGGCAATCTGGCGCTGGAGACCGCCCGGCTGCTGATAGACCGCGGCCAGCAAGTCGCCCTACTGGCTTTGCTCGATACCGCTGCCTTGTACGAAGACCGGGCGCCGCAGCAGTCAGAGTTCCTGCCGATGCTCATGGCACTTTTTCCCCACGAGGAAAACCTGCCCCTGGAAGAACTCCACCAAATGACCGCCGAGCAGCAGTTGGCGTTTTTCCTCAAGCGCGCGGCGCAGGGCGACATCGTCCCCGACGGCGACCTGGCTGCCGGCCGGCACGTGTTCGAGGTCTTCAAGAGCAACATGGAAGCCATTCTGGAATATCGGCAGAAGCCGTATCCAGGCAAGGTCACGCTGTTTGTCGCCGAGCACCACGAGGACTGGTTCGGTTCCAGCCGGGATCCGATGCTCGGCTGGCGGCGCTGGGCGCGCGGCGGCGTGGAAGTGCATCATGTTCCGGCCAGCCACATCCACATGGTGCTCGAGCCAGCGGTGCAGGTTCTGGCCGACGAACTCCGCCAGTGCCTGTGGCGTGCCGACCCGCCGCGTCCGGCCACGATCGGCCCGGCTCACGCCAGCGTGCGGTCATAGTTGAAGCGGAAGGTACGGAAGTGCGGCAACGGCACGTCGAACCATTCGCCGACCGGATCGGGCGAGCCGACCAGATCCACCACCAGATGCTGCACCCGGATGCGCTGGTTGGTGCAACCGCGCAGGTCGAAAGGTTCCACCGGCCGGAAGACCCATAGCCCCCGCTCCCGGCGCGGCGTGATGCGCACTCCCCGGCGATCCTCGAACACTTTTCCTTCGGCCTCGTCGGGCAAGCCCACCCGGGTAATCATAAGCGGGGGGCGACCGAAGACCACCAGCGAGCAGGGCGCCGGACAATGGGCCGTCAGCTCTTCCAACTGGCGTCGGTCGGCCTCCAACGACAAAGTAACCGAGCGGATGCCGCGCTCCATCAGCACTCGGGCCGCCAGCGAGTTGAGCACTGGCAGTCCCGGGCCGCTTTCCATTCGCACCCCGGCCTGGCGGGCCAGCCGCCATCCGCCCCAACTGTTAACTTCCACCGATAGCCGCTCAGCCTTGCATTCCCGCAACAGCCGCTGGATGTTGGGAATCTCATCCTCGAAGAACACCTGCGGCAAGGCTACTATCAGCGGTATGCCGTTGCAAGCTTCCAATATCGGGCCCAGTCGTCCGGCCGAAAGCCCTTCCACGATCACCCCCGCCGGCTGCACGTTGCGGAGAAACCTGGCCACCATGCCAGGCTCCAACCGCACCCGTGTAGGAGTGTCGCCCAACTGCTTGCGGTTTGCTTCGGCGCGGTCGGTTTTTTCCAGCACACTCCTGACCTGTTCGGGCAGGTCGATGCGCACGGTCTGATCGGCCCCTTTACGCGACTGGCGGATGGCAGCCGCAATGCGATCCACCAGGGCGTTTGCCGCACGCGGCACAAGCAGGTAATCGGTATCGCCGCTGGAGAGCTTGCCGGCGCGGTGCCCCTCGATGGTCTGCGACTCCAGTCGCTCGAACAACTGTCCTATGGAAACCGCCTTGTGTGGGCGGTGGACGACGGTCTTGGTCACCGGCCACTCGGCAGTCTGGCCCCCACATGTGCAGCGGACGGTGATATGCTTCGGGCCGACCTCCAGTTCCAAATCGTATGTATCCAGCTTCGCTTCGGCCGGATGTGCTTGCTCCGACTGGTCTTCAGACTGTTGCCGCTCCGCGTCGTCTTCGAGTCGTTGTCGCTCCGGCTGGTCGGGGATTGCCTGCCGTTGTGCGTCGGCAGGGGCTTCTGCCTGTGGCCGGCCGAAAGTGCCGGTAAGCTGGTCGCGCCGGCCATCCAGATACGCGCAGGTCATCTGGCGGCCGGTGTAATCGCCGAGCCGGTCGGCTTCCGCCCGCAATGCTGCCGGGTCGCCGCCGAGCAAAGCCTGGCGGTATAGGCTGACGGCCTGTCGCACCCAGGCCGCGTTCTTCATCCGGCCTTCGATTTTCAGGGCTGTGACGCCTGCGGCTGCTACTTCCCGCAACCGATCCACAGTGGCAAGATCGCGCATCGACAGGGGCGTGCCGTACTGGCGGTGCTCGACCGTCCAGGGCACACGGCAAGGGCTGGTACACATGCCGCGGTTGGCACTTCTACCCCCTACCCAACTAGATAGCAAGCAACGTCCCGAGACGCAAAAACACAGCGCACCCTGGACGAAGACCTCGGTCTGCACCCCGGCAGCCGACGCCGCTGCGATCTCGCTGAGCGACATCTCGCGCGCCAATACTACCCGAGCGACGCCTAACTCGCCGGCCGCAGCCACGTCGGCGCTGTTGGCCATGCAGGTCTGCGTGCTGAAGTGCAAGGGCACTTCCGAATAGTACTGTTTGAAGGCCAGGATCGCCGGGTCGCGCACCAGCACGCCATCGACTCCGCTGCGGCGTGCCAGTTCCAGAATGCGCACCGCCTGGCCCAGGTCGCGCTCCGTCAAGTCGGTATTGAGCGTCAGGTACACGCGCACACCGCGCTGGTGGGCCGCGGCCACGGCATTGGTGAACTCCTCGGGAGAGAAGTTCTTTGCGCGGCGGCGGGCATTCAGCGAACGCAGGCCGCAATACACCGCGTCGGCTCCCGCCTCGATGGCTGCTTCCAGAGACTCCCGATCGCCGGCCGGGGCTAGCAGCTCCAGCCGACCGGACAATCCACCGTGCTCGCTGCCGTGCTGGGAATCGCTCATCTGCTCCAAATCCTTCGACGAATTACGCCACTGGCTGTCACCTGGCACAACCGGCAATTGCCCGTCTGCCGCACCAGTCGGCCGACATTGCTCGGGCCGCTCCGAATCACCGGCCCAGCAGCACGAAGAATCCGCTTCCGGGTTCCCCCTGCGGTTGGATGGGATTCTGGGCGCAGAATCCGTCCTCCGGCTTGCTGCTGGCCTTGCCCCCGACGAGCACGCGCAATGTTGTGCCCACCCGACGGGCATCCACAGCATGGGTAGTTCCGCCAGCTTGGAACCGGGTACACAGCAGCCGCTGGCGAAAATCGTTGCTCATTACCAGCAAGTAGCTTCCGCCGGTGTAGTCGCCGGTTTGCGGCGGCAGCAGCGACAGGGGCAGTCCGGCCGGCGCGGCACCGCCTAGCAGCAGGCAACCATCCTCGTCGGCTGCCACAGCACCGCCCTTGACCCGCACCGCGTTGGCCCTGCCGCTATCGAGCCGCCCGCAGAACTGCTGCTCCATAAGCAGTTTCCCGGTGGCAGGATCGAATCGGGCCACCAGCGCCTTGTGTTCGGCCCGACTGTTGTGGAAGCCGTGGTATTGGTCTGCCTTCGGCAATAACTGGCCGACCGGCAGCCACTGGCCATCCACCAGCCGCGGATGATAGCGAAAGATGTGGTTGCCGCCGGCACACTCGAAGGCACAGTACAACAAACCGTCCCGGCCGATCGCGCAGCGGTAGCCGCGGGTATCGGCCATATTGTTGGTCGGTCGATTGATGAACTCCGGTGCATCGGTATCGGCCGACCAGTCGTAGAGCGTGTACTTCACTTCGCCGCTATAGGAGCAGCCGCGAACATAGGCGATCTGTACCGGCTGGCGTTTTTTGCCGTCGTGGGCGCTGGCCTGCCGCCAGCCGATGTGCACCACGGTCTTCGACGCACCGTCGATGCACAAGTCGCAGGTGTTGCGGTGCCCGCGGAACTGCCCAAGCTGTTTCCCCTGCGGATCGATGACAAAGATTGTGCCTGCCCCCGTAAGAGTGTCCTGGTCGGGGTTGTCGTAGCGCAGCGCCGCGCAGTGGCCGTCAACGGCGGCATCGATCCGCGAGCATGGTCCGCCGACATCGAACCGCCACAATACCTTGGCAGCCTGCGGATCGAGTTTCAGCGCCCCGCCGGAAGTGGCCAGGTAGATGTTGTCCTTCGCGTCGATGGCCATGTCGGCGGCGTCGCCGGGCAGCGGTACAGAGGTCAGCAGTTTCCTGCCGTCGGGCGACAGTCGCAGCAGCAGGCCGCCCCGCTTGCCGCCGGCAGGCTCGCCGCCCATCCACGGCCCGCCACTGACGTTCGCCGCCAGCAAAAGCGAACCTTCGGACTGGATCGCCACTGCCACCACCGAATCTCCCTGGCGGCCGACCAGCGAGGCCGCCAGTATCTGCCATTGCTGGCCTTCGGCGGCACTGGCCGCCATCGCAGGGAAAACTGTAGCCGCAACAATCAGCAAACATCTCAACCAGACTTGCATTAGTTTCTGCATGTCAAGCACTCCGCAAGTCGACGCAGCCCCAAACAGACTGGGGGTACTTCCAACACAAGGCAAATCGCCGCACGTCCGGCGGCATCTTATTCAATCTCCGCAGGCTGTTTGCTATGTTAGACTGCCGTGCGATTGGCTTTCAAGCCGCGGGGGTTGTTGACCTTTATAGGTATTCTATTCGCCCAGGTGCAAACCATTCCATGATAAGCGCGTTGCCACAAGGAAAAACGCTATGAGCTGCAACTGGACTGTTCGCTGCTTGCTGATTGCCGCTGTTTGGGTTTTGAGTTTCGCCGCCGGTCGATGTGGGGAAAGGCCCGCGGAACCGTCCACGCCCGGGAAAGACGTTTCTGCCGGACATTCGGCTGTGCCGGCCGAGAGCTATCTCCGCCTGGCTGAGCAGATCGAAGCCCATCTCCGCCAACAGGTGCTCGACAAATGGTTTCCCCGCTGCGTGGACCGACAGCATGGCGGTTTCTTGCCGAACTTCCGAGAGGATTGGTCGCCGGGAACCGACAACCACAAGACCATAGTATTCCAGTCGCGTCAGACCTGGGTGGCCGCCGAAGTGGCAAAACGCTATCCCGATCTGCGGCAACAGTATCTAGCTTACGCCCGGCACGGGCTGGAGTTCCTCGACCGGGTGATGTGGGATGCCGAGCACGGCGGCTTCTTCTGGGGACTGGACGCCGGCGGAAAAATCGGCGCCCGCTACGGCGACGAAAAACATGCCTACGGTATTGCGTTTGGCATCTATGCGGCAGCGAATGTTTACGAGGCTGCCGGCGAAGAGCGCGCGCTGCAACTGGCCCAGCGCACTTTCCGCTGGCTGGAACAGCATGCACACGACAAGACCAACGGCGGCTACTTCGAGGCCCTCACGCGCCAGGGAAAGCCAATACTCCGGCCGCCGGCAGCCAACAAGACTCGCGACCTGATCGGCACCGTGTACGGCTACAAGTCGATGAACAGCCACATTCATCTGCTAGAGGCGATGACCGCCCTGTATCGCGTGTGGCCCGATCCGCTGGTGGAAAAACGTCTGCGCGAGCTGGTGGAAGTAATCACCAAACGGGTGTACGTAGAGCCGGGTTGCCTGAACCAGTTCTTCACGCCCGACTGGCGCGCAGTGCCCGAGCACGACTCCTTCGGCCACGACGTGGAAACGGCCTTCCTGCTGGTCGAGGCGGCGGCTGCACTGAAACGTCCCGACGATCCCCAGATTTGGCGCGTCGCCCGCAGTCTGGTCGATCATGCACTTCAGTATGGTTGGGACAACCGGCTAGGCGGGTTCTACGATCACGGGACTGCTTTCGGCCCGGCCTGCGGCAAACAGAAAATCTGGTGGACCCAAGCCGAAGGACTCAATGCGCTGCTGGTGATGCACTATCGGTTTGAACGGCCGGGGATGGCCTCGGATGCTGCCGAGCCGACGGCGATCGGCGCCGATGGGCAGTCGGGCCGCCCCGCAGTCGCAACTACAGCCGAAACCGCAACTACAGCCGAAACTGCAACCGCAGCGGCAACCGCAACTACCGCGGCAAACGCCGTGCAGCAATCCAGCCGCCAAGACCAGCGGCTTGTTTACTGGAATGCGTTCCTGAAACAGTGGGATTGGATCATCCGCTTCCAGCACGACCGCAAACACGGCGAGTGGTTCGCAGAAGTATCCCCTGACGGACAACCACCGCCCAACCAAGACAAAGCCACCGTGTGGAAAGCGGCCTATCACAACGGCCGGGCGCTGATGCACACGGCCGAGCTACTGCGGGAAATGGCCAGGCCGGGCCATCACTGAGATACAAACCTCCGCCTGGCGTGCGCGACTGGTCCGACAAGCCTTGATCGCCGTCTACACGGTGCGTAGGATTGACGGGCACTGTGGGGCAGGACTTTTCGGATGGGTTCTCTTCCGGACCGTGCCCAAAACGTGCTGGCCCGAAGCCGGCGCCCCGGCGATATCCAGAATCCTCCGAGTGAAAATGCATACAATCTTGTTGCCGAGAGGACAGTATGGGCGGCGAAAAGGCGGACTCGAAAAACCGGAAACTCCGGGTATTGTTTTTGTGTACAGGCAATTCGTGCCGCAGCCAGATGGCCGAGGGTTGGGCAAGGCATCTGAAAGGAGATTGTATCGAGCCGTATTCGGCGGGAATCGTGGCCCACGGACTGAACCCGACGGCGGTGCAGGTCATGGCCGAGGCCGGCGTGGACATCTCCGGCCAGAAGTCGAAAACACTGGCCGAGCTAGACCACATACAATTCGATCACGTGATAACGCTGTGCGGCCACGCCCATGAAAGCTGTCCTGTGTTTCCCGGCGCAACCAAGGTAACTCATGTCGGTTTCGACGATCCGCCAACGCTGGCCGCCGTCGCCGCTACCGAGGAGGAGCGTCTGGCGCCGTACCGCCGGGTACGCGACGAGATTCGGGAGTTCATAAGCAAGCTGCCGGAAGTGCTCGGCTGACCATGTAAGCCGGCCGTCTGGCTGCGCTGCGGCGGTTCAGGGGTGCTGGCTGCTGGATCAACAGCCACTGCCTTATTGATCGCCTGTTGACAAGTTCGC
>Ga0209017_10001488_pt1 | contig 17795 bp, 13 predicted proteins | sample YNPBryunderm2012_FD_185812 | JGI IMG/M metagenome (GOLD analysis project Ga0209017, IMG submission 185812) | Anoxygenic and chlorotrophic microbial mat microbial communities from Yellowstone National Park, USA - YNP Bryant MS undermat 2012... ... | reverse complement strand
TTGGCGGAACCCAACGACGCCGAATCCTCGTCCACTTCAAGCGAGCGTTGAGGTTCAAGGCCGGCCTGACAATGGACCGATCAACCAACAAGCGCTGCCACGACGCGACCCGACACGGGTTGAGCATCGAATCCAAGGATCGAACGATGTTCCCCAATCTTGGCATGTTGGGCAATCTCTTGGGCGATCCCGCCAAACTGCGGGAACAGATGGAACGGGTCCAGGCCGAACTCGCGGCGATTCGGGCCGAAGGCACTGCGGGCGGCGGCATGGTCACCGCGGTCTTTAACGGCAAGCTGGACCTGGTACGGCTGCGCATTGACCCCCAAGCCTTGAGCAACGCCGCCAACGATCCCGAACTGTTGGAGGATCTGATCACCGCTGCCATCCACCAGGGCATGGCACGCGCTCGCGAGGAGGTCGCCCGGACGATCTCATCCCTGGCCGGGGGAATGACGATCCCAGGCTTAAACCAATTGTTCACCGGCGGCTTCTGATCCCGATCGAACAATCCAACCCGGAACCTGAGAATCGGTCGTCTTCCCCCCGGCCCCGCGTGGGGGCAAGGACCGAACCAGGGGAGGGCTGACGGGATCGGTCCTGAATCCATCGGGTCTGCAAACGGGAAGGGGGTTCGCCGCAATGGCATCTCAACCCGGTTGGGTTTGACTCGGTGTGATGGTGTCGCCCTTTCCCGCCCGCTTCGGGCTGATTTGGACGCGGAGACCGCGTATGGCCGGCTACGTCGCCACCGTGGAGAAACTGATCGCGGAATTTGGACGGCTTCCCGGCGTCGGCGCGAAAACCGCCGAACGCCTGGCCCATCACATCCTCAAAGTTCCTGCGGAAGAAGCCCTGGCTCTGGCCGAAGCGATTCGTCAGGCCAAACAGCGGGTCGGCTACTGCCCCATTTGCCACAACCTGGTCGAGAGCGATCATGAACTCTGCGCCATTTGCCGCGACCCCCGCCGCGACCACGGCATAATCTGCGTGGTCGAGCAATGCCGCGACCTGATGGCATTGGAAAGCGCGGGAACCTATCAGGGCGTGTATCATGTCCTGCATGGTCGGCTCGCCCCCTTGCAAGGCATCAGCGCCGAACATCTCACGCTGGAGTCGCTGGAACGTCGAATGCGTTCGGGCACGGTGCGGGAAGTGATTCTGGCGACCAACCCCAACCTCGAAGGGGATGGCACCGCGCTTTGGATTTCACAACACCTCGGGGGTTTAGGGGTGCCCATCACCAAACTCGCCCGCGGCCTGGCCTCCGGGTCCACCCTGGAATTCGCCAACAAGGAGATGCTGGTGGACGCCCTCAACGGCCGTCAAGCCTTCCATCCCTGATCCAACTCCATCGATCCGCGGCCCACCAAGCCACGCCGTTTCGTTTCGTTCCGATCCGATCCGATTTGATCCGTATCGACCGCTTTCGCCTTCCTACGACCCGCCGAGCCAACGCCCATGAGACTCGACACATCGATGCGTCCGGACGTGACGTTACGTCAGACGCTCATGCCCCGCATGATTCAGTCGATGGAGATTCTCCAACTGCCGTCATTGGCGCTTCAGGAGCGGATCGATCGGGAACTGATCGAAAACCCGTTGCTCGTCGATCTCCGCGAGAGCGGCGAGACCGCCGCCTCGACCGGCGAGTCCGACGGCGACGAACCGAGCGAACTTCGGGAAATCGACCCCGAAGTGGACTCCCCCACCGCGACGGCCAACCTCGAACCCACCCCCCCAACCACCGACGAGTTCGACTTCGCCACCGAGTTTCCCGAGTTCGCCGACCTGGAACCCTGGGAACGCGAGAGCAAAAGCCGCGCGACCCTCGCGGAGGAATCCGACCGCAAACTCGAGGCGATGCAAAACATGGCCTCTCGTCCCCCCTCGCTGGTGGACGACTTGAGCCTGCAACTGGGCTACCTCGACCTCGAACCGACCCTTCGTCGCGCTTGCGACTACATCATTGCCAACCTAGACGATCATGGGTTTTTCCGACTCCCCCTGGAGGATGTGGTCCGCGACGTGCCCGGCCTCGACCTCGAAATGGCCCGCGAGGCGCTGAGGGTGGTCCAGAAACTCGACCCGCCCGGCATCGCCGCCCGCGACCTCAAAGAATGCCTCCTGCTCCAGATCACTCCCGAGACCCGCCACGCCGACCTCGTGGCTACCCTGATTCGCCACCACCTCGACGACATCGGCCATAATCGCCTGCCGATCATCGAACGCAAAACCGGTGCGCCTCTAGAACGAATCAAGGAGGCGATCGAACAACTCCGCAAGTTCAACCCCCGCCCCGCTTCCGGCTTTACCTCTGGCGACCAGGCCTATATCGTTCCTGACCTGATCGTGGAACAAAACGAACAAGGTCGGTGGGTGGTGCGCCTGGACGATTCCCAAACGCCCCGTTTGGGAATCTCCCCACGATATCAGAGCATGCTCAAAAACAAGCAAGCCGATGCGGTCACACGCGAATATATCAAATACAAAATTGACTCGGCCCGGTGGCTGATCGATTCGATCGAGCAGCGCAAGGCCACCCTACTCAAGGTGGCTCAGGCGATCATCGACTATCAGACGCCCTTCCTCAACCACGGTCCCGAACACATTCAACCGCTCAAGATGCAGCAAATCGCCGATCAGGTTGGGGTTCACGTTACCACGGTCAGCCGTGCGGTGGATGACAAGTGGATTCAAACCCCCCGTGGTTTGCTGCCGCTCAAGCGTTTCTTCGGCGGAGGCACCCGCACCTCCAGCGGCGAGGAGGTCGCTTACGACCAATTGCGCCTGCGTCTTCAGGAGATGATCGCCCAGGAGGACAAGCGCAAACCCCTCTCTGACGAGGAGATCGTCAAGGCCTTTGAGAAGGAGGGGATCACTTTGGCGCGCCGAACCGTCACCAAGTACCGCGAGACCCTGGGCATTCCCTCCAGTCGCCAGCGGCGCGTCTACTGAACGCGGGCATAACATCAATCCCGACCAAACCGAACATGTCGGCCGTCCCGCCTCGAAGCCTGACTATCTCATGGCCTGAATCGGGGGCGGGACGGGGCAGGGTCGGACGAATCGGACCGGCTTGACTCGGATGCCGGTCCATCGGTGGCTGTGGCCGCCGAGCGAGCGAATCGAGACCGACGGGTCGAATTAGGCCTCGTTGCTGGACGTGGCTTCACCGCCTGCGCCTTCGCCCTTGGCGCGCTTACGGCGTGAGACCTTGGGAGCGTCGCCTTGAGCCTTTTTGGCTTCGGCCTTGGCCGCCGCCTTGGCCTTCTTGGCGTCGATCCGCTCCTGACGCTTCTTGTCCTTGACCTGAGCCGCCTCAGCGGCTGATAGACGGGTGCCAGTGAACCGCTCCTTGAGCCGCACCGCCTTGCCCGAGAGGTTGCGTAGGTAATACAGCTTAGCCCGGCGCACCTTGCCCGAACGCTTCACCACGATGTCGGCGATCTTAGGCGAATGGACCGGAAACTTCCGCTCGATCCCCTCGCCCTGAACGATCCGCCGCACCACGAACATTTCGCGGGTGCCCGAGCCGGAGCGGGCAATCACGACGCCGTTAAAAATCTGAATCCGTTCCTTGTCGCCGTCCAAGATCTTCACATGGACATCGACTGTGTCACCAATCTCGAAGTGCGGGATCGTCTCCTTCATGGAGGCGCGTTCAACCCGTTCTAGCAGGGCGTTTTGCATAGTGGCCTCGAACCCCACCACTTGGTGGAACAAAAGGGGAATAGAACAAGACACTTTGACGAAACGAACACTCGCGTCGGCACGGATCGGCTCGGCCTGGACGCGGATGGTTGAGTCTGGGAGAGCGGGCGTCGGGAACACACCGCGTTCGGCCCAGGTCAACGATGACGACGGTGGAACAGAACTCACTCGGTCGCGGGGGGAGCCGAACCATAGGGGGCATTCGGGATGGTTGGGAGGACAGCCTCCCGGAAACGTTGGCGGGTGCGTTGGAGAGCCTGCTCACGACGCCAGCGAGCGATTTCGGCGTGGTTGCCGCTCGTCAAGACCTCGGGCACACTCAGACCGCGATAGAGCCGCGGGCGGGTGTAGTGGGGATGATCCAGCAGTCCTTCGGGTCCGAATGAATCCTCCACAGCCGATTGGTCGTCCCCGAGAACTCCGGGGATCAGACGGGACACGGCGTCGATGACCACCATCGCGGGAACTTCGCCGCCGGAGAGGACGTAGTCGCCGATCGAAACCAGCTCAGGTTGCAGCAACTCTATGATCCGCTCGTCGAAGCCTTCGTAGCGTCCACACAGCAGGATCAAGCGAGGCTGAGTCGCTAGGCGACGCACCCACTCCTGGTCGAGCCGACGCCCCGAGGGGGTCATCGCCAACACAAGTCCGGGAGGGGCGGTCAAGGCTTGAACTGCTTCCACGGCCTCGACGACCGGCGGAGCCATCAAAACCATCCCAGGGCCGCCGCCGAAGGGGCGGTCGTCCACTTGATGGTGCTTATTCGAGGCCCAGTTCCGCAGATCATGACGATGAACCGCGATCAGATTGCGTTCCAACGCCCGCTTGAGGATACTTTCAGAGAGAAACCCCTCGAAAAGGTTAGGAAACAGGGTCAGCACATCAAACCGGATCAACGGACGAGAGGCGACGGTTGACGAGTCCTCCACGGACGACGCTGGTGGGACGGCATCGGACCCGGATTTCACCTCATGGTTTGGCGTTGACACCGCAGGCATCCTCCCCAACCACCCAATCCGACCTCCTCTCGTGACGGCCTGTTCGAGTCGATCCCGCTCGACCAAGGCCAACGCGAATCCCGCATGGTCAAGCCACGCACGGAATGTACCAACCGAGGAGAGGGAAGGTGGGCGGGACGCGACGCCGCGCCCATCCGATCCCGGAGGCGCGACGACGAGCCGTCACGTCAACTTGAGGTCGTGGGGGTGGCCGACGCCACCACGGGGGTACTGCCAGCAACCGCCGCGCGAGCGTCCGGCGACGCGCCGCCGAAGGGCAAGGCGGCAATCTGTTCGGGGGTCAACTCAATCGGTTCCCCGGGAGCCGGTTTGGTCACCCCGTACTTTTTGAGCAGCACCGCCACCTTTTCGGTCGGCTGCGCGCCGACTGACAGCCAGTAACGCACGCGGTTGACATGCAATACCGTGCGGGCATCCTTGTTGCGTACCATTGGGTCGTAATAGCCCAGCTCCTCGATCGCTCGTCCATCGCGGGGAGCCTTAGCGTCCATCGCGCAGATACGATAAAACGGTCGATGCAACCGACCCATCGACTTCATCCGAATCTTGACCACGGCGGGTCGTCTCCTCCCGGCAACCTCTCGGTTCGGTTTCGATAGGGTTTTGGGGTTTCAATCAATCACTTGGGAAACCACGCCGCACGCCACGAGAACCAAACAGGGGTCGCGGCAGTCTCGTCCCCCCACACTATGGCTTTGGCCTTCAGGTCGAGTTGTTGGTCCAACCCGCTTGACGTCAATCGGTGGGAAAAGGCGTGGAGCGCGCCAGAGGAACCGGACGCGATGCACTCCGGGTCCCTGGTTGACGGCAAAGCGCCATTGTAGTCCATCAATCCGATCTTGTCAGGAGCATTCCTGTCAGCCCGCGCGGTTTTCCATGCGACGGCCACGCCGCAACCACGGGCGGAGCGAAACGCCATGAGCGACGCGAGGTTGGGGGTTGGATTTTCCCTGGACTTGAACGTGACTTACCCAACCTGACTCGACCCAATCTGATCCGACCCAACTTGAACACACGCGGCCATGACGTCTTGTTCCCCGGCGTTTTCAAAACGCCACAAGCCGCGCTAAGTCCGCTGTCGTTCCCGGTGGCGTCCCCGCTCCCGAGGTTTGGCTCACCCGGTGGTTGACCCTCCGCGTCGCGGTCTCGACAATCAGCCGCCACCTTGTGTTTCGCTCCAGGATCGACCACCCATGCCGCATCTATCGCCCCCTTCCGCACCCCAATACCGCGCGGTCGATCTCATCCGCCGCAAACGCGACGGTCAACCGCTTGAACCCGACGAAATCGCCTGGATGGTCCGCGCCCACGAAACCGGCGCGGCCACCGATTATCACTGGGCCGCCATGCTGATGGCGATCCTCTGGCGCGGGATGAACCCCACCGAAACCGCTGCCTTAACCCGCGCCATGATTGACTCGGGTTCGGTCCTGACCTGGGACGACCTCGACGCGCCGCCGATCGACAAGCACAGCACCGGCGGCGTGGGTGACAAGACCTCCTTGATTCTGGGACCGATTGCGGCCGCCTGCGGCGTACCGGTGCCGATGGTCTCGGGACGCGGATTAGGACACACCGGCGGCACCCTCGACAAGCTCGAAGCGATCCCCGGGGTTCGCGTCGCTCTCTCGACCGAGGAGTTCCGCCGCCTGGTCCGGCGACATCGTTTGGCCCTGATCGGCCAGACCGACGAGATCGCCCCTGCCGACCGCTGGATGTACGCCCTGCGCGACGCTACCGCCACCGTCGAGTCGATCCCGCTCATCACCGCCTCCATCCTCTCCAAGAAGTTCGCCGAGGGGATCGACGGCTTAGTGTTGGACGTGAAAACCGGTGACGGTGCATTCATGGCCACTTTGGAGGACTCCCAGGCGTTGGCCGAGTCGCTGATCGTCTCGGGACGTGCCCTGGGCAAGCGGGTCGTCGCCCTGGTAACCCGGATGGATCAACCGTTGGGCCGTCAGGTGGGCAACGCCCACGAGGTCGCCGAGGCGATCGCCTGCCTCAAGGGAGACGGCCCCAACGACCTGACCGATCTCTCGCTTGAACTGGCCGCCGAGATGATCTGTCTAGGAGGCGTCGAACCGAATCTCGACGCAGCCCGCCGCCGCGCCCAAGGCGCTTTAGAGGACGGCTCGGCCCTGGAGGTCTTTCGACGGGTCATCGCCGATCAAGGCGGCGATCCCCGAGTGATCGATCAACCCGAAGCAATCCTGCCTCGGCCGCGAGGCCACGTCCTCATCGCCGCTGACCCCTCGACGCTTCCCGCCACGGGTGGCTTCGTCGCAGCCATCGCCTGCCGTCGCCTGGCCCTGGCGATCATGCGGTTGGGAGCCGGGCGCGCCTTGACCACCGATCGCATCGACCATGCGGTGGGTCTTGAACTCTTCAAAAAAGTGGGCGATCCCGTCGCCCCCGGCGAACCGTTGGCCCGACTCGACCACACCCTCGAACCAAACGATCCCCGGTTGGTTCACGCACACCGCGAACTAACCGCCTGCTGGAGCTTCGCGCCCCTCCCCATCCCCAACCCCCCTTCCTTGATCGTCACTCGACTGGCCAACCCCAACGAATGAAAGCAGGAACCGGCTAGGCCGATCAAACGTCCGACCCGGCATCAACCCGGTTTCCAGAAAAAAACTCCCAGGACTCTCAGAAGATTGGAACGCGGGCGGCGAACAGCCTTGCGAGACGAAACCCGGCGCAAAGAGCTCTCCTCTCAAACCCACTTGTCTGATCCGACTCCCAACCGGATCAACACGGGTTGGAGTGCACGAACATCGCTCGACCCATCCTTTGGAGACATCCCCTCATGTGGTTTGGCGTGATGTTGATGACCATCATCGCGGTACTCTCAGCCGGGGCCGCGGTCGTTTTGTTGATCGGCTCTTGCCGGTAAAGGACAATCCCTCACTGCAACGTCTTGGCACCGACTCGCCTCCCAACCACTTGAGGCAAATTGAAATCAAATCCAACCTTCCCCTTGTTTGGTTGGCCTCGCCTAGTCCCACTTCCCCCTCAAGGAACCGTTCCCCATGCCATACCTTCTCACCGGGTTCGCCATCGCCGGCCTGATCATCCTGTTCGCAGGGATGTTCACGGTCAGCCAACAAGAAGCCAAGATCATTCAACGCTTTGGCAAGTTTCACAAGGTCGCCATGCCCGGCCTCAACTTCAAGGTGCCAATAATCGACACCATCGCCGGTAAGGTCAATCTCCGCGTTCAACAACTTGACGTACCAGTGGAAACCAAGACCCACGACAACGTTTTCGTGCGCGTGACCGTCTCAGTACAATACGCCGTCGAACAAACCAAAATTGATCAAGCATTTTACTCCCTCTCCGATGTGCATAGCCAAATGTCCGCCTATGTATTCGACGTGGTCCGCGCCCGCGTCCCAACCCTCAACCTCGACGACACCTTCGAGAAGAAAGACGACATCGCCGGCGCCATCAAAACCGAACTCACCGACGAGATGAACAACTTCGGCTTCCGCATCATCCGCACTCTGGTCACCGACATCGACCCCGACCACAAGGTCAAGGAGGCGATGAACGAGATCAACGCCGCCCAACGCTTCCGGGTCGCCGCCACCGAGAAGGGCGAGGCCGAACGCATCCTCAAAGTCAAGTTGGCGATGGCCGAGGCCGAAAGCAAAGCGCTCCAGGGCAAAGGCATCGCCGATCAACGCAAGGCGATCGTCGAAGGTCTCCGCGAGTCGGTCGACGAGTTCCAACGCTCCATCCCCGGCGCGACTCCCCAGGATGTCATGAACCTTGTGCTGATGACCCAGTACTTCGACACCCTCAAGGAAATTGGTGCCTCCTCCGCCACCAACACCATTCTGATTCCCCACTCCCCCGGCAACCTGACCGACCTCTCTGCCCAACTGCGCAACGCCATGATCGTCGCCGACCAGGTCGGCCACCCCCAACCCCACCAGGGACACGAACGATACCATCACCATGCCTGAGGGTCGGTCCAAGTCGTCACATCAAACCAACCCCCTCCTCAAAACCAAACACCATCGCCACCCCCGGCTTGCTCCAAACAGCGCGGGGGTGGCGATTGCCATTCTTCGATACGTCCAACTTCTCTCTTTTCCCCAAGATCGCGCCTTTTTGAAAGTCGATTTCGTTTTGGAAAAAACTGTTCCCAAAATTCGCAACATGCCGTAGGATAACTTACGTTGACATCACGCGACGGCGGTTGCGTGATCGCGGTGGAGTTGATCCTCGCGTGAACCAACGCGGGGTCGGCGACTCGATGGAGTTGTCGCGTTCGGAAGGGTTCCGATTCGCTCGACTTGCGAGATGAGACCGTCAAGCGATGAGCGAACTCGTTCGAACGACCGCGAGCCGACTTCCCGAGGAAATCGGCTCGCCGTTGACGTTATCCGAAGGTGTTGGAGTTGCGCCGGTAGGAATCGAACCTACGACCTCCAGGTTATGAGCCTGGCGAGCTAGCCGCTGCTCCACGGCGCACCAGCATTTTACCGCGGGCTCCTCGTGAAGAAAAGGGCCCCGACGTTTTTTTGCGAAGAGCCAGAGAGGGGTTGGGGAGGAAAGGCGGTTCGGCGGCGGAATTAGGCAAGGGTGGAACGGGAGAGGTCACAAGACAACTCGTGATTTCCCCTAGGGTTAGGGCGAATTTCCTCTCGGTGGAGTCGAGGTCGGGCGATGATGGGAATGAGCAACGTTCAAGACGCGGGGGTGGCGAATCTGGTTGGATGGGGTCCGTTCCTTAGGGGCGGAGTCCGAGGGGGGGGGCGGCGAGTCTGTCTCGACACCTCGGCGCGACCAAGAAGGGTCGCGGCCTCGCGCTGGGAGTCGGCGGGACGAATCCCCGAGTCGGGTCCGTGGTGGATGGCGACGGCGGGGGAGGTTCAAGCAAGGAGTGGGAGCGACGTGGAATCCCCATCATCGACTGGCCGTTCCAACGGCGATCAACCATCCAACCCCGTTTTCCAACCGGTGCCCGCCGAAACGTGGACGGACCGGCCCGTTGGTGGCTCCAAAGCACAAGCCAGAGGAAGCAGGAAGCGCGAACCGAACGGACGGCGAACGCCGCCCGGCGCGCGGGACTCGTCTCCCAAGCCGACGCTTCATCCTCTGATCGTCGAGTTCGTGACCAGCTTGGAGCGTAACCGCGAGGTCTCCGAACACACCTTGCGGGCGTATCAAGAAGACTTGGGACTTTTCAGCCGGTACCTGGCTGAAAGTCAACCGGGCTGCGCCTCGTCCGATCGGGAGCCGATCGACCCCCGGTTGGCCGACGCCCGGCGTCTGCGGGGTTATTCCTCATGGCTGAGCCGTCAGGGGTACGCGCCCGGCACGATCGCCCGCCGTCTGGCCAGTTTGCGGACCTTCTACCGCCATCTGCGCAAACACGGTCATCTCGAAGGCGACCCCACCGCCGCGATGCGTAACCCCAAACCCGCCCGGCGTCTGCCCCGCCCCCTGCGCCTCGACCAAATCGAACGACTGCTGGAGGCAGTTCCAACCGACCAAAGCCTGGGCGTCCGCGACCGCGCGATTTTGGAGCTCCTTTACGGAGGCGGGTTGCGGGTGGGAGAACTCGTGGCGCTTGACCTGGAGGATCTCGATTTGGAGCGGAACGTCGTGCGCGTCCGAGGCAAGGGCCGACGCGAGCGTTTGACTCCCATCGGAAAACAAGCGGCCGAGTGGGTCCGGCGGTGGTTGACTCATCGCCGTCCCGACCACGGCGGCGAACACGCTCTCTTCCTCAACCGCTATGGCCGTCGCCTGACCGCGCGGAGCGTCGATCGCCTCTTCGAGACCCACGCGCGGGGTCTGGGTCTGGACGCCGACGCCACCCCCCATTCATTGAGACACAGTTTCGCCACCCACCTGCTGGACCGGGGAGCCGACCTCCGAAGCGTTCAAGAGTTGTTAGGGCACCGTCGTCTGACTACCACTCAGATTTACACCCAAGTGACCCGCGAACGCCTGCTGGAGACGTACCGCAAAGCCCACCCCAGAGCCTGAACACCCTCTCCAAACCCAAACCACCAACACCGATTGTTCGGCTTGAGACTCGAAGGCGAGAGAGATCCCCCCTTCCCTCGACTCGTCTTGACTTGACTTGACTTGCAACGCCTCGCTCCGCCACGCCACCCGCGACCACCACGGGCCACCGTGGAATCGTTTCACCCCGAACCATGACGATCGGGACTACTCCCCTCGCGCGCTGAATGTCGAATATCGAACCGCTCTCGGCCGCGGGAGTCCCCCTCCGCCCGATCTCCAACCGTCCCGATTGAGATCGACCCGTCGTCGTTCCCAATCGTATCGACTCTGATCTGAGGAGAGTGACGCTCGATGAACCAGGCACGTCTCTTGGTGGTTCACACCGACCAACATCGTTTCGACCTGCTGGAGTCGATGCTGCAATCGCTGGGGCATCGGATCGACTCGGCGGAGAACGACCGGGCGGCTGTCAAGGTCCTGGAGAAGATGACGCCCGACTTAATCCTCGCCGGAGCCGACCCGACCGACCCTGAGGCGCTGGAACTGCTGGCGTATGTGAGGCGAAAATACGCCCGCGTCCCCATCCTCATGGTGTTTACTGATGAGCATCGCGATCGCATGAGCGAAGCGCGACGCATGGGAGCGGCCGGAACCTTGCGTTACCCGTGCCCGGCCCACGATCTACGAGCCGCAGTGCTTCAAGCCCTGCCGCCCCACTATTGCTCAACCGCCCCGACGTCTGGGTTGAACGGGACCGCCGCGGTGATCAACCCCGTCGGCGCGCACGCCTTCGATCCCAAAGCGACCACCCGCAGCGCGTCGTCTTCGCTTGCGTCTCAGCCCTTCTGGAACGGGCGGATTAGCAACCTCCCCGGCCCCATGACCAACCCGTTGAACAGCATCCATTTCGTGGGTGACGATCTTCGCATCCGTCAAGCGCTTGATTTGGTTCATTCAAGCGCGACGGCTCGGTTGCCCATGTTGATTGTGGGCGAAACCGGCGTGGGCAAGAGCCTTCTGGCGCGACTGGCGCACCAGATCAGCCCAAGACGTGAAGGGATTTTTCTGGAAATCCCGACTCCGCCCCACGACGACCGCTTAGAACACTCGGTTTTCGGCGACGCCGATCCCAACGACTCCGCCCCCGCGTCCGATTCAGACCTCGACCCACTTCCTCCCACAACCACAGCGCTTGGTCGTCTCATGCGGGTCCAGCGGGGCACCCTGGTCATTGACGAGCTGGCCAACCTCACCGCGTCGTTTCAAAGCCGTTTGTTGCGATTCCTCGACGAGGGATGCCTGGCCCGCGGGCGGTCCGACGGGTCGTCGTCCCGAGCTGGCGTGGACCTTCGCTTGATCGTGACCACGCGCCACGATCCCGAACGGTTGCGCGACGAGGGATGGCTGCGACCTGACCTGTTCTATCGCCTGGCCCCTCTGAGAATCGACCTGCCTCCGCTGCGGGAGCGCCTGGGCGACTTGGAACAGCTGGCCGAGTTCTTCCGCGAACTGGCCTGCCTCGAACAGAGTAAGCCCGTTCTCGGCTTCACCTCTGAAGCCCTCGAACACCTTCGCGGACACTCTTGGCCCGGCAACCTCGCCGAACTCAAAAGCGTCGTCGAGCGCGGCGTGATCCTGGCGCGGGGACACCGGCTTGGTCCTCAGCAACTCGTCTGGTCTGGTTCGCTCCACCACGCCGCGGTTGGATCCCCCTCACTCGTCAACACCGCTCAACCGGCCTCAACCCAGGCGATCATCCCCCTCAAGGAAGCTCTCGAGGAACCTGAAAAAAGGATTATCCTCCAAGCCTTGCAACGCCTCAACTGGAACCGACAAGAAACTGCCCGACGTCTCGACATCAATCGAACCACGCTTTATAAAAAAATGAAAAAGTATGGACTCTATAACGAATCCCACGCCCAGACCCTGGTTCCGTGATCCAAACATCGTCGAGTCGGACGGGCCTCCCTGATCCCGTCCGACTCCACCTTGAATCAAAATGAACACCCTTGGATTGGGACGGTTTGCTACGCGACGGGCCGTCGTCGATCAAATCAAGGTCGGATCGTCTTGGGTCAGCACCACGGGATCGATCCCATCCAGGGCGCGGAGTTGGTTGCGAATGGCGTTCAAATCGGCCACCACAACCACAGCGAGCCGTTGGGGGTCGATCCAACGTTGGGCCAATTCAGCCAAGCGGTCGGCGGTGAGATCGGCCACGTGGTCGTGAAGCTGGTCGAACTCGTCCAGCGGCTGTTCGTGCAGAAACAGGCTGGAGAATTCCGAGGTCAACCCGGCGGCGGTCTCGAACCGCTGAGGTAACTGCCCGATGAGCGCAGCGCGGGCCTCGGCGGCTTCGCGCGTTGTGGGGGGCCGATCGCTGGTCAGGTCGATCAGTTCGCGGCGAATCTCCCCCAACGCCTCGGCCAAGCGGTCGGCTTGAAGCGCGGCAGTGATCCCAAAGAGTCCTCCTTCGCGGCGATGGTCGAAGTGGGACTCGATGGAATAGGTCAGGCCTTTTTCCTCGCGCAAACGAGTATTGAGCCGCGAAACGAACTGACCGCCCAAGATCAGGTTGAGGACGGTCAATCCCCAGATGTCGGGATGACGCCGAGGCGGAGCGGGGTGCCCAAGTTTGACCACCGCTTGCGAGGCTCCGGGGCGATCGACCACGACGAGCCGTCCGGGACGCTCGGACTTCCACGGGGTACGGGCCAGTTGGGACTTGGGACACGCGACAGCGTCGCCGACTTCCGGGGTGGGCACTTCGCCGCCAGGAGGACGCGCGACTAACCAGGCGTCGAGGCGGTCGCGCACCCACTCGGGGTCCAACCGCCCCACCACGATCCAGACCGCCGCACTCGACCGATGCCGCAACTGGTGAAACGCCCGCAAATCGTCGCGGGTCAGGTTGGCGACGGTCGCCTCGACGCCTTGAAGCGGCACTCGATAGGGATGATCGACTTCGTAAATCAACCGCAGCCAATGGCGATGCGCCACCGCGTCGGGCGAGTCAGCGGCCGCTTTGAGGGCGGTCATGGTTTGGGCGTGGACCCTGGAGAACTCCCGAAGCGGCCAGGAGGGGGCCGAGAGCAGGTCGCTTAGCAGGTCCAACCCCTCGTCAAGGTAGTCGGCCAAGCCGGAAAACCCCAAATGCGTGCCATCCCAACCGGCCCAGGCCGAGACCGTCGCGCCCAACGACTCGAAGGCGGCGGCGAAGGTGTCGGGGTCGCGGCGTTGGGTTCCCAGGGTCAAACACGCAGCGGTAAGACGGGCCAACCCGCCCAGGCTAGGAGGGTGACTGGAGGCACCAGCCCGAAACGAGGTGCGAATGGTGACCAGCGGGGTTTCCCGCCGGGGGAAGACCCAAAGCGTCGCCCCGTCGCTCAACATGAAGGCTAACGGGCGAGGCGGGCGAGGTGGGGACGAGACCGGCGGCGACACCACCGCGACAGGGTTGGGCATGGTCACGAAACGACGGTTCGACCGGCCGGTGACATCCAGTTGGACTCGGGGACGATCGGCCAACCAACGCTGGGCGGCGGCGGCCAGGTCTTGCGGAGTCCGCGTCGCCATCGCCTCGAGCGGGGACAACCAGGCCAGAGGGTCACCCCGAAAGACTTGGGCAGCATTGAGTTGGTCGGCTAGACCGCCGAATCCCCCTACCCTCTCCAGCGCGGTGATCGCCGCGACCCGTTTGCGCAGATGGGCGGCATTCAACTCCTCCGGAGTGACGCCGTGACAGGCCACTGCGCGCAGCTCCCGCTCCAGAATCTCCCGAACCGCCTGGGCCGATCGCCCTGGACGCAACCCCACAACGACCGCAAAACTGCCCGCCAGCAGCCGTCCCCACTGGGAACAAGAGACCTCGGTAGCCAGTTCCGACTCGATCACCAACGCCCGATGCAACCGCGACCCGCGACCACCACAAAGCGTCTCAGCCAGTAACTCCAAAGTCGGGTCGTCGGGATCGTCCATCGCGCAGCTGGGCCACATCTCGTAGAGCCGATCGACCTCGACCCGATCATGCAAGCGAATCCAACGATCCGCCTCCAAACGCGGCGGCGCAGGGGCCGGACGATCCCAACGCGCCCCGCCGTCGATCGCCTCAAACCAGTGTTCGATCCGCTCCCAAGCGCGGTCGGGATCGAACGCGCCGGCGACGCACAGGCAGGCGTTGGCCGGGGTGTAATGACGACGCAGGAAGCCCACGCATTCGTTGAGTTCGACCGCCTCGACCTCCTCGATTACGCCGATAGGCGTCCAGGAATAGGGGTGACCGGGCGGAAAGAGGGTTTCGGCTAGCAGGCTCCAGACCCGTCCGTAGGGTTTGTTGGTGTAATCCTGGTCGGCCTCGTTGCGAATGACCCCCTGTTGAACCGCCAGCTTCTCGGGCGTGAGGGCTGGAACGAGGTTGGCCATCCGGTCCGCCTCCATCGCCAGGGCGACATCGAGATGGTCCGGCGGCAGATCGACGACGTAGTTGGTGCGATCGGGAGCGGTCGAGGCATTGACCCGCGCGCCGAGGCGTTGCAACGGTCCCACGAAGTCGCTGGGATAATGCTGCGACCCGGTGAACATCAGATGCTCGACCAGATGGGCTAGGCCGCGGCGGTGAGGCGGATCATCTTTGGAACCGACCCGATACCAAAGGTTGACGGCGACCATCGGCGTTTCATCCCGAGGGGCCAGGATCACCTCCAGCCCATTGGCCAGAACCCGACGCCGGGGCGGTTTGAGAAACCCAGCCAACCAGGACGCCAACGATTCCGAACCGGAAACCAACGAGCTGGAATCCTCCGGCCCACTCATCACAGCACGCCTCCGACTCAAACCAAACCAAACCAAACCAAAACGAAACGGGACCGACCTCCCTCAACGAAAGCGTTGGTCGCCACGCGGGCTCCACAACACATCGGTACTGAAACCACCTTGAAGAACAAGTGGAGTGTGCGCGAAGCTGAGAACAGCTACAATGAGTCCTGGGACGAGACGGCTCCCGGAACACGGTGGGAATCCCTCACTTCCCCCTTTCCAACACCCCACGCCGCGCGATTTGCGCGTCACAACGATCTTCCTCCACCGTGACGCCCAAGGCGGAGCGACTTTTCAACGCGACCAGACGGACCTCTCCCCCAGGAAGCGGCTGCCTTGTCGCGGACTCCCACCGCCGCTTTTTCCGTGCGTCCCCCGTCGCGGTTTGATTCGCTCCGACCCAATTGATTGGATTGAGTGGGAACCAGTTCAACCGCGCCAACGTCCAACAAGACCGACGACCCGATGAGGCGAGGCGTTCCGTGAAGTGGGAAGAGGTCATTCTTGACGCCGCCGAAACCGACACCGGAGTTCGGCGTGCCAACAACCAGGACAGCTTCGCCGTTGTCCGCGCCACCAACCCCGAAGCTTGGCGCAAACATGGCCACGTCTTCCTCGTGGCCGACGGCATGGGAGCCCACGCGGTGGGTGAACTCGCCAGCAAAATGGCGTGCGACCACATTCCCCACACCTATAAACGCCTCGCCAAGGACTCCCCCGAGGAGGCGCTGATCCGCGCTTATCGGGACGTGGCTCAGCAGATCCACACCAAGTCCAAAGCCAATCGCGACTTTGAGGGCATGGGCACCACTTGCTCGGCTCTGGTCTTGGGACCCGAAGGGGCGCTGATTGCCCATGTGGGCGACTCCCGCATCTATCGCACCCGCAGCGACGTGATTGATCAACTGACCTTCGATCATAGTCTGGTCTGGGAACTCCGGCGCAAAAGCGGTTTGCCGTTGGACGACGACGCCAACGACGTGAATGCCCGCAAGAACGTTATCACCCGCAGTCTGGGACCAGACCCCGAAGTCACCGTTGACATCGAAGGACCGCTCGCGGTCAAGACCGGCGACGTGTTCCTGCTTTGTACCGACGGGCTTTCCGGCCAGGTACGCGACCCTGAGCTTGGTCTGTTCTGCGGCCACCTACCCCCCGAGGAAGCGACCCGCGCTTTGCTTCAGCTGGCCAACCTCCGCGGCGGCCCCGACAACATCACCGTCATCGTGGTCCGGGTCGGCCCCTGGGTCGATCCCGACGCCTCCCACGACAACCAACCCGTTGCCGCCGCCCCCGCCGCGGGTCGCAAGTTCTCGCTGGGCGGTCTGCTCGGCTCGCTGCGCAAACCGGCCGAGCCACCCGTCGAGGAGGAGGAGCCCTATCGCTCGTTCGAGTGCCCGCTGACCGCCGAGGCGGTCGAAAAGTACGCGGAGTTCGTCGCCCGCGTCGAACAACTCGCCCACGAACACACCTGGCCGGCCGACTTCACCCAACTCGACAAGCTGCGCGCCCGCTGGCTGGACGCCCTGTCGCATCAACGTCTCCACACCGCCCTGCGTGCCATCGGCGAGGCGATCGTGTTGCTCGGCCTGGCCAAACGAGTCTTCTTCAAGAATCGAGCGGCAGCCGCCTCCTCGGGATAAAGGAAGAACGGGGACCACCCAGGCTTCCCCAATCCCCTTGATCCCCCCGTTGAAACGGGTCACCAAACCGGATCTCACACGCGATTCTCCCCGTTGGAACCTCTCCTTCACACCTCGACCCCGCGACGATGATCGAACTCACCGAAGCGCCTCTGAATCCCACCGCCCTTCTCGAACGAGCCCGCTCCACCAAGGCGGGGGGACTTTGCCTCTTTCTGGGGACGGTACGCGACCTAACCGGCGACCGCGCGACCGCCTCGCTCGATTACGAGGCCCATCCCGAAATGGCCCAACGCCAAATGGCCGAACTCGAAGAGACCGCGCGACGACGCTGGCCGCTGCTGGCCGTGGAGATCGCCCACCGTTTGGGTCACCTTGAACCCGGCGAGATCGCCGTGGTCGTCGTGGTCGCCTCGGCCCATCGGGGCGACGCGTTCGAGGCCTGCCGCTGGATCATCGACACCTTCAAACAAGTCGTGCCAATCTGGAAGCGGGAAAACTGGGCCGACGGCTCCTCCGAATGGGTTCACCCCGGCCAGGACAATCCGCCCATCCCTCCGCCTCCGCCGTCACCCCCCACGTCCGCCTCTCCCCCAACCCTTTCCCCCTCTCC
>Ga0209017_10001482_pt1 | contig 17824 bp, 10 predicted proteins | sample YNPBryunderm2012_FD_185812 | JGI IMG/M metagenome (GOLD analysis project Ga0209017, IMG submission 185812) | Anoxygenic and chlorotrophic microbial mat microbial communities from Yellowstone National Park, USA - YNP Bryant MS undermat 2012... ... | reverse complement strand
CTGACTGCCCGTCGGTTCGGCGATAAAGGTATCTTCATGCCAGCTTCGATAACGACTTTGACAACTCTGGCGGTCTTGCTGGTCGGTGCTGCCCCGAGCAAGCCGCCGCCGGAGTCGATCACGCTCAGCAACTGCCTGGTGTGGCCTGTGCTTAACGGCGAGGCGCGCGTGCCCGCCCGCGAAGCAGGTGTGCTGGTAGAAGTGCGGGTCAAAGAAGGCGACGCCGTGAAGGCGGGCGATCTGCTGGCACGCATCGACGACCTGGAAGCACAAGAGGCCTATAAGGTGGCCCGCTTCAACTGGGAAGTGGCCAAAGAGGAAGCGGCCAGCGACGTCAACGTCCGCTACGCCAAAGCAGCGGCAGCCGTCGCCCGCGCCGAATACCAGGCGGCAATAGTCGCCAACCAGCGCGTGCCGGGCACGGTGCCGGAAACCGAGATCAACCGCCTGCGGTTGACCTGGGAACGCACATTGCTGGAGATCGAAAAAGCGGAAACCGACCGCCGCATCGCCGCCCTGAAGGTGAACGTCAAGCAGGCCGAAGCAGCCATGGCCTACGAGAATCTCCAGCGCCGTCAAATCCTTTCGCCGCTGGATGGGATTGTCGACGAGATCCGCGGGCGACAGGGCGAATGGGTCAAACCCGGCGACACCGTGGTGCGCGTCATCCGACTGGACCGCTTGCGGATCGAAGGGTTTATCAATCGGGCCGAGGTAGGCCCCAACGAAGTAGCCGGCAAACCGGTCACGGTGCGCGTCAAACTGGCGCGCGGACAGGAGGAAACCTTCTTCGGCCGAGTGGATTTCGCCAGCCCGACTGTGCCGGCCGGGGGACAGTTTCGCGTGTGCGCCGAGGTAGAGAATCGCCAGCAGAACGGCCACTGGCTGCTGGGCCGCGGCATGACCGCCGAAATGACCATTCACTTGACGCAGAGCAAATGACCAACAACCCAAAGCAGCCTATGGCCGCAACTGAATGGAGCGACTGTGTCTGATGTCAAGTGGTGGCCGGGGCGGGACGCGCTGCGGTCGCGTCCGGGGTGTCTCGATACCGGCCAGGTAGCAAGGCCAAATACGGCCACGACGGAGCGTGGCCCTCCAGATAAGATGGAAAACACGCGCCGAAGACGCGCGCAAGTTACGCCATAAGAGACTTAGCCGGACCGCGGGCAATCGATGCCCGCTGAGCGTATGGCCACGCTGCACGATAGCCTGCTGTCCAGTTCGGCCCGCAAGCTGCCGCTGCGAAAACGGGCAGACCTGTCGGCGCGGCGGCACCAGTATCTGGGGCGGACTTACTGGGTGGTCAAGGAACCGCTGGGGCTGAACTACTTCCGCTTTCAAGAGGAGGAGTTCGCCATCCTGCAAATGCTCGACGGGAACATCAGCCTCGACGAACTGAAGGAACGCTTCGAGGCCATGTTCCCCCCGCAGAAAATCTCCCTGGAGGAATTGCAGCAGTTCCTGGGGATGCTTCACCGCAGCGGGCTGATCGTGGCCGACGCCCCAGGCCAAGGATACCAGCTCCGCAAACGCCGCAGCGAGCGTCGTCGCCAGGAGTGGATCAACAAGTGGACCAACCTGCTGGCCATCCGCTTTCGCGGCGTTGATCCCGAACGACTGCTCAACTGGCTCTATCCCAAGCTGCGCTGGTGTTTTTCCGCGCCGGTGCTGATCGGCGGGCTGCTGCTGGCCCTTTCTGCGCTGCTGCTGGTGATGGTGGAATTCGAGGCCTTCCGCCGTAAGCTGCCGGCGTTTCACGACTTCTTCACCCTGCAAAATGCCTTGTGGATGGCCGTGGTGCTGGCCATCTCGAAGATCATTCACGAGTTCGGCCACGGGCTGGCCTGCAAGCACTTCGGCGGCGAATGCCACGAGATGGGCGTAATGATCCTGGTGCTTACCCCATGCCTGTACTGCAATGTATCCGACTCGTGGATGCTGCCCAGCAAGTGGCACCGGGCGGCCATCGGCGCGGCGGGCATTTTCGTGGAAGTTGTGCTGGCCGCGGCGGCAACCTACGTGTGGTGGTTTACGCAGCCAGGCTTTGTGCACTTCATGGCGTTGAACGTGATGTTTGTCTGCTCGGTGAGCACTATCGTCTTCAATGGCAATCCTCTGCTGCGCTACGACGGCTATTACGTGCTGGCCGATCTGGTGGAAATCCCCAACCTCCGCCAGAAGGCAACCACCCTGCTGAGCAATAAACTGGCACAGTGGCTGCTGGGCATCGAGCCGCCGGAAGACCCATTCCTGCCCCAGCGCCGCCAGTTGTTCTTCGTGCTTTACAGTGTTGCCGCGGCAGCCTACCGCTGGCTGGTGCTGGCTTCGATCCTGTGGTTTCTGTATCAGTTTTTCAAGCCCTACGGGCTACAGGTGATCGGCTGGACGATCATTGGCGTTTCGCTGATAGGGCTCGTTTGCATGCCGCTGTACAAGGTGGCGAAGTTCTTCTACGTGCCGGGGAGATTGGAAAAAGTGAAAAAGCCTCGCATGTATACCAGCCTTGCCCTGATCGGCCTGCTGCTTGCCGCTGTGCTGCTGGTGCCCTTGCCGCATAGCATCATCTGCACCCTGGAAATACAGCCCCGTGATGCCACCCCGGTGTACGTCGATAACGTCGACGGGGGGCTGCTGGCCGAGTGTTACGTGCGGCAGGGAGACGAGGTTCAAGCCGGGCAACTGTTGGCTCAGCTTAGCAACGTGGAGTTGGAACTGAAGATCGTACAGCTTACGGGCGAGCGCGAGCGATTCAAGGCGCGGCTGGACGCCCGTCGCCGCCAGGGCGAGGCAGGCCGAGGCGAAGTGGCCCAACTGGAAAAGGCACTGCGGAATGTGGAAGAACAGCTCGAGAAGCGCTTGCAGGATTGGCGTCGTTTGCAACTGACGGCCCCGATCAGCGGCACGGTGTTGCCGCCGCCGGAAACCCCTGCCCATCCCGACCCCGAAGGCCAGTTGCCCTCCTGGTCCGGCACGCCGTTGGACCCGGAGAACATCGGCGCGTATCTGGAAGAAGGAACGCTGCTGTGCCAGATCGGCGATCCGACCAAGTACGAAGCGATTCTGGTGATCGACGAGGCGGACGTGGATTTGATCCGGGCGATGCTTGCGCGCGGTCAATACCCAGAGGTCCATATCAAGGTCTATGCCTTGCCCGAGCGGACGTTTCGCACGCAACTGGTCAGCGTATCGAACGTCGATTTGAAGATCGCGCCGCGCCGACTGGGCGCACGGGCCGGCGGAGAACTGCCCACCAAACCAGATCCGGTGCTGAATGTCGAGCGCCCCTTGCGGCGGAGCTATCAGGCGCAGGCCCCGCTGGATGATCCCGATGGAGTGCTGCGGCTGGGGTTGCGCGGCTCGGCCCGCGTTTACACTTCGTGGATGCCGCTGGGCAAGCGGATATGGCGATTGATCTGGCACACGGTAAACTTCCGCATGTAGCATGGCTGCGCACTTGAAAAACCTGCCAAAGTCGCCCTGAGATTGTCCCTTACCGCTGCGCGTGCTACGCTGCCAGTGCCGCGAAGCCGCCTGCGAGCAACGGCGTGCTGATTGCTGTTTGCGCCATACTGCGGGATGGCAGCACTGGTCTGGCTGCCGGCAATTGCAAACGTTTGCGTAACTTGCCCTTTTGCCCACCGTCGATTGCGAGAATCGCGATATGAACCCTATCCTTCGCCCGACTCACGCGGTCGAGCAAGGCAGAAACTCGGCCCGCTCATCGGTAGTAGCAGCGTCGAGCGACGATTCGTCGTCCATCCGGTGCAGAGCAGCATTGCCCGGTCGGCTGCGATGGGTGGCCGCATTGCTGCTGGCGGGCGGCGCGATAGCACTGTGCTGTATGCCCGCATCGGCTGCCGACTGGCCTACCTACAGGCACGACAACGCCCGCACCGGCCGAACCGACGAAAAGCTGCCCATGCCCTTGATGCAACGCTGGGTGTTCAAACCGCTTCATGGGCCGCGGCCGGCGTGGGGGGAGCCTAATCCACGGCCTTCTGGCGGCTGGTACGGTCTGACGGAGTTGCGGCGAGTCCATTTCGACGACGCCTTTCACACCGTAGTGGCCGGCGGAGCGGTCTTCTTCGCTTCCTCAGCCGATGGAAAGGTGTATTGTCTGGACCTGCACACAGGCGCGCTGCGATGGGCTGCGCCGACCGGCGCGCCGGTCAGACTGGCGCCGACGGTTTGGAACGGCCGGGTTTACATAGGCTCGGACGACGGATGGGTTTACTGTTTCGGGGCTTCTGACGGGAAGGTTGTCTGGAAATTCCGTGCCGCCCCCAACGATCAGAGGGTGCTGGGCAGCGGGAGGATGATCTCGCTCTGGCCGGTGCGCACCGGCGTACTGGTAGATGGGGGAGTTGCATACTTTGGAGCAGGCGTCTTTCCAGGCGAGGGTGTCTATCTGTACGCACTCGACGCAGAACACGGAAAGCTGCTATGGTGCAACGACTGGTCGGCAGCAGCCCCGCAAAGCCGCTTTTCACCCCAAGGGTATCTACTGGCGTCCGAGCAGATGCTGTTTGTTCCGCTGGGACGCGCGATGCCGGCTGCGCTGGATCGCAAAGACGGCCAACTGCTTTATCAGACCGATTTCGGACACTCTATCGGCGGCACGTATTCCCTATTGACCGAGGACGCGGTTTTCACCGGCACCGAAGAGTTGATAGCTTACGATCGCCAGTCGCGCACCAAACTTGCCTGGTTTGCTGGAAGGCAACTGGTGGTAACTCCCACCGTCGCGTACCTGGCTACCGATCGCCAGTTGCAAGCCCTGGACCGCCAGAAATATCCCCAAGCAAGCCTGCGCCTTCAGGCAACAATTGCAAAGCGGCAACGCCTGGGCGACCCGGTAACAGCCGCCAGAAGAAAACAGAAAACCTTCCAGTCCACGCTGACACAACTCAAGCAGGAATTGACGGCGCTGGACCAGCAAATTGCACGCCCGGACGGCCAGAACAAACCTGCCGAACTTCGGCAGTTGAAACTCAAGCGCGATGATACCGCCAAGAAACTGCAAGCAGCCAGCGTCGATCTTGCTTCCGCCGAGCAGGAGGAGGTCAAAGCTCAGCAGCAAGTTCAGGCGTTGGCCGAGGAACTGAAAGAGGCTCAGAACGCACTAGCGGCCTGCACAATTTGGCAGACGCCCGCTGAGGCTCCCGAGTCGATGATCTTGGCGGGCAAGCTGATCGTGTGCGGAGGAGCAGGTCGTGTGATGGCCTTTGATGCCGACGATGGCAAGCTGCTGTGGAGCGCGGAGGTTGAAGGCTGCGCGAAAGGGCTGGCCGTCGCCGATGGGCGGCTGCTGGTCAGCAGCACCACCGGGGCGATCTACTGCTTCGGCTCCCCACGGCCCGAACCTTCCGCCACCATCGTGCAGGACTTTGCCCGCTGGCTGCCTGCCGACGAGTCGGCACAGCTCCTACAGCACAGCGCAGAGCAGATTCTCCAGCGCACGAATATCAAGCGGGGATATTGTCTGGTGCTGGGTTGCGGCAGCGGCCGGCTGGCCTGGGAGCTGGCACGCCGAACGGAGCTGACCATCCACTGTATTGACACCGACGCGCAAAGGCTGTCGGCAGCGCAGAAGCTGATCGACTCGGTGGGCTACTTGGGCGCCAGGATCACCTTCCAGCACGCCGATCCGGCCCGAGTGCCCTGCCCGGATTACTTTGCCAACCTCATCGTGTCCGAAACGGCGATCACCGAGGGGCAGGTGCCGTTCAGCGCCGATGAGGCATTCCGCATGCTCAAGCCGCTGGGGGGCGTCATTTGCCTTGGTCAACCCAGCGAAGTTCCAGATAAGGCGAAAAAGTTGTCGGCCGATCAGTTGCGCCACTGGGCTGCCGGCACGCCGCTTCAGCAGGGCATGGTCAGCGGCGACGATGGGGTGTGGCTGAAGTACACACGTGGCCCGTTGCCGGGTGCAGCAAACTGGACCCATCAGTACTGCGACCCCGGCAATACCACGTGCAGCGAAGACCAGCTCGTTCGCTTGCCTTTGCGGGTGTTGTGGTTCGGGGACCCTGGCCCGGGCGAAATGGCCGAACGCCACGCCGATCCAGCTACGCCGCTGGCGGTAAACGGGCGGCTGTTCGTGCAAGGAGAAGGCCCCAGTTCGCGGTTGGGTGCCGGCGAAAACGTGATCATGGCCTACGATGCCTACAACGGCCTGAGGCTTTGGCGCCGCGTTATCCCTGGAATACTTCGGACGGGCGTAGCAGCGGAGACCAGCAACATGGTGGCCGATGACGATAGCCTGTTCATAGCAGCAGGTAGTAATTGTCTCCGTCTGGACGCCAGCAGCGGCGAAACGCTATTCACTTACCGGGTACCGGACGCCGATCAAACGCCCGGCTGCCGATGGGGATATGTCGCCCGTTTCGGAAGACTTCTTTACGGCACCCGCAGCGCCCGCGGTCGCACCGGCGAATGCCTGTTCGCGCTTGACGCCGAGACGGGGAAGACGGCGTGGGTGCATCAGGGCGGCGCGATCATTCATACCGCGATAGCAATTGGCGACAACAAAGTGTTTCTGGTCGATTCCTCGGTGGGCCAGGCCGAGCGACAGGCTGCGCTTGCACGCCAGTTGGCGGAACTCCGGCAGCTTCCCGACGCCGATAAGTCGGAAGCGGAAAGGAAGCTCCATGCCCGCCAGTTGCGCACTGTCGCTGCCCTGGACGCAACCACTGGCCGAAAGCTATGGGAAAAGGTTGTGGACTTGACCGATTGCTCCACCGGGCCTTACTGGACCGCGCTGGGCGCGATCTACAAAGACGGAGTGTTGCTGCTTTTCGGGGTTTACAAGAATGGGCATTACTGGAGCGAGTTCCTGGCGGGAAAATTCGCACAGCGGGAAATCGTGGCACTTTCGGGTGAGGACGGCCAGTTGCTGTGGCGACGCCACACCGGACACCGCGTGCGCCCCTTGGTTGTCGGCCAGACTGTCCACGCCGAACCATGGTGCTACGACCTTCGCACAGGCCAGCCCCGGATGCGCGTCAACCCCATCACCGGCGCACAGGAACAATGGCAGTTCGCTCGGCCCGGCCATCACTGCGGCTGCGTGGCCGCCTCGCCGTACGCGATGTTCTTCCGTTCCTACTGTCTGGGTTATTACGATCTAGTCGAGGATTGCGGCACGGCACACTTCGGATCGCTGCGCCCCAACTGCTGGATCAACTTCATTCCCGCCAATGGCTTGTTGCTCATGCCGGAAGGCAGTTCGGGCTGCATGTGCCCGTTTCCTAACACTTGCACGGTAGCCTTCCAACATCGGGCGGATAACCGCGCCTGGGCGTATTTCAGCCATCCCGGCCCGATCCTCCCGGTCAAACACCTGGCGATTAACTTCGGTGCCCCAGGGGATCGCAAGGACCGCTCGGGCGTATTGTGGCTGGGCTACCCCCGCCCTTCCGGCCAATTGGTGCTGAACTTCAAATTGGATGTATCGCTGTATTCCCAAGGCAGTTACTTCTGCTACGACCCTGCCCGGCACGCTGTCGCTAACACCGATGCGCCGTGGCTATTCCTTTCGGGCGTACGGGGACTGAAACGGTGCGCCATACCGGTGCAAGCCAGCGGCGAGCGGCCCGCCCGATATTCCGTGCGACTGGCCTTCGCAGAGCTGGGGGATGCGCGGCTTGGCCAGCGCGTTTTCGACATCAAACTTCAGGACAGAACCGTAGCATCCGGGTTCGACATAGTGAAACACGCTGGCGGAACGGGCCGGGCAGTGGTGCTGAAGTTCGAGAACATCTGGGCCCGCGATACATTGGCCATCGAACTGCTCTGTCCGAGCGACAAGCCCAATTCTGAGCAGATGCCCGTGCTTCAGGCGATCGAGATCATCCGGGAAGGCTCCGAATGAGTAATTGCCTGTTTGGCCAGCCAATGGCAGCCATTGCGTGGCGCCGGTCGTTGTTGCAACGTTGGCGTGGCCATCAGTGCGGCATAGGGTTCTCTTCTGTGCCAGTCCAGCAGCAACTTTGACTGCTAATGGGGACTGTCCAAAACGGGCAAACAGCCGATGTTCACAACGGCGGCTGCCGCCGGTGCCAGTCGGTAACTGTTTGATACATGAATGCCGCGCGGAGCAACTGCTCTTCGGCAAACGGCGGCCCTTGCAAATGCAAGCCGATCGGCAGCCCCTTCGAGGAGAAGCCGCAGGGAATGGACATTCCCGGCAACCCCGCCAGGTTGGCGCCCACGGTGTACAGATCGAACAGATACATGGCCAGCGGATCGCCCAGCTTTTCGCCCAGCTTGAAGGCCGGAGTGGGCGTGACGGGGCCGGCGATGATGTCCACCTGTTGAAAAGCCTGGTGATAGTCGTTGCGGATCAGTCGCCGTACTTTCGAGGCCTTCTTGTAATAGGCGTCGTAATATCCGGCGCTAAGGGCATAAGTGCCTAACATTATCCGCCGTTTGACTTCCGGCCCGAACGCTTCCGAGCGCGAACGACGGTACATGCCTACCAGTGCGCTGTCCAGTTCGTGCAAGGCGGCTTCCGCGCCGCTTGCTGCCAGGGCCTTGCGCTTTTGCTCCAACTCGGCCATCATCTGCTCGACGTTGGTCCGGTAGCCGTAGTGCACCCCATCGTAACGGGCCAGATTGCTGCTGGCCTCGCACGAGGAGACTATGTAATACGTGGCCACCGCATACTTACTGTGAGGCAGAGAGATTTCCTTGACCGTAGCGCCCAACGACTGGAAAACCCGCACCGCTTCGCGGACCGCCGCCTCGACTTCGGCGTCCAGTCCCGGCCCGTAGTGCTCGCGGACCAGACCCAGCCGAAGCTTTTCCAGCGGCTGCCGCACCGTGTGGCTGTAAGGGGGAACCGGAACATCTGCCGAGGTGGAGTCTTGCGGATCGTAGCCGGCCACTGCTTCCAATAGCAGCGCTGCGTCTTCGGCCGTCTGGGCGATCGGCCCCACTTGGTCCAGACTGCTCGCAAAGGCTACCAGTCCCAGCCGGCTCACCCGCCCGTAACTGGGCTTCAAGCCAGTCACTCCGCACAGCGCCGAGGGGGATCGGATCGATCCGCCGGTATCGCTTCCCAGTGCCAGCGGGGCAAATCTGGCAGCCACACATGCGGCCGAGCCGCCGCTGGAGCCGCCAGGGATGTAATCGGTGTTCCACGGATTGTGTGTAGGAAAGAAGGCCGAGTTCTCGGTCGAGGCGCCCATGGCGAACTCGTCCATGTTCGTTCGCCCGATGATCACCGCGTCGGCAGCCTTCAGCCGGGCAATTGCCGTGGCGTCATACGGGGGACGAAACGTCTCGAGCATCCTCGAAGCGCAGGTAGTTGGCTGGTCTTTGGCGCATAGCACATCTTTGACGGCTACCGGTACACCTGCCAGCCGACCCAGCCGATGGCCGTTGCTGCGACGACGGTCGATCTGCTCGGCTTGCTCCAGCGCCGCTTGAGCGTCTAGGTAGAGAAAGGCCTTCACTCGAGGCTCGTACCGGTCGATGCGCTCCAAGAAAGCCCGCACCGTCTCGACCGCAGTTTGCTGGCCCGACTGAAGCGCACGCAGCAACTCACAAGCCGTGCAATTGACAAGCGACATGCATTCGACCTACAGGAGAGGACCTACAAGTTGATCTTTGCGAAATGTAGCGACCGCTTGATATAAGGTTTTTCCCGGTGATCCGTGTCACCACGTATTGCGAAGGTCAATTAGACGTACCGAAGAAATAGTGCCTTACGCCGTACCATGTGCCCGCGGTGTACCATGTTCGCGCGGTGTGCGCACGCTTTCGGGCGATCTGGAGGGCCACGCTCCGTTGTCCCCGGATACGTGTTGGAGGGCCACGCTCCGTCGTGGCCGTCTGCCCATTGCTAGCGGACGCGACCGCAGCGCGTCGCTGCCATTTGGTTGCGGCCGCAGGCTGCATTGGGAGAGGCACTAAACGCTACAGTTCGCCCAGCACCGCCGGGACCAGATAGCACTGGCCGTCGTGTTGTGGGGCGTTGCGCAAGGCCTCTTGGCGATCCAAGCTGGGGCCGACCTGATCCGGCCGAAATACGTTGCACAGTTCCAAAGGATGCGAAAACGGCTCCACCTGATCGGTGTCGGCTTCCTTGAGCAGGTCCACGTATTCCAGGATCGCGCCGAGTTGGCTGGTCATGGTTTCTAGCTCTTGCTCGCTTAGCAGCAAGCGGGCAAGCAAAGCCACCTTTTCAACCTCCGCCCGCGAAATCTTCATGATGAGCGATAACCCCCGGCCGCGCTATAGCATTATAAAGTCCGTCGCATGCGTGGGCGCTGTGGATATCCGGCCAGATTGTAGCGAGAATTGCCCCGCGACGCGACTGTCCCAACCGCCAGCGGCCAAACCTTGCGCGGTGTATACCGGCAAAGTGTGGCGGCTAATGGGTTTGGAGTGCCTTCGGCAGACGAAATGGTTTGCTGCGGATGCGCTTGGTCACCGCCCCGCTGCGAATGCATTGCGTGCATACCCGGATTGTTTGGTTACCTCCATCGGGCAAAGTAACCCGCACCCGCTGCAAATTCGGCTTGAACTTCCGTCTGCTGATGCCGGTTATCTTGGTACCGACACCGCCGAGGTACTTGGCTTTACCACGATGGGTGACCTGATTGCCCAATGCTGGCTTTTTTCCGCAAACCTGGCACTGTTGACCCATACGCTTCTCCAATGCTGTTGCGCCGCGCCGCAACCGGCCGGAGCATCTCGAAACTTTTAGTGTACCCCAACCGGCCGCCGTTACAAGGCGGTCGGCCGCGGAACTTTGCGGCCTTGCCGTCCGTTCAGCGGGTCTGGGAGTACTGGTACCACGCTTCCCGCGGGCCCGACCACCCGTGGCACGATCCGGCAGCCCAGTAGCTTTACCGCTGCGCAGGCGGCTGGCCTTGCAGCGCTATTTCAAAACGCTGCAACAGCGCCTTGGCTGCCGGATGTTCTGGCTGGATTTCCAGCGCTTGTTGGGCGGCGCGGAAGGCTTCCGGCCGGCGTCCGCAAAGCCACAGTGCTTCGGCCAGCCGGCACCACAGTTCCGACGAGCCTTTTCCGCGGCTCAGCGCGGCTGCCAGCGTCTCGGCCGCCTCCTCCGCACGCCCTAAAGCGAGCTGTGCTTCGCCGGTCAGTTCCAGAACCTCCGCTGGTTCTTGGCCTGGATGATAATTGTCGGCCAGCGTCTGAAGGGTCTGCAAGGCACGGTGTGGTTCGTTGAGTTGCCTGTACAACTTGGCGATCTGTAGCAAGATCGCTTTGTCTTCCGGGGCATAGCCTAAAGCGCGGTGAGCGTCGGCCAGCGCCTGGCGAAGCTGTCCGCTAGCGGCCATCACCTGACCGCGAACCGCCCAGGCCGGCGCCGAGCGAGGATTCAGGTCGATCGCTTTTTCTGCGCTTTGTCGGGCCAGGTCCACACGGCCGGTGGCCAGTTGCATTTCTGCCAGACGCACCCAAAGGGCGGTGTCGTCGGCCGAGTGCTGCAAAGCCTGCTGTATCTGGGCTATCGCCTCGGTTTGTGCCCCGCGCAGCCAGAGGACTTCGGCATATCGGCGGCGGGCTTCGATGTCTGCCGGACAGGTCTTGACCGCCTTGGCCAGCAGTTGCTCGGCCCGCTGGTGTTGCCCCTGTTCCAGGGCTGCCATGCCCTCGCGCGAAAGTTGTCGGCAGGCAGCCAGCGATTGCGAGACCGGACCGTCCCGGCCGGCAAGCCGGCACCCCGATATCGTCAGCCAACAAAGCCACGCAGCAACAATCAACCCGCCCCACGACGCTACGGCTCGCCCTGGCCGAATTGAGAAGTTCTTGTTCCGAAAACGCTCCACTACTCCCCGCGCGGAGTACAAGCACCCACCAGCTAGCACACCTGCGCGCCAGAGGGATTGTCGAGCCTCAAACAAACGGGTGCTGGGCACAACTGGGTGACCCTGTTATACACCTGAAGGGGGCAGTATTCGCGTCGTTTTCGCCGCTGGACGCGAAGATTATCAAACTTGCACCAGATTTGCTATGCCGATTTGGAGAAAATGGGCAACAGTGCGCCGAGTCTGGCTCGGCGCCGCCGGGTTCTCGAACTTGCAAGTGGCGATATAATTGCGCTTCACTTCGGTGCGCTACATTTTTCGATCCAAAAACAGAATCTTAGCCCCTTGGACTGCAATGCCCCAAACAACATCCGCAATAACTTACGATTATTCCGAACTGCTGGCGGCCGAGGACGCTCCGGCGTTGCAACGCGATACGGGGATTCTGCCCAGCGATCTGTATTGGCTGGTCCCCCGCCTGGAGGCAGCCAGGAAAGAAGTGCTCGACGACACGGCAGCGTGGAACTCTGGCGCACCGGTCGCAAAAGAAAAACAACCCCTCGACGCCGGCTTCTTCGAACTGCCCGAAAGACTGCTGCGAACCGACCGGGTGGTTGTGGATCGGGTGGTGGCAGTGGCCGATCGGCTGGCCGGGGAGGTCGACCGGGTGGTAGTGCTGGGCATCGGCGGTTCTTACATGGGGGCCCGGGCACTGATGGAAGCCTGTTGCCACCCCTACCACAACGAATTGCCCCGCCAACGTCGCAATGGCCGACCGCGAATGTACTTCGAGGGAAACAACGTCGATAACGACGCCGTGTGCGGACTGCTGGACCTGCTCGAAGGCGCCGACGACTGGGCGCTGGTGGTAATCAGCAAAAGCGGCGGCACGCTGGAAACGGCCGCGGCTTTCCGTATCTTCTTCCAGGCATTGAAACACGTCTGTGCCAACCACCCTGAAAAGCTCCGTCGCAGAGTTGTCCCCATTACAGGCCGGACCGGCAAACTTCGGGCACTGGCCCGCCGGCTGGGATTGTCCGACCAGGATATGTTCGACATTCCCGAGGGCGTTGGCGGCCGCTTCTCGGTCTTCACCCCCGTGGGGCTGTTGCCGGCGGCAATTCTGGGGCTAGATGTCTTGGCATTGCTGAAGGGCGCCGCAGCGATGAACGATCGTTTCCGCAACGCCCCGGCACTGGACTGCCCGCCGCTTGCCTATGCCGGTATGTCGCACTTGATGGAGCTGCGCCGCGGGGCGACCATCCGGGTGCTGTCTACCTGGGGAAAACGCTTGGAAGCAGTTGGGCTGTGGTACGATCAGTTGCTGGCCGAAAGCCTGGGAAAGCAATGCGCCGGGGCCACGCCGCTGACGGTGGTCAATACCCGCGACTTGCACTCCCGTGGTCAACAACATCAGGAAGGACGTCGCGACAAGCTGATCACCAATGTGTACGTGGAGCAGTGCCAAAGGGAAGCTTTGCGCATTGGGCATTGGGAAACCGACGAAGACGATCTGAACCAGTATGCCGAAAAGACGTTGCCCGACGTGCTGGCCGCCGCCTTCACCGGCACCAACGAAGCCTACGCCGCCGATGGCCGACGTACGGCGACCATTCGTCTGCCACGGCTGGACGAGTTTTCGCTAGGTCAGTTGCTTCAGATGCTGATGATCGCCACCGTGGTCGAAGGCAGGCTGATCGGCATCAACCCATACGGGCAACCGGGCGTCGAGGCATACAAGAATCGCATGGTTGCCATTTTGCGGCGGTAAAGCGCGGCCAAGTCGGCGGCGCGCAGCGTGGGTCCAACCGTTTCCAGCCACAGGGAAGAATCAGCAATGCATTTGCCTGAACGTCGAGTCGTATTGGCGCTGATGGCCCATCCCGACGACGCCGAATTCCTGTGCGGCGGCACGTTGATCCGGCTGGCCGAAAACGGATGGGAGGTACACATCGCCACTTGCACGCCCGGCGATTGCGGTACCACCAGCGAGGACACTTGGGCGATTTCGGCCCGGCGCACCGCCGAAGCACGCCAGGCGGCTGCTATGATCGGCGCAGCCTATCACTGCCTGGACGAGCGCGACGGCATGGTGGTGTACGACAAGCCCGCCATCGCCAAGGCCACGGACCTGATGCGTCGTGTGACACCTTCGCTGGTAATTGCACATGCCCCGAAAGACTATATGCTCGACCACGAGATGGCCTCGCTGCTGGCTCGTGGGGCCAGTTTCCTGTACGCGGCACCGAACGCTTCGGCCTTTCCGCTGCATCCGCAGGCGCGGGTGCCTTTTCTGTACTATTGCGATCCGGTCGATGGTATCGACCCGCTCGGCCAGCCCGTCGTCCCCACCACTTACGTCGATATCACCGCGCAGCTTGAAAAGAAAGCGACTATGCTGGCCTGCCATGCCAGCCAGCGCGAGTGGCTTCGGGCACATCACGGAACCGATGAATACATCGACGCCATGAAGCGGCACGCGGCCATGCGTGGGACGCAGGTTGGTCTGGCCGCCGCCGAAGCCTTCGTGCAACACCGGGGACACGCTTATCCGAATGACGACTTGCTGGCAGAATTGTTCGGGCCGACAGCATGATCCAGCAACCGTTGAATAGCGCTGCACGGCGAAAAGCAGAATCCCGGTGGCAGTCGCATCACCGCGGGCAGTGCGGATTTCCCAAAGAATTATGCTCCGCGCGGGCCAAAACCATATGTCATTGCACTGGAAATGCTGCATTCCTGCCCGCGCCGCGTATATCATCGCCCGAAATACCGTCGATTGAAAATCTCCGGGTCGAACGGATCGGCAGGAATGAGCGGTTGGACGAGCTTGCCGGGCCCCTTGACCGGCCCCGATGGCTTGTCGGGCGGGGAAAGTGCGCCTTGCATCCGATGGGGCTTGTTTTCTGGCGCGTGCTGCATGTGGGAAGGATTGGCGGATGGCAACTCCGATTGCGGATCGACTGCCGGTTGGGTCGCATCTGCGTCAACAGCGCGCTGGCCGCTGTGCAACGTGTGTCGCTCGGCTGCCTGGGCAGTCTGCGGTACTCCGCCGGCAATCGGTGAAAGCAGGTGCGTTGGGTTGCCCGACCTTGCAGAGTCGGCAGAGCTGTTGGGCTTGTTGGGGCTATTGGGCGGATCAGGAAAGAAGTAACCCGGTTCGTTGGCCTGCACCGCCGAAATGCCCGCCAGCGGATGCCGCAATACCGTGGCTGGCGCATGCGACTGGGAACGTCCGCTCACTTCCATTACCCATTGCACCAGCCGATCGTGCTGCGCGGCGTTTCGGTCGGTAAAGATCGGCGCCGTCAGACCGCCGTGCGGTTGCAGGGGGATCGTAAGCAGTGGACTGGCTTCCGGCTTGCGCACGTCGACGTACCTGAGCGCCTGGTAGATGTTTCGTTGTGTGATCCGCCGCGTAACCGGCTTGCCCGACGGAACCCGTAACAGCGGAAACTTCTCCGCCTGTGGCCCGTGACATCCCCCGGCGGCACAACTGTTCATCAGCAGCGGCTGTACCAGTCGGGTGAAGGTTTCCACCGACCCAGGGGGCAGTTCGCGCATCATCCGCTCGAGCTGCTCTACGGTTACTTCTGCCTCCGCGCTTGGGTGCTGCGACGCAGGCGGCGCCGGTTCCAGGGCCGTTTCCAACCGCCGCTGCACGGCTGCGATCAGCGGATGGTCCGGTTCCAACCGCCGGGCTTCTTCCAGTTCGGCTGCCGCCGCCTCGAGCAAGCCGTGACGCACGCACCACTGGGCAAGCTGCAAGTGCTCCAGCGTGTTGTCGCGGGCGATGAGCGTCCGTTTGCGTTGATACGCCTCGGCCAGGTCGCGGCAAGCGAACTCCACCTCCGAGCGACGAAGCCGCAACTCCCCTTCCGGCAACACCACCGAGTAATACTCTCCCAGGTTCGTTATCCGCCCCGATAGAATCTGCCCATTGCGCAAAATCAGCAGCCCTTCGGCCGGTTCCGCCCCGCCGCCGAACAGTTCGGCGCCGACGGCCGAACTTCCAACCAGAAACAACAAGCATGTCAACCAGCCCACGGTCGCTGCGCAGCGCATGTTTGGATTGTTCCTTGCCCGGCAAGGTTCATCGGATGAGGAAGACCACTAGAGTGCCAGTCCCGAAATAATGAAACAATGAATCGGAGCACCGCGATACGTAAGAGGACCGAGATAATATGGCAGTCTTGGCTGACGCCCTGAAAAGCCGAAAATCCGCAAACCAAGACGGCACCGCCTGTAGAATCTTCAGGCAGCCGGGAGATTAGATAAACCAGGCTAGCGGGTCAAGAGGAAAACGGGGCTTCCCGCCGCGAAGTGTGTGCATCTCGATTGTAGGTAGAAAAGTTGGTTGGGTCAGCTTCGAGTAGGAATCCTACCCATTTTGCGCTAAGGAAACAATACTTTGGTGCCACGGAAACAATACTTCGGTGCCACTGCTGGCTGGCTTGCCCAGCAGTGCTGGCTGGCAATTTAGCCCTCAACCGCACACCAGACCGTTGCCACACCACCAACACACAAAGACACCAAGAATGACTTAAGGATACAAAAACATCCATGTCTTGCGGCGCGCAGTGTTCGCGCGGTGCGCGCATGGTTTCGGGCGATCCGGAGGGCCACGCTCTGTCGTGGCCGTATTCGGCGTTGCTGATCGGGCTGGTATAGACTGACGCATGACGGACGCGACGCAGTGCGCCCGTCCATATGATGGTATCGTGCCCACCCGTCACTGCCAATTGGTCGCGGCCGAAGACGGTCTCAGAGACTCCAAGTCTGATCGACACAGTGGCGGTGTGGCAGTGCGGCCGATCAGCGCCGTCCGTCTGTGGTGTGTTCTTGGGGAAAGAACCGCTGGCCGGTGAGTTGCTGGAGTTTGTCGCGCACCGGGCTGAACGGTCGGATGCGCACCGTGTCGGCAGTCGCGGCGAATACGCCCATTGCGGGGACGCTAAGCCGTGCCAAGACGGATGCGTGCGCAGCATACTGCCGGTCGAACTCCGGATGAACTTGCTGGAACGGCAGACGGTACACGGCGCCACTGGGGCCGAAATCCTCCGGCCAAACCGCTTCGGCCCAATACGCGATTCGGGTAAACGGTTGCTGCGAAGCCGCCCGGCCAGTGGCGAAAGCCACAAGCTCCACTTCCAACAGACCGCTTACCGCGACCGGGGCGCCGTCTTCGCCAACAGGTTCGATGCGAACCAGCAGGCCGTCGGTTTCCGGATCGGCGTCCCAATTGGCCACTGTGGCATCCAGCTTCAAGAATCGCACCAGGCCCTGCGGTTGCTTTGAGGCCGAGCGCTCCGGCGGTGCGCGGCGTTGGACCGGTTCTTGCTGACCGTCGATGGGTTCCGGCCGGCCACGGATAACAATGGTATTGTTCGGCTCGGCTTGGCGCTCTGGGACCGTGGACCGGGGATGCTCGGCCCTAAGTCTTTCTACAAGCTGCTGGAGCTGTGGGCCGCTAAGCTTCTGGTGGCCAATTTGGACCCATTCCACCTCATCCCACGCCGCCGATCGCCACAGGGTGATTCCCGGACGTTCCACTCGCAAATGCAGGTGATGCAGATCGGTCCGGGGGTCGATGGCCGCTTCCATCGCCCGAAAACCCCGTATTTTTGCTACAACCGATGCCGGCGGGGCAACGTGGGCCGCGTTGCCGCCATCGGCTGCCGCCGATTGGCCGAGGGTTTGGCCGGCTGCCGCTGTCACCGCCGACGCCAGTAACAGTAACCATGCTTTTCGACCCATCGCCAGTGCCCTTATACACCGGAGCGCTGTAGCGTCGCGGCTCGACGTCGCGCAGCTCGACGAAGCGACTTCCAACTGGCGATGTTACCGGGCAAAGCTTATGCCCGATCTGGCTGCGGTTTGGGCCACGGCTGCGGAAAGCCTCTGCCGCCAAGCAGTTGCGCCACAAGCACAACCGGCCTGGCAAGTGCGATAGCCCGCGCCGAATGTTGACTTCCGTAATCATGTGGTTGGTGGGCGACCTCAGCAACAGCGTGTCGGCAATGCGCGCACGTGCCATG